>Ga0209506_1000003_pt1 | contig 354711 bp, 280 predicted proteins | sample AD_JPNHG2_MetaG_FD_184409 | JGI IMG/M metagenome (GOLD analysis project Ga0209506, IMG submission 184409) | Active sludge microbial communities of municipal wastewater-treating anaerobic digesters from Japan - AD_JPNHG2_MetaG (SPAdes) (version 2) | ecosystem: Engineered > Bioreactor >...
CCCGTGCTCGTGCAGCTCAACCTCTCGGGACCGGCGCGCGGCAAGCTGCTCGTCAACGGCGGCCTGACCCAGTGCGACCAGGTCGCCTTCCTGTGGCACGAGCGCGACAGCCAGGGCACCGTCATCCTCGACATCCCGGCGCGGCCCGGCGGCGGCGTCCACGTCGACTTCACCTCGCAGCTTTCGACCGGCGGCTCCCCCCAGGGCTACACCCTCGACGTCGACTGGCCGACCGGCGCCTCCCAGCCCTCCGGCGCCTTCCCCGTCACCCTCGCTGTGGACGTCCCGGCCGACCCCGCCGGCGAGTGGCCGGCTGGCACGGTGAGCAAGGCCATCACCCTTGACTTCCAGAGCGGCGAGACCCGGATGCTCGTTCAGAAGCAGAGCTACGACGCGCGCTTTTCGGCCGACGACGGCGGCATGCCGATGACCGTCGCCCCCGGCGCCGGAGAGGGCGGACTGCCGTTGAGCCCGGCCGGGGACACCCCGCGCCTGGTGCTGCTCGCCGTGCGCGGCACGCAGGTCCCGTGGGCGATCGTCGGCGGCGGCGACGAGCCGTCGCTCGAGCCGGACAAGGTCTACCGCAGCCAGCTCGGCAGTTGGCAGAAGGTGCAGGCCCCCCCCGGCAGCCAGGACGTCGTGCTCGACACGCAGCCGGGCGGCACCGTCTGCCTGTCGCTCGTGGATGGATCGTTCAACGTCGTCCCCCAGACCGCCTTCCGCGTCCACCACTGCCCGCGGGGGGAGCACCTGACCGAAGAGAGCCCGCCTCCCGAGCCGTGTACTCTGGGAGCAGTGAACAGCGACGGCATGACCGGCATCCTCCCGAGCCTCGCGCTCAACCCGGCCGGCGGCGCGCGCGGCTACCTGGGGATCGAGCTGACGAAGGCCCCGGTGGACCCGGGGACGTACTACGTGCTCGTCGAGTCGACCGGCGCGACCCCGTACCGCATCCGCCAGGGCGCCGACCTGGTTCGGAGGGCCGGGCAGGAGTCGGAGTACCTCGGGGCGTATGCGGTGTGCACGGTGGCGGGGATGGAGTTCCTAGATCAGAACTTCCAACGCGTCGACTCGTTCGAGGTGCACGATCCGACCCCGGCCTATGTACGCCTTCTCGGGCCAACGCACGGGGCAGCCTCTGTGGTATGCCAGGTGCGGGTCCAGGACAGAAGCGGCGCGATCGTCAGCCCGGAACAGGCGATTGACCTCTCGCGGGTTGCTACGGGCTCCAATGTCTACATCGGGGCCATCACGTTCGAGCCGGACGTGGCGGCAAGCCCAGCCTTGTCGCGCAGTGGCGATTCGCTCGCCTCGTCTGGGGTCTTCATGGTGCCCCTGGGAGCGAACACTGCGGCCGCAAGTGCCGGCGGCGCACAGGGTCAGGTCGGCGTCGACCGCCCCGCACTTCTGCGGCTGAGGTTTGTTGATCGCCAAGGCACGTCGCTGACAGCGAACAACGGGCAGGTCCAGGAGACCGAGATTGGGAGCTTCGAGGACAACAGCCCCGAGATCGTCAACGTGCAGGTCCAGGCGATCGATCCCCTGGATCCCTCAGAGCTGACACTGTGTGGGGCCGCATGCGACGGCACCGAGGTCGGAGTCGCCGAGAGAAAGAACACGAAGTTCGACAGCGGCTTCCAGTACTTCTACGACGGCTCGAACGGCTCGACGACGCTCACCTCCAGCGGGAAGATCGACGGGCAATGGGCACTGAGGCTCGTCGGCGGGAAGAGCGACAAGGTGGCAGCGTTGAAGGCCGTCGTCCGCATGAAGAAGGACGACCAAGGTGCGCCATACCCGACTGGCACGTTGTCTGGACACGCGGCATTCAATGCTGCGGAGGGTTACGGCGCCCTGCTGGTGCCCAAGTGCAAGCGATGCAGGAGTGTCAAGGAGGATCCAGCTTGGAAGCTCGGCGTGTCGCTGTGGGTCGACGAGCGGAGCTACACCAGGGCGCGAGGGTCGTCTGGCTCTTGGATCGGATCGGGCGGGACGCCAACGCCGCCCAACGGCGTGCGCGATTGGCTGGAGGCGAGAGTCCGCGACTTTTATGCGACCTGGCCAGGGACGCACCCCGAGATCATTCTCGGCATGTCCCGTCTTGGCACCCTCGCCGAGACGGCGGCTGCCAGTCCCGGTTTCGTTGCGCAAACGGAGCCGGACCTGCCTCCTGTCAACGGCAAGACGGCGATGGCGAAGATGACGTGGGCGCTGGCTGAAGCCGAGGTCAGAGTCAACCCAGCTCCGAACCCCTCGGTCGAGCGTGCCTTTGATGAAGACGGGTTCCATGTCGTCAAGCCTCGACTGAGTTTTGAGAACATCGCCGTGCACGAGGCCAGGCATGTGTGGCAGCAGACCTACGTGTTCACGGCCAACGACCCGGACACCGATGGAGACCAGTTGCCTGGGCAGGGTGCGGCCTCGGCCATGGGTCTCGTCGATTCCCGGTATGCCTTGGACGGGCTCGGGTCCAACACGGAGTCCGACTTCCTCCATCCGAACCTCGTGGACCTCAAGGAGTGGGGGGCGAATCCGTCCTACGCAGCAGCCGGCCACGCGCCGAAGGAGTGGGATGCGATCAGGCTCGCAGGGAGCCTCGCTGGGGGCGCTCCCACCTGCTTTCCGGCCGCGAACTACGTACTCTCGCTTTCGGCCCAGGCGGTCGGCGCCGACCACAAGCTGGTCGCCGAGGTGAAATGGAAGGACAGCAAGAGCATCTGGCACGTCTTCGAGGGTGTCGTGGTCATCTTCGAGGTCGTCAACTCCGGCAACATGCTCTTGTCGGAGCGACTCCCGGTCGGCGACATCTTCCCGCCCGTGAGCGAATGGGCCGGCTTCGGCGTGTCCAGGGTGTCGGACGTTCTGCGGGAGGGCGTCACCCGGGCCGCGAGCAGAGCGAAATGCACGGACCCAAGTTGCACCAAGGCCGAAGCACGAGTGATGCTCCAACCGCCTCCTGGTGGCGGGGCGACAGCCACCCGAGTCCGGGCAAAGCTGGTGCTGCCCCAGGAGTGCGCCGGGCTGACGATTGTCGATGAGAAGGAGGTCACCCCGTGAGAAGCCATAGGTTTCGTCAGATTGCCGCCTTTGCCGCGGTCGTGGTTGCCGCGACCCTCGGGCAGCGCCCTTCGGTTGGCTACACGCCGAGCACCCAAGTGACAGGGTGCGACGCCAAGATCCAGCACCTCTGCGACGCCTTGCGCAACACGGGGGCTGCCGCATCGAGCGGCCAGTCGCTCGGTGAGCTCATCGCTGCGGCACTGGAGTCACCCGACGAGGAGCTGCGGAAGAAGACGATGGTCTTCCTGCGAGACGAGGTGCCGCTTGGGGCGGTCGATTGGCGTGCGCTGCGGCCGTCGCTGGAGCGCTACGACCAGCTACAGACCTCGTCCGATTGCTCGGACGCCGAGTGCGAGTGCACTGATGGACGTGACTTCGCTGAGTTCGTGGAGTTCAAGCTCTCCTCGCGCAGCGAGAAGGTGGCGTTTCTCGCGCGGGCCATGGAAGAGGGAGAGGTTCGTTTCCGCCTTTTCCACTCCTTCCACAGGAGCTCTGCGGTTTCAATGGTGGCAACCGATGGGCTGTGGGAGCTGCGGTCGCTCTACGATAAGTATTGCTCCGAGCGTGACCCCTACGGGTGCAAGAGCGGCGCCATTCTGCTCGACCTGCGAGAGGGCTCCCCGGACCTGCCGACAGGCAACGCTATGGCCGTGAGGCGCCTGGAGAAGATGGATCAGGAGAGTCTCTTCCAGACACTGATGGAGCAGGGCATGGACACTGGGTGCAGCGACGGCGGCCCTTGGCGACTCGCATGGAATGCACTGAGGAACAGTGTCGTCAACGGTCGGGTAGGAGAAACCTGCGAAGGTCTGCAACGTCTGCTCGACGGGTTCTCCGCCCGCCTCTCAGAACGAAGGAGGCAGCAGCTCAGCACCTTCCGCTTCACGCCTCAGACGCTTGCCCCGCCCGTTGAGCCAGAACCTGAGAAGCAGATGAGACAGTGGGTGAACCGGGAGATCGAGGCGCTGCGCCCATGCTTGCCGTTGAAGGGACCGGATAGATAGGGAACGAAATCTCGTACCGGCTCGGCACCTGGGCGCGCTACGTCGGGGTGATCCCGGATGCGGGCCAGCCTGGCGGCGTCACGCCCGTCTGGGGCACCGCCGAGACGTTGCACCTCGCGGCCCAGGCCAAGCTCCCGGACGCCCAGCGCTCCGACCCGCTCCTCACCTCGCACAACGTCCACCCCGAGCCGGGCCGTCCCGACGCGTTCGCCTGCTGGCAGCACGACGGGCAGCCGTGCGGGGACACCTTCCGCTTCTGGCCCGGCTACCTCGAGGCGTACGGCCTGTACGACGCGTACCACGTCGTCGACGCCTTTAGCAACACCGTCTTCGGGCTCACCGGCGCCTCGGCCACCCAGCCCGGCGGCGGCGTCCACGTCGACTTCACCTCGCAGCTTTCGACCGGCGGCTCCCCCCAGGGCTACACCCTCGACGTCGACTGGCCGACCGGCGCCTCCCAACCCTCCGGTCCCTTCCCCGTCACCCTCGCCGTCGACGTCCCGGCCGATCCCGGCGGCGAGTGGCCGGCTGGCACGGTGAGCAAGGCCATCACCCTTGACTTCCAGAGCGGCGAGACCCGGATGCTCGTTCAGAAGCAGAGCTACGACGCGCGCTTTTCGGCCGACGACGGCGTCATGCCGATGACCGTCGCCCCGGGCGCCGGGGAGGGCGGCCTGCCGTTGAGCCCGGCCGGGGACACCCCGCGCCTGGTGCTGCTCGCCGTGCGCGGCACCCAGGTCCCGTGGGCGCTCGTCGGCGGCTCGGACGAGCCGTCGCTCGAGCCGGACAAGGTCTACCGCAGCCAGCTCGGCAGTTGGCAGAAGGTGCAGGCCACCCCCGGCAGCCAGGACGTCGTGCTCGACACGCAGCCGGGCGGCGCCGTCCGCCTGTCGCTCGTGGACGGATCGTTCAACGTCGTCCCCCAGACCGCCTTCCGCGTCCACCGCTGCCCGCGGGAGGAGCACCTGACCGAGGAGAGCCCGCACCCCGAGCCGTGTACTCTGGGAGCAGTGAACAGCGACGGCATGACGGGCATCCTCCCGAGCCTCGAGCTCAACCCGGCCGGCGGCGCGCGCGGCTACCTGGGGATCGAGCTGACGAAGGCCCCGGTGGACCCGGGGACGTACTACGTGCTCGTCGAGTCGACCGGCGCGACCCCGTACCGCATCCGCCAGGGCGCCGACCTGGTTCGGAGGGCCGGGCAGGAGTCGGAGTACCTCGGGGCGTATGCGGTGTGCACGGTGGCGGGTGGGGAGTTTCTGGATGAGAGCTTCCAGCGCATCGACCCGGATATCTTGGTCAGTCAGCCAACTCCAGTCTGGGTCGTGTTCAATCTGCCGCTCGGAATATGAACGTCTTCTCGGTGACTATGAGAGGCCTCAACCGTGAGGGCGATGGTTCAGCGGATGACGCTGAGATCTGCACTGCGGCAGGCACAAGGGTCATGTGGGTGAGAGTGAGGGGAATATGACAAGAATCCGGATGGCATCAGGCGTCGTTCTTCTGTTGGCGCTTCACTGCTGGGCCGCGCCGGCGGCGGAAAAGGTCGTGTATCTCAGCGAGACCGACAAGCGGCTGATCAAGGAGCTGGTCGTGGCGGAGGTGTGGCGACCCGGCGGCGCCAAGTCGGAGGCGCTGGCCGAGGTCTTGGAGGGGTTTCCCAGGTCCGGCAGCATCGAGGCTGCGTCGTGGCTCGTGAGGGAAGCAAACCCCTACTTCTCTCGACGGCTCCTTGACCCGACGCCATTCGCCGCGAGAGCAACGCAAGTGTCGACGAGCGACGCAACGATCCACGGATACGAATGGCGTCAAACCAGCGAAAGCCTCGCTCAAAGAGCCGGAATCAACGCTCTTTCCGAGACTGACCGGTTCAGTCTGTATCACAAGCTGATGGCGGAACACGTCTCGCACGGGCCGTTCGGAATGTCCTACCTCGACGGGTGCCTGCAAGGAGTCTGGGAGAATCCGCGCGAGTTCCTTTCGGAAGCCGAGCGCGCGTGTTTCAACCCGACAGGCGTTTGGGCGAGCCCCTATACTCGTGACCTCGGACGTTCCGTAGTCCGCTTGGCGTGGGCCAGGGCGGAGAACCGGTCCATGGGCGCCGTGCTGGACTTGGTCGAGGCTGCCGTGAAGGCGGAGGCCCGACCGGGCGAACTCGTGGACGGCATCGCACCCGATGTCCTCCTCGAGGAGGCGCTGCTTGCCCTGCTGATGGACAAGCAGACCAAGGCCGTTGCGCGCCTGAAGAGGACCTGGCTGGCGATCCCAGTCGCCGACAGGCCACAAGGGCTGAGCGTCGAGGGGCGCGCTGCCCTCGTGGCGAAAGGGCGCATGGACAGTGAGCCGCCGCGCGACACCCATGCAGGGAGGTCTCTCGTGAGAGCAATTCGGGCGCTGGGCGATCCGACGTCTCAGTCGAAAAACCTCCAGTTTGAGGAGTCGCTCCTGCTGGGTCCCGAGCACTCCCGAGAGGAGCTACGGCACAGAGGCCTCCTGAGGGCGGAGCCCGAGTAGTGCCGCCGTGCCCGCAGAGAGCTGTCACACACCGGGTCGCACAGGAACTCGGCGCTCTTTCGTTTTAGCAGTACCTCCAGCACGGCACACCGGCGTGTTCAGGAAGTCTCGGCCCAAGAGCCCTTGGATGGGCGCCCGGGAGGGCTAGCGCGAGTTCATGACGGACGCCCTGGGGGTGCTAGGGAACATGCAAGGACAGAGCGAGATGCGGTGAACCAGGGTGAATATACGATGACTGAGGGTCAAGCGCAGAGGAAGAGGGCGGTGACGAGCGTGGCGAATTCCGGGTCGTCGGGGTGGTCGAGCCCGTGGGCGATGCGGGGTCCACGCTGTCCATTCGGCCGTGTCCTGCCGAATGTCTCTCGACTTCACGTTCCGGAAAGCTGGCGGGTACAGCGCGTGCGCCAGGGAAGGTCTGGAGGCACAGGAGGAGCTGACCGCCAGCGCGACGCGGTCGGCGCTCGCGGTGGAGATCGGGCGGGGTTTCCCGGATAATCGCGAGGAGGGAGGCGGGGAGGTGGCAGCCATCGATTACAGCATGTCGGAGGCGGTGCGGGCGGCGTACGAGCGGGGGCAGGACGAGGAGCGCATGGAGCCGCTGGCCCGCGTCGACGCGGCGGGCTGCCCCGTCGGGCGAATCGCACGGGGCGATGCGGTGGTCTTCTGCGACATCCGGGGCGAGCGCGAGGTCGAGCTGACCGCCGCCCTCGTCGATCCGGCGTTTTCGGCGTTCCCAGTCGAGCGGCTGAATCTCCGCTTCGCCACCATGATCGAGTACGACCCGCACCTGCCGGTACGGGTGGCTTTTCCTCCGCTCGAGCGGCTGGGCGGCACGCTCGCCGAGGCGGTGAGCCGGGCCGGCCTCGGGCAAAGTCGCGTTGCCGAGAGTGAGAAGGCGATCCATGTCTCGTACTTCTTTTCCGGCAAGCGCCACGAGCCGTTCCCGGGCGAGCGCAGGATCGTGCTCCGCTCGCCTTCGGAGCCGCTCGACGCGCCGCACATGCGGGCCGCCGAGGTGGCGGACGCGGTCGAGGCGGAGCTTGCCGATCCCTCGCCGGCACTGGTGGTGGCCAACCTCGCCAACATCGACGTGGTCGGGCACAGCGAAAACCGCGCCGCGATCGAGCGCGCGGTGGCGGCGGTGGATGCGGCGGTGGGGCGGATGGTGCGCGCGGCACGGCAATCCGGGGTGGTGGCCGTGATCACCGCCGACCACGGCACGGTCGAGCGCTGGCTGTACCCGGACGGCAGCATCGACACTGGCCACACCGACTCCCCGGTCCCGTTCGTCCTCGTGCCGCCCTGCCGCGAATCTGCGCACCGGCTGCGAGAGGGCGGGTCGCTCGCCGACGTGGGACCGACCCTCCTCGAACTCCTCGGGCTCGAAAAACCCCCGGAAATGACCGGCCGCAGCCTGCTGGCCAGCAGCAGCGGCCGGGAAACCGGGCGGGTGCTGCTGGTCATTTGCGACGGCTGGGGAGAGGCTCCGCCAAGTCCCGGCAACCTCATCGCCGCCACCCCGACGCCGGTGATGGACGAGCTCCGAGCGGCTTTTCCCCACACGCTGCTGGCGGCAGCCGGCAAGGCCGTGGGGCTGCCGCCGGGCACGGTGGGGAACTCCGAGGCAGGGCACCTGCATCTCGGGGCGGGCCGCATCGTGCCGGCGGACCGGGTGCGCATCGACGCGGCCATCGAGGACGGCAGCTTCTTCGAGAACGCGGCGCTTCGCTGGGCCGCGGAGGCTGCCCGTGCCGGCGGCCGGCCGCTCCACGTGCTTGGCATCGTGTCGTTCTTTTCGTCGCACGGCAGTCTCGACCACCTGCTCGCCCTACTCGAGCTGGCTCGCCGGGCCGGCGTGCCGGAGGTGTTCGTCCACGCACTGCTTGGCCGGCGTGGCGAACGGCCGCAGTCGGGCGCCCACTACCTGCGGCTCGTCGAAGAGCGCGCCGCCGAACTCGGGCTGGGGCGGGTGGTGTCGGTCATCGGCCGCTACTGGGCTCTCGACCGCGAGCAGCACTGGGAGCGGGTGCAGCGCGCCTACGACTTGCTGGTGCGCGGGATCGGCAAGCCGGTCAGGGGGTAGGAGCCGGAGTCTTTTCGGCGGGGCAAACGGCATCCACGTCGGTGATCATGCCCTTTTCCAGCGTGAAGGTGGTCACGACGCCGAGTTCGAGCGCCTTGATGCGGATCCGTTCCTGGGAGGGCACGCCGTCTCGGACCTGGAACGTGTAGTGGTAGCCCTTCCAGAGCGCGACGACCTCGTCGGGCCCGGTCAGCGACGGCCTGGCCTTTTGGTCGTAGAACACCCCTTTCTGGAACAGGATCTTGCCGTTGGGGTAGTAGGAGGTGCCATCGAGCGCCAGGGTGTTGCCGTTGGGGTAAAGCGCCCGCGGCCGCTCGTTGCGGGTGAGCTTGGTCTTGAATAACGGTGCCCCGCTCGGGTACAGGAGCGAGCCGTCCTCTTCCATGGTCGGCGTGCCGTTGGGGAACAGCACCAACTCCCCCATCTGGATCGGCCGGCCGTTGGGATACATCTTCACGCCGCGGAGCACCCTGGGGCGGCCGTTGCAGTAGCGCTCCTGAGCCTGTGCCACGATGGCAGGTCCGATCGCCAGCAGGATCATCACGAAGGACAGGTGCAAGCTCTTGCGCATGAGCGACTCCCATTGCCGGGGACGCGTCGCGTCGAGGCGCCGCGGCGCTCATCACCGTGCAAGGGGAATGCCACGGGGAGCGCAGCTGCGGGGTGCCGCCGGCTGCGCGTGGCGAAGGTGCAATGCGCGGCGGCGGCTCGGGGTTGAGGACGAGGGCCACTACAATGGCCGTGGAGCAGGCATGCGAGCGATTCTTCTCGTTGTTGCGGGCGTTCTGGCGGCGGCACCTCCGGCGGGTGCGGGACCGCACCATCAGCTCACCGTCGTTTTGGACCCCGCTGCAGGCACTGTCCAGGTGCACGACGTGCTCACGCCGCCGGCAGGGCGAGGAACGACGTTTGTGCTGCACGCTGGCCTGGCGCCGCGCGTGGCGACGCCGGGCTGGCGCCTCGAGCCGCTCGGAAGTGCCGTCGACGCCTCGTTCGGTGGCATCAACGCCACCACCGCCACGGTGGCGGAAAACGTCCCGCTCGAAGGCTTCCGCCTCACGAGGGACGAGGCGGCGCCTCCCCGGGTGGAAATCAGCTACGGCGGGTACATCCGCCACGGCCTCGGGACGCAAGGCGAGGAGTACCAGCGCAGCTTTTCCGAGAGTCCCGGCCTCGTCGACCCGCAGGGGGTCTTTCTGGCCGGCACCAGTTTCTGGGTGCCGACGTTCGGCGAAGCTCTCGTGACGTTCGAGCTGGAGGTCGTGAAGTTGCCGCCCGGCTGGCGGAGCGTGAGCCAGGGACGGCGGGCCGCCGGCACAGACGGCGAGCGATGGGTGTGCGAGCACCCCGTGGAAGAGGTCTACCTCGTGGCCGGGCCGTGGACCGAAACCCGCGAGCACGCTGGTTCCGTCGAGCTCATGGCGTTCCTGCGCGACCCCGACCCGCTGCTGGCTCGCCGCTACCTCGACGCCACGAAGCGCTACCTGGCCCTGTACGAATCGATGCTCCCGCCGTTCCCCTGGCCTTCCTTCGCGCTGGTCGAGAACTTCTGGGAGACCGGCTACGGGATGCCGGGGTTCACGCTGCTGGGGCCAAGGGTCGTCCGCTTTCCCTGGATCCTCACTTCTTCCTACCCGCACGAGCTGCTTCACAACTGGTGGGGGAACTCCGTGTACGTGGCCGCCGAGGGCGGCAACTGGTGCGAGGGGCTCACCGCCTACATGGCCGACCACCTCTTCGCCGAGCAGCGAGGGGAGGGGGCGGCGTATCGCCGCGACACGCTCAAGAAGTACACCGATTTCGTGCGGGACGGCAAGGACTTCCCGCTCGCGGAGTTCCGCTCCCGCACCTCGGCCGCCACGGAGGCGGTTGGCTACGGCAAGAGCCTGATGTTGTTCCATATGCTGAGACAGGAGGTAGGCGACCCCACCTTTCTGGCCGCGCTCGGGCGGTTCTGGCGCAAGCACGCGTACGGACGTGCCTCGTTCGCCGACCTCGAAGCCGCGTTCGAGGCCGAGACCGGCACGAGCCGGCGGGCGTTCTTCGCGGCCTGGGTGTCGCGCCCCGGGGCTCCCCGCCTGGCGGTGGCAGCAGCGGTTGCTCGCGAGCTTCCCGGTGGAGGTGGGTATCTGCTCGAGCTCACGCTCGAGCAGACCCAGCCCGAGGAGCCGTTCCCGGTCCGCGTCCCGGTCGTGGTCACGGTGGCCGAAGGGCCGGCCGTGGAGGCGGTGGTGCCGATGTCCGGGCGCACGGCCAGCACCGTCATCGCTCTGCCCTCGCGCCCCTTGCGCCTCGAGGTGGACCCGGCGTTCGACGTCATGCGCCGGCTCGACCCGGCCGAGCTGCCGCCCACGCTTTCCACGGCGCTCGGTGAGGACCGGCCGACCTATGTGCTGCCGGCCGCGGCGCCCGAGGAGGAGCTCGCGGCCTGGCGCGAGCTGGCGGCGGCCTGGCAGCGCGGCAAGGGCGAGCTGCGCCTGGTGCTGGACTCGGAACTCACTGCCGTGCCGGACGGCGACGTGTGGGTGCTGGGCTGGTCGAACCGCCTGCTGCCGGTCGTGCTCCAGGGGCTGGAAGGGCACGGGGTGCAGGCCGGCGCCGAGGCGGTGACCGTCGGGCACGAGCAGCTCGACCGGCGTGGCCTGTCGCTGGTGCTGGTGGCCCGGCACCCGACGCGGCCGGAGCAGGCCGTGGCGCTTGTGGCGGCGGACCCCCCGGCGGCCATCGCAGGTCTCGGGCGCAAGCTGCCGCACTACGGGAAGTACGGCTACCTCGGCTTTCGCGGCGAAGCCCCCGACAACGTGGCCAAGGGGGTGTGGGCGCCGACCGGCTCACCCCTCGTGCGGTCGCTCGCGGACGGAGCGCTGCCGGAACTCAAGCTGCCGCGGCGGCAGCCTCTCGCCCTGTTGCCCCCGCCGTTCGACGGGGAGCGCATGGCGCGCACGGTTGCCTGGCTCGCGGACCCGGAGCGTGAGGGGCGAGGGCTCGGCACGCCGGGGCTCGAGGTCGCCACCGACCGGGTGGAGGCGGCGCTGCGCGAGGCCGGTCTCGTGCCCGCCCGCAGCGATGGGTTCCGCCAGCGCTTCGCATGGCGGGGCGGTACTCCCGAGCGCGAGATGGCGGTCACCAACCTCGTGGGGGCCGTGCCCGGCTCCGACCCGCGCTTGCCCCCGGTCCTCCTCATGGCCCACCTCGATCACCTGGGCCGCGGCTGGCCTGACGTGAGGGCCGGTAACGAGGGGCTCGTCCACCCTGGGGCTGACGACAACGCCTCGGGCGTGGCGGTGCTGCTCGAGCTGGCGCGCCACTTTGCGGCGCAGCCGGCGGCGCCGCGCCGGCTGCTCTTTGCCGTGGTGAGCGGGGAGGAGGCCGGTCGCGTCGGGTCGCGGCACCTGCTCGACGAGATGGCCGGCGAGCTGCCGGCGGCGTGCCTCAACCTCGACACCGTGGGTCGGCTCGGGGCCGGCCCGCTGCTCGTGCTCGGCGCGGAGTCGGCGCGCGAGTGGCCGTTCGTGGTCATGGGCGCCGGCGCCACCGTGGGCGTGTCGGTGGCGATGGCAGCCGAAAAGCTGGACGCCTCTGACCACGTATCATGTCTCGAGGTGGGCGTGCCTGCAGTGCAGCTTTTCTCCGGACCTCACGCCGACTACCATCGCCCGTCCGACACCGCCGACAGGATCAACGTCCCAGGGCTGATCAGGGTCGCCTCGGTGGCGGCCGAGACGATCTCGTACCTCGCGAACCGGCGCGATCCGTTCACCGCCACGATCGATGTGGGCGGCGCAGCGCCCACCTCGCCTCCTCCCACCGGGGGCCGCAGGCCGGGCCTCGGGACCATGCCCGACTTTGCCTTCGAGGGTCCGGGGGTGAAGGTGGCGCAGATGGCGCCCGACTCCCCGGCCGAGCGAGGCGGGATCGCAGTGGGGGACGTGCTGCTCGCCCTCGGCGAGCGGCGGGTGGTCGGGCTCGCGGACCTCGCGGCCGCGCTGGCGGCCCACCGGCCCGGCGAGACGGTGACCGTGACGGTGCGGCGGGGAGATCGCGAGCTGCGGCTGTCGGTCACGCTGGAGACCCGGTGATCGGAGTCCTCCTCGTCGGCGGCTTCGTCCTTCTGGTTTTCGGCGCCGAGGGGCTGGTGCGGGGTGGCGTGCGGCTCGCTGCGGCGGCGGGAGTCTCCCCGCTCGTCATCGGTCTCACCGTCGTGGCGTTCGGAACCTCGGCGCCGGAGCTGGCGGTGAGCGTCGGCGCCGGTCTCGGCGGCCAGGGAGACATCGCCCTCGGCAACGTGGTCGGCTCCAACATCCTCAACGTCCTGCTCATCCTCGGCGTATCGGCGCTCATCGTGCCGCTGGCGGTGGCTCGGCAGCTCGTCCGCCTCGACATGCCGCTCATGATCGGGGTCTCGTGTGTGGTTATGGTGCTGGCGCTCGACGGTCGGCTTGGCCGGCTCGAAGGGTTGTTGCTGTTCGCCGGTCTCGTGGCCTACCTGGCGTGGTCGATCGTCATGGGCCGGCGGCAGGGCCGGGCCGTGGTGGCGGCCCGTCCGGGCCTCGACGCAAGCCGTCCGTCCGGCTGGAGGTGGTGGCTCGTCAGCCTGTTGCTCGTCGTGGCCGGCCTCTTCCTGCTCGTGGGAGGTGCACGCCTCATGGTGGAGGGAGCGGCTTCCGCGGCGCGGGCGCTGGGGGTTTCGGAGCTCGTCATCGGCCTCACGGTCATTGCGATCGGGACATCGCTGCCGGAGGCGGCCACGTCGGTGTTGGCCGCCGTCCGGGGGCAGCGCGACATTGCCGTCGGCAACGTGGTGGGGAGCAACCTCTTCAACCTCCTAGGGGTGCTCGGCCTCACCGCCGCGGCTTCGCCCGCCGGAGTGCCCGTGGCGCCCGCGGCGCTGCGGTTCGACCTGCCGGTGATGCTGGCGGTGGCCCTCGTCTGCCTGCCGATCTTCATTTCCGACAGCACGATCTCGCGGGCCGAGGGTGCGCTGCTGCTGACGTGTTACGGCTTCTACCTCGCGTACCTGGTGCTCGGTGCCTCGGGCCACGAGGCACAGGAGGTCGTGGGAACCGCGGCGCTGTGCTTTGTCGTGCCGTTGACCGGCCTCGGGCTGGGGCACAGCGCCTGGGTCTGGATCAGACGTCGGGCCCGCACGTGACGGAGAGCGCTGGCGCGCTCACGCCCCATAACGCTCGAGGTACTCCCGCATCCTCACCTTGCGCAGCGTCGCCTGGCTCGACATGTACCGCACGGTGCCGAAGACCGGCCGCTCGGGGCCCCACGGGCGGTCGTAGCGGCCGAGGCACCAGAAAATGCCGGTGGCCGAGTTGGGGTCGCGGCCGTCAAGCGCCAGGCGGTTGTTGAGCTCCAGCATGATCGCGAGCGCCTCGCGCGGCGAGCGCGACCACTCCAGGATCTTCTTCCCCCACAACATGCGGAGGTAGTTGTGGAGCCGGCCTTCCCGCCAGAGCTGGCGCTGCGCCGCGTTCCACACCGGGTCGTGGGTGGCGGCGGCGAGGAACGCGGCGAGGTCGTAGCAGTGCGCGCGCTCGTCCCCGGCATGCCGCTCGAGCGTCTGCCGGGCCCAGCTGGGCAACGACTCGTAGCGTTCGAGGTCGTCGCGAGTGGCGGCGAAGTTGTAACCGAGTTCGCGCCAGGTCACGAGCTCGTCAAGAAACGCTTCCGCCGGCTCCGACATCCGCCACCACCCGGCGCGTCGACCGCTGCCGCCGGCGCTCAGCCGCTCGGGCGTCCACCCTTCCCGCCGGCCCAGCTCCACCAGCACCTCGTGCGCCGAGAGGTGCCCGAAGTGCAGGTACGGGGACAGCCCGGACGTGACGTCGGCGTCGGGGTCGTTGCGCTCCGCGGCGTAGCGGGCCAGGCGGTGGTCGAGGAACTCCCCCAGCGCCGCGCGGGCGGCGTGCCATCCGCCGCGGGTCGGGGCAGGCGCCAACCCGTGGTCGATCGGGAACGCCGCAAGGCTGGAATGGTCCGCGGCCAGCTCGGTCGGCCGCGCCATCGGCCAGCGGCGCTCGAGATCCGGAGGCAATACCGGCGGCGGCAGCAGCACGCCGGCGAGCGGGTCGGGCGACGGGACGTCCTCGAGGTGGAGGGGGAGCACCTGCTGGAGGAAGCGCCGGAAGGCGTGGGCCGAGGGGTGGGCGTGTGCCGCCGCGGCCAGCGGCAGCAACCCGCACGCGTCCACCTCCTCGAGACGGACCTCGAGCCTGGCCGCGGCCGCCGCCACCATGTGGGGCAGGAAAAAGGCCGGGAAGCGGTCGGTCACCACGAGGCACGCGCGCGCTGCGAGTGTTTCGAGCAACCCCTTGCCGGCGCCGGGCTCCGGCTCCAGGTACGCCAGGTACCGGGCGGGGGTGCGCGCGAACGCCGCCGCGTTGGCCGCCATCCCCTGGATCACGAAGGCGTGCAGGCGATCCGAGGCCCAGGGGTAGCCGGCGCGCAGCGCCTCCAGGATGACGAGCCCCTTCCCCAGCCGCCGGGCCTCCCCGACCGCGTGCTCGAGGGCGAAGTTGAAATGGGGTCGCCGGTTGGCGATCATCCAGTAGAGCACGTAGTCGCCGTCGGGACAAAGCGGCGCCCGGTTGCAAGCGCGCAAGCGGAGGTCCGGGATGTGGTTCATGCAGGTGGCGTCCACTGCCGGGCGGGTCAGCTTCTCAGCTCAGCGACGCGAAGCGGATTTGCAAAGCTCGCTTCATGACCCGGGCCAGGTTTTCTTCGGCCAGGGCCAGGACCGTGTCGTCCGGCGTCTCGCTGCGGGCGCGCGAGACGATGGCCGAGGCCACCATGCCGGCCTTGAGCCCGAACACCGAGGCGATGACGAAGAGGGTGGCCGACTCCATCTCGTAGTTGAGCACCTGCAGGTGCCGCCACTCCTCGAGCGAGCCCTGGAAGCGGCGCGGCACATAGCCCGTGAAGGTGTCGTAGCGCTCCTGCCCGGGGTAGAAGGTGTCGCAGGCGGCGGTGATCCCCACGCGGTGGGGAAGGCCGAATTCGCGGGCCGCCGCGACCAGCGAGTTGGTGAGTTCCAGGTCGGCCACCGCCGGGTACTCGATCGGCGCGTAGTGCGTCGAGGCGCCGTCGAGCCGCACAGCCCCGGTCGTGATGATGAGGCTCCCGAGCTCGATGTCGGGCTGGATCGCGCCGGTGGTGCCAATGCGGTAAAAGTCCGTGATCCCCAGCGAGGCCAGCTCCTCGAGACAGATCGACACCGAGGGTCCGCCGATTCCGGTCGAGCACACCAGAACCTTGTGCCCGTCGAGTGTCGCGAGCCAGGACGTGAACTCCCGGTTGGAGGCCACGAAGTGCGCGTCCGGATCGAGGTACCGGGCCGTCTTGCCGACCCTGCCCGGATCGCCCGGCAGGATCGCGACCTCTGCGCCTTCCAGCATTTCCCGGTTGAGGTGCACGTGGTACTTGACGTCCGAGCCCATGCCGTCCTCCTCGTTTGCACCGGCCATCATAGCAACGGCACCGCCCGCCCTTCCGCCCGCGCGGTCGAGAGTCGAGGGTCGGGAGTTTTTCCCCGCGTCCGCCTGCGGGGGCAGTCCGACGCTTCCGATGGGCCAAGCGTGGGAGGAGCGGCGGCCCCCGGCCCCACGGGCAGGTCGTCTCACTCCGGCGGAAGGCCTTCGACGTGCGGCTTTCGGTCTTCGGTCGGTTGGGTGGGTGGGCGGGGAGTTGCGGTCCACGCCCGGCCGCGCCAGGCCGACAGGCAGCCGGCCACCCCGCAGGCCGAGCACGCGCCCTTGCAGCCCTCGACGGCCTGCACCAGGCCGCGCCGCGCCAGGTCCTCGAGCATCGTCTCGACCAGCGCCGGGGAGGTGTCGAGCGTGCGCGCCAGCTCGGAGACGCTGGTCACCCCGGCCGCCAGCGCGGCGAGGAGTCGTTCGAGCATCACGCCCACCCGAGCCACCGCCCGCCCTGGAACACCACCGCCGCAGCGGCGAGGGAGAGCAGCAGCAAGAAGCCGAACGAGAGGGCGGCCCAGCGCCAGCCGCCCGCTTCCTGGCGGAGCGTGGCGAGCGTCGGCACGCACGGCACGAAGAGGGTGTAGGCCACGAGGAAGCTGAGGGCGGACAGCGGCGAGAAGGCGCCGGCCAGGGCTTCCCCCAGGCGCTGTTCCTGCCCTCCGGCGAACAGCACCGCCAGGCTCGCGACCGCGTTTTCCTTGGCGAAGAACGAGGACAGCAGCGCCACCAGCAGCCGCCAGTCGAGACCGATGAGCGCTCCAGCCGGCGCGAGGAGCTGTCCGGCGCGGGCCAGCAGGCTGTCCTCGATGCGGCCGTGCGGCAGCGCCGAGAGCGCCCACACGAGCGCCGAAAAGACGACGATGACGGTGCCTGCCTTGCGCAGGAACTCGAGGCTGTGTTGCCAGGTCTGCAACGCCACGGTGCGCAGCCTGGGACGGTGGTAAAGCGGCAGTTCCATGATGAAGGCCCCCCTCTCGCCGGGCAGCAGGAGACGGCCCGCCAGGGCGCCGACCGCCACCAGGATGGCGAGCGCCGCCAGCACGAGGCCGCCCGCCACGAGGGGGGCCCAGGCGCCGAAGAACAGCGGCGCGACGAAAAGGATGACCGTCATGCGCGAGGCGCACGGCACGAGGGGGGCGAGCAACGCGGTGAGCCGGCGGGCGTTGGGGGAGTCGAGGATGCGGGCGCCCATCACAGCCGGGACGTTGCATCCGAACCCCAGCAGCAGCGGCAGCGAACTCTTGCCGTGCAGTCCCACGAGGTGCATGAAGCGGTCCGTGACATAGGCGGCACGGGCGAGATACCCGACGTCCTCGAGCACGGCCAGCACGGCAAAGAAGATCGCGAGCAGCGGCAGGAACGAGGCGACAGTCCCGGCTCCGGCCAGCACGCCGTCGAGCAGCATCCCCGACACCCACCAGGGGGCGCCGGCGAGCAGCGCGCTCAAGGGCCGCCCGAGGCCGCGGGTGATGAGCGTTTCCACGAGCGCTTGCAGGGGCACGCCGAGCAGGAAGGTGAGGCCGTAGACGAGCCCGAAGACGCCAGCCAGCGTCGCCAGCCCCCAGGCAGGGTGGGTGAGCCAGCGATCGAGCCGCTCGGTGACGCTCACCTGCCCTGGCCGCGGGCGGCGCACCGCCGCCCGCACCACGTCGGCGATCCACTCGTACCGGCCCGAGGCCACGGCGAGCATGCCGTCCTCGTGCGCGGCCAGCAGGCGCTCGATGCGCGCCCACTCCGGCGCCGGGCAGGCCTCCCGCACGGCGCGGGTGACCTCGCGGTCGCCTTCCAGCAGCTTGCTGGCGGCCCAGGCGGCGGGCAGCATCGGCGGCAGGTGCGGCCCAAGCAGCGTCTCCAGCTCCCTCCACACGCTCTGGTGGTCGGCGCGCACGCCGGGCAGGCGCGGCTTGTCCGGGGCGGTGTCCCGGGCCCGCGCCACCACGGCCGCGACCAGCTCGGCCACGCCCTGGTTCCGGTTGGCCACCATCGGCACGACCGGCACCCCCAGCGCGCGCTCCAGCGCCGCGCAGTCCACCCCGCCGCCCTCGCCGGCCGCCACGTCGACCATGTTGAGGCCCACCACGAGCCGCACCGGCAGCGGCAGCAGCTCGGCGACGAGGTACAGGTGCCGCTCGAGCGCGGCGGCGTTGATGATCGCCACCACGACATCGGGCCTGGCGGCAAGCAGAAAGTCGCGGGCAATGAGCTCCTCCTCCGAGGCGGCTGAAAGGCTGTACGTGCCCGGAAGATCCACGAGTTCCAGCACCACGTCACCGTGGCGGTGGATGCCGGTCTTTTTCTCGACCGTCTTGCCGGCCCAGTTGCCGACGTGCTGCGAGAGGCCCGTGAGGAGGTTGAAGACAGTGCTCTTGCCGACGTTGGGCTGACCGGCGAGCGCCACCAGCAGGCGGGGGGACCCCGCCTCGCCTCCGGCGGAAGCCGGTGCGGGCAGGCAGCCCCCCACGGTGCTACTCCAGCGGCAGCACGTGGACCCGGCCTGCCTCGCGGCGGCCGAGCGCCAGGCGGGTGCCGCGCAGGCCGACGATGAGCGGGCCGCGCCCGAAGTTCTGCTCGACGCGAACCTCGGTGCCGGGGGTGAAGCCGAGCGCGGCGAGGCGGGCGATCAGCTCGCGGCCTCCGTACAGATGCAGCACCCGCGCCGCGGCGCCGGCGGGCAGCGCAGCCAGGCTCGTCTCTCCTTCCTCGTCGAGGTGGGAGTGTTCCCTGGTGAGGTCCGGCAGGCCCAGGATGCTACCGTCTGCGTGCCGTCTGCCCCGGCGGCCCATGATGTGATCTTGTCTCAACCGCACCTCCGTCTGCAACCCTACTACCGAAGTGAGAGAACATCAATGGCTTGGCCCGGATTCCGGTTACCGATCGGCAAGCGCGCGGTGGACGGCGGCCGCCACCAGCGCGTCGTCGGCCAGCTCCGGCACCGTCACGTGGCCTTTGCCGGTCATGCGGTCGTTCCAGGCGAGCACCGTCTCGAGGGCGTTCGGGTTGCGTGCCCAGGCTCGGCGCGCCACCCCACCCATGACGTCCCAGTCGAGGCCGCTCGCGAGGACCCGGTCGATGCGCTCCGAGCCGTCGAGGAGGATGCCGTTGCCACCGTTGATCGCCTTGCCTATCCCGACCCCGCCGCCGTTGGAGAGCACGACGTACGTCATGCCGCGCGCGATGTTGCCGGCGAAGCACTGGTGCGCCATGTCGGAGGTGAGGTTGGAGCCGTCCCGGATGTTGGCCGTCTCGCGGAACGGCGAGTCAGTGCCGGAGACGTCGTGATGGTCGCGGCCGATGATGACCGGGCCGATCTCGCCCCGCCGCACCAGCTCGTTGAACGCGAGGGCGATGCGTACCCGCCCCTCGGCGTCGGCGTACAGGATGCGCGCCTGGGTGCCGACCACCAGCCGGTTCCGTTCGGCGTCGCGGATCCAGTTGTAGTTGTCGCGGTCCTGGCCTCGGCGTTCCGGGTCGATGCATGCCATGGCCGCCCGGTCGGTCCGCCTGAGGTCCTCGGGGTTGCCGGACAGGCAGATCCAGCGGAACGGGCCGTAGCCATAGTCGAAGCACAGCGGCCCCATGATGTCCTCGACGTACGACGGCCAGATGAAACCGTCGTTGATGTCGCGGCCGTTGCGGGCGACCTCCGGCACGCCGGCGTCGAACACCGCCTTCAGGAACGAGTTGCCGTAGTCCCAGAAGTGTGCGCCGCAAGCGGTGAGCTGCCGCAGCACCGCGAAGTGGCGGCGCAGGCTTTCGTCCACTCTGGCCTTGAAGGCGGCGGGGTCGCTGCCGAGCAGCGCCCGCCCGTCCTCGAACGACAGCCCGGCCGGGGTGTACCCGCCCTCGTAGACGGCGTGGCAGGAGGTCTGGTCCGACAGCAGGTCCACGGCGATGCGGTTGGCCTCGAGGTACTCGAGCAAATCGACGACGTTGCCGTGGTACGCGATCGAGATCGGCTCGCCCCGGTCCTGGTACGCCTGCATCCACTCCACCACCTGCGGCAGCGAGTCGGAGACCAGGCTCACCCACCCCTGCTCGTGGCGGGTCTTGATGCGGGAGGGGTCGACCTCGGCGATCACCCCGACGCCGCCGGCGATCTCGACCGCCTTGGGCTGGGCGCCCGACATGCCGCCCAGACCGGAGGACACGAACGTCCGGCCCCGCAGGTTGCCGGATTCCTCGACCCCGAGGTACCGCCGCCCCGCCCCCAGCAACGTGATGTAGGTGCCGTGCACGATGCCCTGCGGCCCAATGTACATCCAGCCGCCGGCCGTCATCTGCCCGTAGTTGACGCACCCCATTGCGGCCAGCCGGTGGAAGCTTTCCGGGTTGTCGAACATGCCGACCATCAATCCGTTGGTGATGATGGCGCGCGGCGCCTCCGGACGGGACGGGAAGAGGCCGAGGGGGTGCCCGGAGGACACCACCAGTGTCTGGTCGGCGGTCATCTCGGCGAGGTACCGCTTGCACAGCAGGTACTGCATCCAGTTCTGGAACACCTGGCCGGTCTCGCCGTAGGTCACCAGCTCGTACGGGTACAGCGCCACCTCGAAGTCGAGGTTGTTGTCGATCATGACCTGCATGCCCTTGGCATCCAGGATCTTCCCTGGGTACTCGTGGATCGGCCGGCCGAAGATGCGGCCGGGCGGGCGGAACCGGTAGCCGTAGATGCGGCCGCGCGTCACGAGTTCGCGGGCGAACTCGGGGGCGAGTTCGGCGTGGAAGCGGGCCGGCACGTAGCGCAAGGCGTTGCGGAGCGCGGTCGCGGCGTCGCTGCGGGAGAGGGCGAAGCCGCGGCTGGGGGCCCGCCGAATGCCCGGCTCGAAGGCGGGTGGGGGCGGGAGCTGGTCGAAGTCGAGTTCAAACGTCACCGGCATGAGGCACCTCTCAGGAGAGGAGTGTAGACCTCAACCTGCCCGCCCGCCCAGGGGGGCGGAGACCCTCGCAGAACGCTGGCAGCAGGACGGCTCAGGCGGGAGGCGCCTCGGAGAGGCGGGAGTGGCGGCGCCCGTACAGCGCGTAGATCACCAGGCCGCCCGCCAGCCACAGCCCGAAGCGCAGCCAGGTCACTCTCGGGAGCCCGGCGGCGAGCAGCAGGCAGGCGCCCATGGCGGTCAGCGGCAGGAACGGCACCAGCGGCACCCGGAACGGCCGGTGAGCCGTGGGGTTGGTGCGGCGCAGCACGATCACGCCGGCCGACACGAGGGCGAACGCGAAGAGGGTGCCGATGTTGGTGAGGTCGACCATCTCCTCGATGTTGGCGAACGCCGCGAAGCACGCCACCACGACGCCGGTGAGGATGGTCGTGACGTGGGGGGTCCTGAAGCGCGGGTGCACGCGCGAGAACGCTTGTGGCAGCAGGCCGTCGCGCGCCATCGAGTAGAAGATGCGCGGCTGACCCATTTGAAAGACGAGCAGCACGGCGGTGTGGGCGGCGACCGAGCCCACTGCCACGATGCCCGCGGCCCAACCCAGATTGTGCCGGTTCATCGCCACGGTGAGCGGCTCTGCCGTGTGGAGGTCGAACCAGGGCACCATGCCGGTCACCACCACGGCCACGAGAATGTAGACAAAGGTCGAAATCGCGAGCGAACCAAGGATGCCGATCGGCAGGTTGCGGCCCGGGTTGCGGGTCTCCTCGGCCGCGGTCGACACCGCGTCGAAGCCGATGTAGGCGAAGAACACGATGGCGGCGCCAGCCCAGATCCCGTGCCAGCCGTTGGGCGCGAACGGTTTCCAGTTCTCTGGCTGGACGTAGGCGGCGCCCACCACGACGAAGAAGACGAGCACCGAGAGCTTAAGGATCACCATCCCGGCGTTGACGCGCGAGGACTCCTTGACGCCGCGCACCAGCAGCCAGGTGAGCAGCAGCACGATCCCGGCAGCCGGGAGGTTGACGATGATCGGCACGCCGAGCACGTGCGGCGCCGAGGCCACGAGCTCGCCGTCGGCGAGGGCGGTCCGCAGGTCGGTGGAGAGCCACGGCGGCACGATGATGCCAATCCCGCGCAGCATCTCGCAGAAATAACCGGACCACGAGATGGCCACGGCGACGTTCCCCACCGCGTACTCGATGATGAGATCCCAGCCGATGATCCAGGCCATCACCTCGCCCAGCGTCGCGTACGCGTAGGTGTAGGCCGAGCCCGAGATCGGAACGAGCGCGGCGAGCTCGGCGTAGCACAGCGCGGCGAGGCCGCAGGCGACGGCCGTGAACACGAACGAGAGGATGATGGCGGGGCCCGCGCCGGGCCGGGCCGCGTCGCCGGCGGCGGCGGTGCCCACGGTGGCGAAGATCCCGGCACCGATGATCGCCCCGATCCCCAGCCCCACGAGGTCCCAGCCGCCGAGCGCCCGGCGCAGGCCCGACGCTTCCCCGTCGTGCTGGAGGGCAGAAAGCGGCTTGGTCCGCCACCAGGCGGCGCGGTCAGGCGGTGCCATGCGCGGCCGGCTGCCTAGAACAAGGTGCGGTCGGCTTCGTGCACGACGTTCCACTCGTACTTGTAGAAGCCGAAGTCGATCGGGACGGTGTACTTCACCTTGATCACGCAGCGCTGCGAGGAGACCATCACCTCGACGTCCTCCGGCTTGACGGGCAGGCGCTCCTGCTCGGCCTTCTGCACGACCAGCCAGACGATCTGCTTCTCCTTGGAGTCACCGCCGGGGGTGTCGCGCAGCAGGGAGGCCTTCTCGGCCGTCTTCTCCACGTAGTCCTGGAGGGCGCCGACGGAGACCCGGACAGGAACGGCCTTGACTCCGATCCACACCGCGAGGGCCAGGAGAATCAGCCCGATCGCGCAACCCACCTTGCTCTCGCCTCGCTCGAATCTGCGTCCCATCAGAATGCCTCCTGGCGCGATTCTAAACCAGCTCCGCGGGCCGTGCGCGCCGCCGGTCCGGAGGTCAGCGGACGAGGGAAAAGGTGCGCAACCAGCGGGTGCGGGTGAAGAAGTGCAGCGCCACCTCAGCAAACTGCCTGGCGCGGTTCCAGAATCCCTGCACGAGGTGCGAATTGGGCTCGGCGTCGTAGGACCAGTAGATGATGAGGGCGCGTCCCTTGAAGTAGTGGCGCGGCACCGGCCCCCAGAAGCGCGAGTCCAGCGAGTTGTCACGGTTGTCACCCATGCAGAACACGGAGCCGGGTGGCACCGTGTACGGTCCGTAGTGATCGCGGTTGCGTACCGACGGGGGCAGGAAGGCGGAATCCGGGATGATCTCCGGGCTCTTGTGGACCACGTACGGGTTGCGCTCGGGCTCGCCGTTGACGATGAGCGTCTTGGCCCGGACCTGGAGAGTGTCGCCGCCCACAGCCACCGCCCGCTTGATGAAGTCGCGTTCGGGCTCCACCGGGTACTTGAAGACCACCACGTCGCCGCGCCGGATGTCCCGGTACGGCATGAGGGCGTGGAGCGGGGTGTCGAGGTGCGGGGCGTAGATCATCTTGTTGACGAACAAGTGGTCGCCGATGAGGAGGTTGTCCTCCATCGAGCCGGTGGGGATCTTGAACGCCTGGGCCACGAAGGTGCGCACGAAGAGCGTGAAGATGACCGCCACCAGGATGGCCTCGTAGTACTCCCTGAACCAGTGGCCCTTCGCCATGCCCGCTCCCCGGCCGCGCATCATAGCACCCCCGCGCCTGGCGAAAGGCCGGCAACTGGCGACCGGCGCGTTTCTTGCGAGCCCCGGGCGGGCGCGAGAGCGGATCCCCGCTCCCGCCCGGCGTGCGCGTTCGCTGTCAGGAGGCCATCCTCTTCCAAGGGGCGCGGGGATAGGCGCGCAGGGCCAGTGGATCGTCGAGCCGGCCGCGGGCGGCGCGGAGCTGCCCGGCCCGGGCGATCATCGCGGCGTTGTCGGTGGTGAGGGCCAGCGGCGGGAGCAGCACCTCCACCCCGCTGCGCTCGCCCCACGCCGCCAGGCGCCGCCGCAGCTCCCGGTTGGCGGCCACCCCGCCGGACGCCGCGACGCACTGCGGGCGGTGGCGCTCGGCCAGCTCGTCGAGCGGTGCCAGCAGCCAGGTGACGACGGTGTGGCGGAACGAGGCCAGAAGGTCGAGCACGACCTGCGGCGGCGAGGCGGGGTCGGCGAGAGGCAGCGCCGCGCGCTCCTGCGCGGCGCGGATGACCATGGTCTTGAGGCCGGAGAATGAAAAGTCGAGCCCGCCGCGGGGGTCCTTGATGCGAGGCGCCGAAAACGCGAAGGCTCGCGGGTCGCCGCCGTCGGCGAGCCGGTCCACCACGGGCCCGCCGGGATATCCGAGACCGAGCGCCGCCGCCACCTTGTCGAACACCTCCCCGGCCGCGTCGTCGCGCGTCCGGTTGAGCGGCTGCGCACCCCCTGGGTCGAGAAGGAAGTACGAGGAGTGGCCGCCGGAGACCACGAGCGAGAGCGTGCGCTCCGGGAGCGGCCGGGCTGGGTGGCCGTCGAGGTTCAGAAACGGCGACACGAGGTGGGCCTCGAGGTGGTCCACACCGACGAGCGGCAGCCCCCGCCCCCACGCGTACGCCTGGGCGAAGCAGGTGCCGACGAGCAACGAGCCGATGAGACCCGGCCCGCGTGTCACCGCTACAAGTTCGATCGATCTCAGCCCGGCCTGCCGGTCGGCCTCGGCGAGCAGCCGCGGCAGCGCCTCGAGGTGACGGCGCGCCGCCAGCTCGGGCACCACGCCGAGGTACGGCGCGTGAGCCGCCGCCTGCGATGAGATGAGCGAGAAGCGCACCGTGCCGTCGCCATCGAGCACCGCCACCGCGGTCTCGTCACAGGAGGTCTCGATCCCCAGCGTCCTCACGACGCCACCTCGCGCACGGTCTCGGCGCTGACCGGGCGCACGACCCCGCGCTCGCAGACGATGCCGGTGAGGAGCTCCGGCGGCGTGACGTCGAACGCCGGGTTGAACACCGCGACGGAGCGGTCCACCACGCGCACCCGGCCCACCTTGCGCACTTCCTCGCCGCCCCGGTGCTCGATCGGAATCGAGGCGCCGCCGGGGCACGACAGGTCGAAGGTGGCGAGCGGCGCGGCAGCAAAGAACGGCACCCCGTGACGGGCCGACAGCACAGCCAGCGGATAGGTTCCGAGCTTGTTGGCGAGCGAGCCGTCGGCGGCGATGCGGTCGGCGCCCAGCACCACGCCGTCCACCTGGCCGCTGGCCAGCAGCGTGGCCGCAGCGTGGTCGGGCAGCAGCGTCACCGGCAGCTCGTCCCGCTGGCATTCCCAGACCGTGAGGCGGGCGCCTTGCAGCACCGGTCGCGCCTCGCAGGCGAACACCCGGGCGAGCCGGCCCTGGGCGTGCAGGGTTCGCGCCACGCCGAGAGCGGTGCCGATCCCGCCGGTGGCGAGCGCCCCGGTGTTGCAGTGGGTGAGCATCGACACCTTTTCGCCCCGAAACAGCCCGGCGCCGAACGCACCGATGCGCTGGCACGCCTGCGCATCCTCGGCGTGGAGAGCGAGGGCGGCCTGCCTTGCGGCTTCTGACCGGGCTCGCGGCGGCGCGGCCTCGACGGCGGCCAGCACCCGCCCCACCGCCCAGGCCAGGTTGATGGCCGTCGGGCGGGCACCGGCAAGCCGGCGGGCGGCGCGGCGCAGCGCCCCCAGGTCGGAGGTCCGCGCGGCCTCGATCGCCAGCGCGTAGGCGGCCGTGATGCCGATGAGAGGCGCACCGCGCACCGCCAGGTCGCGGATGAGGCGGGCGGCGTGGGCCGCGTCGCGGACCTCGATCCACACCTCTCGCCACGGCAGGTGCCGCTGGTCCAGGATCTCGAGGCCGCGCTCCACGCGGAGCGGCTCGACCCGCGTCGTCACCGTCGTCATTGCCGTACCTCCGCCTCGCCGCTCCCCCGGCGTCCGCTCTCGCCTGCTGCAGCCCGGCTGCGGGGCCACGGCGCGGGAACGCCGCCGGCCGGGGGGTTATCACACGCCGCGCCGGACAGCGTCAAGTCGGCGCGCCGCCTCCCTGATGCGCCGCCAGGCGGCCTCGACGTGGCGCCGGCCGGTCCAGGTCTGGCCCACGCACAGCCGCAGCACCAGCCGGTCGGCGAGCCTGGTGTGCGAGAGGTACATTTCGCCGCTGGCGTTGAGCCGGTCCATGATGGCCTGGTTGGCGGCGTCCCCGGCTCGGTGGCGGAAGCACACGAGGTTGAGCGGCGGCGGCACGACCAGCTCGAAGTCGGGGTCGGCGGCGATCCAGCCGGCAAATTCCTGGGCGAGGGCGATGTGCTCTCGCACGTGGTGGCGCAGCCCCTCGACCCCGTAGTGGCGAATCACCGCCCACAGCTTGAGGGCCCGGAAGCGGCGGCCCAGCGGCACCTGCCAGTCGCGGTAGTCGATGACCTGGCCCGAGTCGGTGGCCTGGTTGCGCAGGTACTCCGGGAGAATTGAGAGCGCCCGCACCAGCGACCGCCGGTCGGCCACCCAGAAGCAGTCACAGTCGAAGTTCGTGAACATCCACTTGTGCGGGTTGAAGCAGTACGAGTCGGCCCAGTCGACCCCGGCCTGCAGGTGGCGATGCTCGGGGCAGAGCATGGCGGTGCCGGCCATGGCGGCGTCGACATGCAGCCAGGCGCCGTGCTGGCGGCACAGCGGCCTGATCTCAGCGAGCGGGTCCACGGCGTTGGAGGAGGTGGTGCCGACGGTGGCGGCCACGAAGCACGGGACCAGCCCCCGCTGACGGTCCGCCGCCATGGCCGCGGCGAGAGCCTCGGGCCGCATCGCGAAGCGCTCGTCGACCTCCACGAGTCGCAGGTTGTTTCGCCCGAGGCCAGCCACGCGCACACCTTTCTCGATCGAAGAGTGGGCCTGGGTCGAGGCGTAGGCGACCAGCCGCCGGTCACAGCCGAGACGGTCGGTCTCCAGCCCCGAGGCGCGCTCGCGGGCGGCGAGGATCGCGCACAGCGCCGCCGACGAGGCCGTGTCTTGAATGACGCCGCCGCCCTCCGAGGTGGAGCGGAACCTCTCTGGCAGCCCCAGCATCTCGATCAGCCAGTCCAGAACGTGCGCCTCGAGCTCCGTGCAGGCCGGACTCGTGACCCAGGACATCCCCTGCACGCCGAGCCCGGACGCCAGCATCTCGCCCAGCACGGAAGGCCCGGAGCAGTTGGAGGGGAAGTAGGCGAAAAAGCTCGGGTGCTGCCAGTGGGTGAGCCCCGGCACGATGATCCGTTCGAGGTCTTCGAGCACCGCGCCGAACCCCTCCCCGCGCGCGGGAGGGGTGGGCGGGAGCCAGGAGCGGATCTGCCCCGGCTCGACCTGCGAGCGCACCGGCAACGACTCGACCCGCTCCCAGTACCCGGCGATCCAGTCCACGACCCGGTGGCCCCACTCCCGGAACTCCTCCGGGGTCATGTGATAGCTCTGCCCCTCGTCCATCGACGCCTCCCTCACGACACGTTCCCAGCTTAGCGCGCGGCCCGGGCTGGGGTGCGGGAGGCCTACGTCTCCGCCCACTGTGGGCTGGCGCGCAGGACGCCGCTGCCGCCGGAGGCCTTGACCTTGTAAAGCGCGGCGTCGGCGCGGGCGATGAGCTCGGAAGCCTCCTCGCCGTCCTCGGGGTAGCAGGCCACGCCGGCGGAAGCCCCGAGCACCGCCGAGACGTCGGCCCGGGAAAGATCCGCCATGGCTTCGAGAACCGCGATGACGAAGCGGCGGGTGGCGGCGAGCGCACCGTCGGGATCGGTGGCGGGGATGAGCAGGCAAAACTCGTCGCCGCCCCAGCGTGCCACCACGTCGGAGGCACGAGCACGGCCGCGCAGCGCCGCCGCCACGGCCTTGAGCACGGTGTCGCCCGAGAGGTGCCCGCAGCGGTCGTTGTAAGTCTTGAAGTTGTCGAGATCCATCATGATCACGGCGAGCGGCTGCTGGTTGCGGCGGGACAGCGAGAGGTAGCGGTCGAGCTCGATTTCGAGCCCGCGCCGGTTGGTGAGCCCGGTGAGCGGGTCGGTGTTGGCGATGGCCGCGAACCGGCGGCTGGACTCTTCGAGTTCTCGAGTGCGCTCCCGCACCTGCCGGTCGAGGTCGGCCGCCAGGCGCGAGAGGGCGGCCTGGGAGGCCTCGAGCTGCTCGGCCATGCGGTTGACCCGCCGGGCGAGGCGAGCCAGCTCCTCGGGGCCGCGCACCTCGTGCCGGGTGGCGAGCTCGCCGCGGCCCAGCGCCGCCACCGTCTCGCCCAGCTCCTCGAGCGGCCGCACCAGGCCCTCCGCCCCGATCGTGGCGAGCACCATGCACACGCCGACCAGGCCGACGAGCAGCAGGAGCGCCACGGTGAAAAAGCGCCGGTCCGCCGCCACCATCGGCTCACGGTTGAGCACGAGCCAGATGCCGCCCGCCATCTCTTCCCGCACCAGCAGCGGCTGGAAGTGGGCCGAGGCCGGGAAGCCGCGCAGCTCGAGCTTCACGATGCGGCCGTTGTCGCCCGGCCACACCACCAGCCGGCCTTCCTTGCGCAGCCACCGCGGCTCGGCGGCGAGCACCCGACGCTGGGCATCGAGCACCACCACCCCTAGGACCTGCCCGCGCGACACGAGACCCCCGAGGCGGCTTTCGACCTGGTCCTTGTTGCCGGCGAGAACGTGCTCGCCCACCAGCTCGCCGATGGCGTCGCTGATCACGGCCGCCTGCTGTGCCAGCGCCGCCGCCGCCTCCCCCCGGCGGATCACCTCGAACACGGCCAGCACCACCGCGAAGAGCAGCACACCGGCGCCGATGGCCAGCATCACGATGCGGTTGCGCAGCCCCTGCCAGAGCTTCATTGCGAGCGTATGGTACCTCACCCTCGCCGGCCGGCCGGCGGTTCGCGGCTCGGGGTCGGCGGCCTCGCCGGGCATGCAGGGTCGCGGCGTCCCGGGGCGGCGTCCGCGGGCTGTCGGCGCGGCCCGCGGGCGTGGGAGAATACCCACATGCATGAGTTCGTCCACCCCCTCAGCGGCCGCTACGCCTCGCCGTCCATGAAGCGCCTCTTCTCTCCCGCCACGCGCATCGGGCTGTGGCGGCGCCTGTGGCTCGAGCTGATGCGGGCCGAGCGGGACCTCGGGGTCGGCATCCCGGAGGAGGCCATCGCCCAGCTCGCCGCCTGTCTCGAGCCCACCGCGGCGGAAATGCGGCGGGCGGTGGAAATCGAGCGGGAGACGCGCCACGACGTGATGGCGCACATCCGGGCCCTGGCTGAGGTGGCGCCGGCCGCCGGTCCCTGGCTGCACCTCGGGGCCACCTCCTGCTACGTCACGGACAACGCCGATCTCATCATCCTTCGCGAGGCGGTCCGCCTGCTGCTCGGGCGGGCCACCGCCGTGGTGGCGGCGCTGGCGGCGTTCGCACGCCGTCACGCGGCGCTGCCGTGCCTGGGTCACACCCACTTCCAGCCCGCGCAGCCGACCACGGTGGGCAAGCGCGCCACCCTGTGGCTGTGGGATCTGCTCGCCGACCTCGAACGCCTCGAGGTGGAGGCGGGGCGGCTGCTGCTACGGGGCGCCAAGGGGGCCACCGGCACGCAAGCGTCGTTCCTCCAGTTGCTGGGCAGCCACGAGCGGGTGCAGGAACTCGACGAGCGGATCGCCGCCGCGTTCGGGTTTTCGGGCACGTATCCGGTGACCGGCCAGACCTCGCCGCGCAAGCCCGAGTTTTACCTGCTCGCCTGTCTGTCCGGGCTCGCCCAGTCGGCCGCCCGCTTCGCCACCGACGTGCGGCTGCTGATGCGGCTCAAGGAGCTCGACGAGCCTGCCGAGACCACGCAAGTGGGGTCCTCGGCCATGCCTTACAAGCGCAACCCCATGCGGTCGGAGCGCATGTGCGCCCTGGCGCGCTACCTCGTGAGCCTGGAGCCGAACGCCGCCTGGACCGCCGCGGGCCAGTGGCTGGAGCGCACCCTCGACGACTCGGCCAACCGCCGTCTGGTGCTCCCCGAGGCGTTCCTGTGCGCGGACGCCATCCTGCTTGTCTGGCGCTCGGTGGCGGCCGGCCTGCAGGTCTACCCCGCGATGATCCTCCGCAACCTCGACGAGGAGCTGCCGTTCTTGGCCCTCGAAGAGATCCTGCTCGCCGCCACTGCGGCCGGAGGCGATCGCCAGGAGCTGCACGAGCGGCTGCGCAGCTTGTCGCGCCAGGCGGCGCGCCGCGTCAAGGAGTCTGGCGAGCCCAACCCGCTGCTGTCGCTGGTCGCGGCCGACCCGGTGTTCGGGCTGTCGGTCGCCGACCTCGCTCGGCTACTCGACCCTGCCCGTTTCGTGGGGCGGGCCCCCGAGCAGGTGGAGGCGTACCTCGAGGGGTGGGTCGAGCCGTGGCTCGCTGCCCACCCCGAGGCCCCCGATGACGAACGCGCCCCCGAAATCTGAGCGGCCGGGGCGTGCCTGGCTCGCTCTGGCGGTCGCCCTCCTCGGCGCCTGCGCATCGGCCCGGGGACCGGTGGCGAGCCGCGGCGAGGAGGGCCTGGGGTCGTGGTACGGCGAGCCGTACCATGGCCGCCCCACCGCGTCGGGCCAGATCTACGACCAGCGCGAGCTCACCGCAGCGCACCGCACCTTGCCGTTCGGGACTCGTGTGCTGGTCGTGAACCTGGAAAACGGCCGCAGCGTCGAGGTCGTGATCAACGACCGCGGACCGTTCGTGCCCGGGCGGATCATCGACCTGTCGCGAGCGGCGGCGGAGGAACTGCAACTCGTCGGACCTGGCGTCGCGCGCGTCCGCCTTGCCGTGCTGGAAACCGGCGATGGCCTGCGCGACGCACCTTGCTGGGAGGTGCAGGTGGGAGCGTTCGCCCGCGCGGAAAACGTGGCGCGGGCCCAGGAGCGGCTCGTCCGCCAGGGGTATCGGGTGCGCCTCCTGCCGGCCTCGGGCGGCCTCACCAGGGTGCGGGTGGACGTCGCGGGCGGCTGCCGGGCGGCCGAGGCGGCGGCACGGCGGCTCGCCACCGACTACCCGGGCGCGGTGGCGGTGCCGTGCCTTGCGAGGCCGGATCGCTGACCTGCCAGACGCCGGCGTGTTCGTCTCGCCGGATCAATTGTTCGGAAATCCGGACGCGATGCGCGATTCCTGTGCAACGAGTCGTCATGGCCGGTGGCACGGTGATTGCTCTCGTCAGGAAGTGGTACCATGCCGCCCGCCGCCCCGTGCGGCGGGCGAGCTGCACTGGAAAGGAGGGCACGCCGAGCGTAGCATCGTCACCTTGAACACGCGTGCTACCACACCAGGACGGCCGGGCGAGCCCGGCGTCACCACAGCAAAGGAGGAAAGGATGAAGCGTTTTGCAGTGCTTGCGTTGTTGATGGGGCTGGTCGCGTTGCCGTTGTTCGCGCAGAACCCCACCGGAACCCTCTCCGGCCGCGTGACTGACGGCCGCGAGGCGCTGCCGGGCGTGACCGTGACCGTCACGTCCCCCAACCTGCAGGGTGCGCGCACCGCCGTGACCTCGGTGGACGGCGACTACATCTTCAAGTTCTTGCCGCCCGGCGAGTACCGGATCAAGTTCGAGCTCTCGGGGTTCCAGACCCAGGAGACCTCGGTCAAGATCTCGGCCGCGGTGTCGAGCAAGATCGACGCGGTCCTGCCCATGGCGCAGGTCGCCGAAGAGGTGACGGTCACCGGCAGCTACGAGACCATCTCCTCGACCGCCCAGGCCTCGACCACCTATGAAAAGACGCTCATGGACAAGCTGCCGGTCGGCCGCGACCTCAACAGCTACGTGGCGATGGCCCCTGGCGTGAGCGGCGGCGTCAACGGTTTCCAGATCTCGGGCGCGCAGTCGTACGAGAACCTGTACCTGGTCAACGGCGTGGTCGTCAACGAGAACGTGCGCGGGCAGGCGACGCCGCTGTTCATCGAGGACGCCATCCAGGAGACCACCACCTCGACGGCCAACGTCTCGGCCGAGTACGGCCGCTTCGCCGGCGGCGTGATCAACACGATCACCAAGTCCGGCGGCAACGAGCTGTCGGGCTCGCTGCGCCTGAGCCTGGACAACGAGCAGTGGACCGAGAAGACCAAGCTCACCACGACGCGCGGCGACACCACCAACAAGACGTACGAGGCGACCCTGGGCGGGTTCTTCATCAAGGACCGCCTGTGGTACTTCGGCGCTGGCCGCTACCGCAAGACCGAGGGCCGCGACCAGACCCGTGTCGTGCCGGGCTCCGGGGCCACCCCGGTCGGGTTCGACACCTCGCTCACCGATTTGCGTTACGAGATCAAGCTGACCGGCGCCATCACCCCCAACCACCGCGCGGTCGGCTCCTACATCTCCCGTGAGCGCGAGTGGACCGGCTACTGGTTCACCCCGATCCCGATCCTGGACCTCGCGTCGGTCTACGACCGCCAGATCCCGGAGACTCTCACCGCCATCAACTACAACGGCGTGCTCTCCGACAACTTCTTCGTCGAGGCGCAGTACTCCAAGCGCACGCTCGAGTTCCAGAATTCCGGTTCGCGCTACACCGACCTGCAGAAGGGCACGGTCATTTACGACTACTTCAACGGCTTCACGTACAACTCGCCGATCTTCTGCGGCGTCTGCGGCGTCGAGCAGCGCGACAACAAGTCGTACCTGGCGAAGGGCTCCTGGTTCCTGTCCACGCCGTCGATGGGCTCCCACGACCTCGTGTTCGGGTACGACGAGTTCGTCGACATCCGGCTGTCCAACAACTACCAGTCGGGCTCCAACTTCTTCCTCTACGTCGAGGACACCCTGCAGAGCCCCTCGGGCGTGCCGTACCCCGTGGTGCCGAGCGAGTCCGCGGCGTACTGGCTGTACTGGCCGATCCTGAAGCTCTCCAAGGGCACCGACTTCAAGACCAAGTCCATCTTCATCAACGACACGTGGCGCCTGAACAACAACTTCAGCTTCAACATCGGGGCCCGCTACGACAAGAACGACGGCCGCAACGCCGAGGGCGCCAAGGTCACCGACGACTCCAAGGTCTCGCCGCGCCTGTCCCTGACCTGGGATCCGAAGGGCGACGGCACCTGGATCATCAATCTCGGCTACGCCAAGTACGTGACGGCGATCGCCAACACGGTCGGCGACTCCACGTCGGCCGGCGGCACGCCTGCCGAGTTCGACTACTACTACGGCGGTCCCGACCTCAACACCGACTGCGACCCGGCCACCGGCGCCAATTGCCTCACGAGCCCGCAGGTCATCCAGGCCGTCTACAACTGGTGGCTTTCCCAGGGTGGCTTCTCTTCCAACAACCCCTGGCTCGACTACGTTGACATCCCGGGTGGCTCGACGCAAATCCGCGGCAGCCTCAAGTCGCCGTCGGCCGACGAACTCACCCTCGGGCTCTCGAAGCGCATCGGCAACACTGCGATGGTCCGCCTCGACTACGTGCACCGCGAGTTCAAGGACTTCTACACCACCCGCATCGACAAGAACACTGGCCAGGTCGAGACCGAATCCGGCGTGTTCGACCTCAAGCTTGTGGAAAACAGCGACAGCGGGCTCGAGCGCGTCTACGACGCCGTCCAGAGCCAGTTCTCGTGGCGCGTCACCGACCGGCTGAACGCCGGCGGCTCCTACACCTGGTCCAAGCTGTACGGCAACGTCGTGGGCGAGACCACCGGCTCCGGCCCGGTCGCGACCGCGATCAACGAGTACCCGGAGTTCAAGGCGTTCTCGCAGTACAACCCGAAGGGGCTGCTGTCCACCGACACCACGCACCGGGCGCGCATCTACGCCGCCTACGACGTGCTGGCCGGCAAGCGCAACCGCCTTTCGGTGTCGGTCATGCAGAACTACACCTCGGGCACGCCGTACGGTCTTTCGGCTTCGATCACCATCCGCCCCTACGTGTCGTCTGAGGTGCTCGCCCAGTACGTGACGCCGCCGAGCAGCGTGACCTACTGGTTCACCGACCGCGACGCGTACCGCACCCCCGCCACCTACCCGACCGACCTCTCCGCCACCTACACGTTCGCCTTCAACGCGGTCGGCAAGGAAGTCCAGCTCTTCATCACCCCCACCGTGACCAACGTCTTCAACCAGCAGAAGGTCGTCAACCCCAACACGGTCATTTACACCTCCCGCAACGCCGGCCGCGGCCTCGTGGCGTTCAACCCCTTCACCACCAAGCCGGTGGAGTGCACGCAGAAGAACGCCTCCGGCACCGTGTGCACCCAGTCGGGCGCCAACTGGATGAAGGGACCGTCGTTCGGGAAGCCGACCGCGCCGGCCCACTACCAGACCCCGCGCACCTTCACGGTGTCGATGGGCGTTCGTTTCTAGAATTTCACTTCGCGGTGTTCCGGCCCCGGTCTTCGGACCGGGGTTTTTTTTTCGATCGATCGATTCCGGGTGGAGTGGGCCGGGTACAATACCGGAATGGCGGAGCTGCGGTGGACCGAGGGCGAGGCGAGCCGCAAGGTGCGACTGGAGAACACGCCGGTCGGCATCGGGCGTGCCTCCGACAACCAGATCGTGCTGAAGGACTTTTCGGTGTCCCGGCACCACGCACGGGTGGAGCCGCGGGGTGACGCGTGGTGGATCGTCGACCTCGGGTCGACCAACGGCGTGAAGGTCAACGGCACCTACGCGACCGAGGCGCTGCTCGCCGACGGCGACCAGCTCATGGTTGGCAACTTCACGATCTCGTTCCACCGCACCGAGTCGTTCCAGAGCATGGGCGTGAGTTCGTCCACGTTCCTGCGCTCGCTCGAAGAGTTCCGCGAGGACTTCCGCCTCGAGCGCGAGCCGGTGCGGCGGCATACCACCGCCGTGACGGCCCGCGAGCGCGTGCTCGAGGCGCTGGCGCAGGTGGCGCGCACCCTGCTCGAGGTGGAAGAGCTCGAACCGGTGCTCGAAAAGGTCATGGAAGCTGTATTTGAGCAGCTGCCCGCCGACCGCGCCTTCATCCTGCTCTTCAACCCCCATGGCGACGCCGAGCTGCGGATGGCCCGCTCGCGGGGTGGCCACCAGCTCGCCGAGGCCCCTGTCTCGCAGACCATTCTCGACCTCGTGAGCCGCCAGAAGGTGGCGGTGCTCACCTCCGACGCTCAGGCCGACGAGCGCTTCGCCGCCGGCATGTCGGTGCGGCTGCACCAGATCCGCTCGGCGATGTGCGCGCCGCTGTGGCACCGCGACTCGGTGATCGGGGTGCTGTTCGTGGACACCCCGCTGGCCATCGGCTGCTTCACGGCCGAGCACCTCGACCTCCTCACCGCCCTCGCCAACTACTCGGCCGTGGCCATCGACCGGGCCAGGCTCAACGACTCGATCCGCGAAGAAAAGCGCATCCGCGAGCGGCTCGAGCGCTACCACTCACCGGCCGTGGTGGAGGCCATCGTGGGGCACCGGGCGCCGGCCGGCGAGGGCGAGCGCCACGAGACCCGCGAGGTCTCGGTCATGTTCGCCGACATCGTCGGCTTCACGAGCCGCTGCCAGAGCATGGAGCCCCCCGACGTGGCGCGCTTTTTGGGGGAGTTCTTCACGCTCGCCTCGGACGCCGTGTTCGAGTTCGGCGGCACCCTCGACAAGTTCATCGGCGATGCGGTGATGGCATTCTTCGGGGCGCCGCTGCAACAGGGCGACCACGCCGAGCGGGCGGTGCGCGCCGCGCTCGCGATCTTCGAGCGCCTCGCGCGGTGGAACCGCGAGCGCGAGCAGGCGGGGCAGGAGGTCGTCCAGGTCCGGATCGCGATCAACTCCGGCCTCGTGGTGGTGGGCGACATCGGCTCGGCCACCCGCGTCGACTACACGGTCCTCGGCAACACCGTCAACGTCGCGGCGCGGCTCGAGGAAATGGTCGCCAGGCCCGGGCAGCTCGTGATCGGGCCGGCCACCCAGCGGGCGGTCGGCCACCTGTTCCCCACCGAGCACCTGGGGAACATCCAGCTCCGCGGCCTGCAGGGCAAGCTGCCGGTGTTCCGGGTGCTCGCCGAGGAGCTGGGCGGGCCGGAAGCGTGAGCGCGCCGGAGCCCCTGACGTTCGTCACCTCGAGCCCGCACAAGCGCAGGGAAGCCGAGCAGATTCTGGGCGCTCGCCTGGCGTGGGAGAGCCTGACCCTGCCCGAAATCCAAGGTCTCGACCTCGAGGCGGTGGCGCGCCACAAGGCGGCCGAGGCGGCCAGGGCGCTGGGCCGTCCGGTGCTGGTGGAGGACACGGGGCTCGAGCTGTACGCCCTCGGCGGGTTTCCGGGCCCCCTCGTGCGCTGGCTGCTGGAGGCGGCGGGTGCCGGGGCGCTGCCGCGGCTGCTGGCCGGGTTCGACGACAAGCGCGCCACGGCGCGCTGCGTTGCCGTGGTGCGGGTCGGCGAGCACGAGTGGGTCGGCAGCGGGGCGGTGGAGGGCGTCATCGTCGAAGCGGCCCGCGGCACGGAGGGCTTCGGCTGGGACGTGGTGTTCGCCCCAAGCTGGGGCGGCGGCCGGACCTACGCCGAGATGCCGCCGGCGGAAAAGAACGCCCGCTCGCACCGCTTCCTGGCGCTCGAGGCGCTGCGGGCGCAGTTGGCCGCGGCCCGCGTGCCGTGGCTCATCCGAGCCTGAGCGCCGGGCGCCGCCGCTGAAGCGGCCTGGGGGCGGCCGCGTCGTCCTGCAGGTGCGCCCACAGGCTCCCAGCCGCCGTCGCCAGCGCGCCGCGTTCGCCGGCGTTGCACACGACGTAGTCGGCCACCGCCTCCCGCGCCGCGTCGTCGAGCTGAGCGGCGAGCATCCGCTCGAAGACGTCGAGATCCCATCCGGCGGCAACGGCACGCTGGCGGCGCAGCGGGAGCGGCGCGGTCACCACGACCAGCCGGTCGTACTCCTCCCAGGCGCCGGTCTCGACCAGCAGCGCCGCCTCGACGACCGCCACCGCGGGCGGGGCGAGACTGGCATCGAGCCGCTCGAGCCATCCCGTGACTGCGGCCCGCACTTCCGGGTGGACCACCGACTCGAGCCAGCGCCGCGCCTCGGTATCGCCCAGCACGAGCCGGCCCAGCGCTCGCCGGTCGACGCTGCCGTTCGCGGCCAGCACCTCGACGCCGAACCGTTCAGCAATTGCCCGCCCGCACATCGTCCCGGGCTCGTAGAGCTCGGCAACGAGGGCGTCAGCATCCCGGACGGCTGCGCCCCGCGCCGCAAGCAGCGCCGCCACCGAGGACTTGCCGCTGGCGACGCCTCCAGTGAGGCCGACCCTCAGCACGGCAAGCAACGCCTGCGGCAGGCGGCCCGCACGGTGTTGAGCAGCAGGCCGGCAATGGTGAGTGGTCCGATCCCGCCCGGTACAGGTGTGATCGCCGCCGCGACGGCCGCCGCCGCCGTGAAGTCGACATCGCCGACCAGGGTGTAGCCGCGCCTGGCGAGCTGCGCCGCGCGCGCCTGATCGCCGGGAAACAAGCGCTCGACGAGCGCGGGGTCCTCGACGCGGTTGACCCCCACGTCGATCACCACCGCGCCAGGCTTGACGCAGTCGCCGCTGACCAGCGCCGGCTTGCCCACCGCCGCCACCAGGACGTCGGCCTGGCGGCAGATGGCCGCAAGGTCGCGGGTGCGAGAGTGGCACACCGTGACCGTGGCGTGGCGCTGCAGCAGCAGCGCCGCCATCGGCTTGCCGACGATATCCGAGCGCCCCACGACCACGGCGTGGGCTCCGGCCAGTTTCACCCCGCTCGCGTCCAGGAGTTCCATCACGCCGGCGGGGGTGCACGGCACGAACCTCGGACGCCCTTGCTGGAGCAGGCCGACGTTGAGAGGGTGAAACCCGTCCACGTCCTTGGCGGGGTCGACGAGGTCCAGGAAGCGGCGGGCTTCGAGCGGGGCCGGCAGCGGGAGCTGGAGGAGGATGCCATCCACGTCCGGGTCGGCGTTGAGCGCCGCAATGCGGGCCGCGAGCTCGTCGCCGCTCGTCGCTCCAGGCAGCGCCTGCGTGGCGGAGCGCACCCCGACCTCCTGGCACGCCTTCGCCTTGGAGCCCACGTAGACGCGGGAGGCGGGATCCTCGCCGACGAGGATCACCTCCAGCCGCGGCGAAACCCCCTGTGCCGCCAGCTCCGTCACCCGGGCGGCCACCCGTGCCCGCAGACCGGCGGCCACCGCCGCGCCATCCAGCACTCGCGCCGTCATCGCGTCCCTCCCCCGTGCCCGGCCTGCCCACCGGCGAGCACCTGCGGCACCAGATCGTACAGCACGACGCGCCGCGTCAGCTCGAGCTCGCGCTCGGCGGCGCGGCGCACCGGCTCGCACTCCTCGAGCGGCCTGGGTTGCCCGTCGGGGAAGGCGAAGCAGGCACCCCCGACCGGTATCCCCGGCCCGGTCGTGACGGAGAGGCGGTCGCCACACACCGCCGAGCCGTCGTGAAGCACCGCCCACGACGGCCCGCCGGCCAACAGCGAGCGCCCCGCAAAACAGGCGGGAGCCTCGAAACCCAGGAGATCGAGCAGGGTCGGGGCGATGTCCATGTGCCCGCCCGCGACCAGGCGATCGCCGGCCAGCCGACCACCCGGCAGGTGGACGAGGAACGGCACCTTCCGCAGCCGCACCAGGATCGACGGTTCCCATCGCGGTTCATTCGCGATGGCCAGCACCCGACGGTCGATCGCCACCCCCGACTCGTGATCCCCGTGCAGCGCCAGCACCGTGTTTTCCCACAGCCCCTGCCGCTGCAGCTCCTCCACCAGCACGGCCACTGAGGCATCCAGGTAGTGCATGGCGTGCAGGTAGTTGCCGAGCGGAGTGCCGGCTGCGTCGCCGACGTCGAGGACCTTGTGGCGGTCGGGAAACTCGTCGAACGGGTGGTGCAGCCCCAGCGTGATGAGGTAGGCGAAGAACGGCTTCCGAAGCGCCGGGAGCCGGGCCGCGACCTTGCGGAAGAACGGCTCGTCGGCGAGCCCCCAGCCGATCACTTCTCCCGGGCCCAGCTCGCGCTTGAACAGCATTTGCTCGAAGCCGTAGCGCGGGTGGAGCACCGCCCGGTTCCAGAACCCCCGTTCGAAGGGGTGAGCCGAGAGCGTGGTGTAACCGTGCTCCCGCAGCACCGCCGGCAGTGCCAGGAAGCGGTTGCCGGGGCGGCGGAACGAGACGGCGCCGCGGTCGAGGGCAGGCAGCGAGTTGAGGGTGATGAACTCGCCGTCGGAGCTGCGTCCCTGTCCGCTCTGGTCGAAGAGGTTGGGAAAGTACAGCGACTCTTGCCGCAGCCGGTTGAGGAACGGAGTGACCTCCTGGCCGTTGACCCGGGCCCCGATCACCCACCCCTGAAGCGACTCGACCTGCACCTGCAGGAGGTTGGCGCCACGCGCCGCACCCCCCGGCGCCGTGCGGGGACGCTCACGCAGGTACGCCGCCGCTTCCGCGAGCGCCGTCGCGTCCGGCCGGGCCAGCCGCAGCCGCTCGCGGGTCGCGCGGGCGAGGTCGAAGAGGTGGGCGTTGAGCACCCCCCACCGGCCGATCAGCATCTCCTGGGAAAACAGCTGGTCGCCGAACGCCGAGTGGCTGAGGCCGCGCCACAGCATCCGCACCGCCGGGGTCGCGCCGGCTACGCAGCCCAGGAGGAGCACCACGGTGAGCGCCCGCTGCCGGCTCCGCTCGGCGGGCGCTGGCTTTGGCCAGGCTGCGGCCAGCCCGATCCCGGCAGCAGGCAGCACCATCAGCCACGCGTCGACCGGCCGCAGCAGCGCCAGGATCGATCCCTCGATCTGTCCGACCTGACCCACGGCGGCCGCCGCCACGATCGGCACGATGCTGCCGAAAAAGCGCAGGTAGGCGAGGTCGGCGACAGCCACCAGGCTCCAGAACGAGACCGCTGCGGCGGCGCCGGCCATGCGCCAGCGTCCGGGCAGCACCAGCAGCGGCAGGGCGAGCAGCGCTGCCGAGGAAGCCACGAGCCAGCCTCCTCCCTGCCAGAGCTGGCGGCGGGCCAGCTCGGAAAAGCTCACGGCCAGAATCGCCAGCGCGACGGCGGTCCAGACGATCGGCACCGCCCCCGCGAGAGGCCACCCACCCGGGCGCAGCCACGCCGGGCGCGCTCGCGCTGCCAGCGCGAGGGCGAGCGTGCCGAAGGCCAGGCCGAGCTGGAGAAGGACGCTGCGCCGCAGCACGAGGACCCGCGCTCGCACCGCCTCCCCGCCTGGCGGCGGCCCGTACCACGCCACCTGTTCCCGCACCATGTCCCACTCGAGCACCCAGAGCCCGCTCGACGGCGGGCTTTCGACCCTCGCTTCCAGCTCCACCACCTGCCCGGGCCGCACGGGGCCGGGGAACGGGGTGCGCAGCCCGTCGTGAATCCGCACCGAGCCGTCGCGGCCCAGCCAGTGGTACGAGAGATGGTCGCCGGCGCTGGCGGACCACTCCTGGGGGCTGGGGTTGTGGAGCACGATACGCACGCGGTGGGTGGTGTCGGCCCACATCACGGCCGGGGTGTCGTGGCGCATCACCTCCCACCCGAGCACACGGGCCGCGCCCGAAACTGTGGCGGCCCAGGCGCCTCCCAGCAGCAGGACGGCAGCCGCGGGCGGCAGGGGGTGGTATTTCACGGACGGCGATGGTACCACCGGGACGCTGCCCGGCGGGCTCCGCTATGATGCGGCGCCATGGACATCGTGCTCGTGATCCTGATCGCTGGCTGCGCGCTGGCCGGCCTATGGTGGGGGGCGCTGCGTCTGGCGGCGGCCCTGGCAGCGGCCGTGGCGGCCGTGGCGGCCGGCCGCTGGGTCGCTCCGGCGGCGGCCGCCGTCGTCGCCGGGGGTGCGGCGCCGGGTCCCGGGCTCCGGGTAGCAGCCATCGCGCTGAGCGCCCTGGTGGCCGCGGTGGTGGTGTTCGTGGCGGCCCGCGGGCTGCGCAAGGCGCTCGAGGCGCTGCGCCTGGGATGGCTCGACCGGCTGGCCGGGATGCTCGCGGCCGGCGGGCTCTCGGCGGTGGTGCTGGGGCTGCTGCTGGCCCTCGCGGCGATGGGCGGCCATCCAGCCAGCTCGCCGTGCGCGGTGTTCCTGTCGAGGGTGGGGCAGACACTGCTGGCGGTTCACAGCCTGCCGGCCAGCAAGACCAGCCCGAGCAGCAGCCCGGCCACGCCCACCAGCAGCGGCCAGCAGCCGATCTGAGGCGCGAGCTGGCGCCGGATCTCCTCGTCCAGCATTCGCTTCAGGATGGCCACCTGCTCGTCGTGCTCGCCGTGCACGGCGCCAGCATACCTCCGTGCGGCTCCGAGGTGACGGACCGCCCTTGACGAGAGGCGGCGCGGGGTCGACAATGCTTGTATCCCATCCTGCCATTGCCCCGAAAGGGGGCACCATGGTGACACGTGTGAACTCGGCAGTGCCGCGCGGCGTCGAGGCGCTGTGCGTCCAGGTCGAGGTGGACGCCCGCTACGGCCAGGGCGAGCTTGCGGTGGTCGGGCTCCCGGATGCGGCGGTGCGGGAGGCGCGCCAGCGGGTGCTGGCGGCCGTCCGCCAGCTGGGCGCCGACATGGCCGGCCGCGCCATCGTCGTCAATCTCTCGCCGGCCGAGGAGCGCAAGGAAGGGGCGCTGCTCGACTTGGCGATGGCGTGTGGAGTGCTGGCGGCGTGCGGCCACGCCCCGGCGGTCCCGCCCGACCTCTGGCTGCTCGGGGAGCTGGCGCTCGACGGGGCGCTGCGCCCGGTGCGGGGGGTGCTGCCGATCGTCGAGGCCGCCACCGAGGCCGGCGCCGCGGTGCTGCTGCCGGCCGACAACCTTGGCGAGGCGAGGGTCATCGCCGGAGCGCGACTCTTCCCGGCCCGCAGCCTCGGCGAAGGGGTGGCGTTCCTGCGCGGGGAGAAGGCGATCGCCCCCGAAAGCGGCGGCAACGGCAGCCCGCCACCGGCGCCCCCGGACGGGCCGGACCTCGCCGATGTGAGCGGGCAGCCGCAGGCGCGGCGCGCCCTCGAAATCGCTGCTGCCGGCGGCCATCACCTGCTGCTGATGGGACCGCCGGGCGCCGGCAAGACGATGCTGGCGCAGAGGCTGCCCGGGATCCTGCCGCCGCTCCAGGAGGACGAGGCGCTCGCCACCACCAAGGTCTACTCGGTGGCCGAGCGCGTGCCGCGGCCGGCCGGCCTCGTCGCCCACCGGCCGTTCCGGGCGCCGCACCACACGATCTCGGCGGCCGGCCTGGTGGGGGGAGGCTCGATGCCGCGCCCGGGCGAGGTCTCGCTGGCTCACAACGGCGTGCTCTTCCTCGACGAGATCACCGAGTTCCGGCGAGACGTCCTCGAGGTGCTGCGGCAGCCGCTCGAAAGCGGTGAGGTCGTGATCGCCCGGGCGGTCGGCGCCCTTCGCTTTCCGGCCCGCTTCCAGCTCGTCGCAGCCTCCAACCCCTGCCCGTGCGGGCACCTCGGCGACCCGCGCCGCGAGTGCCGGTGCACGCCGCCGCAGATCCAGCGCTATCGCGCTCGCCTCTCGGGCCCGCTGCTGGATCGCATCGACCTCCAGATCGAGGTCCCGCCAGTGGGTTTCGGGGAGCTATTCGCCCGCGGCGGCGGCGAAAGCTCGGCCACCGTGCGCACCAGGGTCGTGGCGGCCCGGGAGCGGCAGCTTGCCCGGCGCCGGGAAGGGGCGGCGGCGACCAACGCCATGCTTACCGCCCAGCAGGTGCGCCGATGGTGCCACCCGGACGCCGAAGGGCAGCGGCTGCTGGAGCTGGCCGTGGGTCGGCTGGGGCTGTCGGCGCGGGGGGTGCATCGCGTCCTCAGGGTGGCCCGGACCATTGCCGACCTCGAGGGCAGCTCCGCCGTGGCGGCTCGCCACGTCGCCGAGGCGGTAGCCTACCGGACCCTGGAGCGAGCGGCTCGGATGTGAGCGGCAGGCGGCCGTACAATGAGGGGGCATGGGAGAAGGGCCGGGCACGATCGAGCAGGTGTTGCAGGAAAGCTCGCCGCAGCTCGCGTTCCTCACGCCGCGGGAGATCGCCGGCGCGTGGCCGCGGGTGTTCGACGAGGCCGCCTCGCGCATGCCGCAGCCCTACTGGCTGTTCGCAGAGGACGAGCAGCGGCCCATCGGCCTCGGTTTCCCCCACGCCACAACCGGCGAGTGGGAGGTGTTTTGCCGGGAGCTGGGACGGCTTATCGACGCCGAGGCGGCGAACCGGCGCGCTCTTTCCGCCAACCAGCAGCTCGACAAGTCCGGCCTCGTCGAGCTGCGGCGAGCCGTGGCCGGGCGGATCGCCGACTTCCTGGAGAACGCCATCCTTCACGACTACGGGCAGCGGCTCCCGGAGATCTTCTGGCTGGCGCTCACGGCCGAAATCGGCGACCGCGTCCACGCCGCGACGCTCGCGGAGCAGGCAGCGTTTCCGCAGATCGGCCAGCGCAACCTCGACGAGCTGCGATACCAGCTGGCCCAGCGCCTGGCCGAGGTGGCCCACCGCGGCGAGACCGAGGCCTGCTCCCGGGTGCGGCGAAGCGAGGGCCTCGAGATGCCAGCCGCCTCCCGGGCGTTCGCGAGGCTGCTGCGCGAGGACCTGCTGCCGTTCGCGGAAAGCCACGTCGGGTGCGATGTCCGGCGCACGAACTCTTTTCTCCACGGGTTCTTGCGGGTCGACGCCGGGTGGGCGCGGCGACTGCTCCACGCGCTCAACCAGCAGATCCTCGCGTTGCGGGAAAAGGACCCCGGCTTCGACCAAGTGCTCACGGCGCTCGACCCGGAAGCCCCTTTGCTGCCGCGCGAGCGGCTGTTCCTGTGCCGGGCCGTCCACGATCTCTTGCCGCTGTGGCCGCACCCCGACACCCCGCACCCGCCTCCCGAGCTGCGCACGATCGTGCAAGAGCTGGCGGTTCGGTGCCGCCGGTACGAGGTGATCTCCGCGCTCCGGCGGCGGGTGATCCCGGTGGAGACCCGCGCCGGCAGGGTGTCGGCCCGCTTCCAGGGCCGGGTGGTCCAGCTCTCGGCCTTCACCCGCCCGCTCTCGTTCACCACGGTCGGCGTCGTCCCGTCGGTGGTACAGCGGTACGGGCTGGTGTACGACCTCGTCGAGTTCACGCAAATCCTCGAGGCGCTGCGCCGCCGCGGGCGCGCCACCGAGGAGGGAGCCATGCGCCAGATGGTGCGCTTCCTCGGACAGGTCGACGCGCTGCGCGGGCGGTTCCGGCTCAAGTTCGAGAAGTTCCTGGGGGACGGCGCGTTTTACTCGGGAAGGTCGGCTCGCTCCCTGCTCGAGATGGCGTCGGAGCTGCGGCTGCTGTACGAGCGGCTGCGGCGCCAGGGGTTTCCGTTCGACCGCGGCATGCGGATCGCGGTCAACATCGGCTCGTATCACTTGCTGCCGATGGTCTCCGCCACCGCCGAGCGGCCGCAGTACGAGTTCTTCGGCCACGGCATCGTGGAGCTCGGCCGCCTCACGAGCGGCAAGCGCACGCACGAGGTGGAGGACATCGCCGACTTCCTCATCGCATCGGGGTACGACGTGCACGAGGTGCTAAAGTTCCTCGAGCCGGTGCGCACGTCGAGCCGGGCGCCCGAGGGCGTGCGCGACCGGCCGTACGCGGCGTACATCGCCGAGAACGGCGAACTCGTCAACCAAGGCACCGTGCTGACCGAGGAGTTCGTGCGCGCCCTCGACGTCGAGCTCGGCCCGCAGCAGCTCTTCCTCACCCACGCCTTCAACACGGCCTGGGTGGTGCTCGCTCCCGGCGATCCGAGCGGCATCCAGCCGTGGCACGGCCTGCGCCCGCTCGGCGTGGCGAGGCTGAAGGGACTGGATGCCATGCCGCTCGTGGAGGCCATCACCTTCGAGTCGGCACCCGGCGAACTGGAGCCGTTGCCCGAGGGGCTGGCGCTGCTGCCCGCCGTGCAGCAGCAGGGAGGCGAAGGGGGGGCCGCCCCCCTCGAGACTGCTGCCTCCGCTGCGGTCGTGGACCCCCGGCTGTGCGTCGTGGGGGTGCTCGACGAGGCTTCCAAGTGGGTGTGGTACATCGGCCTTTTCCAGGAGGAGATGGGAGCCCTGGATCATGCGTTCAGGGTCGGCCTCAACCCCGTGGGCCTCAACGAAGGCGACTCGCCCGAGGTCTGGCTGTTCCAGCGCCGGGGCGAGCTCGCCATGCTTTACCAGGGGCTGCGCCGCGACTCCGAGGGGGTCCTCATGCCGCTCGAGACGCTGCGCGGCCGGGACGGCTACTTCGCGTGCCTGCTGGCGGCCCCGCACCGCTCGCCGAGCTGAGCCGGAGGACACCGGCGGGTGCACCGGGAGGAGAAGATGCTGGAAACGCTGCACTGGCTCGGTCACGATGCGTTCAGGATCGACGGCCCGCCGGTCGTCTACCTGGATCCGTACAGGCTGGCCGGGGAGCTTCCCCCTGCCGACCTCGTGCTCATCACGCACGACCACTTCGACCACCTGTCCGCGGAAGACGTGGCAAAGGTGAGGGTGCCCCGCACGATCGTGGCGGGGCCGCCGGAAGTCGCCGCCAGGCTCGGGGGCGTGGAGGTGCTGCACGCAGGGGACGAGCGGACGCTCGCCGGGGTGTCGGTGCGGGCGGTGCCGGCCTACAACACCAACAAGAAGTTCCACCCGAAGAAAAGCGGCAAGGTGGGGTTCGTCCTCACGGTCGGCGGCGTGACGTACTATCACGCTGGCGACACCGACCTCATCCCGGAAATGGAAGGGCTGCGCCCCGACGTGGCGCTGCTGCCGGTGTCGGGGACCTACGTCATGACCGCGGCGGAGGCCGCCGAGGCGGCCCGCCGGATCGCGCCCCGCACGGTCGTGCCGATGCATTGGGGAACGATCGTGGGCAGCGAGGCCGACGCCCGCGAGCTGGCTCGCCTCCTGGACGGCTCGGGGATCGCGGTCGTCATCAAGCCGAAGGAGTGAGCCACACCAGCTCCTCGACGTTGCCCGCCGGACCGGGGAGCGGCGAGGCGAGCCGGCCGCGGAGCGCCAGGCCCTGCTCGCCGGCAGCAGCGATCACGCCGAGGATGGCCGCCTCTCGTGCCGCCGGGTCCCGCACCACCCCGCCCTTGCCCACCTGCCCGCGCCCGACTTCGAACTGCGGCTTGACGAGCGCGACCAGATCGCCCCGGTTCGCCAGCAAAGGGCGGAGTGCCGGCAGCACCAGCCGCAACGAGATGAACGAGACGTCCACGACCACCAGCTCGAACGGCCCTGGGAGGTCGCTCGGGGTGAGAAGGCGCGCGTTGACGCCGTCCCGCACCTCGACCCGCGGATCCTGGCGCAGACGCCAGTCGAGCTGGCCCTTGCCAACGTCCACCGCCACCACCGACGCCGCCCCGCGCGCCAGCAGCACGTGGGTGAACCCACCGGTGGATGCACCGACATCGAGGCAGCGGCGTCCCGCGGGGTCGAGGCCGAAGGCGTCGAGCGCCGCCGCCAGCTTGACGCCGCCGCGGGAGACCCACGGGTGGTCCGGGGCGTCGACCGTGATCGTCGCGTCGTGGTCGACCTGCCGCCCGGGCTTGTCGGCGACCTGGCCGTCGATCCGCACCACCCCGGCGAGGACGAGGCCCTGCGCCCGCGCGCGGGAGGGCGCGAGCCCGCGCTCCACGAGCGCCTGATCGAGCCGCGTCCGGTTGCGGGCCATGAGGGATGCTAGCATTGCCGGCGTGACCGTCGTCCGCGCCGCCGCCGCCCTGGTGCGGGCCATGCGCCCGCGACAGTGGCTCAAGAACGGCTTCGTGGTCGCGCCGGCGGTGTTCGCCGGCCACGCCTTCGACCCCTCGGCCCTGCTCAGGGTGGGGGCGGCAGCAGGCCTGTTCTGCCTCGCATCCTCGGCCGTGTACCTCGTCAACGACGTGGTCGACCGCGAGGCGGATCGCGCCGATCCGATCAAGCGGCGCCGCCCGATCGCCGCCGGCGAAATCCCGGTCGGCGTCGCCCTGGCGGCAGCGGCGGTGCTGGCCATAGCCGCGGTGGCACTGGGGGCAGTGCTGGGACGGGGTGTGCTCGTCACCCTCGGCATTTACTTGGGCTTGAACCTCGTCTACTCGCTGGGCGGCAAGCTGGTCCCGGTGCTGGAGGCGATGCTGCTCGCCACCGGCTTCGTGGTGCGCCTGGCAGCGGGGGCGCTGGCGATCAGCGTCGAGATCTCGCACTGGCTGCTCATTTGCGGCTTCTTGCTGGCGCTGCTGCTGGCGTTCGGGAAGCGGGTGCCGGAGGTCTCCCATCCCACCTCGCGCACCCCACGCTACCCGGCGGCGTTCCTCACCGAGGCGGTGACGCTTCTGGCCGGCGTCACGCTGGTGGCCTACGTGCTGTATACCGTGGCCCCCGACACCCAGGCCAAGTTTCACTCCAAGGGGCTCCTGATCACGGCGCCGGTGGTGCTGTTCGGGATCCTGCGCTACCTTTTCCTGCTCACCAGGGAGGGTTCGCAGGACCCCACGGCCGCGCTCCTCGCGGATCGCCCGCTGCTGCTCACCGTCGTGGTCTGGACGGCGCTCGCCGGGCTCATCGTCGCCCGGGCCGGAGGTCATCCGTGAAGAGCCGAGTCGCGCTGCTGCGAACCACCCCCGAACGGGTCCTCGACGATACCGTGCGCCTCATGGAACTCGGGGGCGCGCGGGAAGCTCTCGCCCCGGGTTGCACCACGATCCTCAAGGACAACATCTCGTGGCACTTCCCGTTCCCGGGCGCGAACACCACGCCGTGGCAGCTCGAGGGCACCATCCTCGGGCTGCGCGCCGCCGGACAGACCGACCTCGTGTGCGTGCAGAACAACACGGTGGTCACCGATCCCAAGAAGGGCGAGCGTCTCAACGGCTACGTGGAAGTGCTCCGCCGTTACGGCGTCCCCACCCGCTACAACTGCTTCGCCTGGGACCTCGCGTGGGTGGAGTACGTGCCGCGGGGCCCGATGCTGGCGCTGCCGCGCATCTTTCCCGACGGCATTCGCATCCCGGAGTTTTTCATCGGCACCAACGTCGTGCACCTGCCGACGGTCAAGTGCCACATCTACACCACCACCACGGGGGCGATGAAGAACGCCTTCGGCGGGCTTTTGGCCACCCGCCGGCACTACACCCACACCTGGATCCACGAGACGCTCGTCGACCTGCTGACCATCCAGAAGGAGATCCACACCGGGTTGTTCGCGGTCATGGACGGCACCACGGCCGGCAACGGGCCGGGACCCCGGACCATGATCCCGGTGCGCAAGGATGTCCTGCTGGCAGCGGCCGATCAGGTGGCGATCGACGCGGTTGCCGCCCGTCTCATGGGGTTCGACCCCCTCTCCATCCGCTACCTGGCACTGGCGCACGAGCGGGGGCTGGGGACCGCCGACCCCCGCGACATCGAGGTCGTCGGCCAGCCGGAAATTGCCGAAGAAAACTGGGGCTTCAAGGTGGGGGACAACTTCGCCAGCCGGTTCGGCGACGTGCTCTGGTTCGGTCCCCTCAAGGGGTTGCAGAAGCTCTTCTTCCGCACCCCGCTCGTGTACCTCTTTGTGGCCGGGTCGTACGTGTACCACGACTTCGTGTGGTACCCCCTCTTCGGCCGCGTCCGCGTCCGCCAGTTCGCCGCCTCGTCCCCGTGGGGCGCCCTGTTCGAGCGCTACCTGCGGTCGGGCCAGCCCGCGACGAGGGCATGAGCGCGCTCGATCCGTCCACCCGCCTTCCACCCTGGCAGCGCCGGTGGGCGCTCGCGGCGCTCCTCGCGCTCGCGCTGGGGGTCCGGGTCTTCGGCGTCAACTGGGACCAGGGCGCGAACTTCCACCCCGACGAACGGCGGATCGCGGAGGCGGCGGCGGGGATGTCGTTCAAGCCGCTGCAGCTCAACCCGCACTTCTTCGCCTACGGGTCGTTCCCGCTCTACGTCACGCGGGCGGTGTGCTCGCTCGCGGCGCTCGTCGACCCCTGGTGGGGGGGCTACGACGGCGCGATCCGGGCCGGTCGCCTGCTCGGCGCGGTGTGGGGCACGCTGTCGGTGCTCCTCGTCTTCCTGCTCGGGCGCCGCCTGTTCGACCGGGCGACGGGGCTTCTGGCTGCCTCGCTGCTCGCGGTGTGCGTGCTGCCTGTCCAGAACGCCCACTTCGCGACCAACGACATTCCGCTTTCGACGCTCGTGCTGCTGGCGCTGCACCTCGCGGTGCGGGCGGCGGAAGGTGGGCGTCTGGGCGACGTGGTCGCCGCTGGCGTGGTGGGAGGCCTCGCGCTCGCCACCAAGGTTTCGGCTGCTCCGCTGGCGCTGCCGCTCGGCCTGGCGGCGGTGCTGCGATGGGCCCCGTGCCGCGCCTGGGGACGCATGCTCGGTTGGGGCGCCGCCGCCGGCGCGGCTCTGGCGGCCGGCTTTTGCCTCGGCCAGCCGTACGCGCTGCTGGACCACCGTGCTTTTCTCCACGACGTGCTGGAACAGAGCGCGATGGTCAGGAACGCCGGGCTGTACCCCTACACCAACCAGTACGTGGGGGTGCCGAAGGTCGCGTACGACCTGCGCGAGCTGGTGGTCTGGGGGATGGGGCCCGCCCTCGGGCTCACCGCTCTCGCCGGCCTTGCACTCGCCGTGGTGCGAGGGGCGCGGGAGCGCCGGGCCGGCGAGCTGCTGCTGCTCGCCTGGGTCGTGCCGTTCGCGGCCGTGACCATGTCGTTCGACGTAAAGTTCCCGCGCTACCTGCTGCCGGTCTACCCGCTGCTCGTCCTCTGGGGGGCGGCGGCGCTGCAGCGCTGGGGGCGCGTTGCCCGTCTCGGCCGCTGGGTGCGGGCCGGGGTGGTGACGGCCAGCGCCGCTTACTTGCTCGCCTTCATGGCCATCTATGTGCGCCCGCACACGGTGCGCGCCGCCTCCGAGTGGTACTACGCCCACGTGCCGCCGGGCAGCCGCGTGCTCTCGCAGGACTGGGACGAGGGGTTTCCCCAGCACCTGCCGGGGCGCAGGCCCGAGACCGCGACGGTGGTGATCAACTTTCCGTTCTACGAGCCCGACGGTCCGGGTAAGGTGGCGCGGCTGGCCCAGGAGGTCGCGGTCGCAGACTTCATCGCCCTGCAGACCAAGCGGCTGTACGGCGCCACGACGCAGGCACACGCCCGCTTTCCCCTCACCAGCAACTTCTTTTACCTGCTGTTCGCCGGCGACCTCGGGTACGACATTCTTGTCGACTTCACGTCGCGCCCGAGGCTTTTCGGCCTCGAGCTGCCCTCCGAGCTGGCCGATGAGTCGTTTTCCGTCTACGACCACCCCAAGGTGCTGATCTTCCGCAACCAGGCGAGGCTGCCGGCCGAGGAGATCGAGCGGCGCATCCGGGGTGCGGTCGCCTCGCGGCCGATCAGCCGGGCCCAGATGCTGACCGCGCGGGCCGACGCTCCGGTGACCGGCGCTGCGCCGGCCGTCAAGAACGGCTGGCTCGCCACGCTGCTGCTAGCCGGCCTCCTCGAGGCGCTCGGGCTCGCCGGGTGGGCGCTGCTGGCCAGCGGGCTCGGCACGGCCCGGCAGGGGGTGTACGCCCTGGGCAAGCCGGTGGGGGTGCTGCTGGTGGGGCTCGGGAGCTGGTGGCTGGTGGCCGCCGGATGGCTGCCGCTCGCGCGCACCACCGTACTGGCCGCGGCCGCCGCCGTGATGCTCGCCGGCGGGCTCGCCTGGCGCCGCTTCCGGCCCCGGCCGGCGGTCCGGGAAGTCATGGTGAGCGAGGTCGTGGTGTGGGGGTGCTTCGCTGCCTTCCTCGGGCTCCGGCTGCTCAACCCCGAAATTTACTGGGGCGAGAAGCCAATGGACTTCTCGTTCCTCAACGCGCTGTACCGCACCTCCACGCTGCCGCCTCCGGAGCCGTGGTTTTCGGGCTCGGCGCTCCACTACACCTATTTCGGCCATTTCCTGGTTGCGGCACTCGGCAAGGCGCTGGCCATCGCTCCCGAGATCATGTTCAACCTCGGCATCGCGCTGACTGCCCTGCTGCTCGCGGCTGCGGCGCTGGCTGCCGGGGCGTTTCTCGGGGGGCGGCTGCGCTGGGGCGTGTGGGCGGTGGGGCTGTGCGTGCTGGCGGGCAACCTGGCGGGCCCGGGCGAGCTGTGGCGGCGGCGGGTGGTCAACTTCGACTACTTCTGGGCCACCTCCAGGGTGATCCCGAACACCATCAACGAGGTCCCGGCGTGGAACCTGGTCTTCGCGGACCTCCACGCGCACGTGCTGGCGATGCCGTGGGCGCTGACGCTGATCGCCCTCCTCGCACTCGCTCTCGCCGCGTCGCGTCCCGGCCGCCCGCAGCGGGCGGCGCTGCTGGCGCTCGGGGCGGCAGCCCTGGGCGCCATCATGATCACCAACGGCTGGAGCACGCCGACCTACCTGGCGGCAGTGGCGTGGGTGGCGCTGGTCGCGTGGTGGGGGGAGGCGCCGGAACGGGGCGTCGCCGCGTGGCTAGCAGCCGCTGCACGGCGATGGCTGCTGCCGGTGGCGGTGGTGAGCGCCGGCGCGTTGCTGCTGACCCAGCCGTTCTGGCACAACTTTTCCCCTCCGCCGCGGTCGTGGGGGCGGGAGGTGGGGCCGTACGCGCACCCTTGGAAGGTTCTGCTGATCTTCGGCTTGCCCTGGCTCATCGCGGTCCCCTCGGGGTTCGGCGCATGGTGGCGAGCCCGCATGGCGGCCCGGCCCCTGGGCTGGCGGGTGGCGGCGGCCGGGATGCTGGCCGTCGCTGCGGCGGCCGCTGTGCTCATGGCCCCGGGCTTGGTGCCCGGGCGAGAAGCCGCGAGCCGGTCGGTGGCGTTGCTCGCAGCCATCCTGCTCGCGGTGCTTCTCGCCGGGATGCGGGACGCCTCCCCGGCGTCGCGCCTGCCGCTCGCCCTGGCCGCCATGGCCGTCGGCCTGGTGCTGGGGTGCGAGTTCGTGTTCGTGTGGGACCGCATGAACACGATCTTCAAGTTTTACCTCGACGCCTGGCTGCTCGTGACGGTGGCGGCGGCGGGGCTCCTGCCCCGGGTGTTCGCCGCCGGGGGATGGGGGGGGCGGATGTGGCGGCTGGCGGTCGGGGCGGCGTGCACCGTGGCGGCGTTCACGGCCGTCACCGGCGCCTGGGGCGCGGTGACCGGCCGCCACACAGCAGGACCCCGCTGCACCCTCGACGGGATGGCGTACCTCGAGCACCGCGCCCCGCACGAGAAGGCGGCGTTCGACTGGCTGAACCGCTCCGTCAAGGGGCTGCCGGTGGTGGTCGAGGCGTTCGGTCCCTCGTACCAGGAGTACGCGCGGGTGAGCATGAACACCGGTCTTCCCACGGTGCTGGGGTGGGAGTACCACGTCTTTCAGCGCAGCCAGAGCCGGACCGCCATCGAGCAGCGCAAGCGCGATATCGAACTCGTTTACACGTCGCCGAGCCCGCTGCTCGTCGCCGACGCCCTGGCGCGCCACCACGTCGGGCTGGTGTTCGTGGGCCGGCTCGAGCGCCAGACCTACCGCGGCGCCAACCTGGGCAACTTCCGGACCTGGAACGACCTTCTCGTGCTGCTGTACGAGAACCCGGAGGTGAGCATCTTCGGCGTGCGTGACAACCTCCCCGGGACGTTCCCGCTCACGGCTCGGGAAGCCGGACGGGACGAGACGGGTGAACCGCAGGCCCTGCCCGGCTATTGGCGCGAGCCGCGCGGCGTGGCCTGCGACCGGGTCGGAAACGCCGTGGTGGCCGACTTCGGGCACCACCGCATCCAGGTCGTGGCGCCGGATAGCACCGCGGTCGCGGTGTGGGGCCGCAAGGGTACAGCTCCGGGGGAGCTGACCGAGCCCACCGACGTGGCGGTGGGGCCGGACGGATCGATCTTCGTGGCGGACACCTGGAACGCGCGGGTCCAGGTGTTCGATCCAGAGGGGGTGGCGCTCCGCGAGTGGAGCGGCGACTTCTATGGCCCCCGCGGCATTGCCGTGGGGCGCGACGGCAGCGTGTGGGTGGCCGACACCGGCAACCATCGCATCGTGCACTTCACCTCCGACGGCCGCCAGCTCGGCAGCTGGGGCGAGCACGGCAACGCCCCCGGGGCGCTGTTCGAGCCGATGGGGCTGGCGGTCGACGCTGCCGGCCACCTGGTCGTGTGCGACAGCGGCAACGGGCGGGTCCAGGTCTTCCGCCCCGACGGCACCCTCCTCACCCTCTTCGCGGTGCCCGGCTGGCGCCGGGAAGTGTTTTCCGAGCCGCACGTCGCGGTGGATGCCGCCGGGTTGCTGTGGGTCACGGTGCCGCTGGCCGGCGAGATCCGCGCCTACTCGCCCCAGGGCCAGCTCCGCCAGACCATCCAGACAGCCTCGCTGGTCCCGCCGGTGGCGATTCCCATCGGCATCGCCTTCGACCCCGTCCACGGGCAGCTCGTGGTGACCGACATCGAAAACCGCCTCGTGCGCTTCCCGTGGCCCCGTCCGGCAGGAGACCGGCGCAGCGCTCGGCTCTCCTGACGGGCTCGTCGATCCCGGCGCGCTCGCTCGCAGGTGGTCAGGCGTGCGCCGTGAGGCTCCCCAGGCCTGCCTCGGCGAGACGGCGGGCAAGCACCTGGCTCTGGGCGGCAAACGCCTGCTGCAGTCCGCGCTCGGCCAGGTCGAGCATGCGATCGAGCTCGCTCCGCGAGAACGCCTCTCGCTCGCCGGTGCCCTGGACCTCCACGATCCCGCTCCGGGCCGTGCCGACCAGGTTGAGGTCCACCGCGGCCCGGCTGTCCTCGCTGTACGCGAGGTCGAGCAGGTAGCGGCCTCCCACCTTGCCGACCGAGACCGCGGCCACCTGGTCGCGGACCGGCCAGTCGGGCAGCGCCCGCTCCTTGCGCAGCCGCAGCAGCGCCAGCACCACCGCCACGAACGCCCCCGTGACGGCGAGGGTCCGGGTGCCGCCGTCGGCTTGCAGGACGTCGCAGTCCACGAGCAGCGTCCGCTCGCCCAGCGCCCCGAGGTCGAGGGCCGCCCGCAACGAGCGGCCGATGAGGCGCTGGATCTCGGCCGAGCGGCCGGAGGGAGCGCCCTTGCCGGTCTCCCGCTGGGTGCGCGACTCGGTGGCGCGGGGAAGCATCGCGTACTCGCTGGTCAGCCAGCCCTCCCCGGTGTCGCGCAGGAACGGCGGGACCTTCCCCTCGACCGTGACGTTGCAGAGCACCACGGTGTCCCCGGCTCGCGCCAGCACGCTCCCCTCCGGGTATTTCACGAAGTCCAGGGTCAGCACCAGCGGGCGAGGCTGCTCGTCCGTCCGCCCATCGTCGCGCACCAGGCTCGGTTCCGGCGTCATGCGACCTCCACGCCGCGCACGGTAGTCGAGATGCCGCGACGCGACAAGCCGGCCCCCGCTCAGGCGGGGAGGTCGACGAGTTGGAGCGGCGGGGTGTCGTCGCCGAGGATGAGGGCGGCAATGCGCGCTATGCGGGCCGGGGCATCGGTGACGAGCAGGCGCACCTCACCGTCGCCACCCTCGGCCGCCGTGCCGGAGGCGCGCAGCCGCACCGCCACTTCCTCGGCCACGGCCACGGCGGAGTCGACGAGGTGCACGCCCTCGCCCAGCGCCTCGGCAATCGCCGGCTTGAGCAGCGGGTAGTGGGTGCATCCCAGGATCACGGTGTCCACCACCCCCCGCAGCTCCGCGAGGTAGATCGAGGCGACCATGCGCGTGACCGGATGGTCGAACCACCCTTCCTCGGCCAGCGGCACGAACAGCGGACAAGCGCGAGCGCGCACCGGCGAGCTCCCACCCAGGGCCTGGATCGCCCGCTGGTAAGCGCCCGAGGCCACCGTCGACTCGGTGCCGATGAGCCCGATGGCGCCGGTGCTGCGCGCCACGGCCACCCGGGCTCCTGGCTCCACGACGCCGATAACCGGCACCGACAGTTCGCGCTCGAGCGCCGGCAGCGCCGCCGCCGAGGCGGTGTTGCAGGCGACGACCAGCAGCTTGATCCGCTCGTCCGCCAGGAAACGGCCGGCGCGCAAGGCGTACCGGGTCACGGTCTCGGCCGACTTGGTGCCGTACGGCAACCTGGCGGTGTCCCCGAGGTACACGAACCGCTCGGCGGGAAGGCGGCAGCAGAGGGCCGAGAGCACCGTGAGTCCCCCGATCCCGGAGTCGAAGACGCCGATCGGGCGCCGGTCGCTCACGGTTCGACGACGTCCAGATTGGGGGCCAGTGGACGGCGGAGGTCGATGTTGCCGACCGTCGCGACCTCCTTGCCGCCGATGAGCAGCTGCACGCCGGCCACACCGGGGCAGTTGGCGACGACACTGTTGACGATCGAGTACACGAACGCCAGCTCGGCGCTGGTTCCGGCCACGGACGGCTGCGGGGGGGCGGAGAGGTCGACGAAGACGTTGCCGGCACGGTCGGCAAACACCGCCTGCACCGTCACGGCCCACGGCATGGGCGATGCCAGCCCCGAGCGCGAGCCGCCAAGCAGCTCGTCGAGCACCAGGCGAACCCGCGCCTGGGTGGCCGCGGGCAGCTCCGCCACCTCGCGCGACTCCCGCCGCAGGCGCCCCTGCTCGCCGACGAAAAAGAGCACCAGCGTGCTGGTACCGGGACGGGCGGCGACAGGGGTCGCCACCGCGGCCGGTGCGGCAGCGCGGCGCCCACACCCCAGTGCCGCCATCGCCAGGCCCAGCACGACCCAGCTCATGGTGCGCCCGAGCCTGCCGCCCGATCCGCGTGCGGGCCGGGGCGGCTGCTCATCCCGACGGCGCCTGGCGACGATCACGGCGTTCCCGCCGGGGTGGCGGCGGCGTCCGCGCCGGGCGTGCGGACGAACTCGGCGATCGCCTCGGCCAGCGCCGCGGCGAGCTGGTCCTGGGTCTCGGCGGTCTGGAGGCGGACCGCCTCCTCCGGGTTGGAGATGAAGCCCAGCTCGACCAGCGCCGCCGGCATCGTGGCGCCGGTCAGGACCACGAACGGCGCCTGCCTGACGCCGCGGTCCTTGATGTCCTGCAACGCGTTGAGCCGCTCCTGGATGGTGCGGGCGAGCCGCGCCGAGGCGTTGAGGTTGGCGACGTACGCGAGGTCCCAGAGGATGAGTTGCACAGCGTCCTCGCTGGCGCCCACGTTCTCGCGCGCCGCCGACTGCGCCGCCTGGGTGTCGGAGGCGTTCGCGCTCATGAAGTACGTTTCTGCGCCGCGGGCACTGCGTGCCGGCGAGGCGTTGACGTGGATCGAGACGAAAGCGACGGCTTGCAGCCGGTTGGCCATGGCGGTGCGCTCGCCGAGCCCGATCGCCTCGTCCCGCTCGCGCGTCAGCCGGGCGGTGATGCCGGCGGCCTGCAGCCGCGCCGCCGTGGCGCGCGCCACGGCCAGCACGATGTCCTTTTCTGCTGCGCCCGACGCTGACTGGGCCCCGAGGTCCTCGCCGCCGTGGCCAGGGTCGATGACCACCACCGGTCCGTGGGGCTGCTGTACCACGCCGGTCACCGGCTGCACCTTCTGGAGCCGGATGACGAAGCGCGGCGGATCCTCGAGCGTGTAGGTCGAGGCCACTTCCTGGTCGGGGGCGAGCCGGAGCGTGATGGCATCCCCGGCCACCTCGGCGCCGCGCAGCTCTTCGGCGTGTGGCAAGGGGGCCCCGAGCTCGATGGGCACGGTGAACTGGAGCGTCACCGCGCCCGCTGCCGTGCTCACCCGAGGGCGCCGCGTGGTGCCGCCGACCACCACCATCACGCCGCCCTCGGCGCGCACCACGGTGAGGATCAAGCGCTCGCGCGACACGGTCCTGTCGAGAACGGGGGCGGCCGGCGATCCGGCCAGCGACCAGCCGAGCGGGGTGAGGAGAGCGCTGGCGGTGCCAAACGAGCCGAACACGCTGTCCCCGATCTGGCGCAGCGGGCCGGGCAAGGTGAGCAGGCGCCCGTCGGCGACGGCGAGGCTGCCGCCGGGGGTGAACTGCACCTCGAAATCGCCGAGCGTGGCGGTGAACGAGCCGGCGGCCGGCGCATAACCGACCTCGGCGCCGGTGAGCCGGAGCAACGCCAGGATATCGATGAGATCGCCGCGCACCGCCACCTCGACCGGCCCTTGCGGCGTGGTCACCGGGACGGCGAGCCCGGGCGCGGCAAGCAGCGGCGCCGCCGCCAGCACAAGCGCGAGCCGGACGATGGCGCGAGCGGAGCCCGACCGTGACCTCATTCGGAGCGGGAGCGTACACGTCCGGTCCCGCCCGCGCAAGGGCAGACGGGCAGCGGGCCGTGCCCCTGCTATGCTTGCGCTCGTGAGCGACACCGACCGCACCGCTCCCGGCAAGCTGGCACCCCATCCGGTCCTGCGCGACTACTACCGAGACGCCTCCGCACGGCCGCAGTTCGTCCAGCACCTTTTCGACAGCACCGCACCGTCGTACGACCGCATCGAGCGCCTCATCGGCTTCGGCTCGGGCCCGTGGTACCGCCGGCAGGCCCTCGGGCGGGCCGGCCTCACCGAGGGGATGAGGGTGCTCGACGTGGCGATCGGCACGGGCCTCGTGGCCCGCGAGGCGATCACCGTCGTCGGGCGGGCCTCGCTCGTCACGGGGCTCGACCCCAGCCCCGGGATGCTGCGCGAGGCCCGGCGCCAGCTCGGCGTTCCGGCGGTGCTGGGCTTTGGGGAGCGGATTCCGCTGCGCGACGGCAGCGTCGACTTCGTGAGCATGGGGTACGCCCTGCGCCACCTCGAGGACCTGACCGTGACGTTTCGCGAGTTCCTGCGCGTGCTCAGGCCCGGCGGCCGGGTGTGCATCCTCGAGCTGACGCGCCCTGCCAACGCCCTCGGGCGCGGGTTGCTGCGAGCGTATCTCAAGTGGGTAGTGCCGTTCTTCACCGGGGTGTTCACTCGCAACCGCGACGCCAGGCTGCTCATGCGCTACTTCTGGGAGACGATCCAGGCGTGCGTGCCGCCCGAGCGCATCCTGCAGGCTCTCCACGACGCCGGCTTCGTGCGGGTGCAGCGCACCCTCGTGCTGGGCCTCTTTTCCGAGTACGTCGGGCGCCGGCCGGGTCCGGATGTTCCGCCTCTCACCGATGCCGACCGCCGGCCGGGCGGGACTCTTGCGGAGCGCGTCTTTCCGGTCTTCGATCCCCCGGCTCGGCCCTGAGGACCGGCGAGACCGGGCCCGCCGGAAAGGCGACCTTTCGCGCGCTGGCCCGCCGCTTTCGGCTCGCGCTACCGCTCGCTGATCGACACCTCGATCTCGCGCACAGGCTCCGGCACCTCGTCGAGGGCCGAGAGAAACCCGGTCAGCACGCCAGCCAGCGCGGCCTGCACGAAGGCGTTCATCCTGATCAGCTCGCCGTTGACCTTGAGCACCACCTCGCGGCTCATGTCCGCCTCCCTGCCCCAGAGGGTACACGGTCGGCGGACAAAAGGGAACGCGGCGCGGGCTCGGGCGGGTTATCCTCCCCGGCGCGACCGCCGAGGCGCGGGCGCGCACTCGAATGCTCTCGGTCCCTCCTCTTGCCGCCGGACGCATCGCCCGGTTCTGGGCGCCGCTCGCCGCCACCTGGCTGATGATGGCGGCGGAAGGCCCCTTCATCGCCGCGCTCATCGCCCGTCTGCCCGAGCCCAAGCTCAACCTGGCCGCGTGGGGCGTGGCCATTGCCTTCGCCATGCTCATCGAGGCGCCGGTGATCATGATGATGAGCGCGGCCACCGCCCTCGTGCGCGATCGCCAGTCGCTCGGCGCCCTGCGGCGCTTCTCCCTGGCGCTCAACGGCGGCGTGACGGCCGTCATGCTGCTGCTGCTCGTGCCGCCGGTGTTCTCCTTCGTGGCGCGCAGCCTCCTGGGGTTGCCGGAGGACGTGACGCGCCTTGCCCTCCGTGCCACGGCGCTGCTGCTGCCGTGGCCCGCAGCCATCGGCTACCGACGCTTCTACCAGGGGGTGCTCATCCGCCGGGGCCAGACGCGGCGGGTCGCGTACGGGACGGTCACGCGGCTTGCGGGCATGGCCGCGACCGCCTTGGCGGCGTACGCCGTTGCCGCCTGGCCGGGCGCGGCGGTGGGGGCGCTCGCGCTCTCGGCCGGGGTGGTGCTGGAGGCGGCGGCAACGCGGCTGTGGGCCGCGTGCGCGGTGCGCGAGGTGGCGGCCAGCGAGCCGGCGCCGGGCGGGCAGCCACTCGGCCCGGCGGCCATTGCGCGCTTTTACCTGCCCCTCGCCCTCACCTCGATCCTGACCATCGGCGTCCACCCCCTCGTCACCTTCCTCGTCGCGCACAGCCGCATGGCGCTCGAGTCGCTCGCCGTGCTGCCGGTGGTCACGGGGTTCGCCTTCGTCTTCCGGAGCGCCGGTCTCGCCTTCCAGGAAACCTGCATCGCGCTCGTGGGGGACGACGGCAGCGGGCGGAAGCCGCTGGCTTCCTTCGGGACGCTGCTGGCCGTGGCGAGCGCTGGCGGGCTGGCGCTGGTGGCGTTCACGCCCCTGTCACGCCTGTGGCTGGGGGGTGTGGCCGGGCTGCGCCCCGAGCTGGCGAGCTTCGCGATCGCGCCGCTGCGCCTGCTGGCGCTGCTGCCGGCCCTCGAGGTGCTGGTGAGCTTCCAGCGGGCGCTGCTCGTGCTCGCTCGCCGCACCCCGCCGATCACCTGGGCCACCGCCATCGAGGTGAGCGGGATCGCCCTGCTCATCTGGGCAGCCACGAGCTGGCTCGGCCTCGTGGGCGCGGTGGCGGCCGCCGCCGCCATGCTGGTGGGCCGCCTCGGCGCCGCCCTCGTGCTGTGTCGGGCCGCCGCCGGCGGCTGCCGGGGTGAGCCCACGGCTCCAGTGCTTGCCGTGAGGTAGAATCGCACCATGCGGGTGGACGCCAAGAAGAAAGACGACGTCATCATCCTCGAACTGGCCGGCAACCTGGTGGTCGGGGATGGCGACGAGGTGCTGGGCGAGGTGATGGCGGAGGTGCTCGCGGAGGGGTGGAAGAAGATCGTGATCGACCTCTCCAAGGTGGGGCGCCTCGACTCCTCCGGGATCGGCGAGCTGGTGGCAGGCTGGAAGCAGGCCCGCAAGCTGGGCGCCTCCGTCAAGCTGGTGCGCCTTGGCGACCGGGTGCGCCATACCCTCCACCTCTCGCAGGTACTTCCGCTGCTCGAGGTCTACGAGCAGGAGGCCGACGCCGTCGCCTCGTTTTCTTCCTGACCCCTCGGCAGCCCGAAAGTTCGCCTCCTCCCGCCCGGTCGAAAAGAGAGTTCTTCTGGGCGGGGCGGCAAGGCGCCGGCAAGGCTCCGGCGTGTGATTTCTTGCCCCGTCAGCGGACCACGGCGGTACCGGGCTCGCCCTCCACGGCGCGGCCGACCACGCTGGCACCCACGCCGCTTCGGGCGCACGCAGCGACGAGAGCGGGGGCGTCGGCCGGCGCCAGGGCGGCGAGCAGCCCCCCCGAGGTTTGCGGGTCGCACAGCAGCTGCGCCGCCACGTCCTCGACTTCGAGCAGCCGGACCTTGTCGGCCACCCAGGCGCGGTTGGCGACGAGCCCGCCCGGAATCGCGCCGGCGAGCGCCGCTTCCCGCGCGCCGGGGAGCAGCGGCACCGCAGCGGCGTCGATCTCGATGGCCACCCGGGAAGCCGCCGCCAGCTCGAGAGCGTGGCCCAGCAGGCCGAAGCCGGTGACGTCGGTGAGCGCATGCACGCCGACCTCGCGGCAGGCCCGCGAGGCGGCGCGGTTGGTCGCGGCCATGGTGTCGACGAGTGTCCGGGCGGCGTCGGGGTCGAGCCGCTCCTGCTTGACCGCCGTGGACAGCACGCCGGTGCCGATCGGCTTGGTCAGCACGAGCGCGTCGCCCGGCAGGGCGCCGGCGTTGGTGAGCACGCGCGATGGGTGCACCGTGCCGGTGACGGCGAGGCCGTACGTGAGCTCGGGTCCCTTGACCGTGTGGCCGCCCATCGGCACCACGCCCTCGGCTGCGCACACCGCGAGGCCGCCGGCCAGGATGCGGTGCAGGACCTCGAGCGGCAGCGTGCCCTTCGGAAAGGCGCAGACGGCCATGGCGCACAACGGCTCGGCGCCCATCGCGTAGAGGTCGGAAAGCGAGTTGGCCGCGGCGATGCGCCCGAAGTCGAACGGGTCATCGACGATCGGGGTGAAGAAGTCGACGGACTGCACGAGCGCCAGCTCGTCGGAGAGCCTGAGCACAGCACCGTCGTCGAACGTGCCGGTGCCCACGAGCAGCCGGGGATCGCTCACCTCGGGGAGTCCTTCCAGCACCGCCCGCAGGTCCGCCGGACCCAGCTTGGAGGCTCAACCGGCGCATGTCACGAGGTGCGTGAGCTTGACGAGCTCCTCGCGCGTCATGGCTGTCAGTATACCGGCATGCACCGGGCGGGGCGGGGGGGTCTGATAAGCTCGAAACGTGCCGGGCCGTCCGGCAGGGGGGGTGTCATGCGTGTCGTGCTGGTGCTGCTGTGCGTTGCCTTCGTGGTCTCGTGCGGGGGGAAAAAACAGCGCCGCCGGTTGCTGCGGCCGTGCTGGCTGCCGCCGACCTGGCCGACGGCCAGGCCGATCGCGTCGTGCACCGGTGTGCCGTCTGCGGTCTGGGCATGGACGGTTCGCCGGAGCACGCCTCGGTGCACGCCGGGTACACCTTTCACCTGTGCTCGGCGCACTGCAAGGAGACGTTCGACCACGACCCCGAAGCCGTCCTGCGGCGCCTGCCGGCGAGTCGCTAACGCTTCGATCCCCGGCCTGGCGAGCCGGGCCATGTATGGGCGTCCGGCGCGAGCGGGCGACGCGGTGATCCGCGCCGCCGGCGAGTCCCTCGGGAGGGGAGGGCGAGATGAAGACGCGTGATCTCACGAGGCTCGGGATCCCCCGCGGGCCGTGCATCGGCCTGGCGCGGAGCGCCATCGCCGCAGCGCGCCAGGCAGGGCACGGCGAGCTCGGCATCCTCGGCGACCTGCGCACCCTCGTGGCGCACCCCGACCGCTTCGTTGAAGACCCGATTTGGGGCGAGCTGGCACGGGCCATTGCGGCAGCGGAGCCGGCGGCCCGCCCCCGCGTCCCGCGCCAGGGGCCGGCGCCGTACCGGATCTGGGGAAGCGGGCATGAGGAGACGGCCCTGCAACAAATGGCCAACGCTTGCAGCTTGCCGATCGCGCTGGCGGGGGCGCTCATGCCCGACGCGCACCAGGGGTACGGTCTGCCGATCGGCGGCGTGCTCGCCACTGACGGCGCGGTCATTCCGTTCGCCGTGGGGGTGGACATCGCCTGCCGGATGAGGATGACCGTCCTGGACCTCCCCGTGCAGGCCCTCGAGCGCAAGCCGGCGGCTCTGGTCTCGGCGCTCGAGCGGGAGACGCGGTTCGGGGTCGGTGCCACCTTCCACGACCGCCGCCAGCACGAGGTCATGGACCGCGACTGGTCGGTCTCGCGCGTCACAGAGCGCCTCAAGGACAAGGCGTGGAGCCAGCTCGGCACCTCGGGCTCCGGCAATCACTTCGTCGAGTTCGGCGTGCTCGAGCTCTGGGACGCCGGGCTCGGCCTCGAGCCGGGGGAGTATCTGGCGCTGCTGTCCCACTCCGGCTCGCGGGGCACCGGCAACGAGGTGGCGCGTCACTTCAGCGAGCTGGCTCGCTCGTTCCACCCGGAGCTGCCGAAGGAAATGGCGCACCTGGCGTGGCTCGACCTCGACTCGCACGCCGGGCAGGAGTACTGGGCGGCCATGGAGCTCATGGGCCTGTACGCAGCGGCCAATCACGAACTCATTCACCACCACATGCTGCGGGCGCTGCGGTGCGGTTCGCTCCTGGAGATCGAAAACCATCACAACTTCGCCTGGCGCGAGCGCCACCGCCTGCCCGACGGCAGCGAGCGGGAGGTGGTCGTGCACCGCAAGGGCGCCACCCCGGCAGGGCGCGGTGCGGTCGGCATCATTCCCGGATCGATGGCAACCCCGGGGTACGTGGTGCGGGGACGCGGCGAGCCGGCTTCGCTCGACTCCGCATCGCACGGGGCCGGGCGCCGGATGAGCCGCGCAAGGGCCAGGCAGGTCTACACCTGGGAGGACGTCAAGCGGGTGCTGCGCGCCGCCGGTGTCACGCTGCTGTCGGCCGGTCTCGATGAGGTGCCGATGGCGTACAAGGACATCGACGAGGTCATGGCGGCGCAGGCCGACCTCGTGGAGCCGCTCGCCCGTTTCTCGCCGCGCCTCGTCAAGATGGCTCCGGGCGGCGAGCCGCCGGAGGACTGAGCGAGCTCGGCGGCGTCGCCGGCAGCGCCACCGCGACCTGCGTGCCCTGGCCTTCCTGCGAAGCGAGCTGGACCGTCCCTCCGAGCGCCTGGACGAGGTGCTTGACGATGGCCAGCCCCAGCCCGCTGCCGTGCCGGGCGCCGCCGCGGTGGACGCGGTAGAAGCGCTGGAAGACGAGCGGCACGTCGGCCGCCGGGATCCCCAGGCCGGTATCGTCGACGCGGATCCGGGCCCCCTCCGCCTCGGCCGCGACGGCGATCCGCACCTGGCCGCCCGGACGGTTGTACCGGATCGCGTTGTCGAGCAGGTTCGAGAGTACCTGCGCGAGCCGCTCGCGGTCGGTGGTCACGACGGCGCCGGTGCCGTCCACCTCCAGCGCGACCCCCGCCGCGTCCGCCGCGTGCCGGTGATCGGCGGCCACTTCGCGGGCGAGCACGAGCAAATCGACTTCCGAGGGCGTGAGCGCCACCTGCCCGGACTCGATGCGAGCCAGGTCCTCGAGTTCCTTCGCGAAGGTGCCGAGTCGGCGCACCTGCCGATCGAGGGTGGCGAGCAGGTCGGGGTCGACCGCCTGGTCGAGGCGCATTTCCTCGGCGAGGCCGCCCAGCACGGTCAGGGGCGTGCGCAGCTCGTGCGCCAGGTCCGCCACCAGCGCCCTCCGGGCCCGCTCGAGGTTGCGCTGGCCGCTCATGTCGCGGATGACGACCGCCACCGCCGGCGCCCGGTCCTCGAACGCGCTCGCCCGCAGCAGCAGCTCGCGGCCCCCGGCCGAGGCAGTGGTGTGCCGGGTGCGGCCCGAAATCAGCACGTCACGCACCAGCGAGAGCACCTCGGGGGCGCGCACCGCCTCCACGAGAGGCCGGCCAGCCGGGAGCTCGTGTCCCAGCAGCGCCACCGCAGCCGGGTTGGCGAAGCGCACCCGCTCGCTGCGATCGAGCAGAACCACGCCGTCCTCGAGCTGTGCAAGGGCGATGCGAGTGGCCTCGATCTCGAGCGCGAGCGCGTCTCGCTCCCCCGCGAGGCGCCGGATCGCCTCCTCGGCCATGACCTCGAGCCCGGCGTCGGGCGGCAGATCGGTCCACGGCCGCAAGTGGCGAGCCACGGCGGCATGCGTGGCCGAAAGGCGGTGGCGGGTGAGCACGGCGGCTGACAGCGCGGCCACGGCGGCCACCACGATCGCTCCCCACGGGATGTAACCCGGCCGGGACTCGGTGGCCAGGCGCAGGAACCCGAGCGGCTGCTGAGCTGGTCCGAGCATGCGTGCCACGTACGTGGTGGGACGGTCGGTGGTGGCCGAGCGTCGCCGGCTCACGCCAGTGGCGCCCCGCAACGCTGCCTGCACCTCGGGGCGGTCGAGGTGGTTTTCGAGCCTTCCGAGCAGCGCTGGGAGGGTCCAGGAGTCGGCGTGCACCCGGCCATCGGCGGCGATTAGGGTGACCCGCAGGCCGCTGGCGGCGGTCCACGCGCGGATCTGGGCGTCGGCAGCCTCGGAGCTTTCGGCCAGCAGCGCCGCGGCGCGCGGCGCCAGCATCTCGACCGCGGTGCGCAGGCGCGCCAGCTCGGCACGCCTGGCCGTGTCGAGGTGGTCGAGCGTGATGCCGGCCACGCCTCCCAGCACCACGACGAAGGTCACGACCCCGACGAGAACGGCGTCGTGGCGGGACGCCTTCATGGTGACCTCCGGAACCGGTAGCCGGAGCCGATGTGGGTCTCGATGACCGAGGCTCCGAGCTTGCGGCGCAGCGTGCGGATGTGGGCGTCGACGGTGCGGGCGTCGACGTTGGTGGCGAGCCCCCACACCGCGTCGAGGATCTGGTCGCGTGTCGCCAGGTGACCGCCGAGCGAGATGAGGTACCACAGCACGTCGAGCTCCCGACGGGTGAGGTGCACTTCGCGCCCCTCGCACAGCACCAGGTGCCGCGAGGGGTCCACCGACAGGTGGGCATCCTGATACACGCCCCCGCTCGTCCCCCTCTCCCACCGCACCCGCCGGAGCAGCGCCTGGACGCGGGACCCCAGCTCTTTGAGGGAAAACGGCTTGGTCAGATAGTCGTCGGCCCCCAGATCGAGCCCGGTGACGCGGTCGCCTTCCCCGGCGCGGGCGGTGACCATGAGGATCGGAACGGTGCGGGTGGCCTCCCAGCCGCGCAGCTCGCGGCACAGCGCAAGGCCGTCGACATCGGGCAGGTTGAGGTCGAGGACGACGAGGTCCGGGAGCTTGGTTTCGCAGGCGGCCAGGAATTCGTTCCCGGTCGGAAAGGCGAGCACCCGGTGTTCGCCGGTGCGCTCGAGGTGGCGGCGCACGAGTCCGGCGATGTCCGGGTCATCCTCGACGAGGTAAATGAGAGTGCTCATCCGAACCGCCCCGACACGTACTGCTCGGTGCGAGGATCGCGCGGTCGCGTGAAGATGTCCACGGTCGGACCCATCTCGACGAGCTGGCCGAGCAGGAAGAACGCGGTGCGGTCGGCCACTCTCGTCGCCTGCTGCAGGTTGTGGGTGACGATGACCACGGTGAGCCGCTTCCCGAGCTCAGTGACCAGCTCCTCGACCCGCTGTGTCGAGATCGGGTCGAGCGCCGAGGCAGGCTCGTCGAACAGCAGCACCTCGGGGTCCACGGCGAGCGCCCTGGCGATGCACAACCGCTGCTGCTGGCCGCCCGAAAGCGCGGAGGCCGGGGAGTCGAGGCGATCCTTCACCTCGTCCCACAGCGCCGCGGCGCGGAGCGCCTGCTCCACCCGCATCTCGAGATCCGGCCGCGATATGCGCGTGTGTAGTCGCAGCCCGTAGGCGACGTTGTCGAAGATCGAGGCGGGGAAAGGGTTGGAGCGCTGGAACACCATGCCGACGCGGCGCCGGATGGCCACCGGATCGGTGTCGCGCGCGTAGATGTCCTGCCCGTCGAGACGCACCTCGCCGGAGAGCGAAAAGCCCGGCACCACGTCGTTCATCCGGTTGAAGCAGCGCAGGATCGTCGACTTTCCGCACCCCGAGGGGCCGATGAAGGCGGTGACGCCGGCTGCCGGCACCTCCATGGACACGTCCTGCACCGCCACCTTCCCGTCGTACCGGCAGGTGACGCGGTCCAGGCTGAAGCGCGCTGCATCTCTCACCCGCGCGCCTCCTCGGACGGCTTCTGGTGGCGGATGTCCTCGGCCTCGACGAGGTAAACGACCTGCTCGGCGATGTTGGTGGCCTGGTCGCCGATGCGCTCGAGCGAGCGGGCGACGATGAGCAGCGCCAGGGCGCGCGGAATCGTGCGCGGCTCCTCCATCATGTAGGTGAGGAGTTCGCGGAAGATCTGCTCGTGCATGGCGTCGACGGCGTCGTCGCGGGCCACGACGCGGCGCGCGAGCTGGCTGTCGTTGCGGACGAAGGCGTCGATGGCGTCGTGCACCATGCCCCCCGCCGTGCTCGCCATGTGGGGCAGCGTGATGAACGGCTTGAGCGGCGGCACCGCGTTGAGGACGACGGCCTGGCGGGCGATCCCCACCGCGTGGTCGGCGACGCGCTCGAGGTCGGGCGCGACCTTGGTGGCCGCCACCACGAGCCGTAGATCGCGCGCCATCGGGCGGTGGCGCACGATGAGCTCGACGGCGCGGTGATCCACCTCGATTTCGCGCCGGTCGATCGTCGCGTCGGAGGCAATGACCTCCTGGGCCAGGGCGCTGTCGCGCTCGACGAGGGCGCGAACGGCCAGCTCGAGCTGCCGCTCGACCTCCCCCGCCATGGTCACGAGGAGCGTCTTGAGCTCGTTGACGTCGTGGTCCAGTGGATGCTCCATCGTCTCGTTCCTTCTAGCCGAAACGGCCGGTGATGTACTCCTCTGTGAGCTTCTCCCGAGGGGCGGAAAACAACTCGGCGGTGTCGCCCTCCTCGACGAGCGCGCCCAAATAGAGGAAGGCGGTGCGGCTGGCCACCCGGGCGGCCTGCTGGAGGTTGTGGGTGACGAGCAGCACCGTGACGTGCTGCGCCAGCTCCAGGACCGCCTCCTCGAGCTTCGCCGTGGCGATCGGGTCGAGCGCGGATGCAGGCTCGTCGAGCAGCAAAGCATCGGGCGACGAGGCCAGCGCGCGGGCGATGCACAGCCGCTGCTGCTGCCCGCCCGAAAGCTGCAACGCCGAGCGGCCCAGGGCGTCCTTGACCTCGTCCCAGAGGTTGGCGCGCTGCAGCGAGACGACGAGCGTCTCCTCGAGCGCAGTCCTGTCCTTGACACCGGCGAGCGTCGGGCCGAACAGCACGTTGTCCCGGATCGAGAGCGGAAACGGGTTGGGCTTCTGGAACACCATCCCGACGCCGAAGCGCAGCGCCTCGAGCGACCAGGCAGGGTCGTAGACATCGCGGCCCTCGACCAGCACCGCGCCGCGCCGGAAGAACCCGGCGAGGTGGTCGTTCATGCGGTTGAAGCAGCGCAGCAGCGTCGACTTGCCGCACCCGGAGGGGCCGATCAGCGCGGTGACGCGGCGGGCCGGCACGGCCAGCGTGATGCCGCGCAGCACCTCGGTGTCGCCGAACCCGGCGTACAGGTTCCTGGTCTCGAGAGCACTCGGCGCCGCGCTCACACCACGGCTCCTCTCAGGCGCTTCCGCAGGCGGTTGCGCAGCAGAATGGCGGCGAGGTTGAGGACGACGACGAGCACCAGCAGCACGAGCACCGTCGCGTACACCATGGGCTTGGCCGCCTCGACGTTGGGGGACTGAAACCCCACGTCGTAAATGTGGAACCCGAGGTGCATGAACTTGCGCTCGAGGTGCAAGAACGGCCACGTGCGGTCGAGCGGCAGGCTCGGGGCGAGCTTGACCACGCCGGTGAGCATGAGAGGGGCCACCTCGCCGGCGCCTCGCGCGATCGCCAGGATCGTGCCGGTCAAGATCCCCGGCGTGGCGTAGGGGAGCACGACGCGCCGCAGAGTCTGCCAGCGCGTGGCTCCGAGCGCGCGGGCGCCGTCGCGCACCGCCTGGGGGACCGATTGCAGCCCCTCCTCGGTCGCCACCACCACCACGGGGAGGGTGAGCAGTGCGAGCGTCAGCGCCGCCCACAGGATGCCGCCGGTGCCGAACGTGGGTGTCGGAAGCACGTCCGAGAAGAAGAACCTGTCGATCGAGCCGCCGACCGCGTAGACGAAGAACGCGAGCCCGAAGGCGCCGAAGACGATCGAAGGCACACCGGCGAGGTTGGCCAGGGCGAGCCGCACGGCGGCGGTGAAGGCATTGTCGCGGGCGTACTCGTTGAGGTACACCGCGGTCACCACGCCGAGCGGAACCACGGCGACGGTCATGAGCAGGACCATGAGCGCGGTGCCGAAGATGGCCGGCAGGATCCCTCCCTCGGTGTTGGCCTCGCGCGGCTCGGCGGAGAGGAACTCCCACCAGCGGCTCGCATACACCGCGAGCTTGCCTCCGAACGCCAGCTGGTTGGCCGGGACGGTCCGCACGATGTCGGCCGTCCGCACGGCCCTTTCCGCCCCGCTGGCGGTGCGCAGGACGAGGCGCGACCGCCCTTCCTGGTCGCGCACGGCAACGAGGCGTTCGAGCAGCGGCCCGGCCAGCTCCGCCTCGCGGCGGGAGGCGGCCTCCAGCTCGGCCTTCAGAGCCTCGGTCGGCGCGCCGCGCAAGGCGGCGGAGGAGAGACGGGTCTGCAGCTTCGCCACCGGCCGGTGCGCCGCTTCGAGGCGGGTGACGATATCCTTTTCCTCGCGGCGGAGCCGCTCTGTAACCGCGATTTCCGCGGCCAGCCGCGCCCGCAGCCCGGCATCGGCAGCTGGCACCTGCTCGCTGCCCACCTCGAGCCGCACCGGGAAGCCGAAGAAGCTCCCGTACTCGCGGCGCTCGACGAGCCACGCATCGGGCGGCGTGCGCATCGCCTGGATGTCGGAGCTGCGCACCCACCGGTAGTCGGCACCCTCGATGTCGCGGTTGCCTACCTTGATGCGGGTGCGCACGTTTCCGGGGCTCGCGGGGTCGGGCTCCTTCCCCCACTCCTCGCCGAGTAGCACCGTCCCGTCGGCGAGCTGCAGCTCGAACAGCGGACGGGGCCAGAAAAACCCCCCGGCCACCTGCACCACCACCAGCACCAGCCCGGCGATCATGGCGAGCGAGACGAGCACGGCGGAGGCCGTCAACCAGCGCTGCGCCGAGCCCTCGGCGACGAAGCGGCGCAGGGAGCTCATGCCGCGAGCCTCCCGAACCGCTTCCGGAGGCGGGCTGACACCATGACCGCCGCGGTGTTGATCACGAACGTCATGACGAACAGCAGCAGGGCGGTAAGGATGAGAACGCGGTACAGGCTGCCGCCGAACGGCGCCTCGGGCAGTTCCACGGCGATGCACGCCGACATCGTGCGCATGCCGTTGAACGGCAGGAGCGAGAGGATGGGGGTGTTGCCAGTGGCCATGAGCACGATCATGGTTTCACCGACGGCCCGTCCGAGCCCGGTCATCACGGCTGCGAACAAGCCGGGGCTGGCGGCCGGGATCGCCACCGTGCGGGCCGCCTGCCACTGGCTGGCGCCCAGCGCCAGGGAAGCCGAGATGAGGCTTTGTGGCACGTTCGAAAAGGCGTCCTCGGCGAGCGTGAAGATGATCGGGATGACCGCGAACCCGAGGGCGAAACCGACGACGATGGCGTTGCGCTGGTCGTAGGTGATCCCGGCGCTGGCCAGCAGCCAATGCGTCAGGTCACCGCCGAACAGCGCGCGCTCGAGCGGGCCCTCGACGAGGTAGCTGGCGACGATCGCCACCGCGAGCAAGCCCAGCACCAGCCCGAGTTCCCGACCGGCGGTGAGGCGGTGCCGCCAGTACTGCGGCGCCAGCGACCAGCTGGCGGCGGCGAGCACGACCACGATCGGCAAGGCGACGAAGACCGTGAGCGTGCCGACCAGGTGGCGCTGCAGCACGGGGGCGAGCAGGACCGCTGCAATGAACCCGACGACCACGGACGGCAGCGCCGCCATGAGTTCGATGGCCGGCTTGACGATCGCCCGCAGCCGCGCCGGGGCGAGCTGGGCGATGTACAGCGCCGCCGCCAGCGCGCACGGGGCAGAAAACAGCAGCGCGTAAAGCGCCCCTTTCAGCGTGCCGAGGATCAACGGCACGAGGGAGAGCTTGGGCTCGGCGCTCTCGTCGAAGCCGGTCGACTGCCATACGAGGGTGGGCCTCGTGTACCCCTCGTAGCGGACCGGCAGGAAAAGCACGCCAGCCGACACTTCGGGATGCGGGACGTCGAGCTCCCAGCGATGGACCTCTCCTCCGCGGGCCACCGCCCAGGCGCCGTCGAAGCGCCGGGAAAGCGAGAAGAGCATGACGTCGGCAGGCACCGACGGCAGATCGAAAAGACGCCGCCTGGTCGTGAGGTGGAACAGGGAAATGCCGCCGTCTCTGGCGACGGCAAAGCTCTTGTTGCGCTCCGACACCGCGAGTGCGCGCACCGCTCCAGCTCCGGGGAACACTCCGGCGCGGCCGAGCACGCGCGTGCCGGCCACCGGCCCGGCCAAGAGCTGCCACGCGGTGACAGCGCCCGAGGCGTCGCCGACCAGGCACGTGACATCGCCCACCATGAGCGTCGCAGCCGTTGCCGGGGTGGGCAGCGGCACGGTGGCGAGGGGCCGGGCCGCGTCGGAGCCGCTGGCGCTGAACACGGCCAGTTCGGAGCCGGCCACCACCCAGGCCTCGCTGGCGTCGCGGGTAAGGGCGCCGGCAGTGGCGGAGGCGCCGAGCTGGAACTCGAGCGCCTCGCCGGAGGGCGAGGCGAGGATGGCACCGTGCGGGCTCGCGATGAGCACGTGAGGGTCAGCGGCGGATCCGGACACGGCGAGCAGGCGGCCGGCAGGCTCCATCGGGGCCGTGAAGACGGCACGAAGCGAGGTCTCGATGCGGCGGTGCTCACCCTCCCAGGTGGACGCGCTGCGCACCGCCCAGACGAGCAGGCGGCCCTCGGCGTCCTCGAGAGCGAGCAGCTCCCCGGAGCGCGAAGCCACGCCCTGGCGCAGAGGAGGAGTGACGGCGGGCGTGGCGAGTGGCCGCGAGGCTCCTTCGCGGTCGACCAGTGCCGCCGAGCCGTCCGGCCACACCATGCCGAGCCTCTCGCGGTACTCGTCCTCGAAGGCGACGAGCGGCTCCGGCCGCGAAGCCGCAGGCGCGTCGTGGCGGGAAGTCCCGGCGCCGACGAGCGGCAGGCACTGGGCGACGAGGAACACCATGAGAAACGCGACAGCGAGCAGGACGAGCGAGCCGCCGAGCGTGATGACGCCCGCCACGAGCCGGTCCACGAGGCGGCTGCGCGCGAGGCGAGAAGTGGCGAGCGGGCTCATCGGGCAAGTCGTGCGAGCGTCGACGCACCATGATAGGCGCACGGGCCCGCGCGGGCGGGCCCGTGCGCCAGGGCGGTGCACCTACTTGAGCTTCGCGAGCTCCTCGGCGGCCACGGCGGCGGGCAGCGGCAAGAAGCCGTCCTTCACCACGACCTCCTGCCCTTCGCGGGACAGCACGAGGGTGAGGAACTCCTTGACCAGCGGGTCCATCGGGCGGCGGGGATCGCGCAGCACGTAAATGTACAGGTAGCGGGCGAGCGGGTACTTGTTGGAAAGCGCGTTCTCGTACGAGGGCTCCATCGGCTGGCCCCCGAGCTTAGCAGCCAGCGGCAGGGCGCGCACCCCGGAGGTCCGGTAGCCGATCCCGGAGTAACCGATCGCGAACTTGTCCTCGGTCACACCCTGCACCACCGAGGCCGAGCCGGGCTGCTCCTTCACGGTGTCCTTGAAATCGCCCTTGGCGAGCACGTGCTCCTTGAAGTAGCCATACGTCCCGGAGGCGGCGTTGCGGCCGAACATCGAAAGCGGGCGGCCGCTCCACTCCCCCTTGAGGCCGAGCTGGCCCCAGGTCGTGATGTCGTTCGGGAAGCCTTGCTTGCGGGTCTTCGAGAAGATGGCGTCGACCTCGGGCAGCGACAGCGAGGCGATCGGGTTGTCCTTGTTCACGTACACTGCCAGCACGTCGAGCGCGGCCCTGATCTGGATCGGCCTGTAGCCGTACTTCTTCTCGATGGCGTCGAGCTCCTCGGCCTTCATCTCGCGCGACATGGGCCCCAGCTGCGCGGTGCCGGCGATGAGCGCCGGCGGGGCTGTGGAGGAGCCCTTGCCCTCGACCTGGATGCGAACGGTGGGGTACAGCCGGGCGAACGCCTCGCCCCACAGCGTGAGGAGGTTGTTCATGGTGTCGGAACCCACCGAGCTGAGGTTCCCTGACACCATGGCGCCGCGCGTGTAGGGCGGAATGCCACGGTCCACCTCGACCGTCTGTGCGACGGCGGCCGTGGCCGCCAGCAGCAGCGCCAGCATCGAAACGACAGAACGTCTCTTCATGGTTGTCACCCTCCAGACGGGCCTTCCCGTCGCGCCGATTGTCGGGGCGAGGTGTGAAGACGCGGTGAACCCGCTGGCGCCGCCCGCGGTCTTCACGCCGCCTTCACCCCGCGATGTGCCGAGGCTCACACGCTCTGCGTAGGCTCTGCCGGACACCGCCGAGAGCGCGCGTGTCAAGGAGGAGGTTTCGATGCACTCGCGATTCGCCAGAACCCTAGCCATGGCAGCGGCACTCGGTCTCGCTGTGCTGCTGGCCGGCCCGGCCGGCGCCCAGGTCGGCTCCCTGTACTACAAGGAGATCCAGAAGGACGGTCGATACTACGTCTTCAACACCCCCGAGCGGTTCGCGACGTTCACCGCATCGGGCGACATGGGCACCTCGATCACGCTCGTCGGCCGAGGCCCGAACGGCGAGACGGTGGTGGCCGAAAACGAGACGGCGCTCGACCTCTTCCTGTTCAAGAACAGCCTCCCGGCCTACGAGCGCCCCACGCCCAAACCCGTCAAGCCGGACTTCACGATCGGCTGGAAGGATGGCAAGACCACGCTCGACACCAAGAACGCCCAGCTCGTGCTGTCCAACCGCATGCAGGTGCGCTTCACCCAGACCGACCCCGACATCGGCAAGGGCAAGGGCTCGTTCCGCATCCAGCGCATGCGCACCAAGATCGAGGGCTGGGCCTACACCAAGAACCTGACCTACGAGCTGCAGGTCGACTGGACCGAGGCCCCGGCGCTCCGCGACGCCCGCATCACCTACGACTTCACCGGCGGCACCAAGGCGTTCATGCTCACCGCCGGGCAGTTCAAGGTGCCGTTCGGGCGCCAGGAGCTGACCTCCTCCGGAAGCCAGGAGTTCGTGGACCGCTCCATCGCCTCGGCCGAGTTCAGCAAGGGGCGCGACATCGGTCTGCAAATGCACGGGTTGCTGGCGGGCGGCAAGCTCGACTGGCGGCTCGGGGCGTTCAACGGCGCCGGCCGCAACCAGGCCAGCAACGACAACGACAAGTACCAGTACAACGCCCGCCTGACGTGGCAGCCTTTCGGCGACGCCAAGTACTCCGAGAGCGACTTCGACTCCACCGACAAGCCACTGTTCGCCCTCGCCGCCGGCTACGAGTCCAACGACAAGCACGGGGCCACGACTGGCAACGACAACAACCGCTCCATCGTGGCTGGTGACGCGGTGTTCAAGTACAAGGGGCTGTTCGCCTTCGCCGAGTACTTCGCGGCCGACAACGACCCCGAGACTGGCGCCAGCTTCAAGTCCAACGGCCTCACGACTCAGGTCGGCTACTTCATCGTGCCAAAGAAGTTCGAGGTGGCAGGTCGCTACGCCGTCGTCGACCCGACCGACCTCGCCAAGAACGACAAGCGCATCGAAACCGGCATCGTCCTGGGCTTCTTCCCCAACAAGCACAACAACAAGATCCAGGCCGACTTCCGGCAGATCGAGAACGAGGCGAAGAAGACCAAGGACAAGGAGTTCCGCCTCCAGTACCAGATCATCTTCTAGCCTCTGCTCGCCAGCGAGCGTCCAGGGCCGGCGGTGACCGCCGGCCCTGCGCGCTTGTTACCCGAGCGGTTCGAAGACACGCAGCCCCCAGGCCCGGCACCTGCCGAACCGGATCCGACTGCCATGCTGTGAGAACTGGTCGGGACGGCGGGATTCGAACCCGCGACCCCTTGAACCCCATTCAAGTACGCTACCAGGCTGCGCCACGTCCCGACCGTAGGATGCGCATGGTGCTGCAGTGCCGCTACTTCTTCAGGATCTCGACGAGCTCCGCGAGCTCGCGGCGGGCCTCGGCGAGCACCCGTATCACACGTTCTACCTTTTCCGGGGCCGGGCTGTCAACCGCGGGCGGCGGCGAAACCGCGACGACGGGTCGCACCTCCTCGGCCAGCCGCTTCTTGGCGCCCGCCACGGTGAAACGCTCCTCGTACAGCAAGTGCTTGATGCGCAGGATGAGCTGGACATCCGACCTCGTGTAGGAGCGCTGGCCCCCCGCGCCCTTGGCCGGCGCCAGCTCCGGGAACTCGGTCTCCCAGTACCGGAGGACGAACGGCTTGACGCCGGTCAGCTCGCACACCTCGCTGATCTTGAGGTCATCGCGGTCGGGAATGACGACCTCAGTCGCCATCGCCAGGCTCCTCGTCCTGCTGCGGCACCAGCGTGAGCCGGAGCTGTAGCGTCATGCGCTTGCCTCCCGTCCACACGGCAGGCACGGGTACCTCGACCTCGAGTTCGCGCACCTCGCCCATTTGCGCCAGGGCGCGGGGCACAGCGCGCTGGATGGCCGAGCTCTCCACCGCCTGGGCGGCCTGCTCGCTGGCCGGGGCGGGCTCCGGGCGGTCGGGTGGTGACGGCTCGAAGGCCGGAAGCTCGGCCGCCACCGTCTCCGGCTCGCCGAGCACCGCCTCGGGCGGCGGCTCGGGTGGCTCGGCTGCCGGTTCCGGGGGGGAGACACGCTCCTGGTCCAGAGCGAAGACGTCGTCGCCCAGGTCGGCCGCCACTGCCGGTACCACGGCCGCGAACGGATCGTCGAGCGGGGCCGGGGGCTCGAACGCCGCCGGCGGCGCCACGGCCTCGCTCTGGAAGAAGGCCTCCTCGGCCGGCGGGGCCGGAGCGGGAAGCGGCTCGGGCAGGCCGGCCGGCTCGACGAGTGGCTCGGGTGCCGGTTCCGCCTCGGGCGCCTCGAACGCCGGGCGTGGCGGCTCGGGCCTCGGTTCGGGCTCCGCGCGCCGGACCGGTGGGGGCGCCGGCTCGGGCGCGCGTGCTGGCGGTGTGGCCTCGGCCAGCTGGTGATCGAGCTGCGTGACCTTCACCCTCCGGGTCTCGGCCGACTCGCGCTCGAGCCCGACGGCTTCGGGCCGCACCCCGGCGGCCAGGCCGGACAGGTCCACCGGCCCAGGAGACGGCGGGAACTGAACGACCCGGTTGCTCCCGATCGTCACGTGCGGCTCAGCCATGGGGGGGAGCGTGGAGACGAGGTCGGTCGGCATCCCTTGCGTATCGGTGCCCAGCTTGAAGCGGTCGCGCAGCGAGCGGGCGACGAGCTTGACGACGTTTTGCAGCGTCTCCTCGACCCCGATGCCGACCGTCGCCACCGCCTCGAAGAACGGCGCGTTGTACTCGTTGAGGGCGGCGTCCAGCTCCTCCACGGGGAGGATGTCGGAGAGGTCGCGCTTGTTGTACTGCAGCACGTGCGGCAGGTCGGCCAGCGTGAGGCCCTGCAGCAGCAGGTTGTTCTTGAGGTCCTCCCAGGAGTCGCGGTTTGAGCGCACGAGTTCGCGCTGGGAGTCCGCCACGAAGACGACAGCGTCGACACCGCGCAGCACGATCTGGCGGGTGGCGTTGTAGTGGACCTGGCCGGGCACGGTGTAAAGCTGCACCCGCAGCTTCATCCCCCGCAGCGTGCCGGCGTCGAGAGGCAGGAAGTCGAAAAAGATGGTGCGGTCGCCGCCGGCCGGGACCACCACCAGCTCGCCGCGGGTGTCGGCCGGGTAGCCCTTGTAGAGCGTGCGCAGGTTGGTGGTCTTGCCACCCAGGGGAGGACCGTAATACACGATCTTCGCGATGATCTCCCGGGCTTGCGGTCGAAACTGGACCATCTCACGCGCTCCGTTCGCGTTTCCCACGCATGATAAACCGAATCGGCACCCCTGCCAATGGGAACGCCTCGCGCAGCGCGTTCTCCAGGTACCGGAGGTACGAGAAGTGCAACTCGCCGCCGCTCCAGAACAGCATGAAGCGGGGCGGGCCGCCGGAGAGCTGGGTGGCATAGTAGAGCCTGGCCGGGCGGCGCCCTCCGGGGGGGGGCTGGCGCTCCCAGGCGGCGTGCAGCACGCGGTTCAGCTCCCCGGTGCCGACGCGCAGGAAAAAGCCGTCGCCCACGGCCGCGGCGGCGGGGAGGATGCGGTCGAGCCCGCGGCGCTCGAGCGCGGAAACGAACAGCACCGGCGTGCCCTTGAGGAACTTGAAGCGCTCGAGAATCTGCCCTTCCAGGGTGCGCCGGCGGTCGGGATCGCCGATATCGAGAAGGTCGGCCTTGTTGACGACCACCACGGCAGCCCGCCCGGCGTCGTTGATGAGCCCCGCCACATGGGCGTCTTGCGCCGTCACTCCCTCCGCCGCGTCGAGCAGCAGCAGGCAGACGTGGGCTCGCTCCACGGCCCGCCGTGCCATCACCACCGCGAGCACCTCCGGGCCGCGATCGGTGCGGCCCTTGCGGCGGATGCCGGCCGTGTCGATGAGCCGCAAGGTGCGGTCGCCCCAGCGCACGACGGTGTCCACCGAGTCGCGCGTGGTGCCCGGTACGTCCGAGACGATGACTCGCTCCTCCCCGAGCACAGCATTGAGCAGAGAAGACTTGCCAACGTTCGGCCGGCCCACAATGGCGATCGCGAGTTCGGGGGCGGCGGGGCCTTGCTCGACCGGGGGGGGGAGCACCGCCTCCAGGCGCTCCCACAGCTCGTCGAGGCCGTGGCCGTGCTCGGCCGACAGCACGACGGTCTCGAACCCCAGGGCGGTGAACTCCCCGAACCCGAGGCGGGCGTCGCGGCGATCCGCCTTGTTGACGGCCAGCACGGCCGGTGTGCCGGTGCGCCGCAGCGCCGCGGCGAGCTCCTCGTCGCCGGGTGTGAGGCCGGCCGCGCCGTCCACGAGCAGGATCGCAACGTGGGCGGTGGCCACGGCGGCCAGCGCCTGGCGCCGGACCTGCACAGGGATGACCGCCTCGGTGTCCGCCTCAAAACCGCCGGTATCCACCACCGCCACGGTGCCGCCGCCGGGGCGGGACGCCTCGCCGATGACCCGGTCGCGCGTCACGCCCGGGAGGTCGTGGGTGATGGCGCGCCGGGCCCCCGTGAGCCGGTTGAAGAGCGTGGACTTCCCGACGTTCGGGCGGCCCACGATGACGACCGTGGGGATTTCGGGCGCGACCGCCTCGACCGGGGGGTGGGAGCGGTCCGACCGGCGTCGCTGGCGCGGCTCGCTCACGACATCCTCGCCATTCGGCAAGAGTAGCACTCGATCGGCGCAGGCTCCTCCCACGGCCGCCGCGGCGCGGCCCGGGCGAGCCTCAGCGCAGGCGGGCGCCCACCAGCGGCCACTTCTTGGTGCCGCTGCAGCCTCCCGCGCCGGTGAGCGTGGTCGTGACCTCGCCGGACAGCCCGCCGTACCCGTCGACACCGCCCACGAGTTCCATCGAGACCCCGACGCCGCCCACCGTGCCGCCGACCGAGAACGAGAACGTGCCGTCCTCGAGCGCTACGGGCGGGTTCAGGGATTGCGCGATCCGCAGCAGCTCGCCGCCGGTGCAGGAGGAGCCTACATCCTCGTCGGTGATCAGCACGGTCGCCTCGACCTGGGTGATCGTCCCGTCGGCGATTGCCATCGTCACCGGCGTGTCGTAGCTCGCCTTGTCGATCTTGCACAGGTACGTGCCGGTGCTGCCCATGCCGGCCATCTCGATGGTCGACGGGTCGCCGGTGCGGTTGTCGATGTGCGACGCGGAGGCAACGACACGGCCAGGGCCGGCAATCACCTTGACCCGGATGCGCTGGTTCGTGCCCGGGGTGGGGCTGATCGCCAGCAGCGCGAGGTCGAGCTGCCTGGCCTCGCGGGGCCGCAAGCTGACCGGGATCATGCCGAGGCTCTGCCCGGCCTCGTCGAGCCGCTCGACGTTGAGGCTGGCGCTTCGTCCTGCGGTCTCCACGAAGGCGAGGTTCGAGCGCCACACCCCGTCGGTGCCCTGGCCGTCCTGATCGAGGCCGATGATGTCCACGCTCTCGCCGACGCCCACCGCCTGGGAGGCCGGGATCCCCGAGAAGAACTGCCCGGCGGTGCCGGCTCCGCGCTGCTTGCTTTCCACCGTGACGTTGGCGTCGTACGACGCACCGGTCACGAAGACCGGCCGGTCTGCGACGATGCGCAGCGCGCCGTAGGTGTTGTCCTTGCCGAACTGGGTGAGCACGATGTCCGGGAAGTGCCGGACCTCCCCGGGGTTGACCGTGACGCGGCGCGACTCCGGGTGGTCGTTGGCCTGGTTGCGCAGCAGCAGGAAGATGTCGACCGTGGCCGCCTGGGTGCCGGGGTTGAAGACCCAGAGGTCGGCCCGCCACTGGGCACGGACGCCGTTGACCACCTGCCCCTGTCCATGTCCCACCGAGGGCACGTACAGGTCCTTGCCCGGCTCCAGCGCCAGGGCACCCGACGCCGCCAGGACCGCACCGAGGACGACTGCGAGAATCCGCTTCATCGATCGCTCCTTCCGGGCCCCAAGACTACCCCGAAAACACCAGAGCGACCACCGCCCCGCGGCAGTGGTCGCTCGAGGCTGCAAGATCGCTCACCTCGTCAGTTGGAAACCCAGCCGCCCCTCCACGTGTGGTTCACGGTCCCGTTGCACGACGCCCACTCGCCGGTGCCGCCGGCCGTCACACTGGTGAGCGTGCCCGACCACGTGCCGTTCGAGGCGCGGGTCCCCGCGAGCGTCCACGTCGTCGTGAAAATCGTGTGACCCGGCGTGTCCTCGTACGGGATCGCCACGCCGGGTGCCGTGAAGCTGTTGCCGGTGATCTGGATGGTGGTGCCGGCAGTGGGCCCGAAGTCGAGCGTGTACGGCACCGAACCGCAGAGGATCCCGGCCACCCCGCGGTAGTCGGTGATCGTGGAGGTGCCCACCACGAGCTGCAAGCCGCCATCTACGGTCGTCGAGTTCCCTTCCATGAAGATCGCGCCCTCGAACGTCCCGGTGCCGGGAACGCCGGTGCCGGCCGCGGTGGTCATCTCGATCGTGAACGGGTCGTTGGTCACGTTGTCGAGGCGCGAGGCGGCGACTAGCACCTTGCCGGTGCCGCCGGTCACGGTGACGCGCACACGCTGGTTGGTCGTCGAAGTGCCCTGGAGCGACTGCAGCACCCGGTTGATCTGGCGGGCGCCGTAGCCGCCGATCGCCTCGTTGAGGCTGGCCTGCACGACGCCGGAGGCGTTGATGCGCTCGATCCGGAGGTTGGCCGCGTTGCCGGTCACCTCGACGAACGCCAGGTTCGAACGCGCTGCTGCATCCTCGGCGAGCCCGACGAGGTCGGTGTACTGGCCGTTGCCGATCGCCAGCGCGGACGACAGGCCCGGGTAGAACTGGCCTGCAGTGCCGGCCGTGGTCTGGCCCTGGACCCTGACGTTGGCGTCGTAGATGCGGCCGGTCACGACCACATCCTGGTCGGACACGAAGCGGAGCGCACCGAAATTCGTGCCGGACAGCCCGAACGTGGTGGAGAGGATGGCCGCGAGCTCGCGCGTCTCGAGTGCGTTCACCTCGACCCGCCGCGAGATCGGATTGGTGTTGGCGCCGCTCCCGGTGGTCCTGGGCAAGAAGTAGATGTCGACAGTCGCCCTCTGCGTCGTCGACGGGTTGAAGATCCAGGCATCGGTGCGCCACTGGCTGGTGCCTGACCCGGGGCCCTGCCCGGCCGAGAGGATGAACGTTTCCTTGGCTGGCGGGAGCGCCACGAGGGAGCTCGCCACCGCGAGCATCACGAGACCGAGCACGAGCTTTCTCATCATGTCCTCCTTGCGACGTCGCCCCCCCCCGATCTCGACTCCCGGGCTGGGTGACTCGACACGTGCAAACATTATAGGAGCATCTTGGCGCGAATCGCGGACGATGGCAAGTCCCCGGCGTGCGCCATGTCACGCGCGCCGTCGCCCCGGTCTCGCAGGTGCGAGCGTCGATGGCAGGCGCGAAGTTCTGAGGCGAGCGCGGGGGGTTCGGGGACCCCTCCAGCCGACGGGTGGGGGAGTGGAGGGTCGGCGGCGGGTGGGAGCTGGCTGGGAGGGGGTGCAAAAGAAAGCGAGCCTGAATTCACTTCAGGCGAGCGCGGGGGGTTCGGGGACCCCTCCAGCCGACGGGTGGGGGAGTGGAGGGTCGGCGGCGGGTGGGAGCTGGCTGGGAGGGGGTGCAGAAGAAAGCGAGCCTGAATTCACTTCAGGCGAGCGCGGGGGGTTCGGGGGGGCTCTAGCCGACGGGTGGGGGAGTGGAGGGTCGGCGGCCCCCCTGAGAAAGATGGTGCCGAAGGCCGGACTCGAACCGGCATGGCTTGCGCCACACGCCCCTCAAACGTGCGCGTCTACCAATTCCGCCACTTCGGCACCCAACACCATCACGGGAATTCTACCTCACTTCGCTTCCTCGGCGGGAGCCGGGGGCTGACTGGCCGGCTCCGCCGGGGGCGCCGCCGGAGCCGGGCCCGGAGTCGCGGGCGCGGCCACGGCGGGCTGATCCTTGTAACCGTCGGTGACCGAACGCGACTTGCGGGCTGTCATGACGGAAAGTCCGATCGAGAGAAGCACGAACGCGACGAACGAGCCGGTGGTGAGCTTGTGCAGGAGCGTGGTTGTGCCGCGAGGACCGAAGGAGGCCTGCGAGGCTCCGCCTCCGAACGCCGCGGCCACATCCGCCCCCTTGCCCTGCTGCAGCAGCACGACCAGGATCAGGAAGAAGCAAACCACGATGAAGAGGATCACCAGCAGTGTGTAAAGCACGAGAGAGACTCCTCAGTCGACCCGGCTCGAGCCGGGAGCAGCGTGGATGATAGCCGAAAATGCCTCGGCGTCAAGGCTGGCGCCGCCGACGAGAGCGCCGTCGACATCGGGCTGCGCGAGGATCGCCGCGGCGTTGTCCGGCTTCACGCTGCCGCCATACAGGATGCGCAGCCCGGTGGCGGCGTCGGTGCCCAGCAAGCTTGCGATCCTTTGCCGCAGGAAGGCGTGGGCCTCCTGCGCCTGCTCGGGGGTGGCGTTGCGGCCGGTGCCGATCGCCCACACCGGCTCGTAGGCGACGGCGAGGCGCGCCGGTTCGAGGCCGGCCAGCACCGCGCTCTGGCGCTCGAGCACGGCCAGCGTCTCCCCCCCTTCGCGCTGGTCGAGGGTCTCGCCGAGGCAGAAGATGACCCCCAGCCCGGCGCGCTGGGCGGCGCGGGCGCGGGCCGCGGCGGTGGCATCGGTTTCCGCGAAGTACTGCCGCCGCTCGGAGTGCCCGACCACGGCCCACTTCACCCCCAGCTCGGCCAGCATGGGCGCCGCGATCTCGCCGGTGAACGCACCCTTCTCCTCCCAGTGGCAGTTCTGGGCGCCGATCTCCACCGCCGAACCGGTGGCCACCATCACTGCAGCCGGCAGCAGGGTGTAGGGCGGGCACACCACGACCTGGGGCCCGCCCCCCTGCAGTCGCCCGACGAGCGTCTCGAGGTAGCGCTGCACACCGTCGATCGTGCCGTGCATCTTCCAGTTGGCGGCAACGAGCGGGCGGCGCATCATCGCTCCTCGAGCACCGCGACGCCCGGCAGCGCGTCGCCGGCCAGGAACTCGAGCGACGCCCCTCCCCCGGTCGACACGTGCGACAGCTTCGCCGCCAGGCCGGCCTGCTGGACCGCCGCCACCGATTCGCCGCCGCCCACCACGGTGAAGGCGCCCGAGTCGGCGAGTGCCCGGGCAATAGCCATCGTCCCCTCCGCGAACGCCGGCTTCTCGAACACGCCGGCCGGCCCGTTCCAGAAGACTGTCCTGGCCCCGGCCACGACAGCAGCAATGGCCGCCCGGGAGGCCGGCCCGATGTCGAAGATCTTGTCGCTCGCGCCCACCTCGCCCACGGGCACCGTCCGGCCTGCCGCCTCGAGGTCGGCCGCCACCACCACGTCGACCGGGAGCAACACCTTCACGCCGCGAGCCGCCGCTGCGCCCATGATCGCGCGCGCAGCATCGGCGAGATCGGGCTCCGCGAGCGAGGCGCCGATAGCGACGCCGCTGGCCAGCAAAAACGTGTTGGCCATGCCGCCGACCAGCACGAGGGTGTCGGCGCGCGCGGCCAGGGACTCGAGCGTCGCCAGCTTGTCGGAGACCTTTGCGCCGCCGACCACCGCCACGAACGGCCGCTCGGGGTTGTCCCGGACCTTGCCGAGCGCGGCGAGCTCCCGGGCCATGAGCGGCCCCGCCGCGGGGGCGGCGAACAGCTTCGCCACCCCGGCCGTGGAGGCGTGCGCGCGGTGGGCGGTGCCGAACGCATCGTTGACGTAAAGGTCGGCCAGAGCAGCGAGCTTCTGGCACAACTCCGGCGAGTTGCTTTCCTCGCCGGGATCGAAGCGCAGGTTCTCGAGCAGCAGCACATCCCCGGGTTTCGCCGCCGCCACGGCCCGTTGCGCGACCTCGCCGGCGATGTCGGGCACGAACTGCACCGCCCGCCCGGTGTGCCTTGCCAGCACCGGCGCGACGGGCGCCAGGGAAAGGGCGGGGTCGGGCTTGCCCTTGGCGCGCCCGAGGTGGGAGCACGCCACCACGATGGCGCCGCGCTCGGCCAGCGCCCTGACCGTGGGCGCCGCCTCCCGCACACGGGTGTCGTCGCGGACCTGGCCCTCCTTGAGTGGCACGTTGAGGTCGAGGCGGACCAGCACCCGCTTGCCCGCCACCTCCAAGCGGTCCATCTGCCGCAGCATGCTCACCTCCCGAAGTACAACCGCGCCACGTCCACGCACCGGGCCGCGTAGGCGTACTCGTTGTCATACCAGGAGAACACCTTGCCGACCCGGTCTCCGATCACCATGGTGGAGAGGGCGTCGACGATCGAGGAAGCCGTCGTGCCGCGGAAGTCGATCGAAACGAGCGGCTCCTCGCACACCTCGAGGATCCCGCGCAGCTCCCCGGCGGCGGCGGCCCGGAAGGCGTCGTTGATCGCCTCGACCGTGATCGGCTGCTCGGTGGTGAAGGTGAAGTCGACGAGCGACACGTCGGCGGTCGGCACGCGCACCGCCACGCCGTCCAGCTTGCCCTTGAGCTCGGGGAACACCTCGGCCATGGCCTTGGCGGCCCCCGTCGAGGTGGGGATCATCGAGACGGCGGCAGCGCGGGCCCGGCGCAGGTCCTTGTGCGGCAGATCGAGGATCTTCTGGTCGTTGGTGTAGGAGTGGATGGTGGTGAGGAAGCCGTTGTGGATGCCAAACCGCTCGCGCAGCACCTTGACCACCGGCGCCAGGCAGTTGGTGGTGCACGAGCCGTTGGAGACGATGACGTGCCGGGCCGGGTCGAGCAGCGTGTGGTTGACCCCGAACACGACCGTGAGGTCGATGCCCTTGGCCGGGGCGGAGATGACGACCCAGCGCGCGCCGGCATCGATGTGGGCCTTGGCCTGCTCGCCCTTGGTGTAGCGGCCGGTCGACTCGATGACGAGGTCGATCCCGAGCTCCTTCCAGGGCAGCTTGGTCGGGTCCGGGATAGCCGTCACCTTGACCGCCGTACCCCCGATCTCGATGCCCTCGGCGGTGGCCTTGACGTCGCGGTCCCAGCGCCCGTGCACCGAGTCGTACTTGAGGAGGTGGGCGAGCGTGGCGGCGTCGGTGATGTCGTTGATGGCCACGATCTCGAACTCCGGCTGGCCGAACATCTGCCGGAAGACGAGCCGGCCGATCCGTCCGAATCCGTTGATGGCGACACGCAGAGCCATGGTCAATCCCCCTTTCGGTCGGCGCAGTATAGCGCGGCAGGCGCCTCGCGCCGGAAGGCCACAACGAACGTCACGGCGCCGGGCTTCCCGGCCCGCCGGCCGGGAGTGGACGGGCCCCAGGCAGTGGTGCTACACTCCGCTTCCTGGTGTGGGGCCGTAGCTCAGCTGGGAGAGCGCTAGAATCGCACTCTAGAGGTCGGGAGTTCGATCCTCCTCGGCTCCACCAACTCGATGACGCCGATCGCCTCGCGCCCGCGAGGCGCTTCTCTCAATGTCACGCCGATCGCAGGGGCGGGCCGAAAGCCGCGACAAACGGGCGTGACGCCATCGCGGGCGGAAAGGCCTGCCACGTGTCCACGCGCGTCCCGAGTGCGACTGAACCCAGCCTCGAGGAGAGGCAAGCGGGACATGGGCGCTGAGGTGCGGCTGGCTGGCGGCTGGCTCGACCGGGCGGGCGTGACCCGTGCCGTGACGATGGTCTCGCCCAACACCGCCCTGCCCTCGTTCCGGCTGCGCCTGGCGAGCCTGCGGCCGGCGCTCGAGGCACGCGGCTGGGCGGTCCACGCGTTTTCCATGCCGCGCCGGCCAGAGTGGTGGCGGGTCTGGTCGCGGCGCGAGCTCTGGCGGCGGTCCGACCTCGTAGTGTTCTCCAAGCAGAAGCTGCTGCCGCTCGAGCGCGCCCTGGTGCGGCGATGGTGCGGCCGGTGGGTGCTCGACTTCGACGACGCGGTGATGTTCGCCAAGCCGCGCCGCCCGGGAGCGGCGCCCGACCAGGCGTGGTGGCGGCAGCGCCGACTCCGCCGGATGGTCGAGGGGGCCAGCGGTACGGTGGTCGCGGCGCAGGCGCTGGCCGACTGGGCGCAGCCGTTCGCGCAACGGCTCGAGATCCTCCCCACGCCGGTGGACCTCGCCCGTTACCCCGTTGCCAGCCACGAACCCTCGCCCACGCTTCGTCTGGCGTGGATAGGTATGACCGGCAACCTGCCGTACCTCTCAAATCTCGCGCCAGTACTCCGGGAGCTCGTTGCCGGAGGAGTGCGGCTCGAAGTACACGTGATCTCGGGCGGGATGCCGGACCTCGCCGGCGTGCCGTGTCGCGAGGTGCCGTGGCACGAGGACTCGGAGGGTGCCTCGCTCGCCGTCTGCGACGTGGGCCTTGCGCCTCTACCCGACGATCCCTGGACTCGGGGCAAGGGTGCCTACCGCTCGATCCAGTACGCCGCGGCCGGCCTGCCGGCGGTGGCGTCGCCGGTCGGCGCCAACCGCGAGGTGGTTGTTCCGGAAAAGACGGGGTTGTGGGCGACGACGCCGGAGGAGTGGTATGGGGCGCTGCGGCGGCTGGCCGAGAATCCGGAGCTGCGCCGAAGGATGGGCGTCGCGGCTCGAACGGGCGCAATTCGGTTTGACCTCCCGTTGTTTGTGCAGCGCTACCTCGAGTTCCTCGACGGCGCGCTGGCGGCTGCGGTCTCGTAGGCCGAGGGGGACGCTGCTACGCTGGCGTCCGCCGGCGGAGCCTGGCGGGGAGGGCGCATGAGAGGCATCGCATGTGGCGTTGTGTTGCTGGCGGCGGTAGGAGCGCTGGCAGGTGAGCCGCCGACCGTGGTCGAGACGACGGGCTACGCGCGGACATCGTTGTACGCCGAGGTGGTGGAGCACGTCCAGCGAGTCGCCGCGGGCTCGAGCCTGGTCGCGCTCTCGACGCTCGGCCGTTCGCCAGAGGGGCGGGACATTCCGCTCGTGATCCTTTCGAAGGAACGGGTGCGGACACCGGCGGAGCTGGGCGCCGCCGGCAAGCCGGCGGTGCTGGTCGTGGCCAACATCCACGCCGGCGAGGTGGAGGGCAAGGAAGCCTGCCAGATGCTGGTCCGCGACGTGGCCACCGGAGCCCTCGCGGGGCTGCTCGAACGCCAGGTCGTGCTGGTAGTGCCGATCTTCAACGCGGACGGCAACGACAAGCTCGGACGCAACCGCCGGGACGACGGCCCGGAGCTGGCGGGCGTGCGCCACAACGGCCAGTACCTCGACCTCAACCGCGACTTCACGAAGCTGGAAAGCCCCGAGGTGCGGGGTCTCGTGCGGGTGCTCAGGGAGTGGGACCCGGTGCTGATCGTGGACATGCACACCACCAACGGCTCGTACCACCGCGAGCCGGTGACTTACACCACCGGCGGCAACCCCAACGGTTCGAAGGCGCTGGCCGACTACATGTGGGGCACGCTGTTCCCGGCGGTGGCCCGCACCCTGCAGGGCGAGCACGGCTGGGACAGCGTGCCGTACGGCAATTTCGTGGATGCGGAGTTCCCCGACAAGGGCTGGGAAAACGACAGCATGGAGGCCCGCTACGGCACCAACTACGTGGCGCTGCGCAACCGGCTGGCGATCCTCGACGAGAACTACTCGTACGCCGACTTTCGCACCCGCGTGCTCGCCTCGTACGCCTTCGTGCGCTCGATCCTGGAGTTCAGCAACGCCCACGCCGCGGAGCTTGTGGCGCTCGTGCGCAAGGTGGACGCCGAGACCCGCGACGCCTATCACCGGCAGCCGTTCGCTGTCGACTGGAAGCTCGATCGACTGTCAGACGTCACCATCAAGGGGTTCGAGCACGCAAAGGTGGCGACCACCCCCGAGGAAAGGGCCAAGTTCCCGTGGTGGGGAGAGTTCCGCATGAAGCCCACGGAGGTGCAACGGGACTACACCGTTCCCTACCTGGCCAGGGCCGTGCCAACCCGCACGCTGGAGCTGCCGGCCGGGTACGTGGTGCTGCCGGGGTTCGAAGAAGCGGTCGGCAACCTCGTCGCCCACGGCCTCGCCGTTGAGCGTCTCGAAAGGTCGTGCACGGTGCACGCGGAGCGCTTCGCCCTCGAAAAGGTGACGGTCGCCGCCGGCCTGTTCCAGGGGCATGCGCTGGTCTCCCTGGAGGGGCGCTACGTCGAGGCCGAGGCGGAGCTGCCGGCCGGGGCGACGTTCATCGATATGCGGCAGCCTCTCGCCAGGCTCGTCCCGGTGTTGCTCGAGCCGTCCTCCGCCGACAGCCTTGCGGCGTGGGGGTTTTTCAGCCGTGCCTTGGTTCGCCAGTGGAGCGCCGAGCCGGGCATTTACCCCGTCCTGCGGGTGACCGGCCGCCCGCCGGTGCCGCTGCGGGTCGTGCGCGACTGACGGGAACGGGGCCGGCGAGCCGTGGGAAAATGGGTGCGTGGCACCCCCGGCCGCGCTTGCCGCACTCGTGGCCGCCCTGGCGGCAGGGCCAGCAGCCTCCGCCACGCTGGCCGAGCTCCAGCGCGCGCTGCCCGCGAGGGTGGGCGAGCTCGAGGCGACGGGGACAGGCGAGATCTGGGGGCCGGAGCGGATCTTCGACTACCTGGACGGGGGTGCGGAGGTGTACCTCGCGTACGGCCTCGTGGGATGCCTGGCGCGGGAGTACACGGGCACCGGGATGACGGTGGTGGCGGATGTCTTCGAGCTTTCGTCGCCGGCCGACGCCTTCGGGGTCTTCACGCACGACCAGGACGGCGAGGAGGTGCCGGTCGGGCAGGGGGCGCTGCTACGACCTGGCTGGCTTTCGTTCTGGAAAGGGCCGTTCTTCGTCTCCCTCACGGCCGACGCCGACACCCGACCGGCGCAGCGAACGCTCGTGGAACTCGCAGGGGCCATCGCCGCCGCGATTCCGGTCGAGGGAAAACCGCCGGAGCTGCTGCGCTGGCTGCCGGCCAGGGGGCTGGTGCCACGCAGCGCCCGCTACTTTCATAGCCCTGTCCTGCTGCGCACCCACCTGCCGCGCATCGAGGGCAACCCGCTCCTGCTCGCTCCGGACACCGAGGCGGTGCTGGGCAGGGTGAAGCGGGGTGCTCACGAAGCGGTGGTGATCGTGGCCCGCTACCCGTCGGCCGGGCGGGCCAGGGAGGCCATGCTCGCCCTTGCGCGCGAGCGCACCGGGGCCGGCAAGCCGCTGGCGCCGGGGTCGGCTGCCGGCCGCAACGGCGACCGGGTGGCCTGGGTGGTGCTCTCGAGCTCGAGCGACCTCAGCATCGTGCTCATGGGCGAGGCGCTGGGGCTTTCCGCGAAGGAAGTCCGGCGCCTGCGGAGGGGAGGCAGCGATGTCCGAATGTTTTGAGCGTCCCAACCGCCGCGAGGTGATCGGCTCGGCGCTGGCGGTCGGAGCTGGCCTGGTCGGGGCCCGGCTCGGGCTTTCGGTTGGGGCCGCTCGCGAACGCGTGGTGCTCGTTCGCGACTCGAAGGCCGTGGGTCCGGACGGTTCGGTGGTCGGGTCCCGCCTGGCAGCCATGCTCGATCAGGCGGTGGCGGCGCTCGTGGATGCCCCGACCGCGAAGGAAGCATGGGCACACCTGTTGGGGCCGGGGGACGTGCTGGGCATCAAGAGCAACGCCTGGAGGCACCTCGCCACGCCTGCCGAGCTCGAGAACGCGATCCGTACGCGTGCCGTGGAGGCAGGGATCGCGCCTGACGCCGTGGCCGTGGACGACCGGGGTGTACTCGCCAACCCCGGTTTCACGAAAGCCACGGCGCTCGTCAACGTGCGGCCGATGCGCACGCACCACTGGGCGGGCCTGGGAAGCTGCGTCAAGAACTACATCATGTTCGTGCGCGAGCCCTGGACCTTTCATGACAACGCCTGCGAGAGGCTGGGAGCGATCTGGCGCCTCCCGCACGTCAAGGACAGGACGCGCCTCAACGTGCTGGTGATGCTGACGCCGCTGTTCCACGGCGTGGGTCCGCACCATTTCAACCGGGCGTACACCTGGCCGTACGGCGGCCTTGTCGTGGGCCGCCAGCCAGCCTCGGTGGACGCCGTGGGGGCGGCCATCATTGCGGTCAAGCGACGGGAGCACTTCGGGGAGGACCGGCCGATCACCCCCGCGCCCCACCACATTCAAGTGGCAGGGACCAGGTACGGGCTGGGGCCGACCGACCTCGCGGCTCTCGACCTCGTGCGCCTCGGCGAGTCCGCCGGCGCTCTCGTCTGACCGCCGCCGGCTCGACGCCAGGCTCGACCTTCGCCGAACGTTGGGTACACTATCCCGGCCATGGGCGTCGTGCTGTTGTTGTCGGGTCCGCCCGGCGTGGGCAAGACCACCGTCATTCAGAGGATGTGCGAGCGGTTGGCGGGGTGGCGCGTAGGCGGTTTCGTGACCGCCGAACTGCGCCAGGATGGCCAGCGGGTGGGGTTCGTCGGCAAGGGGTTCTCCGGCCAGAAGCGACTCATCGCCCACGTCGACCACCGCGGCCCGCAGCGAGTCGGAAGGTACGGTGTCTTCGTCGACGCCATCGACGCCCTCGCCGCCGAGCTGGCGCCCGCCCCCGGGATCCAGCTCTTCGTGGTGGACGAGATCGGCAGCATGGAGTGCCTGAGCCGCGAGCTGGTGCGCGCCGTGCACCGGGTGCTGGACGGCCCGGTGCCGCTGGTCGCCACCGTTGCGGCGCGCGGCAGCGGTCTGGTGGCGCACATCAAGGAGCACCCGGGGGCGCGCCTGTTCGAGGTGACGCCGGCCAACCGGGACGGGCTCCCGGCCGAGCTCGCCGTGGCGCTGCAGGCCGCTGCCGCCCGCCGTTAGGATCCTGTTGCGCGAACGCTCCGGCTGCGGTCCGTGCGACAGGTTCCCAGCCAGCTGCGGGCGCGCGGGCATCTTGCTCCCTCCTTGACACGGCACCCGCGTGCGCTGACCTCTTGCCAGCCACCAGCCACTCTCCGCTTGCCACCGGAATTCGGAATTGCAGCTCGCCTTTCCCGGTTTGACGGGTGGGGGTCGAGGCATGCGGATCACCGCGACAGAGGAGACGGGCCTCCGGCTCGTAGTTCAGCTCGCCGGCCGTTACCCGGCGACGGCGGCGGTCGGCGACCTGGCCGCTGCGGAGGGGCTGGCCGAGCCGTTTGCCGCCAAGGTCGTGGCGGTGCTCAAGCGCGCCGGCCTCGTACGAGCCAGCCGGGGCCGAAGCGGCGGTTACACCCTCGCCGTGCCGCCGGGGCAAATCACCGTGTTGCAGGTGCTCGGGGCGCTCGGCGAGCGGCTGTTCGATGTCGGCTTTTGCGACCGCCACGGGTATGTGGAAGCGACGTGCCGCCGCCACCGCGACTGCGCGCTGCGTCCGGTCTGGGCGTGTCTCGACTCCGCGGTGGCGGAACTGTTCGGCAGCATCACGCTGGCCGACCTGGTGGCCGGCGAGGCCCGGATGAGGGACCGGCTGGCCGGGCGATCCGGGGTTAAGCAGCCACCGCCGGAGCGGGCGGTCGAGAGGGAGGTTTCACAGTGAAGGAACAGCAGGCAGTCGTGTTCTCGTGCCAGGACGTGCACGTGTGGGTGGCCGACCGGGAGGTCGTGAAAGGCGTGAGCCTGGCGGTGGCGCCGGGAGAGGTGCACGCCATCATGGGGCCGAACGGCTCCGGCAAGTCCTCGCTCGCCAACGCGCTCATGGGCCATCCAGCGTACACGCTGGAAGGTCGGATCGAGCTAGCCGGGCAGGATGTGACCGCCCTTTCGCCGGACCAGAAGGCGCGGGCCGGGATGTTCCTGGCGTTCCAGTACCCGGTCGCGATTCCGGGGGTGTCGGTCGCCTCGTTCCTGCGCGCTGCGCTGACTGCGGTCCGCGGGCGGGAGGTCCCGGTCCGCGAATTCCGGCGCGAACTTGCCGCCCGCATGGACGAACTCGAGATGGATCCGGCGTTCGCTGGGCGGTACCTCAACGACGGTTTTTCGGGCGGCGAGAAGAAGCGGCTCGAGATCCTGCAGCTGCTCATGCTCCGCCCGCGCCTCGCCCTGCTCGACGAGACCGATTCGGGGCTCGACATCGACGCTCTCAAGGTGGTCGCCGCCGGCATCAACGCCGCGGCCCGCGAGGAGGTCGGGATGGTGCTGATCACCCACTACCAGCGCCTGCTCGACCACGTGCAACCGCATGTCGTGCACGTCTTCGTGAACGGCCGGATCGTGCGCAGCGGCGGGCCCGAGCTGGCGCTCGAGCTGGAGTCCCGCGGCTACGACTGGTTGGCCCCGCAGGACGGGAGGGTGTGATGGCCTCGCATCCCCAGCTGGCTGACATCGGGTCCGACTACGCCCAACGCTACGGCTTCCGCGATCCCGAACAGTACTTCCTGAAGGCGCCGAAAGGGCTGTCGCATGAGGTGGTCGAGATGATCTCCCGCCTCAAGGGGGAGCCGGAGTGGATGCGGACGTTTCGCCACCGCGCCCTCGACACCTTCCTCGCCAGGCCGCTGCCCTCGTGGGGCAACACTGAGTTGCTGTCGCAGATCGACTTCGACCAGATCACCTACTTCGTGCGCGCCACCGAACGGCAGGGCGAGAGCTGGGACGACGTCCCCGCCGACATCAAGCGCACCTTCGACCGGCTGGGGATCCCCGAGGCGGAGCGCAAGTTCCTGGCCGGGGTCTCGGCGCAGTACGAATCGGAGGTGGTGTACCACTCGGTGAAGGAGGAGCTCACCCGCCAGGGCGTCATCTTCCTCGACATGGACTCGGGGCTGCGGGAGCACGAAGCGCTGGTGCGCCAGTACTTCGCGACCGTGATCCCGGCCGAGGACAACAAGTTCGCGGCGCTCAACACGGCGGTGTGGTCGGGGGGGTCGTTTGTCTACGTGCCGCCTGGCGTCGAGGTGGCAATCCCGCTGCAGGCGTACTTCCGCATCAACGCCGAGCGCATGGGGCAGTTCGAACGCACCCTCATCGTCGCCGACGAGGGCGCGAAGGTGCATTACATCGAGGGGTGCACGGCGCCCGTCTACTCGACGCACTCGCTGCACTCGGCGGTGGTGGAGCTGATCGCCCGGCGCGGCGCCCGCATCCGCTACACGACGATCCAGAACTGGGCGACCAACATCTATAACCTCGTGACCAAGCGGGCGGTGGCGTACGAGGACGCGGTGGTCGAGTGGGTGGACGGCAACATCGGCTCGCGCCTCACGATGAAGTACCCCTCGATCCTGCTCAAGGGCGAGCGCGCCCACGGCGAGGTGCTGTCGATCGCCTTCGCCGGTCCCGGCCAGCACCAGGACGCCGGCGCCAAGGCGATCCACCTCGCGCCCAACACCAGCTCCAAGATCACCTCCAAATCGATTTCCAGGGACACCGGGCGCGCCACATACCGCGGCATGGTGAAGGTGCGTCACGGGGCGCACGGCAGCCGCACGGCCGTGCAGTGCGACGCGCTGCTCATCGGCGAGAAGGCGCGCACCGACACCTACCCGACCATGGAGATCGCCGAGGACGACGTGCGCATCGAGCACGAGGCGCGGGTCTCCAGGCTCGGCGACGAGCAGCTTTTCTACCTGCGCTCGCGAGGAATCTCGGAGGACCAGGCGCGGCTCATGATCGTCAACGGGTTCATCGAGCCGTTCGTGAAGGAGCTGCCGATGGAGTACGCCGTGGAGCTCAACCGGCTCATCGCGCTGGAAATGGAGGGGTCCGTTGGGTAGCTCGGTGGCCGTTGCGCGTGGTCCGTGGCCCGTGCTGCCGTCTGCCCCCAGGCGGGGAGGTGGGCGATGAGCGCGGAGCCAGTGTTCGCTCTGGACGTGCCAGGGCTGGAGAAGAGCCTCGAGGCGCACGAGGAGCCGGAGGCGCTGCGGGCGATGCGCCGGCAGGCCCGGGAAGTGCTGGCCGGGATGGCGCTGCCGGATCGCGCCCGGCACCTCTGGCGCTACACCGACCCGCGCCTGTTCGTCCCGGCCCTCGACGCGCCGGGCGCGGCGCCGGCCGACTCTCCGGCCGGCCCGGCTCCGGAAGGCCCCCGCAGTGCCGCGGTGGTGATTGCCGACGGGGCGCCGCACCTGCTCGAGCTCGGCGAGGGCGCGCGGCGCGCCGGCGTGGTGGTGGCAGACCTGCAGGCGGCTGGTGTCGAAGGGTTGCTCGGCAGCGCCGTGCCGGCCTCGCACGGCTTCGTGGAGGCGCTCAACGCGGCGGCCTGGCGTGGTGGCGTGCTGGTGCGAGTGCCAGCCGGGGTGAGCCTGGAAGCACCCGTGCTCGTGCGAGTCATCGCCGGGCGGGCGGGGTCGGTGAGCGTGCCGAGAGTGCTCGTGGTGGCGGGCGAGGGCTCGAGCTTCGAGGTGGTCGAAAGCCACGTGCGCGGTGACGGTGCGAGCACGCGCGTGCTGAGCGTCACCGAGGTGCTCGTCGCGGATGGGGCCCGCGTGCGCTACGGCCTCGTGCAACGCTGGCGCGAAGGCGTCGTCGGCCACCTCACAGTGCGGGCGAGGCTGGCGCGGGGCGCGGCGGCCCAGCTCTCGCTGGCCAGCTTCGGCGGCGCCGTGGTCAAGGCTGACATCGGGGCGAGGCTCGAAGGCGAGGGGGCCGAAGTGGAGACGTACGGGGTGGCGATGGGCGGGAACAGGCAGCACCTCGACCATCACACCGAGCACCTCCACGCGGCGCCGCACACCCGCTCGAACCTCGACTTCAAGGTCGCCCTTACACAGGCGGCGCGCTCGGCGTACACCGGCATGATCCGCATTGCCGAGGGCGCGGGGGCGAGCGAGGCGTACCAGGAGAACCGCAACCTGCTGCTCTCCGAGCACGCGCGGGCGGAGTCGATCCCCGAACTCGAGATCCTCACCGACGACGTGCGCTGCAGCCACGGCGCCACGGTGGCGCCGCTCGACCCCGAGCAGCTCTTCTACTTGCTCTCCCGTGGGCTGCCCCCGGGGCAGGCGCAGCGCCTCATCGTCTACGGCTTCCTGGATCAGACCTTGCAGCGGCTGCCCGAGACCACCCGGCAGCGCATCGAGGCGCTCGTCGCCGAGCGGCTGCACGAGGAGCACTGAGCTGTGGCGGAAGGCTGCACGGGGGTCCAGGCGGGGACCGGGGCCGGTGCCGGGGGGTTCGACGCCCGGGCGCTGCGGGAACGGTTCCCGATCTTGGGGCGGATGGTCAACGGGCACCGGCTCGTGTACCTCGACAACGCGGCCACGACCCAGAAGCCGGCTGCCGTGCTTGAGGCGCTGGAGCGCTTTTACAGGTTGTCGAACGCCAACGTGCACCGTGGCGTTCACACGCTGGCCGAGGAAGCCACGAGCGCGTACGAGGCGTGCCGCCGGCGGGTCGCGCGGTTCGTCGGCGCTGCTGACCCGCGCCAGGTCGTGATCACACGCAACGCGACCGAGGCGCTCAACCTCGTGGCGCGGGGGTGGGGCAGCCGCTTGGGGCCTGGGGACGAGGTGCTCGTCACCGAGATGGAGCACCACTCCAACCTGGTGCCCTGGATCATGCTGGCGCGCGAGCGGGGCGTGACGCTGCGCCACGTGCCGGTTACCGAGTCCGGCGAGCTCGACCTCGCCGCCTGCGGGCGGCTGCTGGGCCCCCGCACCCGCATCGTCGCCGTCGCTGCAATGTCGAACGTCCTGGGCACCATCAACCCGCTGTCGGAGATCGCCGAGATGGCCCGCCGGGTCGGCGCGGTCGTGGTGGTGGACGGCGCGCAGGCGGTGCCGCACCTGCCGCTCGACCTCGCGGCGACGGGCGCCGACTTTCTTGCCTTTTCCGCCCACAAGGCGTACGGCCCCACCGGGGTCGGGTTTCTCGTCGGCGGACTCGAGCGGCTCGAGGAGGTCGAGCCGGTGTGGGGCGGCGGCGAGATGATCCGCGAGGTGCACCTCGACCGCGCCACGTGGAACGACCTGCCGCACCGGCTCGAGGCCGGCACCCCCAACATTGCCGACGCGGCAGCGTTTCCGGCCGCCCTCGATGTGCTGGAAGAACTCGGCATGGACGAGGTGCGGGCGCACGAGCGAGCGCTCGTCACGTATACCCTGGAACGGCTGGCCTCGCTCGGCGCCCTCAGGATCCACGGACCGCTCGACCCGGAGCGTCGCGGTGGTCTGGTGTCGTTTTCTGACCCCGACATCCACCCCCACGACCTGGCGCAGGTGCTGGATTCGCTCGGCATCGCGGTGCGGGCCGGCCACCACTGCGCCCAGCCGCTGATGCGGCGCCTGGGCGAGCCAGCCACGGTGCGCGCCTCGTTCGGGGTGTACAACGACCGTGACGACGTGGACGCGCTCGTCGACGGCCTGCGTGCCGCCCGGCGGTACTTCGGCTCATGAGCGGCGAGAACACCGGTCCGTCCGGCGCGCGGAGCGTCGTCCCCGATGTGCGGTCCTCCGCCGGCGGGGCTGGCGAGCCCCTCGACGAGCTTTACCGGGAGGTCGTGCTGGACCACCACCGTCGCCCGCGCGGTCGCGAACCACTGGCGCGGGTCGACGCCTCGGCCCGGGGGTTCAACCCGGTGTGCGGCGACGAGGTCGAGGTGCGGGTGGCGGTGGAAGGTGAGCGGCTGGCCGGAGTGCAGGTGACGGGGCGCGGGTGCGCGATTTGCACCGCGTCGGGATCGATGCTGGCCGAGGCGACGGCAGGGCTGGGCATGCCGGCCGTGCACCGGCTGGCCGAAGGGTTCCGCGATGTGCTGCATGGCCGCGCCGTCCCGCCGGACGTCGACCTCGGCGACCTCGAGGCGCTCCGGGGCGTGGCGCGGTTTGCGGTCCGCGTCAAGTGCGCAATGCTGCCGTGGGTCACCCTCGAGGACGCGCTGCGCTCGCACGCCACCGGGACGGCCGCCGGGGTCGCGAGCACCGAGGAGGAGGCGCCGTGAGCGAACAGGTTCTGACGGAGGACGATGTCCGGGCGGCGCTGCGGCCGGTGGAGGATCCAGAGCTCGGCTTCTCGATTGTGGATCTCGGGCTCGTGCGCGACGTCCACATCGGCGTCGGCGGCAGCCGGGTGCGGGTCCTCATGACCTTGACCACCCCGTTTTGTCCCGAGGCGCCGCGCATCCTGGAGGAGGTGCGCGCCACGGTGGCGGCGCTGCCCGGCGTCACCTCGGCGGCCGTCGACCTCGTGTGGAGCCCGCCGTGGGACCCTCGCACCGACGCCAGCGAGGAGGTCCGGGCCGAGCTGGGGTTTTGGTAGCCCGCCCCCCGCCCGTCTCCGTCACCCGCCCGCCCGGTCCAGGCCCACATCCAGGCCTTTCTGGGGGCAGTGGCACAACGACCGACCGTCAAGCAACGACTTCTGCGGGCGGGGAACGCGAAAGGCCGGGGCGCCCCCCGGCCTGGAAGGAAACGGCAGCAGCGAAGCTACTTTTGCGCGGCCTGCTTGGCGTAACGGCGCTGGAAGCGCTCGACCATGCCGGCGGAGTCGATGAGCTTCTGCTTGCCGGTGAACAGCGGATGGCAGTTGGAGCAGATCTCGAGGCGGATTTCCTTCTTCGTCGAGCGGGTCTTGAAGACGTTGCCGCAGGCGCAGCGCACCTCGACTTCCTGGTACGCGGGATGGATCTTCGGTTTCATGGTGCCTCCTCGTGGCCCCGCGACGCGGGGCCGATCACTATAACCGCTTCCTGCCGGGCCTGCAAGTGGTGGCGAGACAGTTGTTGGTCCGTGGTCGATCGTGGCTGGCTCCGCAACCCATCCCCGGCGGACGGGTGGAGGAGGGGGTCGGGTGGCCGTACCGTGTGGGGAGTGCGGGGGAGCACCAAGAACCAACAACCGGGGGGGCTGGGGGAGACGGGGGGTGGATGGGTGGGTTACCAGCCTTCCTGGCGCACGAGCTCGCCGAGAGGTTTGCGGGCTTTCGGGCGCGGAGAGTCCGCCGCGTAGCCGAGCGGCGTGAACGCAAGCGGTTCGACGTCGGCCGGGAGGTGCAGCACCTCGCGGGCGGCAGCGGGGTCGAACGCCGCCACCCAGCAGGTGCCGAGACCCAGTGCCGTGGCGGCGAGGATGAGGTGGTCCATGGCGATCGTCGCGTCCACATCGGCGTAGCTCTTGCCGTCACGGCGCCTCCATGCGGCGCCGGGCAGCGAGCAAATGCCGATCACGAGCGGGGCGTCGGCGAACCACGGGCGGTGGTAAATGCGCGCCAGCTCCTCGCGGCGGCCCTCGGTGCGGATGACGAGGATCTGGAACGGCTGGAGGTTGCACGCCGTGGGGGCCAGGCGCGCCGCCTCGAGGACGGCGGCGAGCTTGTCGGGCTCCACCGGGTCGGGCCTGTACGCCCGCACGCTGTATCTGGCCGCGATCGTCTCGAAAAGGTCCATCGGGCACCTCACCAGCCGTTGTGGTGCACGCGGTCGGGAAGGAAGCGGTCGGCGGGGGGCGGGACCTGGGAGGGGTACCCGAGCACGACCATGGCGAGCGGGATGACCTCGGGCGGCAGGCGCAGCAGGTCCTGGAACGCCTGCACCCGCTCGGCCCGCGGGTAGATGCCGGTCCAGACCGCTCCCAGGCCGCGGGCGTGAGCGGCGAGCAGGAGGTTCTGAACGGCCGCCGAGCAGTCCTGGACCCAGTAGCCGGTGTGGCGCTCGAGCCGCGTGTCGCCGCAGACCACGACGGCGAGCGGGGCGTGCGCCGCCATCGGAGCGTAGGGGTGAGCGGCAGCGGCGCGTTCGAGCAAGGCCCGGTCGTCGAGCACGACGAGCTGCCACGGTTGCTGGTTGCCGGCCGACGGAGCCTGCATGGCGGCGCGCAGCAGCTCCTGCACGACCGCGGGCGCGACCGGCTCGGAGGTGAAGGAGCGCACGCTGCGTCGGGTCAGGATGGCCTCGATGGTGTCCATGGCGCACTCCCGGCTGGCCTTTTGGGGGCGGCGAGCCGCTCGCAGGATAGCACCCAGGCGGCACTCCCGGGCGGGGGAGCCTGAAGCCAGGTCCGCCGCTGCCTCACCGGGGGGCCGTGGCCTCGACCCAGACGACCTTCCCGTCGCTGCCGACCACGAACTCGATGAAGACCGTGAAGCGGGCCTCGGCGCGCGCGTCGAAGCAGCCGCGGGCCGCCTCGAGGCCGCGCTCGAGAGGCGTCTCGAGGGCGGCCGGGGCCAGCGCTCCTTCGACGGTCGTCCGATGAAGCCTGTCGTGGGGGTCCACGAACAGCGTCAGACGCACCACGCTGACGCCGGCCGCCGCCGGAAACCTCCACAGCCGGACCTGCTCCTGCAAGCAGGCAAGGCAGGCATCGCGGGCAGCCCGCCCAGGATGCCGCTCGGCCTGCCAGCGCGGAGGCACCAGCACTTCCACCGGCTCGAACGGAATCGTCAGCACCCCGTCGAGGGCGATGTCGCGGGCCAGGTCGGCCGGGGGACGCACGAAATTGGCCCCGACCCACCCCACCCCGATGCCGAGCAAGAGCGAGGCTGCCATCAACCGCAGGGAAACCGGGACGAAATGTTGGCGGGAGCGGGATGCAGCGGCGGCGGGCGCACCGGCCAGCAATTCGCCGGGGATTTCCGCCTTGATGCGCGCCGCGAGGTCAGCGGGGGGCTCCGGCACCGCCGGAGTGGACAGGCGCCGCCGCAGCTCGTCGTCGGTGGGTCGTCTCGTCATGGTTCCTCCAGCATCTGGCGCAGGACCGCGAAGGCGCGGTGCAGCCGCTTGCGAACCGCGACCTGGCTGACGCCTTCAGCGGCGGCCAGCTCTCGCACCGGCACCTCCCCCCAGAAGTGGGCGACGACCAGGAAGCGCAACGCCTCGGGCAGCGCGAGCACGGCGAGCCGCAGCCGCTCCTCGCCCTGCCGCGCGATGGCTTCCTCGTCCTGCCGGGGAGAGCGATCAGGTACGATCGCCGCGAGCTCCTCCTCGAGCGGGGCGAGCAGCCGCGGCCGTCGAACGTGGTTGAGGTACGTGTTGGTGGCGATCCGGTACAGCCAGGTGGAAAGGCGGGAGCGGCCGTCGAACGATCCGAGGGCCGGCCAGGCTCGGCGGTACGTCTCCTGGGTGAGGTCGGCCGCCAGGTCCCGGTCCCCTCCCGACAACCGGCAAAGCAGCGCGAACACGAGGCGATACGTGGCATCCACCATTGCCTCGGCGGCGGCCCGTTCGCCGGCCCGCAGGCCTGCCAGCAGGCTCGCCTCGTCCCGGTAAGCGGTCATGGTCGCCGCCACTGTAGCAACCGGGGTACCGGCGCGGAAAGGTACGGACGCCGCCATGCCCTTTCGACACGCGGGCCGGTTCGGGCGAAACCGCCGAACGCCTTTTCGGGGCGAGGTTGACCGAGGTCAATGCCGGAGCCAGCGGCAGGACTCCAGGATGCAGCGGGAGTGGTCATGTGCACCGGAGTCCCGCTGCGCGTTCGCACCCGCCGCCTCGCCCAGGCGCTCTTCGGCGTGCTCGTCCTGGCGATCGGCATCCAGTTCACGCTCTGGGCGTCGGCCCACCTCGCCGGTAGGCACCCGGCGGTGGCGAGACCGGCCGGCGTCGAAGGGTTCCTGCCGATCTCGGCGCTCATGTCGCTGCGACTGTGGGCGGCCGGAGGCGGGATCCACCCGATCCACCCGGCGGCGCTGGCGATCCTCCTCGCCGCTTTCGCCTCGAGCCTCGTGCTGCCGCGGGCGTTCTGCTCCCACATCTGTCCGGTGGGGACGCTCTCGGAGCTGCTGGGCGACGTCGGCCGCGGGCTGCTGGGCAGGACGTGGATGCTGCCCCGCTGGCTCGATATCCCGTTACGTGGCTTGAAGTACGCGCTGCTCGCCTTCTTCGTCTGGGCCACCTGGGCGGCAATGGAACTGCCGGCGCTCGTCGCCTTTCTCGACTCCCCGTACAACCGCGTGGCGGACGTCAAGATGCTGCTGTTCTTCGCCGAGCCCTCCCGGCTCACGATCGGCGTGGTAGGAGCACTCGTCGTCGCGTCGGTGCTGGTGCGGGACGCCTGGTGCCGCTACCTGTGCCCGTACGGGGCGCTCCTCGGCCTGCTCGGCCGGCTGGCTCCGCTGCGCGTGGAACGGGACGCCGCCACCTGCGTCGACTGCCGGGCCTGCACGAAGGCCTGCCCGGCGCGCATCCCGGTGCACGCGGCGAGCAGGGTGGGCAACGTGGAGTGCTCGGGGTGCCAGGACTGCGTCGCCGCCTGCCCCGTGGCGGGGTGTCTGGGGGTCCGGCCTCCGCGACATGGCCGGGGCGCGCTACGCCCGGCGCTGGCAGCGCTGGCGGTCGCAGGGGTTTTCCTCGCAGTGCTCGCCGGCTTTCGCCTCGCCGGTCACTGGCAGTCGAGCGTCACCGAGGCCGAGGCGGCAGCCCGCCTCCGGAACATCCGCTCGGCCGAGTACGGGCATCCAGGCGCGAGCCGGTCGCCGGTCCAGGAGAGGGGGAAGAGGGACGACGCGACCGGAACGACGCGGGCCGGCCGGCGCCAAAGCGAGTGACGGCGCGCGGCAGCGATCTCAGAAAACCACGTACTGGCCGTCGCGCATGACCGGGGTGCGCTGCTCCCCCCGCACGACGACGGCGTCGAGGACCTGGATCGGGTTGCCGGCGGCGTAGACGATGTCCTGGTGGACCACCATGGCCGGGGAGGAAAAGGCGGCGACCCCCACCACGCCTCCGAGGTGGTCGGAGCGCCCGTAGGCCCAGTGGAAGCCGGCCTTCTCGTCCTCCAGCACGTTCCCCCAGACGCGGGCGCGGTCGTTGCAGCCGAACGCCACCTCAGCCACGTTGCGACGGGCCGGGTCGGCGGCGAAGACCATGGTGAGGCGCGCCACCAGCTCGCCGTCCCCCTCCACCGCCACGATGCGGTTGCCCTCGACCCGCAACCGCGCCAGCTCGCCGCCTTCCTGCACCGGCAGGATCCCCTCGGTGCGAGACGGTGCATCCGGCCGCTCGCCTTCGTACGGCACGATGAACGTTTCCCCCGACGGCAAGTTGATGATCCGGTCGCCCGGCTTGAAGCGCGGCAGGAACCCGTCGTCGGCCTCGGGCCGCCGGAAGCGCACGTCGAAGCGGCACTCGTCGCCGGTCGAAAAGCGCACCTCGACCGCATCGGCGCCGTCCAGGAGCTCGGCCAGAATGCGGCACCGTCTCGCCACCTCGCGGTAGTCGGCCGCCAGCGCCGTGTCCTGCATCGCGCGGGCGAGCCCGGGCATCGAGGCGGCGCGGAAATCCTCCTTGTGCCGCGTGAAGCCGTCCAGGGGTGCGGTGGCGGAGTACTGGGTGAGGAAGAGCGCCAGCGTGCTGCCGAGGAGGGTCGGGCCGAGTTCCACTTTCTGGTAGCCCAGGGTGCCGGTGGCGGGCAGCTCGGCGTTGTTGGCGCCGGTCGCCGTGTAAGTGAGCAGCGGCAACGTCGTGAACCCCCGGGTGCGCCCCAGCGCCTCCATGGCGTCCCGCCACTCGCTCGCCATTGCCCGCCGGTCGGCCCACGCCGGCGTGTCGTCCTCCTGCCGCCGCGGCAGGTCGCACGCGACGAGCACCACCTCGCCAGCTTGCGGGTCGAAGACATCTTCGAAAAGCTTGCCCAGATCGAAAGCCATGCTGCCTCCTGGAAAACTCGGAAACGGCGCCGACGGCGCTTTAGCTCGCCTCGAGCGAAAACTCCTGGAAATCGAACCAGTGGCCGTGCCCGGCCACGGCGTCGATCTCGGCCTGGACAATGGCCAGGTGGCCTTCCTCGATGGCCAGGAAACGGGCGAACAGCTCGCGCTGGCCTGCCGGCAGGGTGTCGACCAGGGACCGGTAGAAGGCGCTGGTGGTGCGCTCGAGCTCGAGCGCGGTCTTGAGCAGGTCGAGCTCGCTCCCGGTCGCGCTGCCGGCGGGCAGGCTGGCGAGCCGGGCCCGCGCCGCCTCGATCCAGGTTCCGGAGGGGAGAAGCGTCGGCAGTTCGGGGGATTCGAAGTGCCCGCGGGCCTGCCACTCGTCGAGGCGGCTCTCGAGATAGCCGACGTGCCCCTGCTCCTCGCGAGCCAGCGTCTCGAACACCTTTTTCGCCTTGGGGTCGAGCAGCGCCTCGGCGCCGCGCGCGTAGTGGTCGCGCACGCGGTGCTCGTAGTCGATGGCCACGGTGAGGGCTTCTTTCAGGTCCATGTCGCCTCCGAGCCCGGGCAAGGATCCCGCGCCTGAGAACCGCCGATCGGACCGAGGATATTCCCTTCCCCCGGGGTGTCAAGCCGACTCGCCGGAGGTGGGGGTCTTGACAAGGCAGTCTGGAGGTCTTACCTTATCACCACATGGTTATAAGTGATGTGACCATGGAGGAGGACGCAATGACCACCACTCTGACGATGGCCAACGTGGAGCAGATGATCCGCGACAACGACATGCTCGTCATCGATTTCTGGGCGCCCTGGTGCGGTCCCTGCCGCGCCTTCAAGCCGATTTTCGAGGCGGCCGCCGCCCGCCACACCGACGTCACGTTCGCAGCCTGCAACACCGAGGAAGAGCAGGAACTGGCCGGCGCCTTCGGCATCCGCTCGATCCCCACGCTCATGATCTTCCGGCAGGGCGTGCTGGTCTTCAGCCAGCCAGGCATGCTCCCGGCGCCGGTGCTCGACGACCTCATTGGCAAGGTGCGGGCGCTCGACATGGACGCGGTGCGGGCCCAGATTGCCGAGGCCGAGCAGGCACGGCCGCGCGCGGCAGCTGTGTAAGCGCTCGTTCTCGCTCACGTGGCCGGAAGGGGAGGCGGCCGTTTCCGCGCCTGCCAGCTCCGCCGCCGGCAACCGAACGTCGCGGCGGCGCGAGCCTCACGCCACCTCGAGCGCCCGGAGCAGGAGCGACGGCGTGGTGACTGCGGCACCGAGCGAGAAGCTCCGGGTGTCGAGCCCCGTGGCCGCCAGGCCGCCCAGCAAGCGGCGGAACGACCCGCGCACCTCCACGACCGGGTGGCAGCCAATTGGGCGGCCGGCCGCCACCTTGACTGCGGCAGCCCGTAACGTGAAGCGCTCACCGCTCGGGTCGACCTGCACGGGACCGGCCGGGAGGTCGATCCAGAACCCGTCCTCGAGGCGCTCGAGGAGAGTCTGCGGAGCCAGCGGACGGGCCGGGTGCACGACCAGGTTGGCTGGTCCTCCGCGTGGTGCCTGCCGGTACGAGTGCCGAACCGCGCCGCCGGCCGCCCGACCCTGAGGGGCGGCCTCTCCCCACGCCAGTAGCGGAGTACCGAGGCGGCCCTCGGCCAGCAGCGCGTGAGGGCGGGAAGGCAGCCCCTCGCCGTCGAACGGCTGGGGCAACAAACCCTCCGGCCCGCTTCGCTCATCGACCAGGCGCCACGCCGGGGCCACTCTGGCGCCGTGCAGCGGGTCGGCGGGGTCGACCCCGGCCCGCTGCAGGCGCTCGACGAGCGCCAGCACGAGCGGGGCGGCGGCCGGCGGTGCCAGCACCACGTCGGCGAGCCGCCGGCTGGCCGGTCCGCCCCGGCTGCACACCAGCACCGCCTCAGCGGAGCGCTCGGCGAACTCCGCCACGTCGAGATCGTCGAGGCTGTGCCCGGCCCAGTGCACGAGCCGGGCTGGGCCCGCGGCCGCCGCCAGCACCAGCTCGACCGCCACGCCCGCAATCCGCGCCTCGGCAGCGTGGCCCTCGGCGGTGAAGAGGTGCGTGTGCGCCTCGCCGGAAGTGGCGCGCAGCTCCACGAGTTCGACGCCGGGATGCCGGGCGAGGGCCTGTTGCTGGCTCGCGGCCACGGCATGCAGGTGTTCGAGCGTGGCGGCCTCCGGCGGCGCCGGCACCGGCGTCGTCCCCAGCACACCGGCGGGCGGGATCGCGTCGATACCGGGCAGCAGCGCCTCCAGTGCGCTCTCGGCGGCCCGCCGCCCGGCGCGGGCGCCGCTGCCCGAGGCCGCCGCAAAACCGCTGCGGCCGGCCACCGAGACGCGGCAGGCGACGCCGCTTTCCGCGCTCGCCCGCTCCTCGCGCCCTCCGGCCCACCAGCGGAGAGCCAGCGATCGGCCCTGGCGAAGCAGCACCTCCCACCGGCGACCGGCGGCGCCAAGTGTCTCGGCCGCGCTTTCGGCCGCCGGAAGCAAGGTCGAGCGGCGGAGGCTCATCGCGCCTCCAGCCCGTTCACGAGCAGCCACGGCGACTCGCTGCCCGTCGGTACGACCTCGCCGTCCTTGCCGCACCAGCCGGGCTCGGCACTGGGCTCGGGCGTGCCTGCGGCGCATAGGACGCCGCCGGTCACCTGCTCGATCTGGCCGGCGAGGGTGAACGCCCCGAGGGGGCGGGTGCGCCGGCCGTGCCGGAGGGCGTACCCCGCCCGCACCTGCAACAGCACGAGGCCGGAGCGCGCCTCCAGTGTGCCGGACGACACCGCCTCGATTTCGATGTCGGCCTCGTCGCGAGGGGGCGCAGCAAGGGCGCTCGACGCCCGCACCACGAGGTTCGAGATCCGCGGGCGAGGTGGCGCGTGCACGGTCGCCCTGCGGGCGTTGCCGCCCGTTCCTCCCAGCGGGCCGCGCGAGGCGGCGTCCGCGAGCGCCCCCGCCAGCACGCCTGCCTCCAGCAGGCGCCGCGGTGCCGCCGCCACTCCCTCGTCGTCGGCGTCGTACGCTCCCGGAAGGTCCCACCGCGTGGGGTCGTCCCACACGTCGAGCCGAAGCGGCATCGCGCTCTCTCCGAGGCGACCGCGCCACGGCGACGAGCCGGCCAGCAGGAGGTCACCCTCCAGCGGGTGGCCCACCAGCTCGTGCAGGAGGGTGGCGGCGGCCTGAGGCGCGAGCAGGGCGCGCACCGCCCCGACTGGAGGGTGACCGGCCCGCAGCGGCGACGGCGGGGGCAGGTTCCAGCCTGGCGCGAGCGGCCAGGGCCGCACCGTGCGGCGGCCGTCGGCCCACCCCAGGTCGAGCAGCACCGGCCGGGTGACGCGGGCCAGGGCGGCTGTGCCGACGACGAGGCCAGCCCGCCACATCCAGCGCGCGACCAAGAGGCCTGGGTCGGCCGGCGCCGCGAGTTCTTCCCAGCTTGGCGCCGGAGGGGCCGCCGGCAGCGGGACAGGGGGGAGCCACCGGGCCGGGACGCGGACCAGCGCCGCGAGACCGGTGCGCTCGAGGCCATCGCTCGAGACGAGCCGGCCGTCGCGGTCGCGGTACGCCGCCCCCTCGAGCGTGGCCGTCTCCACCTGGGTGATGGCGCCGTCGCGCAGCCGCCAGCAGCGCTCGACCCGGCGCTCGAGGAAGAGGTCGGCGATCCCGTGCTCTCGCGCCAGCGCCGCCGCGACGGCTCCCCACGGGGCCAGGTCGGCGTCGCGGCCAGCTGCAAGCCGTTCAGTCGGCGGCATCGGTGGGAACGCTCTCGGGGGGGGCTTCGGCGGGCTCGACATCGGTCGCGCGGGCCTTCGCGAGCGCGACCAGGGTCACGCCGCTGGAGCTGCGGGGCGCCTCGGCGCCGAGCCGCTCCCCGATCTCCCCGAGGGTGATCGCTTCGGCGCTGCGCACGAGGCGAACGGTGCCGCGCGAGCACTGCAGGAGCGCCGGCTCGGCGCAGAGCTGGGCGAGGACCTCGTCGGCGGCGCTGCCCAATCGCGCCGCCGCGAGGCGCACCGGCATCTCCTCGCCGCCTTGCAGGTCGAGCAGCAGGTCGAGGACTGCCGCCGAGCACTCGGGGTGGGCGATCGGCGCGCGCCCGACCACCCACGACGCCTCGGCGCCGAGGAGGAGCGCGAACCAGAAGAGATACAGCGAAGTGAGGAAGAACATCAGCAAGGCGAGCGAGCCGTAAATGACGTTGAGATCGGAGGCGAGATCGAAGTAGCTCTGGAACCCCAGGTGCAGCGCGCTCAGCCCGGCGGCACCCACGGCGGCGCCGATCCAGGCCGCCCGCCAGGGCACTTGTGTGTGGGGCACCCAGCGGTACAGCAGCCCCAGGGTCAGCATCGCCAGCAGGGCCGGGATCGGGCGCGCCAGCAACGCGATGCTCGGAAACCAGGGGCGGGCGGACAGCCAGTACAGCGACGAGAAAAGGGCGGTGAGCAGCAGCGGCCCGCACAGCAGCACGGTGGCGAAGGAAAGCAGCCGCACCTGCCAGCGCCGCCGGCGCGGGACCCCCCAGATGGTGTTGATGACCTCCTCGATTTGATAAAAGGCGTTGAAGATCATGAGGATGGAAAGACTGATCGCGACCCAGCCGAGGGCCGCGGTGCGCTCCGCGAAGGCCGCGAGGGTGCCCTGGACGCGAGCCGGTGAGAACGGGATCACGGTCGCGATGGCCCGCACCACGACCTCGGCGCGCTCCGGCTGCACGCGGCCGACCATCACCAGCGCCACGGTGAGCAGCGGCACGATCGAGAACAGGGTGGTGTAGGCGAGCGCCGCCGCGTGCAAGTACAGCTTGTCGCGGTGCTGGGCCCGCAGGACCTCGGCCGCGAAGCGCCAGCCGCGGCGGAGCCAGGTCGTCACCACGGCGCGCCTGCGTGCCGGCCGCGGCCGTCCGCTCGCTCGTCGAGGCGGTGGCGGAAGAGGGCGCGACGCTGCATGCGCGCATCATACCCAAGCCCGCCGCGCTGCTCGCGTTGCGCGTGGTGGCCGGCGCAGCGTAGAATCGGTGTGTAGGCCAAACGGGAGGCGAACATGACAGGAGCAAAGAAACCGGCCGGTGTCGAGGAGAAGATCGAACAGCTCGAGGAGGTCGTCCAGGACGCCCTGGAAAGCGCCAAGGAGGGGATCAGCCGCGCCGAGCAGTCGATGGAGAGGGCCAAGGAGGTGCTCGGCGAGGGGTACGGGACGGTCCGCGCCCACTCCGCGGAAGCCTACGCCAAGGCCAAGGAATACCTGGCCGAGGCCCGCGCCGCCCTCGAGTCGGTGCGCGAGTACATGGGACAGCTTTACGGCCGCTCCCGCGAGCTGGTCGAGGAGGCGTACGCCAAGGCCAAGGCCCAGTTCGAGAAGCTCATCGAGGAGCTGCGCAAGGGTTACGCCCGCCTCAAGGCCAAGCTCGAGGAGATCGACCTCAAGGGCGTCCGCGACGATGTCATCGACTACATCCGCCGCAACCCCGGCAAGGCCATCCTGGTGGCGCTGGCCGTCGGGTTCGCGGTCGGCTACCTCGTGCGTCCGCGTGAGGCGTGATCATGACCGGGGAAGAGGAGCTCGACGAGCGGGCGGCGGAGCCCCGGCCCGACGCCGGAGCGGCCGCGGCCTCGGAAGGCCGCTCCAAGCTGAATGCCGATTACTTGCTCGACAAGGTCATACCGGGTGAGATCGACTGGCGCGACGTGGTCCGCCGCCACCCGCTGCTGGCGGTGGGAGCCGCTGCCGCCATCGGGTTCTTGCTCGGACGGTCGCGGGGATCGGCCATCGTCGCCGGGGCCTCGGCAGCGGTGACGACGGCCGTGATGCGCCAGCTCTCGGACGTCTTCGAGGGCGAGGTGTTTGAGTTCTGATCCTCGAAAGGGGGCGCCCATGCCATGGTGTGTGGAGTGTGGGATCGAGTACCGCGAGGGGATCGAGCGCTGCACGGACTGCCAGGGGGAGCTCGTGGCGTCCCTTCCACCGGCCGAGGCCGGCCCCGCCTGGGTCGAGGCCGGGGTCTTCCCGAGCCGGGAGGCGGCCGAGCTCGCCCAGGGTTACCTGCAAGGCGCGGGGATCGAGGCCGAGTTGCGGGATCCCGATCCTGGTCACCACGAGGTGCTGCCCGGCGCCGCGGCGGTCGCGCTCGCGGTCGAGCCGCACCAGCTTGAGGCCGCCCGGCAACTGCTCGCGGCCGCAGAGCAGGGCGATGCGGCGGTGAGCGAGGCCGAACCGGACGAGACACGGGACTGAGGAGCACTGCGTGACACTTCCCGCCACCATCGGACGCTACCGCGTCACCGGGGAGCTGGGTCGAGGCGCCATGGGAGTGGTCTACCGTGGCGTGGACCCGGCGCTCGACCGCCCGGTGGCCATCAAGGTCATCGCCACCCGCCTGGGCGGCACCACGCTGTCGTCCCAGGAGCTGGAAGCCCGCTTTCTCCGCGAGGCGCGAGTGGCGGCCCGAATCAACCATCCAGGCGTCGTCACCGTGTACGACGCCGGGCGCGAAGGCGACTCGTTGTACCTGGTGATGGAGCTGATCGAGGGGGAGTCGCTGGCCGAGCGGCTGGCCCGTGGCGACTACCCGTCGTTGCCGGAGGCGCTCACCCTGGTGGCGCGGGTCGCCGAGGCGCTGGGTGTCGCCCACAGCCTCGGCATCGTCCACCGGGACATCAAGCCCGGCAACATCATGCTGACCAGAGACGGCGGTGTGAAGGTCGCCGACTTCGGGGTCGCCAAGGCAGCGGGGGAAGAGACCAATCTGACGCGGACCGGCATCGTCGTCGGCAGCCCGGCGTACATGGCGCCGGAGCAGGTGCGAGGACAAGAGCTCGACGGGCGGGCCGACCTGTTCTCCCTCGGGGTCGTGCTCTACGAGCTGCTCCTGCGCCGCAAGCCGTTCCCCTCGGAAACCGTCACCACCCTGATTTACCAGATCCTGCACGAGGATCCGCTGGCCGCCCCCGAGCCCTCGCGGCTGCTGCCGGAGGAGGTGCGGGCATTCCTTCGCCGGTGCCTGGCCAAGAACGCCTCCGAGCGCGTTCCGGACGGCCAGACGATGGCGGCCGAGGCACGGGCGTTGATCAACCAGGTCATGGCGTCAACTCCGGTCGCCATGGCAGGGCCGACGGCGGCACCCCCCCCGGTGGCGCGGACCGCCGGCATCGCACCGCCGCCCTCGCCGGGCTCGACGGCAGCGCCACCGCTCGCCGCCTCTGGAGGCCTGCGCCCGGCCGCCGCCACGCCAGGCTCCGCCCGGTCGCCGGTCGACCCGGGGGCGACGGCACCCACCGTCATGGTGAGCGCCGCGGCCGCCGGACCGCCAGCCAGTCCACCCGTCCCGCCTCCGCCGCCAGTCCCGCCTCCGCCAACTGCGGAGCGTGCGCCGGCTTTCGCGGCTCCGACCCGCGCGCCGCGCCGCCGGGCCGAGGCGGTGATCGCCCTCGTGGGTGTCGCGTTGCTCGCCGCGGCGCTGCTGGTCGTGCTGCGAGGACGGCGGGCACCGAGTTCGACGGGTGGCGCCGTTCCGATCGAGCCCCCGCCAACGGCAGAGGTCGCCGCCGTGGTCGCCACCCCCGAGACCTGGCCGGCCGCCACCTCGCCGGTCCCGGCGGTCCCCACTCCGACCGAGCCGCCGACCCCGTGGGTGAGGCCGACTCCAACGCCGCCCGCGTCCCCAGCACGGACCGTGGTGCCGCCTCCCGTGGTGGCGGTCGAGGAGCCGACGCCGACGCCGGTGCCGCCCACCCCCACGCCGACCATGCCGCCGATCACGGCGGTCTTCGAGTGCCAGAAGGGCGCCGTCTTTCGCGGCTCTCCGGACGAGATGGACGTCTTCATCAACGGGCAGCGGATCGGCACTGCGGACGACTGGGACGGGATGGGCGGGGGGCAGGTTTACATGTTCCCGAGGGAGGGTACCTACCTGGCGATGCTGCAGCTTGCCGGCTACCAGACGGTGTGGGTGCAGATCGTGGTCAAGCCGACGGCCGAGGACGAGATCGTGAAGGTCGGGACCGACCTCGAAAAGGAGTCCAAAAAGAAGAAGTAGCACCGCGGCCCGGCGACGGCCGAGGGGCGGCGAGACGCCGGCCGGGGACGCTACCGTGCGAGCGCCGCGAGCGCCGCGTGAACGGCCGGCGGTACCAGCCCCGAGACGTCGCCCCCGAGCTGCCAGATCTCCTTCACGACTCGCGACGAGAGGTAGGTGAACTCCTCGTTGGGGGTCAGGAACACCGTCTCGGCCTCGCTCCACAGCCGGCGGTTCATGAGCGCGATCTGGAACTCGTACTCGAAGTCGGAGACGGCCCTCATGCCGCGCAGGATGACGCGGGCGCCGGACTGCCGCATGAAGTCGACGAGCAGTCCGGAAAACGAGGTCACTTCGACGCCTGGCAGCTCTCCGACGCTCTTGGCGATGAGCTCCACTCGCGTCGCCACGGGCAGCAGCGGTGCCTTGTCGGTGTTTTGCAGCACCGCGACGATGACGCGGGGGAAGACCGCCCGGGCGCGGTGGATGATGTCCACGTGCCCGAGGTGCATGGGGTCGAAGCTGCCGGGGTACACGGCGGCCAGGGCATGGTGTGGTCTCATCGCTCCTCCACCGCGAGAGCGGCGCTGTTGTGGTGATCGTCCACGGCCCGCACGGTGAGCACGTGCACGCCGGGCGCCGCGGGAACCCGCAGTGTCTCGCGGCGCGAGTCCAGCATCCCGTCCTCGCACGCCGCCCGCTGCCAGCCCTGGGCGTCCCGGTTCCACTCCATGATGGCAATGGGCGACAGCGCGTCTTCCACCTCGAAAACCCAGTCGCTGCCGTCGCGGCGCACCTGCAGGCGCGGCGGCGTGGTGTCCACGGTGACCCAGCTCGAGAGGGCCTGCGCCGAGGCGGGGGCGTCCGGGTTGGCGGCGGCGTCGGAAGCCGTGAGCCGGAAGCGGTACCGGCCGTCGGCGAGCGCCGTGGTGTCGAACGCCAGGGTGAGGGTTTCGAGCTCCTTGCGCACGAGCCACCAGGCATCGCTGCCCTGACGCTGGATCTCGAGCGAGAAGCGGAGAGGGTCGCCGTTAGGATCCTCGGCCTTCCACGACAGCGACTGGTACCCCACCCGGTAGTACTTGCGCCCGAGCGTCTGCTGGCGCTCCTGGTCCTCCTCGTCGAGCACCGTGAAGATCCCCGAGAGGTCGGGGTGCTGCACCTCCACGACCCGCTCGGAAGGTGGCGGTCCCTTGAGGAAGACCTCGCCGGGCGGGTGTGCCACCAGCTCCTTGACGATCGGCGGCAAGTTGAGCTGGCGGTAGGCGATCGCCACTCTCCCGAGGCGCGGCGCCTGGCGCGTTGCTGCTTCCAGCTCGACGCGCACCTGCAGGTAGCGGGCCGGAGGCGCCTCCGCCCGCACCTCACCACACGGCGCTGGGGCGCTCCAGTCGCTCCACGTCTCGCCCGGCTCGGCGGTGGGGCCGGAGCGGAAACTCTGGCGGCACCCCTTGCCGGGCGGGAGCTGGCCCTCCAGGGTGGCGAGCCCCCAGGCGGCCGGCTGCTGGGCGTCGAGCGGCGGCGAGACGAAGGTGCCGCGCGGCATGCCCTGGCGGCGCAGGAGCGCCACCGGTCCGACCGTGAGGACCCAGTCTCCCGTGCCGGCGATGCGCGCCACTGCCGAGGCGTCCACGGTGTCGAGGCGGGCCGGGACACCGTCCGCGAGCTGCCAGAGCTCGCCTTCCACCGTGGTGCCGGCGACGAGTCCGGCCTCGCTCCACCCGAGCGGCCCCGCCACCTGCCTGGTGAAGCGGTGCACCGGCACGGCGGCACCCGTCGGGTAGACCTTGACGATTTCCGACGTGGCGGGTCCCTTCTCGGTCTGCGGGGTCGAGGACGCGCCCTCGCTCACGGTCACCGTCGCCTCCCCGTCCGCTCTGGCCGGGGTGCCGAGGGTGGGGTCGCCGGTGAGGCCGGAGGCGTACAAGAGGCCGTCGTTGCCGAGCTGGAGATCGGCGACTTCGGTGAACGGAGAGTCGTAGAGCACGACGGCGGCCCCGCGGCCACCCCAGCGCAGCACCAGGCCCTTGCCGGACGTGCCGACGTAAAGCTCGTCGCCGGCGGGTTCCAGGCAGCGAGCATGGCGGTCCGGAACCGTGAACGCCACCTCCCACCCCGCCCGGCCGAGGCGCAGCACCCGCCCGGGATCACCGGCCGCCGCCCACAAGCTGCCCCGCCAGAGCGCCAGGTCCCAGATGCTCCCCCCCTCGAGCCTGGCCACCTCGCTAAGCGTCCCGGCGCCGGGCCGCATCTCCAGCAGCAACGCCGGGAGCGCGGTGGCCACGTAGAGAGTCCCGGTCTCGTCGAGCGCCAGCCCGGTGACCTGCTCGGCGGGAGGCTCGCCGACCAGCGACTTCCGGGATCCCTCGACTTTCCACACCCGGGCGGGGTGGCCCGTGCCCACGTACGCCACGCCGCGCGGTGTCACCGCCAGTGCCAGCCCCAACGGCTCCTCGAACTCGGTGGCCACCTGCAAGGGTGGGAGCGCCTGGAGGGTGCCGTCGGGGAGCACCGCGACGCCCTGGGAGATGGCTCCGGCCAGGGCGCGCGGCGTGTCGAGCGTGAAGAAGCGCACCGGCGCGGCCGGGGCGGGGACGGCGAGCACGAACAGCAGGACGGCAGCACGAGAGCTCATGGCACCTTCCGGGGCGACCGCACACGCAAGGTGACCCGCGCTGCTCCCTCGAGCGGGTACGGGGCCGCCCAGCGGGTCACGGAGAGAATCGAGGTCGGCAGCCGGGTGACGGCCTTGCCGAGGCCGCTCCCCACCGTCCACGCCCACGAGGGCGGTACGGCCCCAAGCTCGCCGCCCGGCAGCGAGAGGCTGCCCTCACGGCTCTCGAGCGCGGCCACGAGGGTGGTGGACGGTTCGAAGCGACGCAGCGAGGCGAGCTGCTGGGCGAAGGTCGAAGGGTTGGCGGGGCGGCTCCTGAGCAAGTACTCGGTCCAGGCCGCACCGTCGGCCACCACGAGGTCGACCTCCTCGGAGGCGAGCACCTCCGGCACGGCAACCAGCAGGCGCTGGCTGGCGGGAGGCGCCAGGTACGGCTGGAGCCGCACCTCGACCGCGAGGGTCTCGCCTGGCCGCACCATCGGACGCGCCGGGATGACCTCCCGGATCGCGGCGCCCGCATGCACCTCGTCGCGGGACACTTCGACGCTCACCTCGGCCAGTGCCGGGTGAGGCAGCTCGGAGGCGCAGAGGACGGCGGTGACCGCCCCGGCGAACGATGCGAGGCGAGCCGGGGCGTCGGCCGAGCGAGCCGACTGCGAGATCTCGAGCGACTGGCCGTCCGCCAGGCGACCTCGGAACCGGAGGCGGACCGAGCTGTCGCCAGCAGCGGCGCCGCGCGCGGTCAGGCTGGCGTTGACGACGAACGTCACCATGAGCGGCGACAGCAGCGGGTGCTCGGCGACGCGGAACCGCCAGCAGGCCGTGCCGGCCCCGTCGCGCAATTCGACCTCCACAGGCAACCCTTCCGGCGGCGCGCCCACTTGCACGAGCACGCCGGCAGGGCGGTCGGCGACCAGCGTCCCGAACGGCTCGCCGACGGTAAAGACTTTGAACGAGCTCTGGAACGAACGCTGCACCGCGAGCACGCGAGCCCTCGCCACCGGCAGCCGGACGCTCCCGAGCCCGAACATCGGGTGGCCGAACGCCCAGAGTGTGTCGCCGTCCCGCGCCGTGACCGTGCCGCCCGCACCGACGATCGCATCCCCCCAGACCAGCAGGGGCGCCATCATCTCGCCAGGCTCCGGCACCCCGCCGCCGCCGCCGCTCGCCGCCACGCCGACCGGCCCGAGTCCGGCGCGCGCCAGCAACGCGGCGCACCACCCCTCGTGACCGCCCGGCAGCCCCGCCACAGCCACGGGCAAGCCGCCGCCGGATGGCGCCGGCAGGCGCGGCAGCAGCTCGAGCGGATCGAGCCGTCCGGCGGCGAGCGCAGCGAGTTGCTCGAGGGTAGGCGGGGGCAACGGTGCGCCCGGTGCGAACGCCCCGATCTCCCGCATGGCGGCGAACGGCGTCACCCCGGCCAGCGGCTCGCGCGCGAACGACCAGCCGTACGCCACCGCCCCCAGGAGCTTGCCATCCAGCCACACGGGGGAGCCGCTCATCCCCGCCACCACCCCGCCGTCCTCGAGCGCGGGGTCGAGCAGCCGCACCAGCACGGTGGTCCGCTCCGGCCCGGTGGCGTCCATGACGCCGACCACCTCGACGGGGGTTTCGCGGCGCTCGCCGCCGGTCCACTCGGTGACGCACGTCCCGCGCTGCCCGGGGCGCACCTCCGCCGGGTCGATCGAGAGCGGAGGACCGGCGAGCGCGAGCGCGAGAGCGAGAGGGAGCATTCCCGGCGCCTCTTCAGGCGCTGGACGCGTGGTTCGTGAGGGCCTTTCCGGTGAGGGGAAGGACGCTCGGGAGCTGGTTGACGAGCGCCGCCAGCTCCTCGGGCAAGATCGCCTGCTGTCCGTCCGAGAGGGCGTGAGCCGGGTTGTCGTGGACCTCGATGAGCAGGCCGTTGGCGCCCACCGCCGCGGCAGCTCGGGCCATCGGCACGACCTTGTGGCTCTTGCCGGTGCCGTGCGAGGGATCCACGATGATCGGGAGGTGCGACAGCCGCTGCACGGCCAGCACGGCCGAGAGGTCGAGGGTGAAGCGCGTGTGGTCGGCGAACGTCCGGATGCCGCGCTCGCACAGCACCACCTGCTGGTTGCCCTCGGCCAGGATGTACTCCGCGGCCAGCAGCAGCTCGTCCACGGTCGAGCCCATGCCGCGCTTGAGCAGCACTGGCAAGTGGCACCTCCCGCACGCCTTGAGCAACGCGTAGTTGTGCATGTTGCGCGAGCCGACCTGGATCATGTCGGCGTGCGCGCAGACGAGTTCCAGCGACCGCTCGTCGAGGGCCTCGGTGACGACCGGCAGTCCGAACTCGCGCCCGGCGTCGCGCAACGCTTCGAGCCCCTCGAGCCCGCGCCCCTGGAACGAGTACGGCGACGAGCGAGGTTTGAAAGCGCCCCCGCGCAGGATGTGCCCGCCGGCCCGCCGCACCGCTGCCGCGATGGCGCGCACCTGCTCGCGGCTCTCGACCGCGCAGGGGCCGGCCATCACCGCGAAGTGTGGCCCCCCCACCGCGACGCCGCCGACCCGCACGACCGAGTCCTCCTCGCGGACCGCACGGCTGGCGAGCGTGTAGGGCACGTTCGCGAGCACCACCTCGACGACCCCGTCCATGGCCTCGAAGGCCGACGGATCCATGGCCGCGAGCGGACCGGTCAGGGCGAGAGCCGGCTGCTGCTCGCTCCCGACCGGATGGGCCTGCAGCCCCGCGTTTCTGGCACGCGCGGCGACCGCCTCGATCTGGAGGGGGGTGGCCTGCGCGGACATCACGATCAGCATCGGCTCGTCACCTCAACCAGGCTATACTAACTGAGGGAAGGAGGTTGTCAACGTGAAGAGGACGCTTGCCCTGGCTCTCGCCGTGCTGTGCGTGTCGACGTGGTCCTACGCGGCGTACGTCCTGATCCTCAAGGACGGGACGCGGCAAGTGGCCAGGGAAAAGTACCGGATCAAGGGCAAGAACGTCGAGTTCGTGACGACCAGCGGTACACTGCGGTCGATCCCTCTCGCCCTCGTCGACCTCAAGGCAACCGAGGAGCTGAACGCCCGCAACTTCGGGAGCGCCCAGCCGCTCGACTGGGTGGACGGGAACGAGGTCCCCCCCACCCCCACCCCGACCCCGTCGGTGGCGAAGATGGTGGGGCACCTGCGATCGAGCGCGGTGGCCGGCCCGGTCCAGAACGTGCTGCCGACCCCCACTCCGATGGTCGGCTTCCGCGAGATCAAGTTCGGCGACGAGCGCGTCGACCAGGCGTTCCAGCAAGGGCTCGAGAGCTACCACCTCTACCTCTACCGGACCAGTCAAGGCACCCAGCCCGGCTATCTCTTCCTCGAGGTCCAGGTCAACGGCAAGAAGGAGGTGAGCCGGGCGCTGCAGGCCATCACCACGACGTACCACGTCGTCGCCCAGGACCTCAGGCAGGCCGGCCAGGTGTCACGCCTTCCCGAGCGCGTGGAGATCCTGCTCATCAACGAGGCCGGCAAGGAGGCGGGCGTGTTCCGTATCACGCCGGAAGACGCGGAAGAACTCGCGACCGGCAAGATCACGGCCGAAGCGTTCTTCGTCCAGAAGGTGATGTTCTGAAACCCCGGTCCGCTCCTTTCGGCGCCCTGGCGGCCGCGCTCGCGTGCCTCGCCCTCGCAGGCGCCGCGTGCCGGCCCGACCTGCCAGCCAGCGAGCGCGAGTGGCGGGCTGCGCGGTTGGCCGCGGTGCGCTCCTTGCTCCCCGCCGAGCGCAGGGCCACCTTCGATGGCCTTCGTTTCTTCCCGTACGATAAGCGGTTCCGCGTGCACGGCGTGCTCGAGGCCGGCCCGACGGTCAGGGTGACGCTGGCGACGAGCGACGGCCGGTCGAGGCTGGCGAGCCGGGTTGGAACCCTGAAAGTGGTGCTTCCCGGCGGCGAGGGGGCCCTGGCGGTGTTCCGCCTCGACGATGCCGCCAGCGCCCACCTCTTCGTGCCGTTCCGCGACGCCGCGGCCGGCCACGAGACGTACGGCGCAGGGCGCTACCTCGAGGTCCACCCTCGCCCGGGCGGGCTGGTGGAGGTGGACTTCAACCGCGCTTACAACCCCGACTGCGCCTTCGGGATCACCGCCTCGTGCCCGGTCGCCCCGAGCGAGAACACGCTTTCCTTCGCGGTCCCGGCGGGGGAGATGTCGCCGCTGGCCGGCCGGGCCCGCTGAGCGATGCACGCGGCGGGCATCCTGCTCGCGATGCTGCCGGTGGTTGTAGCCGACCCACGCGGAGGACCCTCCGACTGGGCGTTCGTCGCCGCCGACCAGGTGCCGCCCGCCGGGGCAGCCGGGTATGTGGTGGAGGCCCCGGCTGGCGAGCTCGATCAGGCATGGCTCGAACGGGTGGTGGCGCTGGGCGCCTCCGGGGGGCTCGTGGTCGCCCTCGGCCCCGGGCTTCCTCCGGCTGCGGCGAGGCCGTACCTCGATGCCGTGGCAGTCGAGCCGGCGCCTCCGCCTGACGGTGTCGCCGCACTGCTCGACCAGCTCGAGGGGTTCCCTCTCGTGTTGCCGGCAACCGACGCCGCCGCGGCAGTCGCCGTGCTGGCGGCCGGCGCGGCGTCCGCCCTCGTGCCGGCCCCGCCGCTGTCCTGGTCCCGGGCGCTCGACGGCCTGCTCCCGGAGTACGAGCCGGCAGCAGGGCCGAGCGGACCGCTGCCGACGGCGCTGCGCGGGCCGGACCTGGCGACGGTCGTGGGGCTGCCGCGTGGCTTTGGGGGGGGCGAGGTGCGGTTGCCAGGAGGATGGTACGCGCGCGCCCTGCTGCTCGGCGAAAGCGAGGAGGAGCTGCCCCTGCGCCTCCAGCCGGAGGCGGCGCTGGTCACGCTGCCGCCGCTGCCGCAGGGCGGCGTTCTGATCGTCACGCGCCCCGTCGATCCGACTGCCACCCTCGAACAGGTGGAGGTGCAGGGAGAGCGCGTTCCACAGGCCCGCGAGGTGCTGGCCCGCCACCAGCGCCAGGCGGCCAGGCAGGCCCGGCTCCTGCCCCGCTGGACCGCCGAGCAGACCCTTTTGCTGCGCGTGGAGGTGGCCGAGCTGTCGCGCTCGTTTTCGCTGGTGCTGGCCGGGCCCGTCTTCCGGGAGGGCTCGACCGGGTGGGACTGGGAGATCGCCCGAACCTGGGTGGACGGTGTCGAGTGGCGCCCGGACCGCCTGCCGGACCTGCCGCTGCTGGAGCCGCGGCGGCCGCCGGTGCCGCCTCTCGCCCTGCGGCTGGAGCCCTCGTTCCGGTACGAGCTGAAGGGCAGCTCGGTGCGGCGGGGCCACCGCTGCTGGGAGCTGCGGTACACCTGGGTGGGTGGCCCCGAGCGGCGGGAGGGCGTGGCGTGCGTGGATGCCGCGACGTGGGGCCTGGTGAGCGTCGAGGAGACCGCCTCCAACCTGCCGGGCGAGGTCCGGGCGTCGCGCAGCGTGACGTCGTACGAGACGTTCTCGCTCGGGGATGAGACCGTCTGGCTGCCGACGCGGGCCGAAGTCGATGACACGGTGGCGGCGTTCGGCGGAACGGCGCTGGTGCGGCGGGAGCTGACGCTGGCCGCCGTGCGGCTCAACCCCGACGGGTTCGGCGTTGCCCGCGCCGAGGCGTACGCCAGGCCCAACCGCATGCTGCGGGACGGCGAGACCGGGGTGGTGCCGCTGGTGCCGGACGGACGCGGGGGCCGCCGACCGGGCCACGAGGTGCGGCCGGCACAAAGGTTTCTTCTGGCCGGCGCGGCCTGGGACCCGGGGCTTGCGACACCGCTCCCATTCGGGGGGCTGCAGGTGCTCGACTTCGACTTCCGGGGCCGGGGAGAGCAGCTTCGCCTCCTGCTGGCCGGCGTCGTCAACGACGGCGCCTGGACGTGGCGACGCGGCCGGGGCGAGCTGACGCTGCGCGGGTTCGTCCAGCTCCTGCCGTTCGCCTCGACGGTCTCCGAGCGAGGGCGGAAGCAGGACGGGGAGACGATCGAGAGCACCCGCCAGAGGCTCGGTCTCGGCCTCTCCACCACCCTCGGACGTGTCCGGCTCACGGCAGACGCCGGGGCCGAGCGCTGGGATTTCCGGCGCGCCGATGACACCGCGCGGGGTTTCGTGCTGCCGCCCGACACCTGGGAATGGACGGGACGGCTCGAAGCCGCGGTTCCGCTCGGACCGGCCACGCTTTCTGCCGCTGCCGAGCGGGGGTGGAGGCAGCACTGGCGGGCCTGGGGTCTGGAAGGCAACCAGGCCCCCGAGGACGCGTGGACCCGGGCGCGGATCGCGCTCCTGTACGAGAAGGCGCTCAACCCGCTGGCACGCCTGCGAGTGGAGGGCGAGCACTGGGCCGGCTGGCACGTCGACCGCTTCTCCGCACCCTCGCCGGCCCGATTCGGCGGCATCCGCCTGCGAGGGATCGCCAGCGGTGCCGTGCAGGCCGAGCGGCTGTCGGTGGTGCGGAGCTCGCTTGCAGTGCCGGTCAGTACAACGCTGCGGGCGGAAGTGGGGCTGGATGCCGGCTGGGTGCGGGACGACCGCTCCGGCTACCGGCGGCGCCCGCTCTCGGGCGTCGGCGTGTCCGCCACCGTCCCCGGGCCGTGGGGAACGCTCGTGCAGGGAGCGGTGGGGATGCCGCTGGCCACGCCCGGCAAGCGCTCGCCGACGATCGAGCTGTTTCTCCTGCGTCCTATCTGACCGTCCGGGACGGCTGCCGTCACCGGCCCGGCGGCGAGCCGGTCTCCCGGCGCGGCTCGAAGATCCAGGGATGGCGGTCCGCGTAACCGTCGGCGGCGAGACGGTCGCGCACCTTGCGGGCCACCGCGGGGTTGTCGATGCTCCCGAAGATGGCGGGGTTCAGCCGCACGGCCCGCTCGAGGTGCGCGAGCCCCACGTCCTCGTTGCCCAGCGCCAGCTGCACCATTCCGGCGTCGAACCGCGTTTCGGGGCGCTCGGCGAGCGCCAGCGCCCGGCCGAAGTGCCCGGCGGCGCGGCTCGGGTCACCGGCGAGCATGGCGAGGTCGCCAGCGAGCAGGGCGGCGCGCCAGTCGAACGGTGCCCAGCGGGCAGCGGGCTCGAGGTTGGCGAGCGCCGCGCGGGCGAGCTCGGGCACCTGGGCCTGGGGCGCCCGCCCGGCGCGCAGGAACTGGTCCAGCGCCTCCGCCTGGCGGAGCACCACGGCGAGGCTGCGAAGGCGCGCCAGGTACAGCCACCCTCCAGCCACGACGCTGGCGGCCAGCAGGGCGGCAGCGGCGCGCCGCCAGCCGGTGGCCGGCGGCGGCAGCGCTCGGGCCGGCAGCGCCAGCGCCGCCAGCACGGCCCACTGGCCGGCGATAGCGGCCTGGTGAAGCGGGAACTGGGCCAGCGACACCGTGGCGGCGGCAAGCACGAGCACGCCCGAGCCGGGCAGCTCCCCGGCCAGCGGGCGAGCGCGCCGCCAGGCCAGCCAAAGCCCGGCCGCCGCCAGCCCCAGGCCGACGAGGCCGGTCTCGGCAGCGTGCTGGAGGGGATCGTTGTGGGCCTCCCCGAAGCCGGTCGCGAGGCCGAGCACCCGGGCACGGCCGGCCAGCACGTTCTCGCTTTGATGGCGGAACGAGTGGGCCTCGAACAGCCCGAACCCGACGCCGGTGAGCGGCCGCGATGCCACCATCCCCAGCGCCGCACCGAACCCGGCGGCCCGACCCGAGCCGAGCCACTCCCAGCCGGTGTCCCGTACCTGGTCCAGCACCTCGCCGAGCCGGCCCCGCATCGGGGTGGCCAGCAGCACGCCAGCGACCAGCACGGCTGCGGCGGCGATCCCCGGCAGGCGGGAGCGGCGGGGCAAGGCGCGCCAGGCCAGCACCCCCGCGCCCAGCAGCAGCACGCCGACCACGCTCACCGTGCGAGTGGCGACGATGGCAGCGGCGGTCGCGAGCGCCGGGAGCGCCCAGCGCAGCCGCCGCCCCGGGCTGGTGAGCGCCTTTGCCGTGGCGAGCAGGCACGGCAGCAAGAGAAAGAGAGCCACGTCGGCGGGGTTGCCGAGGGTGCCGATCCACGCGTACCGCCCCTCGAGGTAGGCGAAGACCTCGAAGCCGTCGGGGCGCCAGCGCGGGACGCTGAAGATCGCCGCCAGGGCCGCCTCGACCACGGCGGTGGCGACGACGAGCGTCTCGACCGTGCGCCGGTGGGTGGCGGAAAGCCACCGCAAGGCGCCCCACCCGACGGCCACGACCGCCACCGGCAGCGCAGCGGCGAGCACGCGCAGCGACTGCCCGGACAGCGGCGTCGAGGCGACGGCCCCGGCGAGCAGGCCGCCCCAGGCCAGCCACCAGGGGTCGCGCCACACTTCCCGGGACCACGCGCGCAGCAGCGTCGCGCCGGCGAGCGCCAGCCAGCACGCCAGGGCCAGCAGCCGCTTGGGCCCCCGGAACACCTCGTAGCCGGCCAGGCTCCAGACCAGCGGAACCGCCACGACCAGCCCGCACGCCGCGGCGAGGACGAGGCGCTGCAACCACGACGACGGCGCGGCGCGGGGGGGTCGCTCTCGCCCGGGCTTGCCCACGCTCACTCCTCCAGCCGCACCGAGACGACGCGCGACACGCCCGGCTCCTCCATTGTCACGCCGTAGAGCACGTCGGCGTGGGCCATGGTGCGGCGGTTGTGGGTGATGAGCAGGAACTGGGTGTCGGCGCTCATGTCCCGCAGCAAGCGGCACAGCCTCTCCACGTTGACGTCGTCGAGGGGGGCGTCCACCTCGTCGAGCAGGCAAAACGGCGACGGCCGGATGCGGAAGAGGGCGAGCAGCAAAGCAATCGCCGCCAGCGCCTTCTCGCCGCCGGAGAGCAGCAACACGGACTGCGTGTGCTTGCCGGGCGGCCGCACCCGGATCTCGATCCCCGACTCGAGCGGCGACTCGGGGTCGGAAAGCTCGGCCCGCGCCTCGCCGCCCCCGAACAGGTCGCGGAACACCTCGTCGAACGCCCGGTTCGCCTCCTCGAGGGTGGCCAGGAAGCGCTGCGCGCAGGTCTGGTCGAGCTCGTCGATGGTGCTGCCGAGGGAGGCCAGGGAGCGTTCGAGATCGCGGCGCTGGGCGCCGAGAAAGCGATGCCGCTCCTCGAGCTCGTCGCGCTCGGCCACGGCCAGCTCGTTGACCGGTCCGAGCGCTTCCAGCTCCTGCTGGAGGCGGGTTTCCTCGGTCTCGAGCCCTGGCAGCGAGGCTTCCGGAGGGGCCTCGGCCGGCAGCACGGCCTCGCTGCCGAGGGTGAGGGCGATGGCCTCGTCCACCCGTGCCATCGCGGCACGGGCCTCGGCCAGGGTCAGCTCGGCAGCGTGAGCGGCGTCGCGCGAGGCCAGGTGGGCGGCCCGGGCCCGCTCCGCCGCGGCTGCCGCCTCCTCGGCGCGGGCCCGCAACGCCTCGGTCGCGGCCGCCAGCGTCTGGGCCTCGCGGCCAGCCGCTGCCTTGCGGGCCAGCAGCTCGGCGAGCTCGGCCTGGGCGGCAGCCGCCTCGCGCCCAGCCGCCGCCGCCAGTTCCTCCTGCTCGCCGGCCTCCCGCTGCGTCCTGGCGCGGCGGGCGCGCAGCTCTTCGATGTCCTGGCGGTGCCGCTCGACCTCGCGAGCCGCGCCGAGTGCGCGCTCGCGCGCCAGCGCCGCGGCTCCCCGCGCTCGTTCCGCCTCGGCCCGGGCGGCGCTCGCAGCGTCGCGCGAGCGCTCCGCCTCGCGCGCCAGCACATCGACCTCGCCTTCGCGTGCAGCTGCGTGCTGCTCCAGGCGCTCGGCCTCGGCGACGGCAGCGGCCTGCCGGCTGGCGAGAGCCTCCACCTCGCGCTCGAGCCGCTGGGCTTCGCCGGCCAGCGCCTCCAGCTCGCGCTCGAGGCGCAGGCGCTCGCGGTGCAACGCCTGCTGCGCGGAGGTGGCGGCGGCGAGCGCCTCGGCCCGCTCACGAACGCGCTGGTCGGCGGCCTGGAGTTCCTGCTGCAGCTCGGCGGTCCGCGCCTGCAGGTCGGCCAGTTCCTGGCTGTGCCGCAGCTCCTCGGCGGCGGCCTCGGCCTCGCTGGCAGCCAGCGCCCGCTCGCGCTGCCGCAGCTCGAGCACACCCGGGGCAGCGGTCCGGGAGGTCGGCAGCTCGACGAGGGTGCCCCGCCGCCGACCGCCGCCCGGCAGCAGGACGACGAGTTCCGGGTCGGCGGCGGCCAGCCTCGAGGCGTCCTCGTCGGTATCCGCCACCGCGACGCGCGGCAGCGCGGCGGCGAGCCACCCCAGGTCCTCCGGCCGGGCGCCGGCCGCCTCCACGAGCGGCGAGGGACGAGCCGGCAGCGAGCGATCCGCCACCACCAGCTCGAGGCGGCCTTCGCCCTTGACGCGCCGGCGGACGAGGTCGGCCAGCGCCGCCTCGTCGGCCAGCACCGGCCGTGTCAGCAACTCCCCCCAGGCGCGATCGCACAGCGCCGCCTGGGCGGGGTCGGGGTCCAGGAAGTCGGCCACCGTCCCGAGGAGCTTCTCGCTCGGGACAGCCCGCGCCAGCACCCCGGGGAGCGCCCGTGCCGCTTCGAGGGCGCGCTGCACGGCGAGGCGCTCGTGGTGGGCCTGCCAGCGGGCGTGGCCGGCCCGATCGCGGGCGGCCGCGAGCTCTGCAATTCTGGCCGTGGCGCTTTCATGACGCTGCCGCAGCTCGCCGCGAGCCTGCTCGGCGGCGACCGCCTCGGCCCCCAGCTCGGCCACCCTGGTGCTGGCCAGCTCGTCCGCTGTCGCGGCCTGGTCGAGGGCGGCCTGGAGCCGCTGCTGCTCGCCGTGGAGGCGGGTGCGCTGGTAGCCGGACTGCTCGATCTCCACCGCCAGCCGGTGAGCCCGGTTGCGAGCCTCGCTGGCGGCCGAGGCGGCGGCCAACAGCTGCCGGCGGGCCTCCTCGGCCCGGGAGCTGGCGGTGCGTGCCGCCTCCTCGCTGTGGCGGGCAGCAGTGGCGGCGGTGGCGGCAGCCTCCTCGGCCTGGGTCGCGACGGCCGCAGCGGCGCCGGCCGCGCCTTCGAGCGCCGCTCCCCGCTGCTCGCGGTCGCGGATGGCCTGCCCCAGCTCTTCGCTTTCCTGCCGAGCCGCATCGCGGCGGGCGAGGGCTTCGGCGTGCGTCCGCCGGGCCGCCGTCTCCTCGGCTTCGCGGCGCTGCGCCCTGGCGTTGGCCTCGGCCTCGGCCTGGCGCGCCGCCGCCACCCGCTCGAGGCTGGCGTCGAGATCGGCCCGCAATGCCTCCAGCGCCGCCTCGCACCCGCCCAGCTCGGCGGCTGCCCGGGCGTCGACGAGCTGCGCCGCCGTGAGCTCGTCCTGGCGCCGGGCCACGAGCTCGACGACGGCTCGCCGGCGGGCTGCGAAAAGCTGCGCCCGCACCGCGCCGAGCGCGCTCCGCAGCTCGCGATGGCGCTCGGCGCGCCGCGCCTGCCGCCGCGCTGCTTCGAGGCTGCGCCGGACCTCGCTCGCCACGTCGGCGAGGCGCACGAGGTTGGCCCTGGTCTCCGCGAGCTTGAGCTCCGCCTCGTGCCTGCGGGCACGGAACTTGGTGATGGCGGCCGCTTCCTCGAAGAGCACCCGGCGTTCGGTAGCGCGCACCGAGAGCACCTGCCCGATGCGCCCCTGCTCGATGATGGCGTAGCTCCGGGTCCCCAGCCCGGCGTCCATGAGGTGGTCGAGGACATCCTTCAGCCGCACCCTCCGGCCGCCGATGCGGTAGTCGGAGGTGCCGTCGCGCAGCACCCGGCGCGAGATTTCCAGCCGCCGGCCGGTGGCTTCCCAGCGATCATCCTCGGCCACGAGGTGCAGCGCCACCGAGGCACCGCCGAGAGCCGGGCGGCGCGGCGACCCGGCAAAGATCACGTCGGCCATCGACTGGGAGCGGAGCAGCCGGGCCGACTGCTCGCCGAGCACCCAGGCGATGGCGTCGGCGAGGTTGGACTTGCCGGCGCCGTTGGGCCCGACGATGGCGACGATCGCGCCCGGGAACGACAGCTCGGTCCGGCCGGCGAACGACTTGAACCCCTCGAGGGTCAGCGAGGCGAGGCGAACCGTGCCCATCTTCGAGCTGGGGATGGTACCACTGTGCCCACGAACGGCCGGGCAGCGGGCAGCAGGCAGTGGGGAGACGCGCTCGCCTTGCGGCTAAGCTCTGTCACCCGTTTCCTGCCCCCGCCGGAAGGAAGCGGGGCAGAAGCGGCCAGGGATCGCGAGACCGCAGGACGGGCAGTGGCTGTCGGGGGTCAGGCGGTTTTCCCTCACCGTGAACCCGGCGCGGCGGACCAGGGTGGTCTCGCAGGCGGGGCACCGGGTGTCCTCGAGCTCGCCGGTGCGGCCCGGCAGGTTCCCGGCGTAGACGAACCGCAGGCCCTGGCTGCGCCCGTGGGCGGCGGCGCGCACGAGGGTCGAGGCGGGGGTCGGGGGCCTGTCGACGAACTCGTAGTCCGGATGGAAGGCCGTGACGTGCCAGGGGATGTCGGGAGAGACCCCGGCCAGGAACGCGGCCATGTCGCGCAGCTCCTCCTCGGAGTCGTTGAGGCCCGGGATGACGAGCGTCACGACCTCGACCCAGATGCGGCGTTGCCACAGGGTGCGAATCGTCTCCTGCACGGCGGCCAGCGAGCCCCCGAGCGCCGCGTAGGTGGCGGGGTCGAACGCCTTGAGGTCGACCTTCATGGCGTCGAGCACCGGGGCGAGCAGATCCAGCACCTCGACGGTCGCGTGCCCGTTGGAGACGAACGAGGTGACGAGCCCTGCCCGGCGCGCCAGGGTGAAGATGTCGAGCGCCCACTCGGCGGAAATGAGCGGCTCGTTGTAGGTCGAGGTGATCACGGCGCAGCCGGCGGCGGTGGCCGCGGTCACGAGGTCTTCCGGGCGGACCGTGCGGAGGTGGGGGTGGGCGGCCGGGTCGCGCCCCACTTGCGAGGAGCCCCAGTTCTGGCAAAACGCGCAGTGGAAGTTGCAGCCCAGCATGCCGAACGAGAGCGCCCTCGCCCCCGGCAGCAGGTGGAAGAACGGCTTCTTCTCGATCGGGTCGACCGCCACACCAGCGACGTACCCCCACGGCACGAGCAGGGCGTCGCCGTTACGCTGGCGCATGAGGCACACGCCCCGGCCCCCCTCGGCCAGGGCGCACCGGTGGGCGCAGGCGACGCACCCGAGACGGCCAGAGTCGAGAGGGCGCGCCAGCTCCGAGCGGCGCGCGACGGGGAGGACGGAGGCCGTCATGCCGACAGTGTACGCCTGGCCGGGCAGTGCCTTGACCCCTGCTTTCGGGTGGCGGAAAATTCCGGCGAGAGGCAGCCAGACGATGAGCGACGAGGTGCGCCTGCTGCGCCACGCGCCCGACGGCGCGCACGGGCAAATCCACGTGCCATCCTCCAAGAGCCTGACCCAGCGGGCGCTGGTGGCGGCGGCGCGAGCCGGAGGCGGGGCGCGGATCGGGCGGCCGCTCGACGCCGAGGACCCCCGGCTGCTGTTCCGGGCGTTGCTCGCCGCCGGGTTCGCCATGACGTGGGAAGACGAGGCGGTCGCCGCGTCCGGCCACGTCCCTGTCGAGCGAGGCGAGCTCGAGCTCAGCAACAACGGGACGGGGCTGCGCTTGCTGCTGGCCCAGCTCGCGGTCCTGCCCGGGCAGTTCCGCGTCGACGGCTCGTTGCGGCTGCGGGAGCGACCTCTCAAGCCGTTGCTGGCCGCGCTGCGGCAGCTGGGGGCGGAGGTCGAACCCGAGGTGGCGGGGGCGGGCGAGCGGCTGCCGCTCGTGGTCCGGGGGCGGCCGCTGCCGGGCGGCGCCATCGAGCTCGATGCCGCCGCCTCGAGCCAGTTCGTCTCGGCGCTACTCATGCTGGCCCCGCTCCTTGCCGAGGGGCTGGAGGTTCGCGTCCCGGCGGCCCCTCCCTCGCGGCCGTACATCGATCTCACGGTCGAGGTCCTGCGCTGCTTCGGCGTGGCGGTGGCTTGCCGGCCCGACGGTCTCGCCTGGCGAGTCGAACCGGGGGGGTTCAGGCCGGCCTCGTACGAGGTGGAGGCGGACTGGTCGGCAGCGGCGTTTCCGCTCGTTGCGGCCGCGCTCGTGGGCGGAGCCGTGGAAGTGCCGGGGCTGCGGTACCCGAGCCCGCAGGGCGACGCGAGGGTGCTCGACCTGCTGGTGTCGGCCGGCTGCCGGCCGTTCGTCACCCGGGGCGGCGTACGGCTGGAAGGACCGGCGGACCGGCCGCTCGAGGCCGACCTACGGGACACCCCGGACTTGTTCCCGGTGCTGGCCGTTGCCCTGACTCGCCTGGGAGGCCGCCTCACCGGTCTCGGCGGGCTCGTTCACAAGGAAAGCGACCGCCTGGCCGAGATGGTGCGGCTGCTGGCCGAGATGGGAGCGGAGCTGCGAGTGGCCGGGGACGAGGTCTCGGCGCCCGGCGGCGGCCGGCTCGTGGCGCCGCCGCACCCCCTCGATCCGGCCGGGGACCACCGCCTCGCGATGGCGCTGGCCGTGGCCGGCTGTGTCGCTCCCGGTCTGCGCCTCGCCAGCCCCGGTTGCGTCGCCAAGTCGTGGCCGGCGTTCTGGACCGCGTGGGACGGGCTGCTGGAGCAGGGGTGACCCCCTGGCCGGGGCTGTCGGCCGAGCAGGTGGCCCTCCTCGCGTGGGAAGCTTCGTTTCTGCCCGAACTCGTGCCCGCCGCCGCAGGGCCGGCCCTGGGGATCGGCGAGCCGCAGGTGCAGCGGTGGCCGAAAAGCCAGCGCCTGGCCGCAGCCGTGCAGCTCCTTGCGGCGGCCACGTTCCTGCTCGAGCGGGGCTTTTTCCCGTCCCGCCGGCTGCTGGCCTCGGCACGTGTCACCCGGTCACCCGACGGCGTTGCCGTCCGGCTCCCGGGGCTGCCGCGCTGGCGGCTCGACACGCCGGGGCTCGACGGCCGGCTGCAGCGCGTCGTGCCGTCCGGGCGAGGCGTCCTCGTGGGAACGCTTTGGCCCCTGCTCGGCCGCCTGCTCCCGGAACTGCGGCCGGCGCTCGAGGACGTGGCCGCGCAAAATCCCTCCTGGGAGGTGGCGCCGGCCTGTCTCGCCGCCCTGCTGGTCGGCAACCGGGAAGCGGCGCTGGCCCATCCGGAGGGCCGCGGGCGGGCGCTGTGGGCGTATCGGATCGAGCCGGCCGGTCCCGGCGTGTGGTGGGTCGAGGACGAGCGCACCGCCCGACGGGCCGCCGCCGTCCTCGCCCACGCCGCGCCGGAACTCGAGGTGGCGGTCGGTGAGCTGGACGAGGACGAGGTCGTCCGCGTCCAGGCTCGGGCGGCGGCCAGCGGCCGCGACGTGGCCGTCCTGACGCTCCTGCCGCTGCCCGCGGCGCGCATGCTGGGGCTGGACACGGGCCCGGACGCGGCATGGGTGATGGCGCCCAGGTGGGAGCGCGGGCAGGCCCACTTGGAAGCGCTGTTGCACAGCGGCGAGAGGCGCCCCGGTGCGGCGCGCCTCCTGCTCGCCGCCGGTGCGGCCCGCGGCTTCGCCGAGCCGCCGGCTCCGCCCGTCGAGGTGCCCGGGCGCCTCGCCCTCGCCTCGCCCCCCGCCCGCCGGCTCCTCCGCTGGCTCGGCAGCTGCCCGGCAGGGCTGGCCGAAAGCGAGCTCGAAGTCCTGCTCGGGCCGAGCGGTGACGCCCTGGCCGAACTCGAGCGCCTGGGCCTGGCGGGGCGACGAGGCGGCCGATGGCACGCCAGACTCCCGGGGCCGGGAACCGACGCCGCCTGCCTCGAACGCCTGGCCACCGATCTGCCGGAGGGCTCGGCAGGCCGGGTGCTGGCCATGGCGCTGACGGGTCGCGGCGAGGGAGCGCTTTTGGCGTGGTGCGAGCAGCGCCTCGATGGCGGGGAGAGCGCCGAGGTGTTGGAAGTGGCGGGGGCGGCGGCAAGAAGCGGCGCACTCGCCCTGGCGGCGGCGGAGGCGGCGCTGCGCCGCGGGCGGCTGCGGCGCGCCGAGTCCCTGCTGGACGGCGTCGACCCCGCCGCGCGCACCGTGCGCTGGCAGGCGCTACGGGCCTGGTGGGCGGAGGCGGCCGGGCTGCCCGAGGCGGCGGAGGCGGCGCTGGCACTCGCTCCCGAGGACGCCCTCCCGCCTCGTCTGGTGGCGCGCACCCGGCGAACCCGCGCGGCGCTGGCGCGCCAGCGCCGCGAGCGCGGCCGGGCCCGGGCGCTGCTCGCCGAAGTGGTGGCGGGCACCGGCGACTGCGAGGCCGAGCTGGAGCTGGCGGCGCTCGACGGGACGGCGGCGCTGCGGCGTCTGGCGCGCGAGCGGCGCACGCGCTGGTCCGACGAAGTGGTGGCGCGTTACCTCCACTTGCTGGGCCTGTCGTACTACGAGGCCGACAAGCTCCTTCCGGCCGGCACCGCGCTGCGCGCCGCGCTGCGTGCCGTGCGCGCCGAGAACCTCATGCTGGTGGGAGAGATCCACCTCGATCTGGGGTGCGTTGCGATCCTCCTCGAGCGGCGTGCTGCGGCCGAGCGCCACCTCCAGCTCGCCGAGCGGCTGCTCGAGGGGTGCGGATCGAGGATGGCGCTCACGGTTGCTCGCCACAACCGGGCCGTGCTGGCCTGCGATCGTCTCGACCCGGGTGCGGCGGAGGCGCTCATCGCCGCCAGTCGCGAACCCAGGGGCGGGAGGGAAGATGCGGCGTTCTGGCTCGGCGAGCTCGAGCTCGCCCGCTGCGCGCTGGCTCGCGGCGACACGGCCGCGGTGGCGGCCCGTCTGCCGGCGCTGGCGGCGGCCGTCGGCGAGCGGTTGCCCGACCACCAGGTGGCGCGCCAGGCGCTGGCGAGGCTGGGCGTCAACCTGGCGCTGGCCGCCGGCGACCTCGAGGCGGCGAGGGTGGCTGCCGCCGACTGCGACGAGAGCGAGCAGGCGGGGGTCGAGGCGCTGCTGGCGGCCGCTCGTGGCGAGTCCGCGCCTGTCGAGCCGCCGGCGCGGTGGGGTCTCGCCCTCAGTGCCATGCTCGTGCGGGGCTGGACGACCGGTGACGGCGACCCGGCGCGTGCGCGGTTCGAAGCGGAGCTGGTGCGAGCCCCGCTCGAGGCGGCGGTAGGCGCGGTGCGGGCGCTGGCGGTGGCCGCCCGGCTCGGCATCGCCCACGACGGGTCCTGGAACGTCCTGTGGGGTCGAGTGGAGGCGGCGCTCGCTGCCGGTGGATTGGACGGCTGGGCACACCTGCTGCGGCGGCTGCGGGGTGTGGACCCGGCGGCGCTGGTGGCGGCGCTGGACGGGATCCTGGCAGCGGGGAGCGACGCGCTGGCGCCGGCCAGGCTCACGGTCTTGGCTTCCGCCCTGGGGCTGCCCTGGCTCCGCGTGCGGGACGGCGACGAGGTGCTGGTGGAGCTCGGGAAGCTGGCGGGCGAGGCCGAGGGGGTGGGGGCCGGGGCGGTGCGGGTCGAGAGCCGGGCGCCGTTGTCCGGCACCGAGCTCGCGACGCTCCGGCTGCTGGCGCGCCACGTGGGGGAGCAACGGGCTCGGCCCGATCACGTCGCCACGCTGTCGGGAGGTGCGCTCCTCGGGGTCTCGCCGGCTATGGTCCGGGTGCGCGAGGAGATCTCGCGCTGGGCGCCGCTGCCGGTCGTGGTGCTGATCTTGGGCGAGCCTGGGACCGGCAAGGAGCTGTGCGCCAGGGAGCTGCACCGCCAGAGCCAGCGCCGGGGAGCGTTCGTGCCGATCAACTGTGCCGGGATTCCCACCGCGCTGTTGGAAGCCGAGCTCTTCGGCTCCGTGCGCGGCGCCTTCACGGGCGCCGACCGCGATCGGCCCGGGCTCGTGGAGGAGGCGGAGGGCGGGACACTGTTCCTCGACGAGGTGGGCGAGCTGCCGCTCGAGCTGCAGGGCAAGTTGCTGCGCCTCTTGCAGGAGCGTGAAGTGCGGCGCGTCGGCGCCACCCGGACCCGCACCGTGGACGTGCGGTTCGTGGCCGCCACCAACCGCGATCTGGCCGCTGCCGTGGAAGCGGGGGCGTTCCGCCCCGATCTCTTCTACCGGCTTTCGGTCGGTGTCATCCGCATGCCGCCGCTGCGGGAGCGCCCCGACGACGTCGACGAGCTGGCGCGCTTTTTCACTCATCGCTACGCCGCCGCGTTCGGGCGGCACGGAGTCCGGCTGGCGCCGGCCGCCATCGCCGTCCTGCGAGCCGGGGCGTGGGCGGGCAACGTGCGGGAGCTCGAGTCGACGATCGCGCGCGCCGTCGCCGCCGCGCGGCCAGGTGAGGTGCTGGGCCCCGACCGCTTCCCGGAGCTCGTGCACTCTCCCGCCGCCAGCGCTCCCTCGCTGCAACCCTACGAGGAGGCGCTCGGGTGGTTCCGGCGGGACTACTTCCTGCGCCTGCTCGAGGCGTGTGGCGGCAACCGCTCGGAGGCGGCGCGGCGCGCCGGGATCTCGCGGCAGACGCTCCTGTACCACCTGCGCCAGCTCGCCATCCGCTGACCCGCGGCAGCGCCGCGCCGCGGCTCTCTCCCCCTGGAAAAAAAGTGGCGGGGGTTGCCCGCCAGGAAGAAGAAGGAGGTTGGATGCGCGCGTCGGGGTCGTGGCCGTTGACCCGCACCGCACCCGATCCTGCAGCAAGCCGCGTGCCAACCCAAGCGGCGCGCGGGTGGGGCCACGTGCCGACCTGGCACGGCCGCGCACGGGGCGCAAAGGGAGGATGTCCTCTCACGGTGACGCAGCCCGTGCTGCTGTCCGCTTGCATGGCGTGCGGGCCTGTGGTAGAACTCGCCGGCCTCGTGAAGGCTCAGTCAGTGGAGGAGACGACGCAAATGAATATCGAGCAAAAGGTTAAGGACATCATCGTGCAGCAGCTCGGGGTCGATCCCGAAAAGGTGAAGCTGGAAGCCTCGTTCATCGAGGACCTCGGCGCCGACTCGCTGGACACGGTCGAGCTGGTGATGGCGTTCGAGGAGGAGTTCGGGGTGGAGATCCCGGACGAGGAAGCCGAGAAGATCCGGTCCGTGGGCGACGCCGTGGCCTACCTCAAGGAGCACGTGAAGGAGTCGTGATGGCGCGCCGGGTCGTTGTCACCGGCGTGGGCTTGGTGTCGCCGCTCGGCGTCGGCACCGAGGCGACGTGGGAGGCGCTGGTCGCGGGACGCACCGGGATCGGGCCGATCACGCGCTTCGACGCCTCCGGCTACTCGGTGCGCATCGCGGCCGAGATCAAGGAGTTCCCGACCGAGCGGTTCCTCGAGCCGAAAGAGGCGCGGAAGTACGACACGTTCGTGCACTACGGCATGGCCGCCTCCGAGCTGGCGCTGAAGGACTCCGGGTACGTCGTCTCGCCCGAAAACGCCCACCGCGTGGCCGTGGTCATCGGCTCGGGGATCGGCGGACTGCCCGGCATTTGCGAGAACCACCTCGACCTGGTGCAGAAGGGCCCGCGGCGCGTCTCGCCGTTTTTCATCCCCGGCAGCATCGTCAACATGCCGTCGGGGCTGGTGGCGATCCGCACCGGCGCCAAGGGGCCCAACAGCGCGACGTGCACGGCTTGCTCGACCGGGGCCCACGCCATCGCCGACGCGTTCCTGTACATCAAGCACGGGTACTGCGACGCGGCACTGGCCGGCGGGACCGAGGCCGTGATCACGCCGCTCGCCATCGCCGGTTTCGCGAACATGAAGGCGTTGTCCACCCGCAACGAGGAGCCCGAGCGGGCTTCCCGGCCGTGGGACAAGGACCGCGACGGGTTCGTGATGGGCGAGGGCGCCGGCGTGCTCTTCCTCGAGGAGCTCGAGTCGGCAACCCGTCGGGGTGCGAAGGTGATCTGCGAGGTCCTGGGCATCGGCATGACCGGCGACGCGTTTCACATCACGGCGCCGGCCGAAGACGGCGACGGTCCGGCGAGGGTGATGGCGATGGCATTGCAGGACGCCGGCCTGCGGCCGGAGGACGTGGACTACATCAACGCCCACGGCACCTCGACACCGCTCAACGACCGCATCGAGTCGGTGGCCATCAAGCGGGTCTTCGGCGGGCACGCGTATCGCCTCGCGGTGTCCTCGACCAAGTCGGCCACCGGCCACCTGCTGGGGGCGGCCGGGGGGCTGGAGGCCGGGATCACGGCGCTCGCCGTCGCCCGCGACCTGATCCCGCCGACGCTCAACCTGGATTGCCCGGGAGAGGAATGCGACCTCGACTACACGCCGCACGTGGCCCGGTCGCGACCGGTGCGGGTGGCGATCACCAACTCGTTCGGGTTTGGCGGCACCAACGCCTGCCTGGTCCTGGGCAAGCTGCGCTGAGCGGCGAGCCCGCATGCCGCACCGCCCGCCGCAGCCTGCCTGCGGCGGGCGGCTGTTGCAAGTTCTCCGATGGTCCGGGGGGAGTGAGGGAGAGCTCCTGACTCTCAACTGGGTGGGGGCGGGAAGCTGTCCCCAGGGAGGTTCGAGCCATGAAGAGCTGCGTGTTGCTGGCCTGCGTGCCTGACACCGCCTCGATCATCAAGGTCGGTGCGGCAGGCAACCGCATCGACGAGGCCGGTATCAAGTGGATCATGTCGCCATACGACGAGTTTGCGCTGGAAGAGGCGGTGCGGATCAAGGAAGCCGGATCCGGCCACGTCACCGTGCTGTCGTACGGTCCCGACCGCGTCCAGGCGACGCTGCGCGACGGCCTGGCCAGGGGCGCCGACGCAGCGGTGCACGTCAGGGGCGGCGAGGCCACCTTCGGTGACGCCCTCGCGATCGCTCGCGTGTTGGCTGCTGCCGTGCGCGCGCTGGGCGGGTTCGACCTCGTGTGGGCCGGCATCAAGGGGGTCGGCAGCGACAACTCGCTGGTCGGCGCGATGGTCGCGGAGCTGCTGGACCTCCCCCACATCTCGGGGGTGCTCAAGGTCGAGCTCGGGGACGGCAAGGTCGTGGCGCAGCGCGAGGTCGAGGGCGCAACCGAGATCATCGAGGCGCCGCTGCCGTGCCTGCTCACGGCCCAGAAAGGGCTGAACGAGCCCCGGTACCCGTCGCTCAAGGGGATCATGGCGTCGAAGAAGGCGGCGATCCGCACGTTCTCGGTCGCCGATCTCGGGCTCGACGAGGCCGCCCTCGCCGGGGCGGGGTGCCGCTGGCGCGCGCTCGAGCTGCCGCCGGCCAGAAGCGGTGGCACCATCCTCGACGGCGAGGCGGATCCGGCCGCGGCGGCGCGCGAGCTGGCGAGGCTCTTGCGCGAGCAGGCTAAGGTCATCTAGGAGGCGAGCATGGCAGGGATCCTGTGTGTGATCGAGCAGCGTGACGGGGTGGTTCGCCGCGCCTCTCTGCAGGCCCTCTCGCAGGCGGCGCGCCTTTCGGCACCGGCCGGAGCCCCTGTGGTGGCGCTCCTGGTCGGGCATGGTGTGTCGGAGCTGGCGGCGGAGCTGGGTGCGTTCGGGGCGGCTCGCGTCCTGGTGGCGGACGAGCCGCGCTTCGCCCGCTACTCTCCGGAAGCGTTCGCGGTGGCCGCACAGGCCGCGGTGGCGGAGGTCCAGCCCCGGGCGGTGCTGATGTCGGCCACGACGCTGGGCCGGGATCTCGCAGGACGGCTGGCGGCCCGGCTCGGCGTCGGCTGCCTGGCCGACGTGGTCAAGGTGTGGCTGGACGGGGATGCGGTGGTGGCGGTGCGCCCGGTGTACTCGGGCAAGGCGCTGGCGACCGTGGACGGAGGCGCGTCCTCGCCGGTGGTGGTGACGCTCCGCCCCAATGTCTTCGCGGCCGAGCCGATGGCGGCTGCTGGCGCGGTGGAGACGCTTGCCGTGCCGGAGGTGCCGATCCGAGCCGTGGTCCGCGATGTCGTGGCCAGAGAGAGCGGCGAGCTCGACGTGGCGGAAGCCGACCTCATCGTGTCCGGCGGGCGCGGCATGAAGGCGCCGGAGAACCTGGCCCTGGTGCGCGAACTCGCCCACGCCTTGGGGGCCGCGGTGGGTGCCTCGCGCGCCGTCGTCGACGCGGGCTGGATCGACCACGCCCACCAGGTCGGGCAGACCGGCAAGGTGGTGTCGCCGACGCTCTACGTGGCGTGCGGGATCTCCGGCGCCATCCAGCACCTGGCCGGCATGTCGTCGTCCAAGATCATCGTCGCCATCAACAAGGATCGCGAGGCGCCGATCTTCAAGGCGGCGGACTACGGGATCGTCGGCGACGCGCTGCAGGTTCTGCCCGCGCTCACCGCCGAGGTGAGGCGCCTGAAGGCCGAAGGCTGAGCCCGGCGTGGGCGGGCGGTCACGCCGCCAGCGCGCCGCTCCGACGGGACACCACGGGCCCGCTCCCGCCGCGGCGGCACCCTCTCGCCCGACGGTGAAGGCTCCCCACGTGGCACCGTTCGTGGTGCTGCTGGCGGTCGTCGTGGTGTGGGTGACCGGGCACATGAACCCCGGCGTCGACACCTGGCTCGCGCTGGCGAGCGGCCGCTACATCCAGGACCACGGGCCGGCCCTCGTCGACCCGTTCAGCTTCGCCTCGCTGCCAGCTGGCGGGAGCTGGTGGCACCCTTCCGGCTGGGTCAACCAGAACTGGCTGTCTCACCTGGGCCTGGCCCGACTCGCCGGTGGGCTCGGGTTCGACGGTCTGGTGGCGCTGAAGCTCGTGCTGTACCTCGCCGTGGCGGGGCTGCTGGCGGCCGCCGCGAGGGTGCGGGGCGCCGACTGGTGGCTCGGCTGTCTCGCCGCGGCGGCGGCGCTGGCGTGCAGCCGGGACTGGCTCGAGCTCCGCCCGGCCGACGCCACGAACCTCATGGTGGCGCTCTTGCTGCTGGTCGTGACCGCGGCCTGCCACCGTCCGGCCTGGCTCTGGGCTGCCGTGCCCATTCTCGCCGCCTGGTGCAATCTGCACGGCGGCTTCGTGTTCGGGCTGGGGGTCCTGGGCCTTCTGGCCGCCTTCTCGGTGGGCGGGACAGTGTGGCCGAACCTTTCGGTGGGCGCGCTGCCACGGGGGCACGCCGTGGCCGTCGCGGCGGCCGCCTGGGTGGCCGCCGTGGCGGCGAGCCCGTACCGCCTCGCGAACCTCACCCACCCGCTCGAGGTGAGCGCCGGCGCCCATGCGGCACAGTGGAGGCAGGTGAGCGAGTGGCGCCCGCTGCTCGACGCCGCGGGGGTCGGGAGGCCGGGGCCATACCTCGCCCTGGTGGGCACCGGGGCCGTGCTGCTGGCGGTGTGGCTACCCGGGGCACTGAGGGAAGGCGCCGCGCGGCGCCCGGAAAGTGCGGGTGCAGCCCGCGGCGAGACCTGGTTCGACCTCGCGCTGATCTCGGTGGCCGTCGCCATGTCGCTGGCATCGAGGCGGTTCGTTCCACTGGCCGCTTTCGTCCTCGCCCCGGCGATGGCGCAGTGGGCCGCCGAGCTCGGACGCCGCTGGAGCCTCCCGTCCGGCGCGGCCGCCCGGCTTCGTCGTGCCGTCCCGGCCGTCGCATGGGCCGGCGCCCTCTTGGCCGGGTTGGCGGTAGGCCGGGGCGTGGCGCTCTTCTACCTCGCCCCGTGGCCGCCGGATGGTCGGTACGCCTCGGTCTTCCAGCGGCTCACCCACGGCTACCTGCGCCCGCACGGAGCGATGGAGTTCCTCGCCGCCAACGCCGTGAGGGGCCGCCTGCTGGCGCCGTGGGAAGAAGGCGGATTTGTGGCGGCGGTGCAACGCCCGGAGCGGCCGGGTGGCCGGATCCCGCTGCAGGTGCTCATCGACGGCCGGGCGCAGGAAGCTTTTCCCGCCTCGACGCTCCAGGCGTACCAGGAACTCATGGCCGCGGGGCCGGCGGGAGGCGCCTTGACCCGGCCCGGTGGAGCTTCCACCGCCGAGGCCGCAGCCGCGAGATCCTGGGTCGAGCAGCGTCTCGACGCGCTCGGGATCGGCCTCGTGCTGTTCACGCCGAGCAGCGCCGAAGGTCCGCTCGCGAGGGTGCTCTTCAACTCGCCGGCGTGGCACGTGGTCTACCTCGACGAGCACCACTCGCTGCTCGCGAGCCACGCACTCCAGGCCGAGCTGGTGGCGGCCGTGAACGCGGGCCGGACGGCGTACCCCGACGGTCAGTCGGCAGCCGTCACCCGTGCGTACCTCGGGCTCCGGAAAGGCAACGCCGAAGGCCTCGACCAGGCTTTCGGGCAGGCCAGAGCCGCCTGCGAGCCGGTGCCGTCGGCCCGGGCGGTCGGGCTTGCCGCCCAGGCGGCCGCGGCGTCGGGCCGGCACGCCGAGCTGCGCTCGTGGCTGCGGCAGCTCGCGGAGCGTGTGATGGCCGACTGGCCCGAACTCCGGCAGCACGACGGGTGCTACCGGCATCTCGCGGCAGCCCGGCAGGCGCTTGCATGGCTGCACGAGGACGCGATCCGCCGCGGGGACGGGCCGGTGGCGAGGTGGGCCGGGGAAGGGCTCGAGCGCACCGGTCGCGAGGAGGAAGCGCTGCGCCGACGGGTCGTGTGGTAGACGGGGTGCCCGCCCCCCGTCCATCCGGGATCCCGTGTCAACGCTGCGGAGGCAGGAGCGACTCGAGCGAGGAGAGGCTCGGCGGCACCGCAGCGGGCACCACGACCCGGCGCGCCGCGGCCGCGATGTCCTTCAGACCGGTGCCGGTGACCATGAGCACCACCCGCTCGTCGCGATCCACGAGCCCCTCGCCGAGTGCGGCCTCGAGCCCGGCCAGCGCCGCGGCCGCCGCCGGCTCGGCAAAGACGCCCGTGGAGCGCGCGAGCCGCCCGATGGCGTCGAGGATCGCCTCGTCGGAGACGAGCACGCCGCCGCCGCCGCTCGCCCGCACCTCCCTCAGCGCCATGAAAGCGTTGCGCGGTGCCGCCACGACGAGGGAGTCGGCGACGCTGCGCGCCCCCGGTTCGGGCGCGATGGCCGCCGCGCCGGCGCGGAGGGCGCGGGCCAGGGCGCCCGAGCCCTCGGGCTGGACGATGAGCAGGCGCGGCCGGCGGGGCACGAGCCCGGCCCGCTCGAGGTCGGCAAAACCCTTGGCGAGACCGGAGACGATCACACCGTCCCCTGCCGGCACCACCACGACGTCGGGGCCTCCGAGGCGGGGATCGGCCGCGATCTCGAGCGCCGCCGTCTTCTTGCCTTCGATCGTGAACGGGTTGTAGGCGGTGTTGCGGTTGTACCAGCCGAAGCGCTCGGAGGCCGCGAGCGAGAGCTCGAACGCCTGGTCGTAGTTGCCGTCGACGGGGACCAGGCGCGCCCCGTAGCTGGCCATTTGCACGAGCTTGGCCGGCGGCGCCGAAGCCGGCACGAGCACCACCGCGCGAAGGCCGGCGGCCGCCGCCAGGCAGGCCAGCGCCGTGGCGGCGTTGCCGGTGGAGGCGGCCACGATGGTGTCGTACCCGTACTCCAGCGCCTTGGCCACGACGAGCTGGCTGGCCCGGTCCTTAGTCGAGCCGGAGGGGTTGCGGGTGTCGTCCTTCACCCACAGACGCGGCATGCCGAACGTGCGGCGGAGAGCCGGCGTCTCGAGCAGCGGCGTGCCCCCCACCGACAGCAGCGGCAGCGTCCGGACCGAGCGCAGCGGCAGGAACGCGGCGAGCGCCTCGGGCTCGGACATGGAGCGGGCGGGCCAACGGTCCGGCAACTCGGCGAGGTCGACCTCCAGCACCCCGCGTGTCGGCCCCCCCGGCTCCTGGGCACGCGCGCACACTGGGCAGACGTACCGCACCTCGTGCTCGCCGTAGCGAGCCCGGCATTCGCTGCAGACCAGGGTGAAGCGGGCCATCGTTCCCAGGCTCGGGGTGCGGGAGGCGGGGTGCGGAGCCGCTCGGACTCCGGTGCCCGGACCCGAAGCCCCGGCCCTCCCTACATCGTCAGCGCCATCAGGGCCTTTTGCACGTGCAGCCGGTTTTCGGCCTCGTCGTAGACCACCGACTGCGGACCGTCGATGACCTCGTCGGTGACTTCGCGGCCGCGGTCGGCCGGCAGCGGGTGCATGTAGATGCAGCGCTTCTTCGCCAGCGCCATGTGCCTGGCCTCGCAGCGCCAGCCCGGGTACTTCTCGATCAGCGCCAGGCCCTCCGCCTTGTCGGTGGTGTGCATGAGCGGGCCCCATGACTTGGGGATCACGATGTCGGCGTCGCGGAACGCCGCCTCGAAGTCGTGCACGATCTCGAACCTGACCCCGGCCTCGGCGGCGTTGTGCCGCGCCTGTTCCTCGATGTCCGGCATGAGGCGGAACTCGGGGGGGTAGGCGAGCGTCACGTCGAGGCCGAAGCGCGGCATCATGAGGATGAGGCTTTGCGGCACCGAGAGCGGCCGGATGTAGTTGGGCGCCGAGGTCCACGCCACGCCGATCTTGAGCCCCCGCGTGTCGGCGCCGAACTTCTCGCGAATCGTCATGTAGTCGGCCAGGATCTGGCAGGGGTGGTAGACGTCGCACTGCATGTTGATCACCGGCACGCTCGCCCAGCGCGCGACGTCTCGCAAGTACGCATTGCCTTCCCGGAACGCGCAGTGCCGGATCGCGATGGCGTCGCCGTAGCGCGACAGCACCGACGCGGTGTCCTTGGCATTTTCCCCGTGGCTGATCTGCATCTTGTCGGGAGAGAGGAAGATCCCGTGGCCTCCGAGCTGCGTGATGCCGGTCTCGAAGGAGTTGCGGGTGCGGGTCGAGGAGTCGAAGAAGATCATGTACAGCGTCTTGTCAGCCAGCAGGCGCATCGGCCGGCCGGCCGCCTTGGCGACCTTGAGCTCGCGCGCCAGCTCGAAGACGGTCTCGAGCTCGTCGGTGGTCCACTCCTGGGTTGTGATGAAGTGCTTGCCCTTCAGTCTGGTCTGCATTGCGGTTCTCCTCATCGCGGCGAGGAGAGCGGGGGCGCTCGCCCCGCCTCCTCGCCCACTGCTCATGCTCTTGCCTCGTCCCGGACTGCCGGCCGCGCCCCCCGCACCCCTGTCTCCCGATTGAACGCCTCGATTTGCCGGTCCCACTCGGGGAGCTGTGCTTGCAGGTCGGTCCAGAACGATGGGCTCCACAGCGCCCCGAGCTCCTCGACGGTCCGCCCCTGCTGCTCGACCCACGTGAAGTACTTGAGGTTGTGCAGGGACTTGCGGTCGGGATGGGTGAGTTCCCGGAGGTGGTCGGTGGTGGCCCCCCACAGGTACCGCTCGCAGTCTCGCGCCGCGTCGAGCTCGCGGTAGGTCCCGCGCGTTGCAGTCATTTCTTCGAGTCGCGACAGGTACAGCGCCGAGGAGTCCGTGAAGCAGGTCATCACGATGTCGTGCTCGTCGAGTTCGAAGTGGCGGGCCAGCTTGATCGAGGCGAGGAGGTTGCACACCGAGGAAATGCCCAGCAGCGGCAGCTGCGCCACCACAGTCGGGTCGGCGCCGCTGGCGGCGAGCCAGGCCTGGCCGGCCGGCTCGCAGAACAGCCGGAACACGCGCATCGCCGCCTCGTCGTCGATGGCGGCCACGAGGTCCGAGTTGCGGGTGTTGTGGATCCACGGCACGTGTTTGTCGCCGATCCCCTCGATGCGGTGGCCGCCGAACCCGTTGCGCAGCAGGGTGGGACACTGCAGCGCCTCGGACACCCCGATGCGGCACCCGGGGAAGCGCTGTTTGAGGTAGTCTCCGGCCGCCAGTGTGCCGGCCGAGCCGGTGGCGGACACCCAGGCGGCGAGCCGATCGCCAGCGCGCGCCGCAGTTCCGAACGCCTCCTCGGCGGCCGGACCGGTCACGCCGTAGTGCCAGAGGTAGTTCCCCCACTCCTCGAACTGGTTGAAGATGACCACGTCGGGCTCGGCGCGCAGCCGCCAGCAGGCGTCGAAGATTTCCTTGACGTTTGACTCGCACCCCGGGGTGGCGATGATCTCGGCGCCGATCGACTCGAGCCAGCGGAAGCGCTCCTGGCTCATTTCCTCGGGCAGGATGGCCACCGCCTTGCACGCCAGCAGCGCGGAGTCGAAGGCGCCTCCCCGGCAGTAGTTGCCGGTGGAGGGCCAGACGGCGCGCTGGGCCGTCGGGTCGAACTCGCCGGTCACCAGGCGCGGCACCAGGCACCCGAACGCGGCCCCGACCTTGTGGGCGCCGGTCGGGAAGTGCGCACCCACGAGCCCGACGATGCGCGTCGGCACGCCGGTCACGCTCGAGGGCAGCTCCAGAGCGTTGACCGGCCCGTACCCGCCGGTGGCCGGGTCGTTGTGCCAGGTGATGCGGAACAGGTTGAGCGGGTCCACCGCCTGCATGTCGAGGCCGGCGAGCGCCTGCCGGATTTCGGCCGGCACCAGGCGCGGGTCGCGCTGCTGGGCCAGCGTCGGGATCAGGATCCCGCGCTCCCGGCAGCGCTCGATGGCGTGCTGTCGTCGAAGTTCGTGCGTGGACACGACAGTGCGTCCTTTCCCTCGCGGCGACGGGGCCGACCCTCGACGGCCGGGCTCTCCCGCCTCCTCGGTGAAGTCGACTCCCCGGGGGTGAATCGGCTTCGAAGCGTGTATCGTACCACCGCGAGGCCATCCTTGCTCGCCGCGGCAACGGGCGCCTTCGGACCCCGCCGCGAGGTCGGCGGGCGCATCGCCGGCCTCCGCCGGCCAAGCAGCGATCGGCCACCCACCGCAAGCCGCGGGTCTATACTCCGCGCGTGGACACACCATCGACGCTCTTCTCGCAACGTACCTTCGACGAGCTGGACCTGCCAGAGCCGGTGCGCGCCGGCCTGCGCGACGCCGGGTTTGCGCGCTGTACGCTCGTGCAAGCCGATGTGCTCCCGCTGGCGCTCGCCGGGCGCGACGTGGCGGCGCAGGCGCAGACCGGCACCGGCAAGACCGCCGCGTACCTCATCACGATCTTCACCCGCTTGCTCGCGGGCCCTCGCCCCGACCCCCCGCAGCCGCGCGCCCTTGTCGTGGCTCCGACGCGGGAGCTGGTAGTGCAGGTGGCGGCCGACGCCGAGCGGCTGGGGGCACACGTCGGCCTGCATATCGAGGCGGTGTTCGGCGGCATGGACTACCGCGCCCAGCGCGAGGAGCTGCGGGCAGGCGTGGACCTGCTGGTGGGCACCCCCGGTCGCCTCATCGACTACCTCGAACAGGGCATCACGTCCCTTCGCCACGTGCAGGTCTTCGTGGTCGACGAGGCGGACCGCATGTTCGACATGGGGTTCGTCGACGACCTGCGGCGGATCACGCGCCGCCTGCCGCCCCCCGGCCGCCGCCAGACGCTGTTCTTCACGGCCACGCTGTCGAACCGCGTGCTCTCGCTCGGGTACAGCGAGATGCGCAACCCGGCCGAGGTCGTGGTGAACCCCGAGGAGATCACGCCCGACCGCCTCGAGCAGCGCCTGTACCACGTCGGGAGCCGCGAGAAGTTCTCGCTCCTGCTCGGGTTGCTCGCCACCGAGGGCTGCTCGCGCACCATGCTGTTCGTCAACACCCGGGAGGAGGCGCGCCGTCTCGTCGAGCGGCTCGAGCGGCACGGCTACGTCGCCCGCGGCCTCACCGGCTCGGTGATCCAGCGCAGCCGGCTGCGCGTGCTGCAGGACTTCAAGGAGGGCAAGCTGCCGCTGCTGGTGGCCACCGACGTCGCGTCCCGCGGCCTGCACATCGAAGGGGTGACTCACGTCATCAACTACGACTTGCCGTTCGATCCGGAGGACTACGTGCACCGGGTCGGCCGCACCGCCCGGGTCGGCCGCGAGGGCAAGGCGATCTCCCTCGCGTGCGACAACTTCGTGTACTCCCTGCCGGCGATCGAGAAGCTGCTGGGGTTCCAGATCCCGGTCGCGCACCCCGACGACTCGCTGTTCTTGCCGGTGAAGTCTCGCCCGCGCCCGGACGAGCTTCGCCGCGGGCGCCGCCGGGAGCGCCGTGCCGCCGAGGAGACGGCCGGCCCCACCGAGGCGGCGCCGGCCCCCGCAGAGCCCGCGCCGCCGGCCGCGGCCGCCCCCGCTCCTGGCGCAGCGGGCAGCGAGGCAGCGCCATCCCGGAAGCGCCGTCGCCGCCGTCGCCGCCACCGGTCGTCCGAGCAGGCCGGGACGCCGCCAGCCCCTGCCGAGCCAGCGCCTCCTGGCGCCTGAACGTGCCGCGTGCTGGCGGGCGGAGCCCGGGCCGGGTGGTAAAATGCGCCGCTTCGGCCCGGGCCGCGAGCCGGACGGAGGGATCGTGGAGGCAGGTGAGCTGCTGCGCGCCAATCGGCGCGCCAAGCTGGAAGCTCTTCGGCAGCGTGGGATCGACCCGTACCCGGCGCGGTTCCACGTCGACGGGAGGGTGAGCGAGCTGGTCGCGCGCCACGCCGGGCTGGACGGCCCGGCGCTGGAGGCCACACCGGTCCGGGTGCGGACCGGCGGCCGCGTCACCGCGGTGCGGGGCCACGGCAAGGCGGCGTTTCTCGACCTCGCTGACGGCGACGGCAGGATTCAGGTTCACCTCCGGCGCGACGTCGTCGGCGAGGAGGCGTTCGCTCTGCTCGAGACCCTCGACCTGGGCGACTTCTGGGGAGTCGAAGGCGAGCTTTTCCGCACCCGCACCGGTGAGCTGACGGTGAGGGCCGAGCGCGTCACCGTGCTGGCCAAGGCGCTGGCGCCGTGGCCCGAGAAGTGGCACGGGCTGCAGGATCGGGAGCAGAGGGCCCGCCAGCGCTACCTGGACCTCGCCACCAATCCCCAGTCGAGGCGGGTGTTCATGGCTCGCGCGGCGGCCGTGCGGGAGATCCGCAGCTTCCTCGAGGCGCGAGGGTTCGTCGAGGTCGAGACCCCGATGATGCAGCCGATTCCCGGCGGCGCCACGGCCCGGCCGTTCGTCACCCACCACAACGCGCTGGACCTCGACCTCTACCTTCGCATCGCCCCCGAGCTGTACCTCAAGCGGCTCGTGGTGGGCGGGTTCGAGCGGGTGTTCGAGATCAACCGCAACTTCCGCAACGAGGGGATCTCCACCCAGCACAACCCCGAGTTCACGATGCTGGAGTTCTACTGGGCGTACGCCGACTTTTCCGACCTCATGGAACTCACGGAGGAGATGCTCTGCCAGGTCGCGACCCGGGTCGCCGGCACCCAGGTCCTGCCCTGGGGGGAGCAGCGCATCAGCCTAGTCAGGCCGTGGCGCCGGCTCGCCATGCGCGAGGCCGTTCTGGCGTACTCGGATCTGCGGCCCGAGGACCTCGGCGAGCGGGCGGCGCTCGAGGCCTCGGCGCGCCGTTTTGGCATCCCCGACGTCGAGCGGCTGCCGTCGGGCAAGCTCCTCGCCGAGCTGTTCGAGGCCACGGCGGAGCGCGAACTCGTGGACCCCACGTTCATCACCGGCTTTCCGGCTGACATCTCGCCGCTCGCCAAGCGCGCCCCGGAAGACCCCTCGCTCACCGAGCGCTTCGAGCTGTATGTCGGCGGCATGGAGCTGGCCAACGCGTTCTCGGAGCTCAACGACCCCGACGACCAGCGGCGGCGCTTCGAGGAGCAGGCGCGCGCCACGGGCGGCACGGTGGACGAGGACTACCTCGCGGCGCTCGAGCACGGCATGCCGCCCACGGCCGGGGAAGGCATCGGCATCGACCGCCTGGTCATGCTCCTGACCGGCTCGCGGTCGATTCGCGACGTCATCCTGTTCCCGCTTTTGCGCCCGAAAGACGCGTGAGGGTGCGGGTCCTCCTCCTGCTCGCAGGCCGCTACCTCGGGGGGTTGCGCCGCCGCACCCACGTCGCGGCCGTGAGCGGCATCTCGTTCGGCGGCATGGCGCTGGGGGCGGCGGCGCTGGTGCTGACGCTGGCGCTGCTCGAGGGGTTCCAGCACACCATTCGCGCCCAGCTCGCCCAGCGCGGCGTGCACGCCGTGCTGCGGCCGCGCGCCGGGGCCACCTTGCCCGGCGGCGACTGGCTGGCCCGCCTGCGGGCCCGCCACCCCGAACTCGAGCTGCGGGCCATCGCGGGCGGCTCGGTGTGGTGCACGGTGCCCGGCGAGGCGACGCCGGCCGAGCTGGAGGTCGTCGACTCCCTCTCGCGCGTCGAGATCAATCGCGTGCTGGCGGCGCGCCTCGGGGTCGGCGCCGGAAGCTGGATGGCCATCGCCAGCCCCCGCCTCGTGCTCACGCCACTGGGCCCGCTGCCGTTGCGCAGCCGGGTGGAGGTGGAGCGGGTGACGGCGCTGCGCCCGGGCGAGGATCGGGCGATCGTCAGGGTCGGGCCGCAGCTCGGCCAGGCGTTGCTGGGAGCTGCCGGCCCGCGGGTGGTGGAGGTGCGGTCGCCGGATCCCGGGCGCGCGTGGGATGTGGCATCGCATGTGCAAGCGAGTGTCCCCGATGGTGTCGAGGTGGTGTCGTTCCGTGACCTCAACCGCCCGCTCCTCGCCGCCCTCGCGCTGGAGCGCGTGATGATCGGCTTCGGAGTCGCTCTCATCATGGCGGTCGCGGCGCTCAACCTGCTGTGCAACCTCGCGTTGCTGGCGGCTGAGAAACGTCTGGACGGAGCCTTGCTGCAGGCCATGGGGCTGGAGGCGGCCCGCGTGCGCTGGCTGTACGTGCTCATCGGCCTGGTGGTCGGCGCCGCCGGCGGCCTCGCGGGCACGGCGGCCGGTGCCGCCGCCGCCTGGCTTCTGGACGCCACGCGGGCGTTGCCGCTGCCCGCCGGGGTGTTCATCGTTTCCCACGTGCCTTTCCGTGTCACGCCGGGAGCGGCGGCCGTGGTGGTGGGAGTCTCGCTGGCGGCGGCCGTCGCGGCCTCGCTCCCCCCGGCACTGGCCGCGGCACGGGGCGACGTCGTGGAAGGGCTTCGCTATGAGTGAACGCGCCGTCCCCCCGGGGGTCCCCGCGGTGCGGGTCGAGGGCGTCCGCAAGGGCTACGGCAGCAACGACCGCCGGGTGGAGGTGCTGCGCGGCGTGAGCCTCGAGCTCGAGCAGGGGGAGATGCTGGCGCTCGTCGGTCCCTCAGGGGTCGGGAAGAGCACCTTCCTGCACCTGCTGGGCCTGCTCGACCAGCCCGAGGCGGGCCGCATCGAGCTGTTCGGTCACGACACCGGCGCCATGACGTCCGGACAGCGTGCGAGCTGGCGCAACCGGCGCATCGGTTTCGTCTTCCAGTTTCATGGTCTGCTCGCCGAGTTCACGTTGACTGAGAACGTGGCGATGCCGCTGCTGATCGGCGGCGCCGGCCGGCGCGAGGCGGCGGTGCGAGCCGGCGAGCTGCTCGCTGCGGTGGGACTCGAGCACCGCCGGGAGCACTTCCCGGACCAGCTTTCGGGCGGCGAGCAGCAGCGGGGCGCCATCGCCAGGGCGCTGGTCGCGGACCCGTGGCTGCTGCTGGCCGACGAGCCGACCGGAAACCTCGACGCCGCGACCGCCGAGTCGGTCTTCGAGCTGCTCCGTAACCTCCATTTGGACCGTGGTTTGAGCAGTGTTATCGTGACTCACAATGCGAGGCTCGCGGCGCGTTGCGACCGCACCTTGCGGCTGTCGGGGGACGGTCTGGAGGCGGCATGAGACTCCGGAGGGGCACGACGATGGGAGGAGATGTGAAGGCGCGGATGCTCCTGGCTGGGGTGGTGCTGCTCGCCGGCGTCGTGCCGCTGGGCGCACAGGGCGACGGGGCCGAGGTGGTCGCCGTCGAGGTGATCGGCGGCGTGAGCCTCAACGCCGACACGATCGAGTACTACCTCGGGCTCGGTGAGGGCGACCCTTACGACCCCGAACTGGTGGCGAAAGGGTTTCGCAAGCTCTGGGACGCCGGCCTCGTCGAGGACCTGCGGATCGAGGCGGAAACCGTGGAGCCCGGAAAGATCAAGCTCGTGGTCACGCTGCGCGAGCGGCCGCGGGTCACCGAGTGGGCGTTCGTGGGCAACAAGAAGCTGTCGACCACCTCGATCAAGGAAAAGCTCGACACGGCCGGGATCGTGATCAAGCGCAACGTACCGCTCAGCACTTCCGAGGTCCAGCGCCTTCGCCAGGCGATCGCGGAGGTGTACGCCAAGGACGGATACGCGAGCGCGATCATCGACCCGATCGTGAGCGACACCGGTCCCAACCAGAAGAAGGTCACCTTCAAGATCGACGAGGGCGCGAAGGTCAGGATCGGCAGGATCGACTTCGAGGGGTCGAAGGTCTTCGCGGGCTGGCGACTCCGGCACGCCATGAAGAAGCTCAAGCGCCGCTCCCTCCTCCACCCCTTCGGCAAGAAGCTGATCTGGAACCGCGAGGCGTGGGGCGAGGACGCGGAAAACCTCAAGAAGCTCTACATGAACCACGGCTACAAGGACATCATCGTGGGCGAGCCGCGTGTCGATCTTCAGGCCCGCAACCCGGCCGGCCGGACGCAAAAGGAAAAGAAGTTCAGGATGCTCGTCACCATCCCCCTGCAGGAGGGGCGCCGGTTCCGGATGGGAACGTTGTCGCTCGAGGGCCTGACGGTCTTCAAGCCCGAGCCGCTCCGCAAGCTCTACGAGGTCAGGCCGGGGAAGACATACAACCACGGCAAGATCGAGGCAGGCAACGAGGCGGTGCGCAACCTGTACCACTCACAGGGGTACATCTACGCCTACACCTCGCAGCAGCTCGATGCCCGCCCCGACGGGTCGGACGTCGTGGACGTCGTGGTGAGCGTCTTCGAAGGAGACCGCTTCCGTCTCGGCCGGCTCGAGTTTTCCGGCAACACCAAGACCCAGGACAAGGTGCTCCGGCGCGAGTTTCGCCTCTTCGAGGGCGACTGGATGGACATGGGGACGTTCCGGCGTTCCATCTTCAAGGTCAACCAGCTCGGGTACTTCAAGCTCAAGGAGGACCCCGTCGAGTTCAAGTTCGATGAGGCGAACAAGCTCGTGAACGTGACCGTCAAAGGCCAGGAGGTGGGCCGCACCGACATCCAGTTCGGCGCCGGCTACTCCGAGCTCGACGGACTTTTCGGGCAGTTCATGTTCTCGACCCGGAACTTCATGGGCCGCGGCGAGACGCTGTCCGCCTCGGCGTCGTTCGGCAAGCGAGCCGACCAGTACTCGATCGGCTTCTCGGAGCCGTACTTCCTCGACCGGCGAATGGTGGTCGGCGCGTCGATTTACAAGCAGAGCTACAAGATCGACGAGACGTACTCGGCGTTCCAGCAGTACTATCGGAACGCCAAGGGCCTGTCACTGGTGTGGGGGGTGGGCGTGGCGGACTTCGGCCAGCTCACTTTTGCCTACGGCTGGGAGGACGTCAACGCGCGCTACACCGACGTGCGAGGGTTCAACGCCGGGGAAGGCCCCGACATCCCTCACCGCCCGCCGATCACCCCGCCGTACAAGGACATGCCGACGCCCGAGCTGTTCTTCCAGGAGTACCGGGGCATCACCTCGTCGCTCACCCCGTCGTACGGCTCGGACGCGCGGGACGACCCGTTCGACCCCAACTCCGGCGTGTCGTTCTTCGGGCGCCTGCGGTACGCCGGCGGTCCCCTCGGGGGCGACTTCTACTACGTCCGGCCGGAAGTGGGGTACTCGGTGTTCGTGCCGCTCCGCCGCCGCTACGTGGCGGCGCTCAACTTCGAGGCCGGGTACATCCGACCGTTCGGCGGCAGGCAAATCCCCATTTACGACCGTTACCGGCTGGGCGGCGAGCGCTCCCTGCGCGGCTTCGCGTTCCTGTCGGTGCTGCCGCGCAAGGAGAACGGCGAGTACTTCCGCGACGAGAACGGCATCGCACTCGGCGGGGACCGCTACGTCCAACTCAACCTCGAGTACCAGATCAAGCTCGGGGGCCCGCTGAAGTTCATCCTGTTCTTCGATGCCGGCAACACCTGGGTGGCCGAGCAGGGCTGGGACTTCGGCCACCTCCGCTATGGCACCGGGGCCGAGTTGCGGGTGTTCCTGCCGGTGTTCCAGGCGCCCTTGCGGTTCATTTACGGGATCAACTTGGATCCGTTCAAGGACGAGAAGAAGAGCGACTTCACATTCTCCATCGGCACCACGTTCTGACCCGCGCCCGCCGAGTGCCTGCCGCCGGTCCCGGGCGGCGTGCCCCGCCTGGGCCTGGGGTAAGATCGCGACATGGCGGCGCCGCTCGCGCGACGCCGCAGGGACGATCCATGAGCCTCCGAGTCGTGGTCCCCAACGTGCTGACGATGGCCAACATTTCGGTCGGCTTCCTGGCCGTCCTGGCAGCTGGCCACGACCGCTTCACGCTGGCCGTTTGGCTGATCGTCGCGGCCATCCTGCTCGACATGTTCGACGGCCGGGTGGCGCGCTGGCTGGGCGCCACGAGCGCGTTCGGGCAGCAGCTCGACAGCTTCTCGGACGCCGTCAGCTCCGGGGTGGCGCCGGCATACCTCGTGCACCGCGCCGCCCTCGCTCCGCTCGGCTGGGTCGGGGCGGCGGTGAGCCTCGCCTACCTGCTGGCCGGTGTGGGGCGCCTCACGCGTTTCAACCTCACCTCGGACGTGCACACCAAGGCGCGCACCACCGTGGGGGTGCCGATTCCGGTGGCCGCCGGCTACATGCTGGCCCTTGCGGTCATGCGGGACCGCATGTCGCCGTCCGCCACGGCAGCGGTGGTCCTCGTCCTCGCCGGGCTCATGATTTCCCGCCTGCACCTGCCGGAGCTGCGCGGCAACGATGTGGTCGGGCTCTTTATGGCGGTCGGCATCGGCACCTACTTCTGGGTGCTGCTGCGCCCCGGCTGGCTGCCGGTGGGGATCTGGAACGGCTGGAACGTCGTGATCCTGGCGACGGCGGCCTGGCTCGAGCGCCGTCAGCCGGCGAGCGGCGCCGATTCCTCCATGCCGTAGGACGGTCCCGGGTCGCTCCACGGGACCACCCGGTTGCGGCCTTCCCGCTTCGCGGCGTACAACGCCGCATCGGCCGCCTCGAGCAGGCTTTCCTTCGCCACGCCCTCACCCGGCATGGCCGAGGCGACGCCGAAGCTGGCCGTCACCACGGAAGCCACCGGGCTCGCCGGGTGGGGAACGGCCAGACGCTCGACCGCCAGCCGCATGACTTCCGCCACGGTCGCAGCGCCGGCGGTGTCGGTCCCAGGCAGCAGGACGGCCAGCTCCTCACCGCCCCAGCGGGCCACGAGATCCGAGGTGCGGCGGGCCACCGCCAGCATGGCCTCGGCCACCCGGCGCAGGCACTCGTCGCCGGCCAGATGGCCGCAGGTGTCGTTGAACGACTTGAAATGGTCGAGATCGGCCATCACGACGGCAAGCACCGTCCGAGAGCGGACCGCCCGGCGCCACTCGCTGTCGAGACGCTCGTTGAAGGCGCGCCGGTTGGCGAGCCCGGTGAGAGGGTCGGTGGCGGACAGCGCCTCGAGCCAGCGTTGCCGGTCGATACGTTCCGTGATGTCGCGCAGGATGTAGCAGCTCACCGCACGGCCCTGCAAGTGGAAAGAGCCGGCGGCCACCTCGGCCGGGAAGAGCTGGCCGTCACTGCGGCGGCACCACAGCTCGGGGAAGGTGGCGCCCCCGGCCGGGAGAGCCGGCGGCGCCCCTGCCGCCCAGACCTCGGCCGAGCTGCGAACGGCGACCTCGTCCTCCGACCACCCGAACAACCGCAGGAACGCCTCGTTGACCTCGACGAACCGCCCGGCCGCCTCGTCGACAAGAGCGGCAGCGTCGAGCTGGCGAGAAAACAGCAGGCGATACTTTTCCTCGCTCTCGGCCAGCGCCGCCTCCACTGCCTTGCGGGCCGTGATGTCCTCCTTGACCGCGACGTAGTGGGTGATCGTGCCGGTGGAGTCGACGACCGGCGAAATGGACGCGAACTCCCAGTAGACCGTGCCGTCCTTGCGGCGGTTGTGAAACTCGCCGCGCCATTCACCCCCGCTGGAAATCGTCTGCCACATCTGCTCGAACGCCGCCGGCGTCACTTCGCCCGACTTCAGCAAGCGAGGGTTGCGCCCCTGCACCTCCTCGGCTTTGTAGCCGGTCATTTCGGTGAACTTCGGGTTGACGTACGTGATGCAGCCGCTCGCGTCGGTGATGACGACCGCCGAAGAGGAGGCCTCGACGGCGCGGGAGAGCTGGCGCAACTGTTCCTCGGTCTCGTGTCGGCTCGACAGGTCCGTGACCACGGCCAGGATTCCGGCCAGCTCGCCACCCACGACGAGAGGCCGGCTGGAAGAGCGCACGCGCCGGACGCGCCCGTCGCGCCCCACGAGGCGCAGCTCGGCCACTTCCGGCGAGCCGGCCAGCGCACGGGCGAACGCCGCCTCGGCCAGATCCCGATCGCCAGGGTGAATCCAGAGGGAAAAGTGGCGGTGCACGAGCTCGGGCGGCTGCAGCCCGACGAGGCGAGCGGCCGCATGGCTCGCGAACTCGACGGTGCCGTCGGGGGCGAGGCTCACCACCCCGTCCTCGACGTTTTCGATGAGCGCCTTGTAGCTCGCCTGACTGGCGGCGAGCTCCCCCTCGCTGCGCAGCCGCCGGGCCCGGGTCACGGCGGCGAGGAGCACGACGAGCGCGGCGAGCAGGGCCACGGTGGCGCGCCGGCCGGCCTCGTGCGGGCTGGCTGGCAGCAGTTGCTCGGAAAAAGGTCCGAACCCCGGGGACCGACTCGCGAGCATAGCGTCTCCGAACCACGCGAGCGCGCCGACCGCCAGCCCGCCGGCGAGAGCGAGCGGGAGTACTCGGGAGCGAGGTACAAGGTCTCTGCGGGCCCCAGGCACACGAACTCCGTGACAAAGAAGAAACCGCTCGCCTCCGCGCCGCCATTCCTGGGCCCCCGGGGAGGTGCCGGTAGGTGAGGCGATTCGGCTATACTCCGGGCCATGATGGAAGGCGCCGGTGCGGTCGTCACTGCTGTCTACGGCCCACTCGTCCGGGTGCAGATGGGCGACACCGCGCTGATGGTGCCGTTCCGGCGCCGGCTGCGGTGGCACGGGAATCCCGAGGACCCGCGGCTGATCGTCGGCGACCGGGTGGTGCTCGAGGGCACTTCCCCGGCCGTGACGATCGCCGAGGTGCTGCCGCGGCGCACGGTCCTGACCCGGCGCTCGCCGGGTGAGCGACGGGCGCGCGTGGTGGCCGCCAACGTCGACCAGGCAGTGATCGTCCTCGCCGCCGCCGGCCCCGACCCCAACCCCCGCCTGCTGGATCGCTTTCTGGTCGCCTGCCACCACGCCCGAATCGAGCCGCTCGTCTGCATCAACAAGGTGGACAAGGGCACCGACCTCGTGGACGAGTGGCTGGCCGACTACACGGCAGCAGGGTATCAGGTGCTGCTCGTCTCGGCCCGCACGGCGCGCGGCATGGGCTGCATCAAGCGCGCGGTGAGCGGCCGGACGACGCTCTTTTGCGGTCCTTCGGGGGTCGGCAAGTCGGCTCTTCTGAACGCGATTCATCCCGGCTACAGGCTGCGCGAGGGGTCCATTTCCGAGGCCACGGGAAAGGGCCGGCACACCACCAGCACGGCACAGCTCTTCGCCTTGCCGGGCGGCGGTTTCGTCGTCGACACCCCGGGGGTGCGGGAGTTCGGGTTCTGGGATCTCGCTCTTGCCGAGCTGCGCCAGTGCTTCCCCGACCTCGCCCGGCATGCGGCGGACTGCGCCCACGGGGACTGCGCTCACGTCGCCGAGGCCGACTGCGGCGTGGTAGCGGCGGTCGAGCGGGGGGAACTCTCGGCCCGGAGGCTCGCCTCGTACCAGGCGATTCGCAGAGAACTCGAAGAACTCGGCTGACCAGCCGTCCGGCGCGCGTCTGGAGGGCCTTCAGGGCGCCACCGACAGGCCGTCGCTGAAGCGCTGCGCCGTCTCGCCGGGTCGCCAGCGCCACAACCCCAGTTCGGTCGCGACGACGAGAGAGCCGTCGGCGGCAGCATGCAGGGCCCAGACCGCGGCTGGCGCGGCGGTCAGGTGCTCCCGCCCGCCGGTGCCGAGATCGACGCGCACCAGCGCCGGCCCGGACGCGGTGGCCTCGGCGGCGTAGAGCCGGCCGCCCCGCGCCGAGAGGGCAGTGATGGCCGGGCCCGCCAGCACCTCGCTCCGGCCTTCTCCCGACGGCGAGAACAGGCCGATGTGCGTGCCGCTGGCAACAGCCACGACCTCGCGATCGACCCACGCCATGCCGGCGTGGCCGGCGACCGGGATGCGCACACCCCCTCCGGCCTCGGTGCCAATCCACACCTCCGCCTCCGGCCAGCGGGCAGCCGCCAGGCATGTGCCGCCAGGGCTCGCGGCGAGCCGACGATAGCTGCCCGGCGTGACGATGGCAGGGGGGGACCGCCCATCGAGCGGGACCCTCCAGACGCCCTGCGGGTCGAGGAAGCACACCTGGGCGCCGTCCCCGCACAGGGCCGGAGCCAGCACCCAGCGCGGCCAGATCACGACGGGGTGCTGGCTGCCGTCCCCGGCCACCCAGTCGATCTGGAAGCGCCGGCCGGGCAGGGGGCGGGAGAGAAGGAAACCGCCGCTTGCCTCCTCGTCGCGGCAGCCGGTGGGCGCCCGGGAAGGGAGCGGCCTGGCACGCAGCCACTCGCACAGCCCGGGCCTGCCCGCGGCGCGGGCGCGCGCCGCCAGCACGAGGATCTCGCCCGGCGAGAAGTCGCCCTCTGGAAGGGGATCCAGCCGCCCGGCGGCGACGAGACGCTCGCGCGCCGCGGCCCGCACGGCGGCGAGTTCGCCCGGCGGGGGGGCAGAAGGCAGGCCGGCGCGAGCCGGGTCCGCGAGCGCGCGGCGGAGCAGGCGCGGCATCTTCGGGCACGCCTTGCCCTCGTAGCGCGACCAGGCCTCGAGCAGCGCCGGCGGATCGGCGACCAGGGCGGCCGGCGAGCCGAGGCACTCGAGCAGGGCGGCTGCCGCCTGAGACACGGCCGGAGTGGAACCGCGCGGCCGCCCGGCGCTTTCCAGCAGCGCCCGACGGCTCACCCACGGCACGTCCCTGGCCAAAGCCTGGGCGATGAAACCCTCGAGCGCGGCGCGCGCGGTCGACGTCTCCAGCCAGGCGCTGACCGGGCGCAGGCCTTCCGGCAGCGAGGCGAGAGCCAGCGCGCCCCGGCGGCCGAGCGCCTCGGCGAGCGCCAGCAGGGGCTCGCCGATCCCCTCGACCGGCGCCGCAGGGGAGAAAGTGCTCGCCACCAGGGCCTCGGCGGCCACGCCGATGATTTCTTCGAGGTCGGCGCTGCCGTCAGCGGGCACCACGACCAGCGCCACGCCGCCGTGGGCCACGCCCTGCACGCCCCGCCGCTCGGCGGCTGCGAGGAACACCGCGAGCGGCGTCTCGGGACTCTCCGGCAGCAGCCCCTGCAGCCGGGAGACGAGGCGGCGGGCCAGTGTCTCGGGGTCGATGCCAGCCGGCATCGCCGTCCGCTCCCCGAGACCGCCGGGCAAGGAAAGCAGCGCGGCGGCCAGCTCCGGCTGGCGCTGGAACGAGGCGGGGAAAGGCTGATCCGGCAGGGCCGCGACCTCGATCGGGGGCGGCGCCGGGGCGCCGGAGGCCGGGAAAACGACGGCCGGGACGGTCACGGCTGAGACCGGGAATGCAAAGGATGCGATGAGAGCTTGACAAACGCGCAACATGGTCCGAATAATAACGTCAGAATCGAACTCTAGAGGAGGACGAGGAATGAACAAGTCAGAGTTGGCCGTGAAGTTGGCGAAAAAGGTCGGCCTCACCCAGGTGAAGGCGGCCGAGGTCGTGGACGCGATCTTCAATGCCCACAAGGGGATCGTGGCCGCGGTCCTGAAGGAAGGCAAGAAGGTGACGATCCCCGGGTTCGGCACCTTCGCGACCCGGAAGCGGGCTGCCCGGCAGGGCCGCAACCCCGCGACCGGCAAGGCCATCACCATCAAGGCCAGGCAGTACGCGTCGTTCAAGGCGGGGAAGACGCTCAAGGAGAAGCTGGCCAAGTAGGCTGGCCCCAGAGAAGGAGACAGCATGAACAAGACCGAGCTGATCACGAAGCTTGCCAAGAAGACCGAGCTGACGCACGCAAAGGCGGCCGAGGCGGTGGATGCCATCTTCAACGCCGTCGGCGGGCTCATTGCCGAGGAGCTCGGCAAGGGCCACAAGGTGATGCTGCCGGGGTTCGGCAGCTTCTCCGTGCGCAAGCGGGCGTCGCGCCAGGGCCGCAACCCGGCGACGGGCAAGGCGATCAAGATCCCGGCCCGCAAGTACCCGGCGTTCAAGGTCGGCAAGACGCTGCGCGAGAAGGTCGCGAAGTAGGCTCGCGCTGTCGGGCATCGGAGGCGGAGCACCCGGCGATGGGGCTCCGCTTTTTCTCGAACCGGGCCGCTGCTGGTGACGTGGCTCACCGGCGAGCCCATTGACAACTCGCACGCGCTCTGATCCCGCACGCGGCAGTTTTTCTGGCCGCGTGCCCGCGCGGCCGCTGGCTCCCGACGTTCCGCACCGCAGTCCGGCCGCTGACGGTCAACCTTCTCGCCTGCAACACTTGCACAAGATATTGGGGTAGGAGCTTCACGCCACCCCAATATCTTGCGGTCACCCTCTTGACATCCCTCGGCGGGCGCTCTAGAGTCGTCGGGAAAGTTCAAGTTGTACTTGAACTCCTGGCCGGAGGAGCCGCGATGTCTGCTGAGCCGACGTCCCTAGCCGCTGTTACCGTCCCTCGATCGAAAGTCGGGGGCCTTCGCCTCGAGCGCCTGCTGTCCGACCCTGTGCGCCACCCGTTCGAACTCGTTCGGTGGGAACGGCGCACGGCCCGGATCACCGGGAGCGACGGCTCGGTCGTGTTCGAGCAGGCCGACGTCGAGGTACCCGAGAGCTGGTCGCAGACCGCCACCAACATCGTGGCCCAGAAGTACTTCCATGGCCGGGTCGGGACGCCCGAGCGGGAAAGCTCGGTGCGCGACCTGGTGGCGCGCGTGGTCGAGACACTCGGCCGGTGGGGCCGCGAGGGCGGGTACTTCGCCGACGAGGAGTCGGCGCTGGTGTTCGAGTGGGAGCTCGCGCACCTGCTGGTCAACCAGATGGCGTCGTTCAACTCGCCGGTGTGGTTCAACGTCGGGATCGAGCCGCGGCCGCAGTGCTCGGCCTGCTTCATCAACTCGGTCCAGGACTCGATGGAGTCGATCCTGGAACTCGCCAAGACCGAGGGGATGCTTTTCAAGTTCGGGTCGGGGACGGGCTCGAACCTGTCTTCGCTGCGCTCCTCGAAGGAACCGCTGGCCGGTGGCGGGACGGCCTCGGGTCCGGTCTCGTTCATGCGCGGGTTCGACTCCTTTGCCGGGGTGATCAAGTCCGGCGGCAAGACCCGTCGTGCTGCAAAGATGGTCATCCTCAACGTCGACCATCCGGACATTGTGCAGTTCATCACGTGCAAGGCGGAGGAAGAGAAGAAAGCCCATGTCCTCATCGCCGCCGGCTACCCGGCCTCGTTCGACCAGGAGGGCGGCGCCTACGAGTCGATCCAGTACCAGAACGCCAACCACTCGGTCCGGGTGACCGACGAGTTCATGCGAGCGGTCGAGGACGACGGCTGGTGGGAAACCCGGACGGTGCGCGGCCGAGAGGTGGCGGGGCGCTACCGGGCGCGCGAGATCATGCGCATGATGGCTGAGTCGACGTGGGTCTGCGGTGACCCTGGCATCCAGTACGACACCACGATCAACCGCTGGCACACCTGCAAGATCTCCGGGCGGATCAACGCCTCCAACCCCTGCTCGGAGTACATGTTCCTCGACGACTCGGCGTGCAACCTGGCATCGCTCAATCTCATGCGGTTCATGGGGGAGGACGGTGCGTTTCTCTGCCGGGAGCTGCGCCACGCCGTCGACATCATGATCCTGGCCCAGGAGATCATCGTCGACTTCTCGCACTACCCGACGGCCAAGATCGCCGCCAACTCCCACGATTTCCGGCCTCTCGGGCTGGGGTACGCGAATCTCGGCGCGCTGCTGATGACCGAAGGGCTGCCGTACGACTCGGCCGAGGGCCGCGCCTTCGCCGCGGCCGTCACGGCTCTCATGGGCGGCGAGGCGTACCTGCAGTCGGCACGGATTGCCGAGGCCATGGGGCCGTTCCCGGGGTATGCCGCAAACCGCGAGCCAATGCTCGAGGTGATCGAGATGCACCGCAACGCCGCGCACCGCCTCCCGACGCGCGGGGTGCCCGCAGAGCTGCGGCGGCAGGCGACCGCGGCCTGGGACGAGGCTCTCGAGCTCGGCAAGGCGGCCGGGTACCGCAACGCGCAGGTCACGGTCCTGGCCCCCACCGGCACCATCGGCTTCATGATGGACTGCGACACGACCGGCATCGAACCGGATCTCGCGCTCCTCAAGGTCAAGCGCCTGGTTGGCGGAGGCACGCTCAGGATCGTCAACCAGAGCGTCACCGACGCGCTCACGAGACTCGGCTACGACGAGGCAACCCGCACGGCCATCCTCAAACACCTCAACGACACCGGCACGATCGAGGGCGCCCCCGGCCTGCAGGAAGCCCACTTGCCGGTCTTCGACTGTGCCTTCAAGCCGGTGAACGGCAGCCGTTTCATCTCGCCGGCCGGCCACTTGCGGATGATGGCCGCGGTGCAGCCGTTCCTCTCGGGCGCGATTTCCAAGACCGTCAACGTCCCCGAGGACACGACGCCGGACGAGATCGCCAGGCTGTACATCGAGGGCTGGAAGCTGGGGCTCAAGGCGGTGGCGGTTTACCGGGACAACTGCAAGGGCTCGCAGCCGCTCGCGGCGGCCGGCACCATGCCGGTACAGAGCGAGATCCAGCCCGTCCGGCGCAAGCTCCCCGACGAGCGGGTGGCGATGACGCACAAGTTCTCGGTCGAGGGCCAGGAAGGCTACGTCACGGTCGGCCTGTACGAGGACGGCAAGCCCGGCGAGCTGTTTATCACGATGGCGAAGGAGGGCTCGACGCTCTCCGGCGTGATGGACGCGTTCGCCACCGCCATTTCCCTCACCTTGCAGTACGGCGTGCCGCTCGAGTTCCTGGTCAACAAGTTCTCGCACGTCCGCTTCGAGCCCGCCGGGTGGACCAACAACCCCCAGATCCCCTACGCCAAGTCGATCATCGACTACATCTTCCGCTGGCTGGCAGCGAAGTTCCTGGCGCCCGAGGAGCAGGCGGCGGTGGGCGTCCAGCCCCTTCCGGCCGAGGAGAGCAAGCCTGCCGCGCTGCCCCAGCCTCGCCAGGCGACACTCCCCCTGGGCGGAGGCAACCCGCAGCTTTTCATCAACCAGGCCGACGCCCCGCCGTGTCCGACCTGTGGGATGGTCATGGTGCGCAGCGGCGCCTGCTACAAGTGCCTCAACGACGGCACCGTGTACGGCTGCAGCTGATCGGCCGGGCGGCGGAGATGCGGGGAATGCGCTATGCTCGGCCCGGGAGGTGCACGATGCCCGTGTGGGTGTGTCAGAAGTGCAAGACCGAAGTGGATGCGCGCTGCCGTCCCGCCACTTGCCCGAAGTGCGGGGCCCCGAAGGAAACCTTCACGAAGAAGTAGCCGCCGCCCTCCGGGCAGCCGGCCGGCGCCTAGCTCTTGCCCAGCAGCCCTGCCTTGAGGCTCGCATCGGCCGGCTTCGGCCCGAGCCAGACCGCGAAGAGCGCGTCGGCGAAGTCCTTGCCTTCGATCTTGCCGAGCACGGTGCCGTTGACCGCGAGCGTGGTGCCGTCTCCGGGCACGTAGGTCATGACGGCGCGGTCGCCGGACCGCATGGCCGGCCAGAGGGCGCAGAAGGCGTCCAGACGGGCCTGCAGCGCCGGCAGCGCGGCAGCGGAGTTGCCGGCGAAGCCCTCGCGGAAAGCCTCCGTCACCTTGGCGGCCTCGACCTCCTTGTAGACGAAGTGCATGATCATCTGGCGGGGCTCGTCCGCTGCCAGGATCGCGGCGGGGTCGGTCCTGGGGGTGACCAGGTAGAGCCCTCCAACGTACACCTTGACGATCACCTTCTTGCGGACCCCGGCCCCGTTCAGCTTCAGCGTCGAGCCTGCCGCCTGCACTGCGTCCGGAAGGCTGACGCCGGCCAGCTCAGCCGCGCCGGCGCCGGCAGCAAGGGTGGCTGCGAGAAGAAACGCTCCTGCAACGCGCATCGTCAAACCTCCAGGGCACCGCACGGCGGTATCGCCCGAACCCGACAACCCGCCGTGCCGCGACCCATTTCTGCCCGGCTGCCGGCATGTCGCGGCGAGCGTCGTGACGACCGGACCGGCCAGGCCCGTGCTCTAGCGTACACCAGCGTGCACGAAGCCGGGTCACATCGCTGCCTCGGCGTCGAAGAGGCGTCGCGTCGCGCGTTGCGCACGGCCCGGGCAGCGCAGGGCGATCCGGGGCGGCGTACACTGCGGGGCCATGGGAACCCGCCGTCGCGTCGCGCTGCATGTCGTGATCCTGCTGCTCGTGCTCTCGGGAAAGGCGCGCAGTGCTGGCGCCGGTGGGGCGGTCGCCAGCGCGGCGCCGGCCGCCACGGCGGCGGGGCTCCAGGTGCTGGCGTGCGGAGGCAACGCGGTGGACGCGGCGGTGGCCACGGCGCTGGCCCTGGCCGTCGTGCACCCCGAGGCGGGCAACCTGGGAGGGGGCGGGTTTGCCCTCGTGCGCGTCGGTGAGCAGGTGGCGGCGCTCGACTTCCGTGAGACCGCGCCGGCGGCCGCCCGGCGGGACATGTTCCTGGATGAGCGCGGCGAGCCACGCCCGGAAGCCTCGCTCGTCGGCGGGCTCGCCGTGGGGGTGCCCGGTTCGCCGGCGGGGTACTTCGAGCTGCATCGCCGTTTCGGGAGGCTGCCGTGGCCGCAGGTCGTGGCGCCGGCGATCGGGCTGGCCGAGGGGTTTACCGTGACCGCCCGTCTGGCGTCCGACATCGAGGCCGAGCGCGCCTTGCTCGGGCGTCACGCCGCTGCTGCACGTGTGTGGCTGCCTGGCGGAACGGCGCCGGCGGTCGGGGCGACGATGCGGCTGCCTCGCCTGGCCGCGGCCCTGCGCGCCTACGCCGCCGAGGGGCCGGCGGCGTTCACTGGCGGTGCCGCCGCGCAGGCGATCGCTGCGGCAGCGCGCGAGCAGGGGGGCGTCCTGAGCGCCGCGGATGTCGAGGGCTACCGCCCCGTGTGGCGCGAGCCGTTGCGCCTGCAGGCGTTCGGATGGGAGCTGGCCGGCATGCCCTTGCCGTCCTCGGGGGGCATCATCCTGGCCCAGACGCTGGGGCTGCTCGAGCGCCTGGGGTGGGACCGGCAGGCGCCGGGGTCGACACAACGCCTCCACCTCCTCGTCGAGAGCTGGCGGCGGGCTTTCGCGGACCGCTTCCTGCTCGGCGACCCCTCCTCGACCCGGGCCGGCGCCGAGCAGCTCCTGGCCCCGGCCTGGCTGGATCGCCGGGCCTCCGAGATCGACCCCCGCCAGGCCTCCCGCTCCGCTGCCGTGTTCCCGTGGGCGGCGGACCGGCAAGAGCGGCTCGAGACGACGCACCTGTCGGTGGTGGACGGGGAGGGCAACGCGGTGGCGCTCACCACCACGCTCAACGGCTCGTTCGGTTCGGGCGTCCTCGTGCCCGAACTCGAAATCCTGCTCAACAACGAGATGGACGACTTCGCCACGGCGCCGGGGCGGCCGAACCTCTACGGGCTGGTGCAAGGCGAGGCCAACGCCGTGGCTGCAGGGCGGCGCATGCTTTCCTCGATGACGCCCACCCTCGCCTGGCGAGGAGGCGAGGTGCTGGCGCTGGGATCGCCCGGCGGCTCCCGCATCCCCACGTCCACGGCGCAGGTGCTGCTCGCGGTGCTCGTGGACCGGGTGGGGCTGGATGCCGCGGTGGAGCGGCCCCGCATCCACCACCAGTGGCTCCCGGACGAGATGCTGTACGAACCGGGTGCCTCGGAGGCTGCCGCTGCACTCGAACGGCTGGGACACCGGACCCGGATGCGGCCGCGGCTGGGCGAGGTCCACCTCGCCCGGCGCCGCGGCGACGGCTGGCTCGAGGCCGCCGCCGACCCGCGGGGACCCGGCGCGGCTGCCGTACTGCCGGTCCGGCCGGCACCGTCGGCGGAGCCAGCGCAGGCGGGCCCGGCCGCAGCGCCGCGGCGGCTGGAGTAGAATCCCGCCGCCCGCCGTTGTCCCCGGCGGAGGCGGTGAGGAGTTCTCGATTGGCCACAGCGGTTGTCCGCCATGACGCACAGTCCGAGCTGTTCCGGCAGCGGTTCCTCTTCAACCTGCGCTACATCCGCGGTCTGGAGCTCGGCGAGGCGAAGCCGGCCGACCACCTGGCGGCGCTCCAGCTGACGATTCGCGAGCAGCTCATCGACCGGGCCGTCCTCACGCAGCAGACCTACGCCGCCAGGCGGCCGAAGACCGTCCACTACCTGTCGATGGAGTACCTCATGGGGCGGCTGGTCGAGAACAACCTCATCGCCACCGGGCTGCGGGAGGTTGCGACGCAGGCGCTGGCCGAGATCGGGCTCGACCTCGATCGCATCGTCGAGGAAGAGCCGGACCCCGGCCTCGGCAACGGCGGTTTGGGGCGACTGGCGGCCTGTTTCATCGAGTCACTGGCCACGCTCGACTACCCGGCGTTCGGTTACGGGCTGCGCTACGACTTCGGGATCTTCCGCCAGGAGCTTGCAGAAGGCTGGCAGCGCGAGGTGCCGGACACGTGGCTGAAGCGCGGCTACGCCTGGGAGATTTGCCGGCCCGACCTGATGGTGCCGGTGCCGATCGGGGGGCACCTCGAGACGGAAGCGGCCGGCGACGGCTCCGCGACGTCCCGATGGACCCACGCCCGGGTGCTGCACGGCGTGCCGTACGACGTGCTGGTTGCTGGCTTCGGGACCCCCACCGTCTCGGTGCTTCGGCTCTGGAAGGCGGAAGCCCCGGATGAGTTCGACTTCGAGATCTTCTCGCAGGGCGACTTCCTGCGGGCCGTGGCCGGGCGCGAGCGAGCCGAGGCCATCACGCGAGTGCTGTACCCCTCGGACGAGGCCGAAGCCGGCCGTGAGCTGCGGCTGACTCAGGAGTACTTCCTGGTGGCATGTGCGGTGCGCGACGTCGTGCGCCGGTTCCGCAACCTGTACGGCGAGAGCTGGGAGCTGTTCCCGGACAAGGTGGCGTTCCAGCTCAACGACACCCACCCGGCCCTCACGGTGGCAGAACTCATGCGCTTCTTCCTCGACGAGGCGGGGCTCGGCTGGGAGCGGGCGTGGCGGCTCACCCGGGCGTCATGCGCCTACACCAACCACACGCTGCTGCCCGAGGCGCTCGAGACGTGGCCGGTGTGGCTCATGCAGCGCCTCCTACCCCGCCACGTGCAGATCATCTACGACATCAACAAGCGTTTTCTCGACAAGGTCGCGGCCGCCTATCCGGGGGACGTGGAGCGGCTGCGCCGGGTCTCGCTGGTGCAGGAGGACGGCGAGCGGCGCTTCCGGATGGCGCACCTCGCCATCGTCGGCTCGCACCACGTCAACGGTGTGGCAAAGCTGCACACGGCGTTGCTCAGGGAGCACGTCGTGAGGGACTTCGCCGACATGTGGCCGGAGCGCTTCGTGTCGATCACCAACGGCATCACGCCGCGGCGCTGGCTGCTCGCGTGCAACCCGCGGCTGTCGAAGGCGATTTCCGCCCGCATCGGCGACGGGTGGACGCGCGACCTGGAGCGACTGCGGGAGCTGTTGCGCTTCGTCGACTCGCCGTCGTTCCAGGACGAGTTCCTGGCCATCAAGCGAGCCAACAAGGCGGACCTGGCGAGCCGCCTCGCCGAGTTATGCGGCATCGAAGTCGACCCCGACTCGCTCTTCGACGTGCAGGTCAAGCGCCTCCACGAGTACAAGCGGCAGCTCCTCAACGCCATGCACATCATTGCCCTGTACCTGCGGCTGAAGGCCAACCCGGGGCTCGACATCGTTCCCAGGACGTTCGTGTTCGGGGCCAAGGCCGCGCCCTCGTACCGCATGGCCAAGCTGGTCATCAAGCTCATCAACGCGGTGGCCGATGTGGTCAACCACGATCCGGCCGTGGGGGGCCGCTTGAAGGTCGTGTTTGTGCCGGACTACCGCGTGACCCTGGCCGGTCTCGTCATTCCGGCCGCCGACCTCTCGGAGCAGATCTCGACCGCCGGGATGGAGGCTTCGGGCACCGGCAACATGAAGCTGGCCCTCAATGGGGCGCTCACGATCGGAACCCTCGACGGGGCCAACATCGAGATCCGCGATGCGGTGGGGGAGGAGAGCATCTTCATCTTCGGCCTCGACGCGCGGCAGGTGGCGGAGCTTCGGGCCTCGGGGCGCTACAGCCCGCATGACCTGGCGGCGGCCGACCCCGAACTCGGGGCGGTCGTCGACGCGATTCGCGACGGCCTCTTCGTCGGCGGCGACCGCAGCGTGCTGGCCGACATCTGGTCGGCGCTCATGGAGCGGGGAGACCGCTTCATGCACCTCGCCGACTTCCGCTCGTACGTCGACGCGCAGGCCCGTGCCAGCGAGGCGTTCAGGGATCGCCGCCGGTGGGCCGCGATGGCGATCCGCAACGTCGCCCACATGGGGGAATTCTCCTCCGACCGGGCGATCCACGAGTACGCGCGCCGGATCTGGAACCTTGATCCGGTGCCGCTGGCCGGCCACGGCCGGTGAGCGCGCCGCCAGGCGCGGTCCGGTCCGTGGCGGCCGTCGTCAGCGGTAGCGCTGGCGAATCGTCGGGATGAGGTACTCCTCGAAGGCACGCCGGAGGTCGTACTCGGGCGCGAAGCTCCAGTCGCGCCGGGCGGCGCTGTCGTCCACGTCGGCCGGCCAGGAGTCGAGGATGCCCTGCCGCTTGACATCGACCTGGTAGGTGATGTCGGCGGACGGGAACGCCTGCCGGACGATGGCCTCGATTTCGCTGGCAGACGGATTGAAGGCGCCGATGTTGTAAACCGTGCGTGTCAGCCGCTCGCGCCCGGCCGCGGCCAGCGCGAGCAGCGCCGCGACGCCGTCCGGCATGGCCATGAACGGGATACGGGTGTCGGGCCGGGCGAAGCACGCGTAGGGCTTGCCCTGGGCCGCAGCGTGGATCATCTCGGGCGCGAAGTCGGAGGTCCCGCCGGACGGCACCGTGACGGCCGAGATCAGCCCTGGGAAGCGGATGGCGCGGAAGTCCACCTTGCCGGCCAGCGTCTCGGGCGCCAGGCGCTTGTAGTGGCGGGCGTAGTAGCGCCCCAGGTGCTCACAGTAGAGCTTGTTGCAGCCGTACATCGTCGAGGGGGCGTTGAAGTCGTCCTCGCCCACCCGCCCTGCCCGGGTCTTGGTCTCGAGGTCCGGCAAGCCGTAAGCGGCGATCGAGGAGGGGTAAAGGAACACGACCGGCCGGCCGTGCGACTCCCCCTGCCGCTGGGCGAACTCGAGCAGGTGCAGCGTGCCCTCTACGTTGACCTGGTGCGCGGCCATGGGGGTGAACTCGCTGCGGGTCGAGAGCAGCGCGGCCAGGTGAAAGATGAGGTCCACCTCATACTCGGCGATCAGGCGCTCGAGCAGGGCGGTGTCGAGGATCGAGCCGATGATCTCCTGGTCGACGAGCCGGGCGAGGTCGGGCTCGAGAGCCTTGACGTCGAGGGTGACGATGCGCCGCTCGCCGCGGCGTGCCAGGCTGGTGATGAGCCCGTGTCCGATCTCGCCGCTGGCTCCGGTGATGAGCACGACAGGCTTGCGCAGCATGCTGGGGGGTCCTCCCTGGGGTCGCGGCGCGCCGTCCGGCTGCACCGCGGGACGTTGCGCGCACCCTACCACACCCGGAGAGTGGGAGAATGCTCCCGGGCAACCGATGCCGCGCCTCGACCTCTCCCGCTCGACGGTGGCTGCGCCGGCCATGGCCGTGCTGGCCGGGAGCGTCTCGGCGCTGGCCGGGACGCTGGCGGTCCGCATCCTCATGGCGCGCGCGCTCGCCCCGGCCGAACTCGGCCTGGTGCTGCTGGGGATTGCGGTCGTCTCGGCGCTGGGGGGCGTGGCGGGGCTCGGTCTCGCCACCGCCGCGGCGGAGCGGGTGGCCCGGCTGCGCGCGGGGGGGGACGGGGAGGCGGCTCGCCGGTGCGCTGCGAGCGCGGTGCGCCTCGGGCTCGGCAGCGGGGCGGCGATGACGGCGCTCGTCGTGGCGGCCGCGCTGCTGGTGCCCTTCCCGGCCCGCTTCGCCACGCTGCCCGAGACGCTGCTGGTGCTGGCCCCGGTGGTGCTGGCGCTGGCGGTCGGGGTGGCGACCCTGGGGGCGGCGAGAGGTCACGGTGACACCTTCGGCCGGGCGGTGCTGCGCGACGGCGGCGGTGGCGCTCTGCGCGCCCTCGCGGTCGGCGTGGCAGTCCTCGCCGGCGGTGGACGGCTCGCCGTGGCGGCCGGGTTCGCGCTGGGGTCGGTGCTGGCCGAGAGCCTCTTCGTTGTCTACGCGGCACGACGCGGCTTTCTCGACACGGCCGAGGGCATCGCGGCGGACCGCGGCCTGTCCGCCATGCTGCCGCCGTTCGTCGTCATCGAAGCGTGCTCGCAGCTCGCTGCCTGGATGGATGTGCTGCTGCTCGGCGTCTTCGCCCCGGTGGCGGTGGTGGGGGTGTACGGGGTGGCGCGGGGGTTGACGAAGGCGCCGCAGCTCGCGCTGGCCTCCGTGGCGCACAGCTTTCTCCCGCAGGCCGCAGCCTTCGGCTCCGGCCCCGAGCTGGCGCGGTTGTACGGGCGCTCGAAGCTGCTCACGTACGCGCTGGTGTGGCCGGCCGTGGTGGCGTTCCTCCTGCTTCCCGAGGTGGTGCTGCAGCTGTTGTTCGGCGCCGCGTACGCCGGCGGTGCGGGCCCGCTGCGCATCCTCGGGATCGCCCTGGCGCTCGACTGGCTGGCGGTCGGGAAGGACACCACGCTCGTGGCCGGCGGGTGGAATTCGGCAGTGTCGCGGGTCACCGGTGCCGCCACCCTCGGCGGCGTCGCGGCGGGCCTCGGGCTGATGCCGAGCCTGGGGGCGACCGGCGCCGCCCTTGCCATCCTGGTCATGGCCGGCGGGCGGACACTGGGGCTTTCTGTCGCGCTGGCGCGGCGGGAGCCGACCCCCCTGCTCCGCCACGACCTCCCGATGCCGGTCGTTGCGGGTGTGCTGGCGGCGCTCGCCGCGGCCGCCGGGCCGGCGAGCCTGCTGGCGCGCCTCGTCGGGGCGGGGGCCGCCGCGGCGGTCGGCTCGGGGCTGGCCGTCGGCAGCCTGTGGCGCGGCCGTCAGCCGGCGCCGGCCCGGTGACGGGCGATCGCCTCGTCGTAGCAGGCTCGCGCCGCTGCAGCGATGCGCGATGGCTGGTGGTCCTCGAGCATCCGCTGCCCGGAGCCGACGAGCCTCTCGCGCAGCTCGGCATCGGCCGCCAGTCGGGCCACCGCCGCACAGAACGCCTCGGCGGAGTCGGCAACCAGCGCCGCCTCGGGGCGCTCGGCGCCGAGGCCCGTGCACCCCGCCGGCGTGGTGACGGCGGGCACGCCAGCGGCCCACGCCTCGAGCAGGCGCATGCGCACGCCCGAGCCGACGCGCAGCGGGATCAGCGCGATCGAGCGCGGGTCGTACATCCGGCGGGCGTCGGCGACGATACCGTGGCGAACCACGCCGCCGAGGTCTCGTCCGAGCGATTCCGAGCCCGGACCGGCGAGGTGGAGGACAGCGCCGGGAAGCCGCTCCTTGAGCCCCGGCCACACCTCGCGCAGCAGCCACTCGGCCCCGTCGCGGTTGGGCCGCCAGTTGAACGACCCGAGGCAGAGCAGGGGAGGCTCGCCGCCGAGCCGCTCGCGCCCGTCCGCTGCCGCCACCGGCAAGGCGGCGGGGATCACCCTCACGACCGCCTCGGGCACCAGCTCGCCGAGCCGCGAGCCGTCGGCTTCCGAGATCGCCGCCACCACGTGGGCCTGGCGGCAGGCGACCGCCTCGGCCCGGGCCAGCGCCCTGGCCTCGCGGGCGAGAAACCACCGCAAGCCCCACCACGAGACCGTGGCCAGGCGGGCGATCAGGTCGGCCTCGACGTTTTCCTGGCGCAAAACGGTCGCGACGCGGCCGCGCAGCGCCGGCAGGAGCCAGCCGAGCTGCGCTTGCTGGATGTGAACGACGGCAGGGCGGAAGCTCGCGAACTCCCTCTCCACCGCCGCAGCGAGGGCCTTCATCTCGTACCGCGCCATCACCGCGGAGCGGTTGCGCACGGCCGCGAGCACGCTCCAGGGCCACGCCCGGGGACCTGTGTCGACACCGCGCACGCTGACAGGTGGCTCTGGCACTGGATCGGCGACGGGCCCCGGCGCGACGACGCGCGGCTCGGCGCCCGCCATGGCCAGCGCGTCAACCAGCCCGCGCAGGTCGGCCCTGCCGCCGCCGATGGCGGGCCAGGGTGACTTGGTGGCGACGCAGAGAACGCGCATCACGCTCCCGGGACGAGAGGCGGCGCAACGGGCGATCCCGGCCACGACCGGGAGTCGGCGTCGTCCCCGCCCGCGCCGAGGATACATGCCCCGGGGTCGCAAGGGGAGGGGCCAAGGGCGCGGGGGTCGCGCGCCGGCCGGCCGGTCAAGGGCGCGGGTGGAAAGCGCCGGTCAGGCGACGGTGACCTCCGGGCACAGGTACACGTCCTGGATGGCGTGGAGCAGCGCCACGCCGTCGGCCATCGGCTTCTGGAACGCCTTGCGGCCGGAAATGAGCCCCATTCCGCCTGCCCGCTTGTTGATCACGGCGGTCAGCACCGCCTGTCCGAGGTCGTTCTTGCCAGAGGCCCCGCCGGAGTTGATCATGCCGATGCGCCCCAGGTAGCAGTTGGCGACCTGCCACCTCGTCCACTCGATGGGGTTGTCGACTGCCAGCTTCTCGTACACCAGTTTGGAGGTGTGGCCGAAGCCGATGGCGGTGTAGCCGCCCTGGCACTCGGGCTGCTTTTGCTTGATGATGTCCGCCTCGATGGTGACCCCGATGTGGTTGGCCTGGCCGGTCAGGTCGGCGGCGGTGTGGTAGTCCACGCCCTCCTTCTTGAACGCGGAGTTGCGGGTGTAGCACCAGAGCACCGTGAACATCCCGAGCTCGTGCGCCGCCTGGAACGCCTCCGAGACCTCCTGGATCTGCCGGCGCGACTCGGAGGAGCCGAAGTAGATGGTGGCCCCGACTCCGGCCGCCCCGAGGTTGAACGCCTGCTCGACGGTGCCGTACATCGTCTGGTCGTAGGTGAGTGGATAGGTGAGGGTCTCGTTGTGGTTGAGCTTGACGATGAACGGAATGCGGTGGGCCCATCGGCGGGCCACGGAGCCGAGCACGCCGAGCGTCGAGGCGACCGCGTTGCACCCGCCCTCCACCGCGAGACGGACGATGTTCTCGCCGTCCAGGTAGATCGGGTTGGGGGCGAAGGAAGCCGCCGCGGAGTGCTCGATGCCCTGGTCGACCGGGAGGATCGACAGGTAGCCGGTACCGGCCAGGCGGCCGGTTCCGTACATCCAGCTCAGAGCCTTGAGCACGTTCACGGGACGGTCCGAGGGGACGAAGATGCGGTCCACGAAATCCGGGCCCGGCAGGTGGAGCATGTCCTTCGGGATCCCCTGGCAGGTGTAGTCAAGAAGCCCGACCTTGTCACCCAGTTGCTGACGGATTGTCTCGATCACAGGCGCCTCCTCACGGCTTTCGATCGGAGCAACTCTAGCACGTCACCCGGCGTGGAGAAGCCCCCTCGCCTCGGCCGCCGCCGCGACCTGCCCCCCGATCGCAGCTAGCGCGGCGGCGAAGTCGGAGGGGAGCGGGGCCGTGAGAACGAGCGGCGGCCGGGTCCCGAGCGCGGGGAGCGCGAGGCGCCAGGCGTGCAGGAACGTGTGGTCGGGCGAGAGGTGCCGGCGCAGCGAGAGGTTTCGCACGCCGCGCTGTCGTGGCCCTCCGTAAAGGTCGTCCCCGACCACGGGATGGCCGGCGTGGGCGAGATGGACTCGAAGCTGGTGCGTGCGGCCTGTGCGGGGCCCGAGCTCGACCAGCGACACGTGCGGCGCCGACGCCAGCACGCGATAGGCGCTCGTCGCCGGTTTGCCGCTCGCGTCGACTTGCATGCGGCGCCGGTCACGGGTGTCGGGCGCCAGCGGCCAGGTGTACGCCCCGGCTGGAGGCCGCGGCGAACCCCACACGAGAGCCAGGTAGGTCTTTTCGACCCGGCGCTCGACGAGGGCCCGCACGAGGTCGCGGTGATGCTCCGCGTCGCGGGCCAGGAGCACGAGCCCCGAGGTCCCGACGTCCAGACGATGCACCAGCCACAAGGCCTCGGCCTCGAGGCCCCATGCGTCACGATCTGTTGAAGGGATCGTCGCGAGTATTCTGGCAACTGCCGTGCTGGGGTCTTTGCGCGAGGTGGAAAGACTGAGGCCGCTCGGTTTGTTGATCGCCACGAGCCGGTGATCCGCAAAGATCAACAAATCAGGATACTTCATGCCACAAGCTTGCCACAAGAGCTTCGCGGCCACACCCCCTTGACAACACGGATTAGAGGTTTAAATTGTGCGGCGTGGAGCACACCTCCTCGCCCGATCGCCCTCCAAGTATCTCGCTGCGCATGACTTTCTGTAGCATGCGCCGGGCGGTCGAGGCGTCTTCGTCAGTTTCCAGCCTGCTTTTCTCCCCTGCGCGGACTCCCGCGCGAGTGCCTTTCACCTCCCTTTTGCGGCCCCGCGCCGCCATGAAGCCCCAGGGATAGCGACGCGATGCACACGGAGCCCCCTGGGGCGTGGCGTCCGGTGCTGACCGGGCACGGTGTCCGGCCAGCGGGGTGTCGCGGGACCCTGACTGCTTTCGGAGCGCAATCCTCCCCGTGTGGAGGCCGGAGACCATGAACGAGACCACTGCATCAGCCGAACCACTGATAGCCGGCGCGCGGCGCCTCGACATCTGCCGCATTCTCGGCGAGACGTACGACACCGCGCGCTGGAACGACTGGCGCTGGCAGATGCGCCACCGCCTCGGCCGGCTCGAACAGCTCGAGCAGCTTCTCGAGTTGACGCCAGGCGAGCGGCGCGGGCTTGCGCTGTGCCAGAGCAAGCTGGCGGTCGCCATCACGCCATACCTTGCCGAGCGGCTCGATCCCTTCAACCCGGCCTGCCCGCTCCGCATGCAGGTGGTGCCGCGGGAGGAGGAGGCGTTGGTGGCTCCCTCCGACATGGTCGACCCCTGCGGCGAGGAGTGCGACAGCGTGGCGCCGGGGCTCGTGCACCGGTATCCGGATCGCGTGCTGCTGCTCGCCACCGACACTTGCGCCGCCTACTGCCGGTACTGCACGCGCTCGCGCCTGGTGGCGCACGGCCGGCTCCGCGGGCTGGGGCAGCGAATCGACGCCATCGTGGACTACCTGCGCGCGCACACCGAGGTCCGTGACGTGCTCGTCTCCGGCGGCGACCCCCTGCTCTTCTCGAACGAGAAGCTCGACGAGCTGCTGGGACGGATCCGCACCGTGCCGCACGTCGAGATGCTCCGGATCGGCACCCGCGTGGTGTCGTTCCTGCCCCAGCGCATCACGCCCGAGCTCGTCGCCGTGCTGCGCCGGCACCGGGTATGGCTGTCGCTGCACTTCTCGCACGCCGCCGAACTCACCCCGGAGGTCGCTCGGGCCTGTGACCTACTCGCCGACGGCGGGATCCCGCTCGGCAGTCAGACCGTGCTGCTGCGCGGCATCAACGACTCCGTCCAGGCGCTGCGAGAACTCTTCTGCGGGTTGTTGAGGCTCCGCGTGCGGCCGTACTACCTTTACCAGTGCGACCCGGTCGTGGGCACGAGCCACCTCCGCACGACCGTGGCAAAAGGCCTCGAGCTGGTCGCCGGCCTGCGCGGCCACACGAGCGGGTACGCCGTCCCCACGTACGTCATCGACGCCCCCGGCGGAGGCGGCAAGGTGCCGCTCCACCCCGAGACCGTGATCGGCTACGAAGACGGAGCCGTGGTGCTGCGCAACTGGCAGGGCCGGGTCTTCACCTACCGCGACCCGGCCGTGGCCGGATAAGATCGCACTGCATGTCGCGCCCCTGCAGCTTCCGACCGCGTTCCGGCCGTCGGGTGGGAGACCGGGCATGCGGGTAGGGCTCACGTACGACCTGCGCGACGACTACCTGGCGCTCGGTTACTCGGCCGAGGAGACCGCCGAGTTCGACCGCGCCGAGACGATCGATGTCATTGCCGAGACGCTCGCCTCGCTCGGCTACGAGGTGGACCGCATCGGCCACTCCCGGGCGCTGATGGCGCGGCTTTTGTCCGGCGACCGCTGGGAGCTGGTCTTCAATGTGGCGGAGGGGATGTACGGCTACGGGCGCGAGGCTCTGGTGCCGGCGCTGCTCGATGCCTACCGCATCCCGTACACGTTTTCCGATCCGATGGTGCTCGCCGTGACGCTGCACAAGGCCGCCTGCAAGCGCCTGGTCCGTGACCTCGGCGTGCCGACTCCGGGTTTTGCCGTAGTCGAGTCGGAGCCGGACCTCGAGGCGGTGGCGCTGCCGTTTCCGCTCTTCGCCAAGCCGCTGGCGGAAGGCACGTCCAAGGGGATCTCCGCGGCGTCGCGGCTCGAAGACCGGACGGGTCTCGAAGCACGATGCCGGGAGCTGCTGGCGGCGTTCGGCCAGCCGGTGCTGGTGGAGACCTACCTGCCCGGCCGCGAGGTGACGGTGGGCGTCGTGGGGACCGGCTCCCGCGCCCGGGTTCTCGCGGTGATGGAGGTGCTGCTCCGGGAAGGGGCCGACTCCGGCGTGTACTCGCTCCACAACAAGGAGCACTACGAGCGGCTTGTGGACTACCGCCTGGTCGGACTCGACACGGCGTTCGGGCGCGAGGCCGCCGAGCTGAGCCTGCGGGTGTGGCGGGGCCTCGGCTGTCGGGATGGCGGCCGGGTCGACCTGCGGCAAGGGCCGGAGGGGGACCTCCAGTTCATCGAGGTCAACCCCCTCGCGGGCCTCCACCATGTCCACTCCGATCTCCCCATCATGGCCCGCCTGTCGGGGTGGAGCTTCGCCGACTTGCTGGCCGCCATCATGGACTCGGCGCTGCGGCGCGTGCCGGCCGCCGGGAGACGGCCGTGAACGGCGCGTGGCCGGAGTGGCTCACGGCCCGCCCCACGCGCCGCGTCGCCGTTGCTCACACCTTCGTCACACCGGAGTCTCGGGCCGACGACCAGGACACGCTCGAGGAAATCGCCACCGTGTCCGAGGCGCTGCGGGAACTCGGTTTCGAGCCCCAACCCGTGCCGTTCACGCTCGACCTCCACGCCTTCGTTGCCGCTCTCGGCGAGCTCGACCCGGCGTTCGTCTTCAACCTCGTAGAAGGGGTCGACGGCACGAGCCGGCTTATCCACCTGGCACCGGCGCTGTGCGAGCACCTCGGCCTCGCCTGCACAGGCGCGCCATCCTCGGCGGTGCTGGCCACCACGTCGAAGCTCGAGGCCAAGCGACTGCTGCGCGCCGCCGGCCTGCCCACGGCCCCGTGGGTCACCCCGGCGGAGCTGGCGCGCGGACACATCCGCTTCGCCGGGCCGTACATCCTCAAGCCGGTGTGGGAGGATGCCTCGGTGGGGATCGACCACGACGGGGTCTGCGACAACGTTTCGGACCTGCTCGCGGTCTGGCGCGCTCGCACGCGGCGCTCCGGCGAGGAGTACTTCGCCGAGCGTTACATCGAAGGGCGGGAGATCAACCAGGCGATGCTCGCCGGGCCTCGCGGGCCGCAGGCGCTGCCGACGGCGGAAATCGACTTCCTCGACTGGGAGGAGGGAGTCCCCCGCATCGTCGGGTGGCGCGCCAAGTGGGACGAGCAGGCGCCGGAGTACGAGCGCACCCGCCGCCGCTTCCCGCGTGGCCGCTGCGACGCCGGGTTGCGGCGACGGGTCAGGGCGCTGGCCCGGCAATGCTGGCGCCTGTTCGGTCTCCGCGGCTACGCTCGGGTCGACATGCGGATCGACCGCCGGGGTCGGCCCTGTATCCTCGAGATCAACGCCAACCCTTGCATCTCGCCCGACGCCGGGTTCCTGGCCGCCACGAGGGAGCTCGGGATGCGGCCGGCCGAGGTCGTGGCGCGCATCATCTGTGACTGCCCTCTGCCGGCCCGGCTGCTGGCGGGAGGCGCTTTTGGCCGTTGAATCGGAGCCCTCATGAGCAACCTGTCGTTCCGCACCGAGGTGCGACCTGCCGACCCCGAGGCCGTGCGGCGCATCGTCGAGTCCACCGGATTCTTCTACCCGTACGAGGTGGACGTGGCGGTGGAGCTGGTGAACGCCCGCCTCGCCGAGGGCGAGGCCTCGGGCTACCACTTCGTGTTCGCCGAGTCCGACGGCGAGACGGTCGGCTATGGGTGCGTCGGGCCGATTGCCTGCACGCAGTCGAGCTTCGACTTCTTCTGGATCGCGGTGCACGCGCGCTGCCGCGGGCAGGGCGTGGGAAGGCGGCTGGTCGAGGCGTGCGAGGCGCGCATGCGCGAGCTCGGCGCCTCGCGCGTCTACGTCGAGACCTCGGGGCGGGAGCAGTACGCCCCGACTCGGCACTTCTATCGCGCCTGCGGCTACCGGGAGGTTGCGGTGTTCCCGGACTTCTACGCTCCAGGCGACGCCAAGATCGTCTACCTCAAGATCCTCTGATCGGCGAGGCGGCCCATCGCCGGCTCACGCCGCAGGCAGCGGAGGCGGCCCTGCCTTCGTCTTCTTGCGCCTGAGCACCAGCACGAGCGCCCCGGCCGCCGCCGCCAGCAGCGCGATGCCCAGCACGGGCCGGTGGGCGATCCACGCCAGCGCGATGACCACGAACGCAACAACGGCGGCGACCAGGAACGACATCGCCGCGGCGCCCTTGCTCAGCAGGTTGCCGACGAACGGAACCACGTCGCCGAGCACGACGAGCGGACGGAAGAGGGCGTTGAGCCCGGCGAAGATGAGCCCGAACCCGACCAGGCGCAGGAGCCAGGTGAGCATGGTATTGCCGTGCTGCGCGGTCTCGAACATGACGTCCGCGGGCTGCACGCCGTACGCCAGCAGCTGCAGCGCCCGACCGGCATCGGTCTGGAACGCGGTCAGCGTGCCGCCGCTCTGCTTCGCCACCACGCTCACCGTGGCGGGGGGCACCATGCCGAACGAGATCCGCAGGTCTCCCACTTCGGGGCGAGCCGGGTCGGAGCCGATGTAAAGGTAGGTTCCGTGCGCCTGGACGCGCCTGCCCGGCCCGGCCGGAAGCCGGAAGCGGTAGGGATCGGGAGGCGGAAGCGGCTCGAAAGTGCCGATCTGGCTCGCCAGCGCCGGCGACAGCGTGAACGCGCCGAGCGTCACGGTGCCGGCCCTCCAGACCTCGCTCTCGAGCGGGAACCGTTGTGGGTTGGTGTGCCCCTCGGGCTTCTTGAACCGGCTCGAGTCGATGAGGCCGTCCGACCACGCCCTCTCGTATGAGTACGTGGTGACGGTCTCCTCGCCGCCGCCGAGCTTCTTTTTCGTCTCCGAGCGGGAACTTTCCTTCCACTGGTACATCTCGACCTTGCGCCGGAGGGCGAGCGCCCGCGCCTGCACGCCGCAGTCGGGGTCGACGAGCGTTTCGGCCGTGGTGGCCTCGCCGCTGGTGTGGACCAGCTTGCCCTCGTAGGCCGGGTCGACCCGGTCGGCGAGGATCGAGACGACCTTCCGTGCCCCCTCCTTGAGGCTGCGGGCGGTGGTCACGGCCCGTCCCTCGTTCCACCACAGCAGCACCACGCCGAGCAGGGCGATGATCAGCCCGCCGAAGATGCCCTTGATCGAGGCTCCCAGCTTGCTCCCCCACGAACGACGCGTGACCTCGGTATAAGTGTCGCCAGGCATTGTTCCTCCTCGACCCGCAGGCTGCAGCCAGCATGGCCCAGAGCGGCACCGCCCGTCAATACCGCTCGGGGCCGGGCGCGGCGCGCCAGACGCGGCAAGATCCGGTCGCACAGCAGGACGCCGGTGAGGAATTCGGGCTAGACTTGCGCCATGCACGTGCGCGCAGCCCTGACGACAGCCTTCACGGTACTGGTGGCAGCGGCGGCCTGGGCCGCAGAGGGGAAGTGGACACCCCAGCAGCTCTCGCGGCTCGACTTGCAGGGGCTCCGCGCGGAAGGCCTCGAGCTGGCCCCGGAGGAGCTGTGGAACCCCGCGACCTCGGAAGGCCTTCTGGCGGCCGTGGCTGATCTCGGCGGCTGCTCGGGCGCGCTTGTTTCGCCCGACGGCCTGCTGCTGACCAACCACCACTGCATCTACTCCGTCCTCCAGCAGCACAGCACGGCCGGCGCCGACCTCATCGCCAGCGGTTTTTTGGCGCGGACGCCGGACGCCGAGCTGCCGGCGCGGGGTCTGACCGCGCTGCTGCCAGCCGGGTTCAGGGACGTTACGGACCGGCTCGCGGCTGCGGCGCCGGCCAACGCCGACGACGCTACCCGGACACGCGCCGTCGTCCAGGTCCAGAAGGAACTGGTGGCGGCGTGCGAGAGCCGGGCGGGGCGGCGCTGTACGGTCGCGGCTTTCGACGGCGGCCTCCAGTACGTCTTGGTCGAGGCCCTCGAGTACCGGGATGTGCGGCTCGTGTACGCGCCGCCTCGGGCGCTCGGCGACTTCGGGGGCGAGGTGGACAACTGGATGTGGCCCCGTCACACCGCAGACTTCGCGCTCCTGCGCCTGTGGGGCGACCGGGCCGGACAACCGGCCGCGCCGTCGAAGAACAACGTGCCGCTGCAGGCGCGGCGATTCCTGAAGCCGAGCTTCGCCGGGGTGAAGCCGGGCGAGTTCGTGCTCACGGCCGGCTACCCTGCCCGCTCCTTCAGGTCCTTGACGGCGCCCGAGATGGGCGAGCGGGCCGGGCTCTACTTCCCTCTCCGGGCCGAGCTGTACGGCGACTGGCTGGCGATCCTCGAGAAGGCGGCGGCCGAGTCGGAGCCGGCCCGCCTGGTCCTCGCCGACCGCATCCAGAGCATGGCCAACATCGCCAAGCACGCGCGCGGCCAGGTGGCGGGCCTGCAGCGAGGCAACCTCGTCGAAAAGAAGTGGGCGCTGGAGAACCAGGTGCTGGCCTGGGCGGCCGACCGGCCGGAGATGCGCGAGGCGGTCGCGGCCCGTCAGGCCCTGGCAGCGATCGTCGAGCAGCGGCGAGGGGTGTGGCGGCGCGACGCCTTGCTCGAGTCCATGCAGCGCGGGCCGCTGCCGCTGTATTTCAGCCTGAAGTTGGTGCGCTGGGCGCGCGAGCGGGCCAAGCCCGACATGGAGCGGCAGCCGGACTACATGGAGCGCAATCGCGCGCGCCTGTGGGAGGGGCTCGTGCAGGCGCAGGCGGGGTTCCATCTCCCGACCGAGAAGGCCCTCATGACAGATCTTTTCCTCCGCTTCGCCGCCTTGCCCGAGGAGTGCCGCAGCCCCGCCGTCGACCGCCTGTTGGGCACGGCGCGCAACCGAGAAGCCGTTGCCGGCCGTGTGGACTTCCTCCTCGCCCCGACGCGTGTGCTGGACTGGCCCTCGCAAAAGGCCATGTTCGACGAGAACTACGCGGCGCTGCGCCTGCGGCGCGATCCGCTCATCGAACTCGCGATCGCGCTCGACGACGAGCTGCGGGCGGCCGAAGCGCGCCGTGAGCAGTCCGAGGGGGCGATCTCGCGGCTGCGCCCGGTGTGGCTTGCCGCGGTGCGCCAGTTCGTGGGCCGGGAGGTGTCGCCTGACGCGAACCAGACCCTGCGCGTGAGCTTCGGGCACGTCAAGGGGTACGCCCCCCACGACGGGCTGGTGATGCTGCCGCAGACCACGCTCGGGGGCTTGCTCGCCAAGGCGGGGGAGGCGCCACCGTTCCTCGTCCCCGACACGATCCGGGCGGCGAGCCGGCGAGCCAGGGAAAGCCGCTGGTGCGATCGTTCCCTGGGGGACGTCCCGGTGTGCTTCCTCGCCGACCTCGACACCACGCTCGGGACCTCCGGCTCGCCGATCCTCAACGCCAGGGGCGAGCTGGTGGGGCTCAACTTCGACCGGGTCTGGGAAGCCGTGGCGTCCGACTTCGGGTACGACCCCGAGCTCAACCGCAGCATCTCGGTCGACCTGCGGTTCCTGCTCTGGACGCTCGAAGAGGTCGAGGGCCCGCCGGCCGAGAGGCTGCTCCGGGAGCTGGGGGCCAACCGCCCGTAGCCCGGCCGGGCGGAACGATCCTCCGGCGCGCCCGCCGGCGTGTCCCGGCGCTGGCCGCGAAGAAGCTAGATCGGCGGCGACGGTCTTCGCACCATTTGCACCAGCGTGGCGAACACCTCGGGGTCCCAGCGCCCCGCTGCCGCCTCCTCGCCGAGCAGCTCGAGCGCCTGCTCCTGGGTGAAGCTCCGGCGGTACGAGCGGGCCGAGGTCAGGGCGTCGTAGGCGTCGACCAGACCGAGGATGCGCGCGCCGAGGGAGATTTCCTCGCCCGCCAGCCCGTCGGGGTAGCCGCTGCCGTCGTACCGCTCATGGTGGTGGCGGATGAGCTCGAGCAGGCGCCGCAGCGTCTTGAGTGGTCGGCAGATGAGTTCGCCCAGGTCGGGGTGCTGCCGGACCTTCTCCAGCTCGCTCGGGTCGAGCCGCCCCTCCTTGTTGAGGACCGCCTCGGGAATCCCGATCTTTCCGATGTCGTGCAGCTGCCCCGCCATGTGGAGGAGCCGGCACTCCGAGGCGGGGAGGCCGAGTTCGCGCCCGAGGCTCGCCGCCAGCACCCCGACACGCTCCGAGTGGCCGCGTGTGTAGGGATCCTTCGCCTCGAGCGCCGAGGCCAGCGAGAGGATCACGCTGTGGTGCTCCTCGAGACCGCGGAAGTACTGGCGGATGCGCAGCAGCGAGTTGACGCGGGCGACGAGCTCCAGTCGGTTGACCGGGAGCACGAGGAAATCGTCGGCCCAGACGCGGGGGTCTCCCGAGTGGTCGCTCAGCTCGCGCTGGGCGGCGACCAGAATGACAGGCAAGAACTCGGTGCCGGGGTGGCTCTTGAGGACGCGGGTGAGCTCGAAGCCGTTGTGGCTCTGCCCGTGCAGGTCCACCATCACGAGGTCAGGCCTCGCGTGCTCGACGGCCTCCAGCACCGCCTCCGCCGTCTCCACGCACACGACCTCGTGCCCTTCCCCCTCCAGCACCGTGCGCAGGAACTCGCGGCTGGACGGCAGGTCGTCGCCGAGGAGGATCCGCCCGCGGCGCCCCCCGCTCGGGAGCGGCAAGAGGTCGGACCAGTGCGCCGCGAGGTCGGCGTGGGGAGCCACGTTCGCCACGAGCGCCTCGACGACTTCCGGGTGGTACTCGCCCCGGGCTGCGGCCAGACGGAGCGTCTCGGCGGCGGCCTCGGGGCCTTCGCTCGAGGCGATCGCGTCGTACTGGTTGGCGAGGGCCACGACCTCGATCGGCAGGGTGAAGGCCGCCCCGCACAGGCCGTCCGGGTAGCCCGAGCCGTCGAGCCGCTCGTGGTGCCCGCGCACGATCGCCCGCGCCCCGGCGAAGCTCGAGAACGGAATCAGGATGCGCTCGCCCAGGATCGCGTGGTGGCGGTACTCGTCCCCTCCCCTTCCGGCCAAGGTGTGCTCGGGACCGAGGAGACGGTCGGGCAGCCCGATCTTGCCGATGTCGTGCAGCAGGGCGCCCCTGGTGACGAGTTCCACCTGCTCGGCTGGGAGCCGCAGATGCTGCGCCAGCCCGCCGGCGAGCACCGCCACTCGCTGCGAGTGCCCGGCGGTACGCGGGTCCTTGCTTTCGAGCGCCTGCACCATCGAGATGACGATGCTCTCGGAGGTGTCGAGCTCGTCGCGCAGGCGCTTGATGCGCACCAGCGACCGGACGCGGGCAGAAAGCTCGTTGATCTCGACCGGCTTGTTGAGGAAATCGTCGGCGCCCAGCTCGTAGGCCCGCACCTTGTCGTCCACGCCCGACAGTGCGGTGAGCATCACCACCGGCACGAAGTGCGTGTCGCGGCTGCTCTTCAGCCGGCGACACACCTCGAACCCGTCGAGCCGCGGCATCATGACGTCGAGCACGATGCAGTCCGGCAGATCCGCCGCCACGACCGCCAGCGCCTCCTCGCCATCGGCCGCGAGGCGGACCCTGAACCCCTCATCGCTCAGCACTTCCTCGACCAGCGCCAGGTTTTCCGGCTGGTCGTCGACGGCCAGCACCGTGCCACCCGACGGGAGGGAGCCTGCCGTGGTCACCCGGAAATCCCGTCGCGGCTGCGCGCGGCGGCGAGCGCCGCGCGCACCTCGTCCACGAATGTCGCGACGTTGATCGGCTTTGCGATATAACCGTCGCATCCACCGGCAAGGAATCGCTCGCGATCTCCCCGCATGGCGTGAGCAGTGAGAGCGAGGATGGGCAGGCGACCGCTCACCGGGTCGCGCCGGATCTCCTCGACCAGCGACAGCCCGTCAGTGCCTGGCAGTTGCATGTCCATCAGCACCAGGTCGGGCCGACCGGCCGCCAGCCGGGCGCGCGCTTCCTCGGCGTCGCGTGCCTTCCACACCTGCAGGCCGGCTTCCTCGAGCAGGAACTCCACCAGCTCGAGGTTCTGCTCGTTGTCCTCCACCACCAGGATGGTGTCAGCCTCCGGCACGGTGGACCTCCTTTGCTCGCCTGCGCAGCACGTCCTGGATGACCGGCACGATGCCGCTGCCGGTGGTGCGCCCCTTTTCCAGGCAAGCCTCGATCTTGCCCCGCAAACGGGCCCGGTCGTCGGGCCCCATGCTCTTGGCGGTGAACACGATGATGGGTACGTCCGCAGTGCGCGGGTCGCTGCGCAGGAGCGTGGCCACCTCGAACCCGTCGAGACCTTCCATGAGCAGGTCGAGGATCACGAGTTGAGGAGCCCGCACCCTCGCCTGGGCGATGCCGGCCTGGCCGTTGAGCGCGTGGTCGAGTTCGAACCCCTGCGGCGCGAGCTTGGCCTCGAGCAGCTCGTGCAGGCGCGGGTCGTCGTCGATGACCAGCACCCGGGGCCGCTCGCCGGACGGTTGCGGCACGAGTTCGGCCAGGCGCTGCACCAGCCGCTCGCTGTCCACCGGCTTGGTCAGGTAGTCGTCGGCGCCCATGCCCAGCCCCAGCTCTCGATTGTCCAGTACCGAAATGATCACGACCGGGATTCCCCGTGTCGCCTCGTCAGCCTTCAGGCAGCGCAACACCTCCCAGCCGTCCGCACCGGGCAGGACGAGATCGAGCGTGATGGCCGCCGGCCGCAGCGCGCGGGCGAGCCGCAGAGCCTCTTGGCAGGACCGCGCTCGCACCGGCACGTACGAGGCGGCGATCAGGCGTCCGGCGAGCGCCTCGTAGGCGGTCGGATCGTCCTCGACCACGAGGATGCGGCGGCCGCTTTCGGCCGGCAGGTCGAGGGTCGGGACTAACTCGCCGTCGGCGCTTCCCTCCTCGGGCGTGCACGGCAGCGTGACGGTGAAGGTGGAACCTTGCCCCGGCGCGCTCTCGAGCGAGACCTTCCCGCGGTGCAGCTCCACGAAACGCCGCACCAGCGCCAACCCCAGGCCGGTGCCGCCGAACGGCCGCGAGGTCGTGCCGTCGACCTGGACGAAGTCCTGGAAGACGAGGCGGTGGTGCCGCGGATCGATGCCGACGCCGTGGTCGATGACGGCGATCTGCAAGGCGTCGACATCGAACGGCGAGGCCGCCCCGCGCAGGCAGCGCGCCTCGATCTCGACGACGCCGCCCTCGTGCGAGAACTTGATGGCGTTGGACACCAGGTTGTAGACGATTTGCTTGACCTTGACGGGATCGGCCACCAGCAGCGGCAGGTCGGCCGGCGCCCGCACTTCGATCGTCACGTTGTGCTTCTTGGCCGTGCTTCCGAGTACGGTGCGCACACCCTCGATGAGCGTCTGGACGACCAGCGGCTCGGGCATGAGCTCCGTCTTGCCGGTGTCGATCTTGGAGAGATCCAGAATGTCGTTGATCAGCCCGAGGAGCTGGTGCCCGGCCTCGTGGATGTTCTGCAGGAAGCGCTGGTACTTCTGATCCAGCTCCCCTCCGAGCCGGGCCAGCAGCAGCTCCGAGAACCCGATGATCGAGTTGAGCGGCGTCCGCAGCTCGTGGCTCATGTTGGAGACGAACTGGCTCTTGAGGCGGTCGGCCTCGCGGATCCGCAGGTTCGCATCGGCCAGCTCACGGGTGCGCTGGTCGAGGGCGGCGGTCATGCGGGTGAGTTCCTCGAGGCTGCGGTCGAGCGCCTGGCGGGTGTGCTCGAGCTCCAGCCGCCGGGTCTGGAGGTCGGCGACCCCGCGGATGAAGTAGAACGAGGCCGACCACACCACGGCGAGGACCACGACGGCGCGCACCAGGCTCTCGAGCGAAAGCGTGGTGGCGCCGATCAGGGCGAGGAACAGCACGCTGTCGAGCCCTCCCAGGGCCACGGCGGTGCGCTTGCCGCCCACCACCGACGCGGTCCCGGCGTTGGTGATGTACCAGACGACCCACGGGCTCGAAGCGCCGCCGGTCACTGCGACGCCCCAGGTGATGAGCGCGGCGTCGAGGACCAGCCAGCCCGCCACGATGGCGCGATGGCCGAGCATGGCCGGCTGCCGGGAGGACAGTAGGAGCAGCACCAGCGCCGACAGCAGGCCGAGGCCCACCGGGACGGCCAGTGACCGCGGCTGCAACGCCTCGACGCCGGCCAGCAGCGCGACGGCGGTGACCAACGCGGCGACGAGGTGCAGCAGTACTCGTCGGCGGTGGATGCCCCCCTGCCGCAACGGCAGCTGGAGCAGCGAGGTCCAGCCGTCGCCCGACGACGAGTTCGCCCCTGGTCCCGTCGGGCTCGTACGACCCCCGGGCTCCGGACCGTCTGTGCGCGGAGAAGATGGCGGTGTCATGGCCCTGCCGGTCACCTCCGGGACGCCCAGCCCATTGTCACACGGTTTCGAGTCGCCCGGACACCTCGCGCCACAACGCGGCGTAGGCCAGCGCGGCGGGCGCCTGGGGCGCGAACGCTGGCAGCGGCGCCCTCTCCACCCCCATGCGCTCGACCACGCTGGCCGACGGAATGATGGTGCGCAGGAACGCCTCCCCCTGCTCTTCCGGGACTGCAGCCAGCTCGCGGTGCATGCGCTTGCGCATGTCCACCTGGCAGAAGAACGGCGCCAGCCGGAGCCGCCGCGGCCCCCGCTCCTCGACGAACGCCTCGATCTGGCGCAGCGTGCGCAGCGACAGCGTGGTCGGGATCACCGGGATGAGGAGCAGGTCGGCGGCCCGCAGCACTGCCTCGGAGACGAGCGAGACGGAGGGCGGGCAGTCCAGTACGGCAAGGTCGTAGCGCGCGGCCAGCGGCTCCAGGGTCCTGGCGAGCTGGCGGGTGGGCTTCTTGGCGTCGTCGAGCGCCAGGTCGAGGCTGCGGTACGAGAAGTCGGCAGGCAGCAGGTCGAGGCCGTGGTAGGCGGTGGCGCGGATGACCTCGTCGGCGGCGGTCCGCCCGTTCACCAGCTTGCGGCCGCCACCCTTCACTTTCGGCTTGACGCGCAAGTAGAAGCTCGCCGCGCCCTGGGGATCGAGGTCCCACAGCAGCGTACGCCGCCCGTCCGCGGCGGCCAGGAAGGCGAGGTTGACGGCGCTGGCCGTCTTGCCGACGCCGCCCTTGAGGTTGTAGACCGCGACGGTTCGCATCTGCACCACCCCGCCGCCCGATGCGCCGTGCAACGCTGTCTCGGCCGGCGCTGCCCAGTGTAGCGCCTACGCGGCACGCTGTTGCAGCACGCGCTGCCGCTGCAGGAACGCCACCACGGTCAGTGCCTCGGCCAGATCCTCGCGGCTCACGAGGCCGAGGTAGCGGTCCCCGTCCTGCACCGCAACGATCCGGGTGCCCGCCTCGTCCATGCGTTGCAGCACCTCCTCGACGCTGGCGGTCGGCTCGACGCGCACCACGTCGCGCTGCATGATGCCGGTGACGTAAGCGTCGTCAGGGCTCGAGGCGAGGCTGCGCAGGAGGTCGTCGCGCGTCACCACCCCGAGCAGCCGCCCTCCCTGCAGCACCGCGAAGTCCGGCTGGTACGAGGTGAGAATGTAGTCCACGACCCGGCTCGCCCGGTCGGCAGGGACGAGCGTGATGGCGTGCTTGTTGTACGCCTCGCCGACGCGCAGCGTCGAGAGCACGCTCTTGGCCTGGGCGTGGGCGCTCTCCATCCCGGCGCCGAAGAAGATGAACACCGCGACCAGCACGAGGAGGAAGTTGCCGCTCATCACCCCGAGCAGCCCCAGCCCCACCGCCAGGAGCTGGCCTATCCCGGCGGCGATGCGCGTGGCGCGGGCGTACCCCGTACCCATCGCCAGCACGGCCCGGAGGATGCGCCCGCCGTCGAGCGGGAACGCCGGAATGAGGTTGAACAGCACCAGCATCACGTTGGCTTGCAGCATCCAGACCAGGAACGTCGCCAGCGACGGCCCGGCGGCGCCCGACACCAGCCCCTGCATCTCGAGCCCGCTCCAGCTCACCGCGGCCCCGGTCACTGGCAGCAGCACCGCGGCCAGGACCACGTTCACGGCCGGGCCGGCGACGGCGATCAGCAGCTCGTGCAGCGGCCTTTCGGGGTTCTTGCCGAGCACCGCGACGCCGCCCAGCGGCAGCAGCACGATTTCTCGCACCGGCACGCGGAAGCGCTGCGCCACCAGCGCGTGCCCGAGTTCGTGCAGCGTCACACAGGCGAACAGCGCCAGCATGAGGAGCACCCCGAACACCGCCCCCGCCCCGCCGTGCGGGCGGCCCCACTGGAGCGCCCCGAGCACCAGGATGAAGACGAACGTCAGGTGGATCTTGATGTCGATCCCGGCCACGCGGGCAACGCGCAACGACCAGCTCATGGCGACCCTCCGAGGAGGCGGGGCCACCCCTGTCGTCGTGTCCTCGGAAACCAGTGCGGACCGTCGGCGGGGGGCGTCCGCGCTCGCAAAACCGCAACGGGCGGTGGGTGCTCCCGATTCCCTCAGCGCGCCGGGAGATCGAAGCGCAGCTCGAGCCGCTGTCCGGCGACACGGGCCGTACCGAGTTTGCCGGCCCAGTCGCGGAAGTCGATTCCGGACTGGGTCCGCCGGATCACCTCGATCGTCGGGTCGAGGTGCGAGCCGAGATACGCCAGCGCGGCGAGCGCCGCCGCCTCGTCCGGGTAGTCCGCCACCAGCAGCGAGCCCAACCCGTGCGGCGCCCCGGCGGCGTAGCGCGCCACCACCGCCGTGACCCCCGTGCCGAGGCGCAGCACGTCGCCGTCGCCGAGCGTGATGAACGCCCCGAGCCCCACGGGCCCGCGCACGATCCGCTCGCTGCCCGCCACGCGCCCCTGGGCGGGGAGGGCGGTCCACGGCTCAAGCTCCGGGGAGGGCGGCAACCGCCCTGCCAGCTCGCGCGCCACCTCGACCATGGCCGGGCCTAGCGCCGGCGTGCCCTCGGGGTTGTTGACCACGAGAAGGAAACGCTCGCGCCAGAGCAACACCTGGTAGCGCCCGGCCGTGTGCCGGTCTCCGAGCCCGCCGGCCGGAGTCTCCGGGCCGCAGCGCCCCAGGTACGCACCCAGCGCCGCCACCGGGTCGGTCATGCGATACAGCTCGACCTCGAGCGTGGCTCCGTCCTTGCCGAGCTCGCACACCGCCGCCTCCTCGAACCCCAGCTCGAGGTACAGCTCGGCGCCACCGTCGATGTGCCCGTACAGCTCGGCACCGCGAAACAACCGGCACGGCGCAGCGAACGTCCACCCGGCGGCCGGCTCCGACAGGGGCTGGGCGGCCAGCGCCGCGGCGAGCAGCAGCCCGGTCATGCCCGGACCTCGACCAGGTGCAGCCGCCCCGGCCCCACCGCACCGAGCCCCAGCCTTTCGGCGTAGTGGAGGTACTCGACGAAGCGCGGGTGCTCGTTGACCGTCACCCCTCTCGCCTTGCGCACCGCCACCAGCTCGCGGTGACACACCATGTCGAGCGCGAAAGGATCGGTGGCGAAGTAGAGCGCGTTGTTGGCGTACACGAACTGCTCGTTCTTGTCCGGCCCGCCGTCATACTGACCGCGCAGCCCGTCGGTGATGTTGAGCACCAGCTTGTCGCGGATCCACGGCGCCGCCAGCACTTCCGTGCACACCCGGAAGAACAGCGGCTGGTGCAGCCGTCCGGTGTTGCAGATCGCCGCGTAGCCGATGTTCTTCGTCGCCATCGAGATGCCGTTGCCGGTGTTCTTGTAGGCGGCGAGGTTGACGATCTTGGTCAGCTCGCGGGTCACGAGCCGGCCGAAGTACGACGCCTCACCGGCGAACACGTGCTGGTTGAGGTAGAACTCGTCGTCCCTGTAGCCGCGCACCCCCTTGCCTACCACGCCGCGCGCCAGGTACACCGCCTCGCGGTCGAAGTTGCCGGCCGAGATGTGCTCCCCGCTGGCGTCGCGGAAGCTCTGCCCTTCCTCGGCCATGCGCTGCATCCCGACGATCCGCACTCCCGGAAAGCGCTGTGGCGTGAAACCGGCCGCCGGCAGCATCTCCTCGAAGCGGTCCCAGATCACGATGCGAGAGCGCGGCACCTTGTTGTCGACGAGCCAGGCGATCACCGCCTCCGCCACCTCCGGCCGCGTCGAGATGAGCGGCGCTCCGACCGGGTTCACCTTGAGCCCGATCACGTCATCGCGCGAAAACAGCAACGCAAAGCTGGCGCGCAGGTTCTTTCCCGTCAGACGCGCGATCCCCTGCTCCACCATCTCCCGCACCACCCGGGCATCCACCGTGTCGCCGCGCAACGCCCGCAGGTTGACGACCTTGACCACCCGCCCCGGGAACGGCCCCGGCAGCGCATGCGGCCCGCGTGGCACCTTGAGAAACTCGTCGATGTTGGTCGAGACCTCCGGCGCCTGCTGGCCGGCTGCCGTGGGCACGCCCAGGACCAGCCGGCCGCCGAGCAGCGCGGCGCCAGCGCCAGCCGCGCGCAGCAGTTCGCGGCGATCGAAGTGGAGGTTTTCGGTGAGGGTGGTGTACCGGCCGTGCATGGGCGCTCCCTGCGGCCGTCGAGGGCCCGGCCGTCTGCCATGGTACGCCGCGCCCCCCGCGCGGTTGCGCTGTCCGCCGCGACACTCGATTTGACATCCCGTCAGGGCCGCCTATAATTCGAGCTCCGAGCGACGCGGGGTGGAGCAGTCCGGTAGCTCGTTGGGCTCATAACCCAAAGGTCGCAGGTTCAAATCCTGCCCCCGCAACCACGGTTATTTCGACCTCCTCCTCGCGGAGGAGGTTGCTGTTTGTGGGCCTGTCTCCGCCGGATGGACCCGGGCCTCGGCGGTTCCGGCGCTATCCTGCGGGCCGTCTCCGAAAGAACTGGCCAGGGGGCCGACCATGACTCAGGAAGAAGGCCCCGACGGTGCGGGTGCGACCCCGCAGGGCCTCGCGCCAGTATGGGGACGCGGTTTTCTGGACGTCGCGCCTGCGAGGCGGCACACGGGTTGGGGCTTGACAAGTCACCGTATGGTGACCAAGCGTCCTTCTCGGCAAGCGGCCGGCCCGTCCATCGACTCCCCGCCGCGTCCACGCGACCGTCAGGCCTCGCGTGAGCGCATTCTGGCGGCGGTCGGCCGCCTGCTCGCCCGCGACGGCTTCGCAAGCCTCGGCGTCAACGCCGTGGCGCGCGAGGCGGGGGTGGACAAGGTGCTCATCTATCGCTACTTCGGAGGAATGGAAGCGCTCCTCGAGGCGTGGGGACGAAGATGTGCGTTCGGCTCGCAAAGCCCTGCCTCCGAGGGCGTTGCTGCCGGCCAAAACCCCGCTGCGCGGGCGGTGGCGTTCCTGGTCAGGTACATCCGCGACGTCCGGGCACACCCCGAGGTGCTGGAGGTGATGCGCTGGGAACTCGTCGAGGACAACGCCCTCACTCGGCGGCTCGCCGACATCCGGGAGGCGGAGGGGCTCGCCGAGCTGCGCGGCCTCGGGGTTGGGGCCGAGCTGGCGGAGAGGCTCGACCTGCCAGCAATGGCCGCCGTGCTCACCGCTGGCCTCCTGCATCTCGCCCTGCGCGCGAGATCGGCGCCGGCGTGGCTCGGGGTCGGACTGAGGACCGACGAGGGGTGGGCGCGCATCGAGCGGGCGGTGGGCCTGCTCGTCAAGAGCGTCCTGTCGTGAACGAGAGCGCGGCGGCGCAGTGAGGGGCTGCTAAAGACCCGCTGCCGCAGGCGTCGAGAGCCGGCGCAGCGCCCGTGCGGCGCCGGGGGGAGCCCCGGACGGCTGGAGGGAGGAAACGACCATGACGGACACAGGAGTTTCGCAACCCGTACGCGCCGGTCTCGAAACAGAGATGGAGCGAGACCAGTCCACGAGGAGAGCGGCGTTGGCGACCGCCGCCGGCGCCGCGTCGTTGCCGTTGCAGGAGCTCGTGCGGTACGCGACGCTCGCGCCCTCCAGCCACAACACGCAGTGCTGGCGGTTCGTGCCGTGCGCGCAGGCCGTCTCGATCCTGCCCGACCTCGAGCGCCGCTGCCCGGTCGTCGATCCGGACGACCACCACCTTTTCGTCAGCCTCGGGTGTGCCGCCGAGAACCTCATCCAGGCCGCCGCCGGCATGGGCTTCCGCGGCGAGTGCGCGTTCGGCGGCGCGGCGAGCGAGGGGATCGAGATCACGCTGACTCCCGTGCCGGCCGTGCACACTCCCCTTTTCGAGGCGATTCCGGCGAGGCAGTCCACCAGGTGCGAGTACGACGGGCGCCCTGTCTCGAACCACGAGCTGCGTCTTCTGGAGGAAGCCGGGAAGGGCGCGGGAGTGCGGGTGCTGCTCGTGACCGACCGGCAGATCATGGAGAGGGTCCTGGCGCTCGTGATCGAGGGCAACACGGCACAAATGCGAAACCCGGATTTCGTGCGCGAACTCAAGCAGTGGCTGCGCTACAACGGCAAACAGGCCGCACGCCTGGGCGACGGCCTGTATGTCGCGTGCTCGGGCAACCCGACGGCTCCGGCCTGGCTCGGAAGTCTGCTGTTCGACCTCTTCTTCAAGCCGGGCGCCGAAAACGACAGGTACGCGAGGCACCTCCGCAGCTCGGCCGGCGTGGCCGTGTTCGTCTCCGACCGCGACGACAGGGAGCACTGGATCGAGGCCGGCCGGGCGTTCGAGAGGTTCGCGCTGCAGGCCACGGCCCTCGGCCTGCGGACGGCCCACCTCAACCAGCCAGTGGAGGTGGCCTCCCTGCGCCCGAGCCTCGCCGAGACCATTGGTGCCGGCACGGGCCGCCCCGACCTCGTCATCCGCTTCGGCCGCGGCCCCCAGATGCCGCGCAGCTTCCGCCGTCCCGTCACCGCTGTTCTGCTGCCATCCTGACGAGACAGCTCGAGCACGGTGGCCAGCGCAAGCGGGTCACGGGCTCGAGGCCTGAGCCGCCGGCTGGCCCGTGGCAGGCGGCTGGGTCGTCGCCCCGCAGGTCAGTGGCGCCGATCCCCTCGATGCCGAATCGGGGTGGACCGGGCGCGGCGTTGCTTCGAGGCACCCGGCGGTGTTCTCCGCCGCGCCGATGAAGAGGTCGAGATGCGCCGTCGTGCGGGGCTGCCCGTGCAAGGCAAAAACCGCGGCGGCGAGGGAGCGCCTTCGGGTCGAGGCGATCTCGGCCTGCCGAGCGGCAAGGATGTCGAGGGCAGGTTCCCGATGCTCGTGTAGACTTCTCGGTGCGATACGGCGAGCGCGGAGGACTCGACACCCTTGACGAGCCGAGCCGACGGGACAGCGAGCTGGACGCCGAGACTCGAGATCCCGAGCGAGGCGTCGGTGAGCGCGTCCCGGCAGCCGGGCGAGGTCCTGGCGGGGCGGTTCCGTCTGGTCAGGGTGCTGGGAACGGGCGGCAGCGGCATCGTGTTCGAGGCGACGGACCTCGAGCTCTCCCAGCGCGTGGCGATCAAGCTCATCCACTCGCACCTCTCGGAGCCGCGCGCGCTGGAGCGGCTGCGGCGCGAGGTGAAGGCGGCACGCGGCGGCCACGAGCATGTCGTGACGGTCTTCGATCTCCACGAGTTCCACGGCATGCGCTTTCTCAGCATGGAGCTGGTCGAGGGGGCGAGCCTGCGGAGCGTGCTGGCGGCGCGCGCGCGGCTCGAGGTGAGCGAGGTGGTCGAAATCGGCCGGCAAGCCGCGACGGCGCTGGCCTTCCTCCACGGGCGCGGACTCGTGCACCGCGACATCAAGCCGAGCAACATCCTGCTCGGCGGCATGCGCGAGCCGGTGGCGACGGCGGTTCTGGCCTCGAGCACCGTCAAGGTGTGCGACATGGGTCTGGTGCGACCGCTGGAAGACGGCGTCACCCTCACCGAGAGTGCCATGGTGGTGGGGACCCCGGCCTACATGGCGCCGGAGCAGGCCACGGGCAGGGAGCTGACCCCGGCCACCGACGTGTACGCGCTGGGCCTCGTGTTGTGGGAGGCCCTCGCCGGCGAGACGCCGCTGAAGGCGGAGACGGCCGTGGCCACGCTCGTGAAGCGCCAGTCCAGGCGGCCGCCGCGGCTGCGGTCGGTGCGCCCCGATGCTCCCGCCTGGCTGGCACGCCTGCTGGCCGCCATGCTGGACCCACAGCCGGACCGCCGGCCGAGTGCGGCGGAGGTCGAGGCGTCCCTGGCGAGCGGACGCGCACGGCGGCGGCCGCCGTGGCGGGGCCTGGTCGCCGCCGCGGCAGTCCTGCTGGCGGCCGGAGCTGGCCTCGCCGGTTGGCGGGCGCTCAACGGTGGCGCCACGGTGCGGGTGGAGGCGGTGGGGCGGGAAGTGACGGGGTACGACCGGGGCGGCCGCGTCACCTGGCGGCACCGGGTGGAAAGCCCCATCCAGCAGGTGGTGCGCGCCGACCTGGACGGCGACCGAGTGGATGAGGTGCTGGTCGCGGCCTTTCCGGACCCGACGTCCGGACTGCGCCCCGATCGCCTGCCCCTGAGCGAGTTCCTCATCGTGTCCCGTTTCGGCACGCTGGTGACGCGTATCCGTCCCGAGCAGTTCGTGCGGTCGTGGTTCCACCCTTTTCCGTTGCGCCTGGCCCCGGCCATCGTGCTCGCCGACGTGGACGGCGACGGCTCGCCCGAGGTGTTGCTCAATGGGAGACAGCGCTCGTTCTATCCCACTGAGGTGCTGCTCTACTGGCCCCGGCACGGGGTGTGGGACTGGGCGCTCGACCACAGCGGTTCCCTGTGGGATTTCGCTGCGGTGCCGGGTCGTCCGGGACAGGTCGCCACAGTCGGCGTCAACAACCGGCTCGGGATGCACCCGGTGTTCGGGGTGTGGAGCGTCGTTCCACCCGCCCGGCGCCGTGAGGCCGCCCTGGGGGGCTCGACCCTCCCGTCGCCCGATCAGGGCCTGTTGGAGACCCCCAGCTTGCGCTGGGAGGCCTACGTCCCCCTCGCCAGCGAGCTGTGGGTCAGCGACGGTGGCGCCGCGTCGCACGTGGCGCCGGCCGCGGACGGCAGCTTCGAGGTGGTGGTCCTCGGGCGAAAAGTGCGGGTGGATGCCCTGGGCAACCCGGAAGGCCCCAACTGGGGTCGCGACGTGCGGGACCTGCGGCAGGACTTCCTGGCAAGGACCGCCAACCTGTGGCGCGCGGAGGGAACGAAGACCCCAGGCCTGATCGCAGACAAGGTGGCGGGTCTCGAGGCGGACATGGCGCCGCTGCTGGCCGAGCCGCCGTACCGGGCGATCCTGGCTCTGGCAGCCGCGCGCGCCTACGCCCGCAGCGGCGCCGGTGCACAGGCCCGCGCGGCTTTGCTGCCCGCGGAGTCCAACGAGGACGTCGCGTTTCGCCTCGCCAATTTGCAGGCGCTGGACGGCCAGCTTCCGGACGCCACGGCGCGCACCAGGCGCCTCGTCGAAGGAGGGCGCTCGCCGCGCGCCCTTTTCGACGCGGTTCGGCTGCTGCTCGACCTCGCGGTGGAAACCCGCGACGGCATGGAGCTGGAACGCGCCTTCGACGCCTGGGCGGGACTCGTGAACGCGGGCGAGGAGGTGCACGCCGGGGTGGTGTCGGCGTTCTGGGCCCGGGCCAGGCTGTGGTGGGATCGAGTGACGCCGGCCGACGGGCAGGTGCGTTCGTGGCCGCTGATGGACGAGGGCGAGGCGGTGGCCTGTCTGGCACGCTGGCGGCTGGGTCAGGCCTCGGCCGCCGATGCTGCGGCGATGGAGGAGTACGTCCGTGGCGGCCTCGAGGGGGCGCCGCTCGGCAACGCGGCGCGCGCCGCCGTGTTGCTGTCCACCGGCGCCAGCGCCGACGCCCTCCACCTCCTCGACCGCCTGGTGAGCGAGCTGCACTGGGAGGCCTCGTGGGACCTGCGGGCCCGCCAGTACCACGACCTCGCCCGCGCCCTCCGCGCCCACGCCCTGGCCGCCGTCGGCCGCCCCGAGCAGGCCCGCGCCGAGGCCGAGCGCCTGCTCGCCACGCGCCGTCCCGACCTGCTCCCCGCCATCCTTGCTCGAGAGGCCCTCGAGCGGCCGCCGTCGCAGGATCCGGCCGGTTCGGGATCAAGGTGATTCTCTGGTGGTGCGGGGCGAGGCCGCCGGCCTCGCCCCTGACCGGGGCTCGCTTACCGGCGCGCGAACTCGACGCGGCGGTTCTGGGCCCGCCCCAGCTCGGTCGCGTTGTCGGCCACCGGCCGCTCGGCACCGAGGCCGGCGGTGGTCAGGCGAGCTTCCTCGACGCCTCGCGACACGAGGTAGGCCTTGACGGCTGCGGCGCGCGCCTCCGAGAGCGTGCGGTTGTGAGCGGGGCTGCCGGTCGAGTCGGTGTGACCCTCGATGAGGAGCCGCCAGTCGGGCTCCGTTGCCAGCAGGCGCACCACCTCGTCGAGGGTGGGCAGCGACTCTGAACGGATCGTCGCCTTGTCCACGTCGAACAGGATGCCGTACAGCCGGGCGCGGCCGCTGCCCGCGAGGTCCTTGTGGAGCTCGCCCGCCACCGAGCCGGACCAGTGCGGGCATCCCCCGACCTGGGTGCTGACGCGTTTCCCGTTCCATGCGCCGGCGGGCAGGCCCTTGTCGGTGCCGTGCCACCAGTGGCCGAGGAAGCTCTGGCCGTCGGGCGTGAAGACGAACACCGCCGGGCCGTGCCCATCGCCCTCGGTCCACGCCAGCTTCATGACCCGGCCCTCGATCGTGCCCTCGAACACTCCCTCGTCGTACTCGTAGCAGCCGACCAGAGCCGTGCCCTGCTGGCGGAGATGGAACTTCGAGTAGCTGGTGTCGTACGTGCCCGAAATGTCTCCGAGCGGCTTCGGCTGCCGCTGGGTGCCGTAGCCGCGAAACCCCATGAGCTCGGTCCACGTGTCGTTTCCGTGGTTGTTCAGGATCGTCAGGCGCACGAAGCGCCCCTCGACCGGGGCGGCGGCCGATAATCGCTGCCCGTCGGCGCGATCTTTCAGCGAGGCGCGCAGCACGGGCGCGAACCCCGAGGTGGCCGAGGACGCCGAGACCTCGACCACGACGTCCCTGGCTCCGGCGCCATCCTGGTCGATCCCCGCCGTGTCGAACTCGAAGGCGGAGAAGGTCGAAGGCTCCGGCAGCTCGAACACGAACACGTTGCCGGTCGTTCGACCCTCGGCACACGCCCAGCCGCTGGCGGCGTCGTCATCGAGGATCGCGAGCACGGGCCAGCTGGCGTACGTCGCGGGCTCGACGACCACGACCACCCCGGCGCCGAGGCTCAACAAGTTCGGCTGCGGTGCCGCCACCGCCGGAGCGGCGGCGCAGGTCACCGCCAGTGCCAAGGACATGGGGGCGAGACACGGGCGCATGAGCATCCTCCGCGGCACGACGCCCTCCTCGTGAAGCGATGAGTCCATTTCGGGGTGCCGGCCGATGTCGTGATTCTACTCTTCCGGACGAACACGCGCACACGCCGCGTCGGCTGGCCAAGTGCCCTACGGCTGCACCCCGGACGGCGCCCCCGGCGAGCGCCGCGGCGCGCGCCGGGGGTCGTGGAACGGTCGTCGCGACCGTGTCAGGCGAGGTCGAAACGGTCGAGGTTCATGACCTTGGCCCAGGCGGCCACGAAGTCGCGCACGAACTTCTCCTGCCCGTCGGAGCAGGCATAGACCTCGGCGATGGCGCGCAGCTGGGAGTGCGAGCCGAATACCAGGTCGACACGGGTGCCAAGCCACTTCACCTGGCCCGTGGCGCGGTCGCGTCCCTCGTAGATCCCCTCGGTTGCGGTCTGCAGCCACTCGGTGCGCATGTCGAGGAGGTTGACGAAGAAGTCGTTGCTCAAAGTGCCGGGGCGCCCGGTGAAGACGCCGTGCCTGGACTGGCGATAGTTGGCGCCGAGCACGCGCAGGCCGCCCACCAGCACCGTCATCTCGGGGGCGGTGAGGGTGAGGAGCTGGGCGCGATCTACCAGCAGGTGCTCCGCCGGCCGGTCGAGCCCCGGGCGCAGGTAGTTGCGGAAGCCGTCGGCTTTCGGCTCCAGCACGGCAAAGGACGCCACGTCGGTCTGCTCCTGGGAGGCGTCCGTGCGCCCCGGGGCGAACGGCACCTCGATCTCGAAGCCGGCGCTCCTCGCCGCCTGCTCGACGGCCGCACAGCCGCCGAGGACGATGAGGTCGGCGAGCGACACCCGCTTGCCGCCACGCTGCGCCGCGTTGAAGGCGGCCTGGATTCCCTCGAGGACCTCCAGCACTCGAGCGAGCCGCTCGGGCTCGTTGACCTCCCAGTCCTTCTGGGGTGCGAGACGGAGGCGCGCCCCGTTGGCGCCCCCGCGCTTGTCGGAGTTGCGGAACGGCGAGGCCGAGGCCCAGGCTGTCGAGACCAGCTCCGCGACCGACAGGCCGGAAGCGAGGATCTGCTGCTCGAGGGCGGCGATGTCGGCCGGCCCCACCAGCTCATGATCGACCGCGGGCACGGGGTCCTGCCAGATCAGCTCCTCGGCCGGGACTTCCGGCCCGAGATAGCGGGAACGGGGGCCCATGTCACGGTGGGTGAGCTTGAACCAGGCACGAGCGAAGGCGTCGGCGAACTCCTCGGGGTGGGCGTGGAAGCGGCGCGCGATCGGCTCGAAGATCGGGTCCATGCGCAAAGACATGTCGGCAGTGGTCATGATCGGCGGGTGCTTCCTGGTGGGGTCGTGGGCGTCCGGCACCATGTCCTTTTCGGCGACGTCCTTGGCGACCCACTGCCAGGCGCCGGCCGGGCTCTTCACCAGCTCCCACTCGTAGCCGAAAAGCATGTCGAAGTAGCCGGTGTCCCAGCGGGTGGGGTTCGGCGTCCAGGCGCCCTCGATGCCGCTCGTGATGGTGTCCGGCCCCTTGCCGCTGCGGAAGGAGTTCTTCCAGCCGAGGCCCTGCTCCTCGAGGCCCGCGCCTTCCGGCTCGCGCCCGACGTACAGGGCGGCGGGTGCGGCACCGTGGCACTTGCCGAACGTGTGGCCGCCGGCCACGAGCGCCACCGTTTCCTCGTCGTTCATCGCCATGCGGGCGAACGTCTCGCGGACGTCGCGGCCCGAGGCGACGGGATCGGGGTTGCCGTTGGGCCCTTCGGGGTTGACGTAAATGAGGCCCATCTGCACGGCACCGTACGGTCCCTCGAGCTGCCGGTCGCCGCTGTAGCGCTGATCGCCCAGCCACTCGGTCTCGCGCCCCCAGTCGATGTCTTCCTCCGGCTCCCAGACGTCCTCCCGCCCGCCGGCGAAGCCGAACGTCTTGAACCCCATCGACTCGAGAGCGCAGTTGCCGGCCAGGATCATGAGGTCGGCCCACGAGATCTTGCGCCCGTACTTCTGTTTGATCGGCCAGAGCAGACGCCGCGCCTTGTCGAGGTTGGCGTTGTCGGGCCAGCTGTCAAGCGGCGCGAAGCGCTGGGTGCCGGACGAGGCGCCGCCGCGGCCGTCGGCAATGCGGTAGGTGCCAGCCGAGTGCCACGCCATGCGGATGAACAACCCGCCGTAGTGGCCCCAGTCGGCCGGCCACCACTCCTGCGAGTCGGTCATGAGGGCGAAGAGATCCCGCTTCACGGCCTCGAGGTCGAGGCTTTCGAACTCCTTCCTGTAGTCGAACGCCTCGCCCATCGGGTTCGAGGCCGGGGAGTGCTGGTGGAGCACCCGCAGGTCGACCTGCTCCGGCCACCAGTCCCGGTTCGTCATCGGTCTCTGGCGTCGGGCGCCCATCACCGGGCACGTGCTGGGGTTTTCGGACATGGTGCGCCTCCTTCCGCTGGAACATCTGGTTCGCGAGCCGTCGCTCGCTTGGCGGGGTTGCCGGTGCGTGGAGCCGAAGCCTCCGGGCCGGCCGAGACGACCTGCCCGTCGGTGGTGTGGGCCAGGCAGCGAGGGCACCGCCCCCAATAGATGACCTCGGCCTCGTCGACCTCGAAACCCGCGTCGTCGGCCGGTGTGAGGCAAGGGGCCGCACCCACGGCGCAGTCGACGTCGACCACGCAGCCGCAGGCGCGGCAGATGAGGTGGTGATGGTTGTCGCCCGCCCGAGCTTCGAAGCGAGCCGGCGACCAGGCTGGCTGGATGCGCCGGAGCAGCCCCTTGTCGGTCAGCACGGCGAGGGCGTCGTACACCGCCTGGCGGGAGATGGCGCCAATCTCGGCCCGTACGGCCTGCACGATCTCGTCTGCTGTGCCGTGCGGCCGGCGTGCCACGGCGTCGAGCACGGCCAGCCGCTGGGCCGTGACGTGGACACCGTGGCGGCGCAGCAGCTCGGCGAGGGCGGTGGACATGCCTGTAGTATCGGTCTGACTCTGGATCGTGTCAAGAGGTCGATCGAATCAAGTGACTCATCGTTGGCCTGCGCCGACACGACGGAAGGCGGTGCGCGCACCGCCGCCTTCACTGCAGGATAAACTCGGCGAACTCGTCGACCGTCGCGAAGTAGGCGACGCACGCCTTCCGCATCCAGTCGCGGATGACCGGGATGTCGTGCGCCCATCCGGCGGCGGCGGCATTCACGCCGGCAGCGTGCGCCATCTGGATGCCGGGCCGGAGGTCGTCCACCACCAGGATCTCTCGCGCGTCGAGCTGGAGCCGCTGCATGATCTCGTGCACCGCCCAGGGGCTCGGCTTCCGGTGCTGGGGCTCCATGTCCCACCCGAACACGAGATCGGGTTCGGGATGCCCGGCCTCCTGGTAGTGGCGGCGGATGACGTCGGACTCCGAGTGCGAGACCACGGTGACAAGGCCGCCCCGCTGCCGGAACGCCGCCAGGGCGTCCAGGAAACCGGGGTAAAACTGCGGCGTCGCGACGGTCGTGTGCTGGCGCCAGATGCGGTGCTCCACCGCCAGCTCTTCCGGAGTCATGCCGAGTTCAAGGACGAGGAACGCCATGATGCCGGGGTCGAAGTTCTTGACGAACCAGCCGTCGAGATCGACGGGCGTCACGCCGGGGCGCAACACCTCCATGCTGCGCACGTGAGCGGGGTGGTGCACCCGGGCGGAACTGTCGACGGCGGTGTCGTCGTGGTCCAGGACGAGGCAGCGGTAGCGCGTGGCACGGCCCTCCGGCGGCCGGTGATCATAGCGCGGGGGCGAGGCGGGGCGGCGCAGCGGGCACGCGCAGCGCGACCTCGAGGCCGCCCTCGGGCCGGTTCGCGGCGGTGGCCGAGCCCCCGTGCAGCGCCGCGGCGCGCGCGGTGATGGCGAGCCCCAGGCCGGCCCCGCCGCGCCCGCGCTCGCGCGCCTCCTCGACCCGGAAGAACGGCTCGAACAGCGAGGCAAGATCCTTCTCGGGCACCCCCGGACCCGAGTCGCTCACCGTGACCACGACCCAGCCGCCCTGCGTCTCGACGCCGACCCGCACCTCGCTGCCCTCGGGGGTGTAGGCGATGGCGTTGCGCACCACGTTGTCGACCGCGCTGCGCAGTGCCTCGCGGTGGCCCCGCACCACGGCCGGCCGGGGGCAGTCGGCGAGCACCGCCACGCGGCGCGTCGAGGCCTCGAACCCGGCGTCCTCGGAGATCTCGGCGACCAGCTCCGCGAGGTCGACGTCCTCGGGGTCTCCAGGGAGACCTGCGCTGTCCAGGCGCGAGAGTTCGAGGAGCTGGCCGATGAGATGGTCGAGGCGGTCCGACTCGGTCTCGAGCCGGTCCAGGATCGGCCCGGCCTCCGGCCCGGCCCGCTGCCGCGCCAGCTCGAGCGCGACACGGATGCGCGCCAGCGGCGAGCGCAGCTCGTGGGAGACGTCGCGGACGAGCCGGCGCTGGGCGTTGACCAGGGTGTCGATGCGGTCCGCCATGGTGTTGAGCTCGCGGGCGAGGGTGCCGATCTCGTCGCGCCGGGCCTCGACACGGGGGTCGACGCGGGCCGCCAGGTCGCCGGCGGCCAGCCGTCGCGCCACCGCCTGCAGGCGCGCCACCGGCGCGGCGAGCTGGCGGGCCAGCCAGTAGCACACGGCACCCACCAGCGCGGTGAGCGCCGCCAGGCGCCACGACAGCCCGGCAGGGTCCAGGAGGTCGACGAGGCGAGGCGGACGCCGCGCTGCCGAAACGACGACGTAGTGGGCTCCGTCAGGGGCGGTGGTGGCGCGCCCCACCATGTGGAACATTCCGGAGCGCTCGGAAACCGTATCGCCTGAGGCGCCGACGCGCCGGCCGAGCGCGACGGCCTCCGAGGGAGGCTCGGGGCCCTCGACCGGGGTGCCGTCGGGGCGCATCACGAAGACGGCGAGAGGGCGGCGCTCGCCGTGCCGTTCCGCGGGCGGGAAGGGCCACGTCTCGCCCTGCGCGAGGCGCGTCGCGACCTCCTCGGTGCGCTGCGAGAGGTGCTCCTCGACGTTGCGCTGCCAACGCTCGAGCGAGGCGCGGGAGCGCGTGAAGAACGGCGAGGAAACGACGAGCAGCACGGCAAAGGCCAGCATCGCCAGCCAGAACCACATGAAGATGCGCGCGAACAGGCTGCGCATCTAGCCGCCGCTCCGGACGTAGAGGTAGCCGAGCCCGCGGACGGTCTTGATCCGATCGCCGCCGTCCGGTCCGGGCCCCAGTTTGCGCCGGAGGTTCGAGACGTGCACGTCGAGCGCTCGCTCGTACGAGGCGGCGCGCCGGCCCAGTACCTCGCGGTACACGGTGTCGCGCCGCACCACCTTGCCGGCGTCGCGCACCAGCAGCTCGAGGATCGAGAACTCGGTGCCGGTCAGTGCCACGGCCCGTCCCGCCACGCGAACGGCGCGGGTGCCGCGGTCGAGCTCGAGGTCGCCGACCGCAAGCACATCCGGGGGTGAGATCTGGGCGTGGCCGCGCCGCAGCACGGCGCGGATGCGGGCGACCAGCTCCCGGGGCGAGAACGGCTTGGGCATGTAGTCGTCGGCTCCGAGCTCGAGCCCGACCACGCGATCGATCTCCTCCCCTCGGGCCGAAAGCATGATCACCGGCAACGACGAGCGTTCGCGCAGGCGGCGCAGGACGTCGAACCCGCCGAGCTTCGGGAGCATGACGTCGAGCACCGCGAGGTCGAACGCGCCCTCGCTCGCGACGCGCAGGCCGGCCTCGCCGTCGTGCGCGGCCGCGACGGCGAACCCTTCCCCTTCGAGGTACTCGCGAAGGAGCGCCACGAGTTCGACGTCGTCGTCGACCACGAGCAGGCGGGTCATGCCGTCCTCACTCTACCAGCGGGGAGCGGTGGCGGCGCCAGTCTTTGCGTTTCTTTACGGGGCGCTTGCAGTTGTTTGCGCGGAGCTGGCCAACACTTGACGGCCGATCCGCGTCTCGGGTCTGGAAGGGTGGGGCGCGACCCCCGCGGGGCGGTGGAGACGGCGGGCAAGGCGGGGTCGCCGGCGGGTCGGGTGGGGGCCGGCACGAGCCCGGGTCGTGGCGAGCCGGGCTCGTGGGCCGGTGGATCCGGAGGGCGAAATGAGGCGTTGGCTCGTGATGGCAGCTGTGGTCGTGGTCGCCGGGGCGGCGGGGACCTACGTGGCGCTCAGGCGGGACGGCGACGGGCCGTCATACCGTTTCGTGACGGTGGAGCGCGGCAACATCGACTCGGTCGTCACCGCCACCGGCACGCTCTCGGCCGTGACCACCGTGCAGGTCGGAACCCAGGTCTCGGGGCTGATCGCCGAACTGCTCGCCGACTTCAACGACAGGGTCGAGAAGGGCCAGGTCATCGCCCGGCTCGACACCACGCTGCTCGAGTCGAGCCTGCGCGACGTCGAGGCGGCGCTCGAGCGCAGTCGGGCCGAGCTCCGCCAGGCGGAGCGCGACCACGAGCGGATCTCCTCGCTGTACCGGCAGGGGATCTCGGCCGTGGCCGACTTCAACAAGGCGCAGTACAACCTCGACGTGGCGCGGGCCCAGGTGAAGTCGGCCGAGGCCTCGCTCGCCCGGGCGAGGCAGAACCTCGCGTACGCGACGATCACCGCACCGGTGTCGGGGATCGTGGTGGAGCGCGCAGTGGACGTCGGCCAGACGGTGGCGGCGAGCCTCTCGGCACCGAGGCTCTTCACCATTGCCAACGATCTCTCGGAGATGCAGATACTGGCGCCGGTGGACGAGAGCGACATCGGCCGCATCCAGGAGGGCCAGAAGGTCCGCTTCACGGTCAAGGCGTACCCGGAACGGAAGTTCGAGGGCACCGTCAAGCAGGTGCGTCTGCAGTCCACGATCGAGCAGAACATCGTCAACTACACCGTGGTCATCGCGGTGGCGAACCCCGACGGCACGCTGCTGCCGGGGATGACCGCCACGGTCGAGTTCGTGGTCGCGAGCGCGGAGAACGTGCTCAAGGTCGCGAACGCGGCGTTGCGCTTCCGGCCGCCGGAGGCGCTGGCGGCGCAGGCCCGCGCCCGCTTCCAGAAGGAGATGGCGGCGCGGCGGGCGGCGCAAGGAGACGGGGTCGCTGGGCAGCGGCCCGGCGGCGACAGGATGGGCGCGGAGGAAGGCGGCTCCGGCAGCGGCTTCGCGGGCGGGGGCGCGCTGGCGGGCAGCGGGGGCAACGGTGCGCGCGGCAACCGGGAGTTCGCGGTGCTGTACTACCTCGCCGCCGACGGCACGCTGGCCATGATGCCGGTGCGGGCGGGGATCACCGACGGGCAATCCACCGAGGTCCGAGGCCGGCAGCTCGAGGCCGGGATGCAGGTCATTGCCGGGATGACGCAAAGCGCCACGAAGGCTTCGACCAACCCGTTCCAGGCCACCCAGCCGAGCGGACCGCCGCGCCCGCCGGGGATGTTCTGAGCGGAAGCCAGGCCATGAGCGACACCGCGGTCATCCGGACCCACGCCCTCACGAAGGTCTATCACATGGGCAGCACCGAAGTCCGCGCCTTGCGTGGGATCGACCTCGAGGTGCGGCGGGGCGAGTTCGTCGCCGTCATGGGCGCCTCGGGCAGCGGCAAGTCGACGCTCATGAACATCCTCGGGTGCCTCGACGTGCCGACCGCCGGCACGTACGACCTGGACGGGGAGCGCGTCAACGGGCTCGACCGCAACGCCCGCGCCCACATCCGTAACCGCAAGATCGGCTTCGTCTTCCAGGGGTTCAACCTGCTCGGCCGGACGACCGCGGTGGAAAACGTCGAGCTGCCGCTGCTGTACGACCGCTCCGGGCAAAAGCTGCACACCCGCCGGCTGGCGCTCGAGGCGCTCGAGCGGGTGGGTCTGTCCGACCGCGCCCACCACCAGCCCAGCGAGCTTTCGGGCGGCCAGCAGCAGCGCGTCGCCATTGCCCGCGCTCTCGTCACCCGCCCGGCGCTCCTGCTTGCCGACGAGCCTACCGGCAACCTCGACACCCGCACCTCGGTGGAGGTCATGGCGCTGTTCCAGGACCTCAACGAGCAGGGGATCACGATCGTGCTCGTCACCCACGAGCGCGACCTCGCCCGCTACACCCGGCGCGTCGTCGAGCTGCGCGACGGCCACATCATCCGCGACACGCCGGTGCCCGAGCGCGCCGTCGCGGCCGAGGACCTGCGCACCATAGCGCTCGACGACGAGGAGGCGAGCTAGCCATGCGCGCCATCGTGCTCGTCAAGGTCGCCCTGCAGAGCATTCTCAAGAACACGCTGCGCTCGCTGCTGACGATGCTGGGAATCATCATCGGGGTGGGGGCGGTGATCGTCATGGTCGCGGTCGGGCTCGGCGCCCAGCAGCGCATCCAGCAGCAAATCGAAAACCTCGGCACCAACATGATCGTGCTCACCGCCGGGGCGTCCACGCAGGGCGGCGTCAGCCAGGGAGCGCAGAGTTTCAACCGCCTGACCGTGGCCAACGCCGACGCGTTGCGGCGGGAGAGTACCTTGCTCGTCGCCATTTCGCCCGTGATCGTCACCGGCGGGCACGTGCAGGGAGGGATCGGCAACTGGCGCACCGCGATCCAGGGCGTTGCGGTCGACTACCAGGTGATCCGGGACTGGGCGACGACCTCCGGCTCGTTCTTCGACGCCACCGACGTGCGGGTGGCGCGCAAGGTGGCGGTCATCGGCGCCACTGTGGCCGCCAACCTCTTCCCCGACCAGGACCCGGTGGGGCAGGAGATTCAAATCCGCAGCGTGCCGTTCCGGATCATCGGGGTGCTCGCGCCGAAGGGGCAGACGGCGGGCGGCTCGGACCAGGACGACGTGGTGCTGGCACCGTACACCACCGTCCAGACGAGGCTCGCGGGCCGCCAGTTCATCCCCCAAATCCTGGCGGCCACGGCCAGCCCGTCCGACATCCCGGCGGCAATGGAGGAAATCACCTCGATCATGCGCGAGCAGCACCGCCTGGCGGCGTGGGAGGACAACGACTTCACGGTCCGCAACCAGGCCGACCTCGCGGCAGCGGCCCAGAGCACCACCGAGGTGATGACCCTGCTGCTCGCGGCCATCGCCTCGATCTCGCTGCTCGTGGGCGGGATCGGAATCATGAACATCATGCTGGTGTCGGTCACCGAGCGCACGCGCGAAATCGGCATTCGTCTCGCCATCGGCGCCCGCGGCTCCGACGTGATGACTCAGTTTCTCGTCGAGAGCACGGTCATGAGCCTGGTCGGCGGCGCCATCGGCACGGCCGCCGGGTTCGCCGGCGCCCGCATCCTGGGGCACTTCACGGGCTGGAACACCGCGGTGTCAGTGCCGACTGTCGTGCTGGCGCTCGCGTTCTCCGCCTCGGTGGGGATCTTCTTCGGGTTCTACCCGGCCCGGCGCGCTGCCTCGCTCGACCCGATCGAGGCGTTGCGGTACGAGTAGACCCTTGCCCGGCCCCGGCGCGGTCGGGGGCGTCGGCGCCCGACCCTGGTCAGCCCTGGGGGCCCTCCAGGGCGGGTCGCTGAAACGCACGAGGCGGTCCGGGCAGGCCAGGCGGTCCACCGTGGCGGTGCGCGCTCGCGATGGCCGCCGCCGATTCCCCGCGGCCCTCCTGTGCAGCCTCAACCCTGTGAGTAGCGAGGCGGAGGACAAGGGGCAGCGGCTGCGGTAGGCTTGGCGCGTGCGGCGCCCGCGCCGCGCGGGAGGTGACTCGTGGCTCGACGGGGAGGCGGCCTCGGCACGCTCGTGGTGCTCGTCATCGGCTTTGTGCTCGGGCAAATCGCGCCGCCGGTGTTGCCGTCGCCGCTCGGGGGCGGGGGCACGCCGGTCGCCGGGCCGAGGGTGGCCGCCGTGCCGATGCCGACCCTTCCCCCGCTGCCTCCCGACTTGGGGGAAGGGGAGCGGCGCGATATCGAAGTCTTTCGCCGGGCCTCGGCGTCGGTGGCGTACATCACGACCGTGGCGCTGCGGCGCGACTTCTTCTCGATGGACGTGTTCGAGATCCCGAGCGGCAGCGGGTCCGGGTTCGTGTGGGACCGGGAGGGGCACATCGTCACCAACTTCCACGTCGTGAGCGAGGGGCAGGCTGTCCGGGTGACGCTCGCCGACCAGTCCGAGTGGGACGCCAGGGTGGTGGGGCTGGCGCCCGACAAGGACCTGGCGGTGCTGCGCATCGCCGCCGAGCCCTCGCACCTGGTGCCGCTGCCGGTGGGGAGTTCCTCGAACCTCGCGGTGGGCCAGCGGGTGCTCGCGATCGGGAACCCGTTCGGGCTCGACCACACGCTCACGACCGGTGTGCTCTCCGCCCTCGGGCGGGAACTCAAGTCGCCCAGCGGGCGGGTCATTCGCGATGTGCTGCAGACCGATGCGGCCATCAACCCCGGCAACTCGGGAGGGCCGTTGCTCGACTCGAGCGGCCGGCTCATCGGGGTCAACACCGCGATTTACAGCCCCTCCGGGGCCTCGGCCGGAATCGGGTTCGCGATCCCCGTCGACACGGTCAAGGCGCTGCTCCCACAGCTCATCGCGTACGGCAAGCCGGTGCAGCCGGGGATCGGGATCGTGCCGCTGGCCGACTACTGGGCCTCGCGGTTCGGAATCGAGGGCGTGATCATCCGCAGCGTTTCGGACGGCAGCCCGGCGGCGCGCGCCGGGCTCGAGGGGCTGCGCATGACCCGAACGGGCCGGGTGGTGCTGGGCGACGTGATCACGGCCGTCAACGGCACGAGGGTGCGGCGCGTCGACGACCTCCTGCACGCCTTCGAGGCAGCCGGAGTGAGCGCGCGGGTGCGGCTGTCCGTGCGGCGGGACGACGACACGCGCGAGGTCGCCGTCACGCTGGTCGCCCTGGACTGACCCTCAGCGACCGATGTCGCGGGCGCGCAGGCGCTGCAGTTCCTCGGCGGTGCGGCGGCGGCGCAGCCCGCCGAGCAGCGTGAGGGCGAGCGCGGTCCCGATGCCTCCGCCCAGTAGCAAGGGGTAGAACACCTCCCACGGCTGACGCATCGCCAGCGCGACGGCGCCCACAGCGAGAGCGGCGAGACCGACGATTCCGATCGCGACGAGGGTGGCGACGGCGAGGCGAGGCGCCCGCCGGCGGGAGGCCAGCACGCCCGTGAGCGCGCCGAGCGACCCGAGCAGGAGCCCGAGCAAGCCTCCGACGAGGCCAGCCTGACGCGCCGTCCACCACGACCCGGGCACCACGAGGGGATCCTCGCCCGGCCCGAACGTGACCAGCTCGAGCGGCCCCAGTTCGACGACCCCCCGTCCTGGCAGGACCAGGTTGATCTCGAGCCGGGAGGGCGCCGGCTGCCCGACCGCGGTGGTGAACGGCAGCACGAAGTGGCGCCAGCCGGAGGTGCCGGTGAGACTGCGCAGCGGCCCGCGTGATGCCAGGGTGCGCGAGAAGAAGCGGCTCCCGTCGGGGAAGACGCTCCACATCTCGAGGAAGCCCTCGCCTTCCACACCCTCGTGTCGCACCCTGCCGCGCACGGCGTAGACGCTCGTCGAAACGGGCGGCGCCTCGATGGCGAGAAGCGGCACCGGCAGGCCCGGCGCGGCGCGCTCGACTCGCAGGTGCGCTGCCTCGCCGCCCGTCTGCCCACCGATCACCCGCACGCTGGCCCCGTCGGGCCGCGCGGATCGGCCTTCCCATCCGAGCCGCGCCACGACCTCCTCACCGTCCGCGGCGAGTGCGGTACCGGCCGCCACGGCCAGCGCGAGCGCGAATGTCTTCATGAGTCCCTCCCCGTGGCGCTCCGGTACGCTGCGAGCAGCGCCCGGAAGCTGGTCTCGTCGAGCTTGCCGTCGGCGAACACCGCGCGCAGGGTGCGCTCGAACTCGTCGGCATGGTCGTGGCTGTCCACGACCTTGATCTTCTCGATCAGCCGGTCGAGTCGCAGCCGCACGGTGGGGTAGCTGATCCCATACGCCGCGGCGGTGTCCTTGAGCGAGCCCGAATGGAGGACGAAGCGCTTGAGGAAAGCGAGATCCTCGTCGTTGAGGTACTCGATCCAGGCGCCGCTGCTCGACTGGCTCACGTTCATGCCTCCCGAGGTTAATTTACTTCTACATTTTATTAATGTCAACATTAATAAAAGATGAACCGCTTCACTGCGCCGGCAGGCGCGCTACAGTGCCGGGGCGGGGGGCGTCACATGCGGATGCGAAGGACCGGATCGGTGAGGGTGGCGGCAATGGCGGTGTGGCTCGTGGCCGCCACCGGCGCGGCGGCGGTGCGCTCGCCGCAGGACGTGCTCGGGATCGAGGTCGGGGGAGACCGGGTGCTGGCCTCGTACGAAGAAATCCAGCGCTACCTCGGCGTGCTCGCCGCCTCGAGCCCGCGGGTGCGGGTGATCGAGCTCGGGGAAACCGTGGAGCGGCGGCGCATCGTCGGAGCTGTCATCTCGGCCCCAGCCAACCTGAACAGGCTCGACGAGCTCCGCCGGCGGTGGGGGCGGCTCGCCGACCCGCGCCGGGCGCGCCCCGGCGAGATCGAAGATCTCGTGGCGACGACCCCGGCGTGTGTCGTGGTCACTGCGGGTATCCACTCCACCGAAGTGGCGGGACCGCAATCGCTGCTCCTGCTCGCTCACGAGCTGGCGTCGGCCGAGGGCGACCCCGTGGCGGCGTGGCTCGCCGATGTCGTGGTCGTGCTGGTGCCGTCGTTGAACCCCGACGGCCACGAAATGGTGGTGAACTGGTACCGGCGCCACCTCGGCACCCCGTACGAAGGGTCCAACCCGCCGTTCCTTTACCACCGGTACGCGGGCCACGACAACAACCGCGATTTCGTGTACCTGAACCTGCCCGAGTCGAGGGCGCTCAACCGCTTCCTCTCCCGCGACTGGCGCCCGCAGGCGCACCTCGACCTCCATCAGATGGGGCTGCAGGGGCCGCGGCAGTTCGTGCCGCCGTTCGCGGACCCCATCGCCCCCCTCGTCCACCCCCTGGTCTGGCGCATGACCTCCCTCCTCGGCGGACTCATGGCGCTGCGACTCGAGGAGGACGGGCGCGCCGGTGTGGTCTCGGGGTGGGAGTTCGACGGAGCGTGGATCGGCGGAACCCGCAACACCGGCTGGTGGAAGAACATCTTCGGCGTGCTTACGGAAACCGCCGGGACGCTGCTGGCCACGCCCTTGCACATCGACGAGAACGAGCTGCGGGCGGGCGGCAAGGGACTGGCCGAGTACCGGCCGCAGCTTGACTTTCCGAACCCCTGGCGAGGCGGCCGCTGGGGGCTGCCGGAAGCCGTGGGGTACCAGCGCGTGCTGGTGCGCTCGTTCGTCGAGTTCGGCGCCACGTTCAGGAGGTCCTTGCTGCGCGACGTCGTGGCCATGGCAGCCGAGGCCACGCGTCAGGGGGGCGAGGAGGCGCCGCGAGCCTGGCTCGTGCCGCCGTTTGCGGCTGATCCCGCTCGGGCCAGGCACCTCGTCTCCCTGCTGCAAGAGGCCGGCGTCGAGGTGAAGGTCGCGCGCTCCCCGCTGGCTGCCGCTGGCCGGAGCTTTCCTGCCGGCACGATCGTGCTCGGCGCCGCCCAGCCGCTCCGGCAGTTTCTCCTCGAGGTGCTCGAGCCTCAGCCCTACCCCGAGGTGCGGGCGGTCCCGGGAGGCGAACCGTGGCTGCCGTACGACGTGACGGCCTGGAGCCTGCCGCTCTTCTTCGGGGTGGAGGTGGTGCGGGTGGAGGGAAGCCTCGAGGGTGCCCTCGATGACCTGGTGGGGGCGGCGTTCCTCACTGCCGGGGATCCGCCGAAGGCGCGCCAGGTCGCCGTGCCAGCGAGCCAGGTCGGGGCGTTTGCTGCCGCGAACCGCGCCCTGGCGGCCGGGCTGGAGGTGCGGCAGGTGGACGAGGCGGCGGCGGGCGTGCCGCCGTGCTTCGTGATTGCGGGCGCGCCCGAGACCGTAGGTCGCGTCATTCGGGAGGCGGGGGTGGAGGCGCGGCGCTGGGAAGGTGCGGCTGCAGCCGGGCGGCGCCTGCGCCGGGTCCGGGTCGGGGTGCTGCACCCGGACCGTGGGATCGAGGACGCCGGGTGGTGCCGGCTGGTCCTCGAGCGGGCCGGGTTCGAGGTGGAGGTGGTGGACCGGCGGCGCCTGGCGGCGCCCGCAGAGATGGCGGGGATCGACGTGCTGGTGATGCCGGCGATGGACAGGAGGGTGCTGGCCGACGGCCGGGCTGGCGCGAGGCCGATCGTCGCCCCTCCCCCCGAGTACGTGGGCGGCCTCGGAGCGGAAGGCACGGAGGCCGTGCGGCGGCTGCTGGCGCGCCGAGGCACGGTGATCGGCGTCGGCGGGAGCGCCGAGTGGCTCATCGACACCCTCGACCTGCCGGTCACGGTGCCGACTCGGGCGGCGCCGCGCAGCGAGCTGACCTGCCCGGGCTCCCTGCTGCGCCTCGATGTTGACCGCCACTCGAGGCTCGGGTGGGGGCTCCCGCCCAGCCTGGCCGTGCTCATCGACGACCCGCTCGGGTTCGAGACGCGGCCCGCCGGCCCCGGCGCCGCCCGCGAGGTGGGGGCCCGCTTTCCCGACGCTCCGCTGCTGGTCGCCGGGTGGATGCGGGGCGAGCGGGTGCTGCAGCGGCGTGCCGCTGCGGTCGCCCTCTCCTGGCAGGGAGGACGGATCGTTCTGCTGGCATTCTCACCCCACTTCCGGGCGCAGACGGAAGGCGCGTTCCCGCTGCTGTTCAACGCCATCGGCATGGCCATGGGCGACCCCGCACCGCCGCAGAACTAGCGCCGACGCTGTTCGAGGCGGGTGCGCAGCGGAGCGAGCAAGGGGTCGGCCGCGCCGTACAGCTTCTCGGCCAGCGCCAGCGCCCGGCCCGCCTCGTCGAGCGAGCCGCGCAACAGCAGGTTCTCCACGCTGGCGGCCGCCTGTCGCCGCGGAAGCTCGGCGAGCAGGTCCCGGACCTCCTGATTGGCAGGCTCCAGGCTCTGGGCCTGCTGGGTCTCGAGGATGGCCTTCTCGAACTGTTCGGCCGCTGCCATGGCTCGGGCCTGCTCGAGCAGCGCCGCAAGCCTGAGCTCGCGGGACCGGGCCCGCTGGTGCTCGTAGCGCAGGCGGAGCCCGCGGATCGCCGCCTCCCCGCCGAACATCTTCTCGGCCAGCGCCAACACCCGCTCGGCCTCGTCGAGCTCGCCGGTCTGCAGCCGCAGCTCCACGGTGGCGGCGGCCTCGAGCAACTCCTGCATGCGCTTGCGCTGTTCGGAGAGGCGGTTGAGCTGCGCCTGGGCCTCGGCGAGCAACACCGTCACCTCGGGGCTGGCCACTCGCAGGCCGGTCGCCTCTTCGAGCAGCGGCAGCGCGCGGTCCGGATCCTGGGCCGCGAGGGCGCGGCGAGCCTCGCTGACCAGAAACGCCAGCCGCTCCTCCTCGGCCCGCTGCGCGGTAACGGCGGCCTCGACGCGGCCGCGCAGCCCTGCCAGCGGCCCTTCCTCGCCGAGGTGGGAGGCGCAGGCCTCGAGCCGGAGAGCGGCGCGATCGAGGTCCCCGGCTTCGAGCAGGCGCTCGATGCCGGCGGCCGCCTCCTCGCGGGCGCGGCGGCGGCGCTCGGCCTCCTCGTGTTCTCGCCAGGCCGTCTGCATCTTGCCCTGGATTTCCAGGAGCGTGGCGTCGCCCGGCTTGAGGCGCAAGGCCTCCTCGAGCTTCGTGATGGCCTCGGCGAAGTGAAACGCCTCGACGCAGCCGGCTGCCTCGCGCAGCAGGAGCTTGACGTGCGCCTCTCGCTCCTGGAGCCGGAGCGCGCCGAGGCGCTGCCGCAAGGCGGACAGCTCCATGGCGTCGCCGCACTCGACGAGGGCGCGGGCCAGGCGTTCCTCGGCCGCGTCCAGCCGGCCGCCCTGGAGGAGGAAGCGCACCTCCTTGACGGCCGCCTGTACCGCAGCCTGCCGCCGCTGCGCTTCTTCGTACTCGGCCTGCGCCTGCCTGGTCTTGGCCAGGATGGCGGGGATCTCCTCGTCATCGGGCGCCAGGGCCGCCGCCTCCTCGAGGTGCTCGATCGCGGCGGGGAACGCGTTCTGCTCCACGCAGCGAGCGGCCTCACGCAGCAGCGCCCTCACCCGGCGCCGCGCCTCCTTCTGCCGCGCCCCGGCGAGCTCGGCGCGCACCTCGGCGAGCTCCGCGGTCTCGCCGGCCGCCTCGCACGCGGCGTCCAGCTGCTGCGCCGCCTCGTCGAGCCTGCCTTCGGCCAGCAGCTCGCGCACCCGGGCAGCCGCCTCGGCCGCGGCGCGCTGCAGCTCGCGTTCGCGCTCCCAGCGCTTCTGCGCGCGCTGTGTCGCAGCCAGAGCGCGGCGGATGCCGTCGTCCTCCGGCCTCAGGGCGAGGGCGTGTTCGAGGGTGTCGATGGCCTCGTCGTAGCGCGCCTCGTCGGCCAGTGCCCGGGCCTCGGAGAGCAGTGAGAGCACGTCCGACTCGATCTTGCGCTGCTCGGCCTCGGTGATGCGCCGGTCCATCGCCTCCAGTTCGGACAGCTCGCCGCATCGCTCGCGGGCGGCGGCCAGGATCTCGCGTGCCGCGGCAAAATCCTCGCTCTCGATGGCGAGCTGGACCGCACCCTCGGCATCCTCCAGGGCCTTTTGCCGGAGCTGCGCCTCCTCCTGCTCCCTGAGGGCGGTCTGAGCCCGCTGGAGCAGGTTCTCGACCTTGCGGTCCCGGGCGCCGGCAGCGGCGAGGAACTCCTCGAGGCGGGCCACGGCCTCGGCCGGCCGGTCGGCGTGCAGCAGCTCGTCGGCATGCTTGAGCGCCCGGTCCCGGGCCAGCTGCTGTTCTCGCTTGGCAATGCGGGCCCGGATGTCCTCCAGCGCCCGACTCACGCCTTGCTCGCGCTCGACCTTGTCCACCAGCTCGAGGGCGGCTCCGAGTTCGCCGCGGGCGAGCAACGCCTCGGCCTCGGCCATCGCCATCGCCAGCACCTGCGTGGTCGACGGAGCGATCGGGTGTGCGGTGGTGTGGGCGTCGGCCTTTTCCAGCAGCCGCATCGCCTTCGGGTTTTCGGGGTCGAGCTGCAGGACGGTGCCGATCTGCAGCCTGGCCTCCTCGATTTGTCCGAGGTCGATGAGCTTCTCGGCCGAGGCCAGAAACGAGCTGATCTGGCGGGCCATCGTCGACTCTCGCGCAGGTTTCGGAGGCAGGTCCTCGCCCGCCCCGGCCGCCGTCGGCGGCGCACCGTCCTCGGCTCGCGGCATCGCGGTCGTGGGTACTTCCTGAGGCCGCGGGGTCGTTCCCGCCACGAACTGCCGGTCGAGGCGGTTCTGGGTCGAGCCCGGCTTGGGGATGTGGATGCGGTCCGTGGGGCCGTCCGGCATCACGAAGGCGCGGGCGACGTCCGCGGGGTCGAACGGATGGCGGGTGGCGAGGGCGGCGAGGGCGTCGCTCATGGCGTCGGTCCCCGGGAAGCGGTCGGCCTGCTCCTTGGCGAGGGCCCGCAGGACGACAGCGCCGAGCTCCTCCGGGATGCGGCGCTCGGGATCGGTTTCCGCGAACGGCAGCGGCTGGTTGTAGAGGTGCGCCGCGACCAGGGTGGGGACGGTGCTGGCCTTGAACGGGCTGCGGCTGGTCAGCAGCTCGTAGAAGACGACGCCCAGCGAGTAGATGTCGCTGCGGGCGTCGATCCTGTCGCCCTCGCCCTTGAGCTGCTCGGGCGACGAGTAGCGGACCTTGCCCAAGAACGTGCCGGCCACCGTCTGCGCCGACGAGCCCTTGAGGACCTTGGCGATCCCCATGTCGATGAGCTTGACCAGCAGGGGCTCCTCGTCGGTGCGGGTGAGCATCAGGTTGTCGGGGGCGATGTCGCGATGGACGATGCCCTTCTTGTGGAGGTGACCGAGCGCGGCCAGCGACTGGCGCATGATCTCGATCGCCGCCCCTACCGAAGGTGGGCCCAGCCGGCCGAGCAGCTCCTCGAGCGTGATGCCGTCGATGAACTCCATGACGATGTAGGCGTTGCCCTCGTCGTCGACGGAGAAGTCGTAGAGCTGTGCGATGTTGGGGTGGCGGAGACGGATCGCGACCCGCGCTTCCTGCGTGAACCGCTGCCTGATGTCCTGATCGCCCTCGAGTTGCGGGCGCAGGATCTTGATGACGCGGATCTCGTCGAGGAGGCGGTGGCGGACCTTGTAGATCGCCCCCATCCCCCCCTCCTTGATCTTCTCGAGGATCTCGTACTTGCCCTCGATGTGCTCGATCGTGCTCACCGGTCCCCGTTCGTCTCGTCGGCTGCCGCGTTGCCCCGTCGCCCGTCCATCTCCATCCACGCCGCGAATCGCCTGGCCATTATGCCACCGCCGGCACCGCGCCGCACTGCCGGCAGGCGCTCACAACAGCTCGATCTTGCCCGACGTGGTGCTGATGCTGACGCGCGGTCCCCCTCCTGCGAGGCGCACCTTGCTGCCCCTGGGCTCGGCCTCGCCGGGGTGCTCGGACCGAATCTCGCCTCTCGATGAGGCCAGCTCGCCCCCGGGCTGTGTGCCCGGAGGGAGGACCAGCCGCACCCGGCCCGAGGTCGTGGCGACGCTGACCTCGTCGGTGCCGGCGAGAGCGTCGAACCGGAGCGTGACAGCGCCGCTTGAGGTGGCGACGGCCACCGACCCCAGCAACCCCTCGGCACGCACCTGCCCGCTCGTGGTGTCGGCGCGCAGCGCCCTCGCGCCCCCGGTGAGCACGACGTTGCCCGAGGCGCTGCGGGCGAGGGCCCGTTCGAGCGCTCTCGTGGCCCGGATCAGGAGGCTGCCCGACGTCGTGCGGGCCTCCACCTCCGGGGCCCAACCCACGAGCTCGATGTCACCCGACGCCGCCCGCAGCCGGAGCGGACGGCTGGCCCCGAACTCGCCTTCGGCACGCAGGTTTCCGGAGCTGGTCGAGAGATCGGCCCTGACCGTCGGGGGAATCACGAGTTCGACCCGGGCGCGGCTCACCAGGACGCCCTTGAAGAGCTTCACGCCCCCCGGGTCGGGGGCGACGAGCCGCAGCTCGCCCTCACGGTCCTCGAGTGTCGGCCGGTGGGCCTCGATCCAGGCGGTGGCCTGCGCCTCCCTGAACGCCCCGGCCACGAGTTCGACCTTGACGCGGATTTCCGTGATCTCGGCCACCCTCACCACGAGATCGAGAGGGCCGGCGTCCACGAGCACGAGCTTGCCCGCGGGCGCGGGGAAGGCGCGCGAGATCTCCTCGCGCCTCTCGGCCGCCCCGGCCGCCGCGCCGACGGCCAGCACCAGCATCGAGATGACGAGCGTGCGCATAGATCCTCCGCTGACGGGCCATCGTATCGGGCGCGGCCGGCGCAGGCAAGACGCAGCCCGTACCGGAGGTGACGGGGCACACACCGGCCGACCTGGGGCGGGTGGCGCCCATCGTGCTTGACAACCGGCGGCAAAGGGCATATAACACGCGGCCCAGAGGGTGTCGGATGTGCCCCTCGTGGAGGTGTGGCCCGCTCGTAGAGAAGCGGAGTGCATGTCAGGCGCTCCCACCGCGCTCGGGCAACCGGTAGACCAGATCCGATCGAGGCGATCGGATCCCACAAACCAGATCAAGAGTCTTTTTGGGGCGTTCTGGAAGAATGCCCTCCTCGCCAGGAGGAAAGGAGAAATCGATGCGTAGGAACCTGTTTGTTGGTGTGATGCTGTTGGTCGTGGCCATCGTGGCCGTTGGCTGCGCGAAGCCGCCGCAGCAGGAAATCGATGCTGCCAAGGCCGCCCTCGCGGCCGCCGAACAGGCCGAGGCGCCCAAGTACGCGACGGGAGAGTGGGACCGCGCCCAGGCCGCGATGAACGCGGTCAACGCCGAGCTCGAGGCCCAGCAGGCCAAGTTCGCCCTCTTCCGCTCCTACACCAAGGCCAAGCAGCTCATCGCCGACGCCACCAACGCCGCCAACACCGCGAAGGATGCGGGGATCGCCGGCAAGGAAAAGGCGAAGAACGAGGCCGCGGCCGCCATCGAGGGCGTGAAGGCCGCCGTCGCTTCGGCCAACGAGGTTTTCGCCGCGTTGGAGAAGTGCCGTCGCAAGCCCAAGGACATGAAGAAGGACCTCGAGATGATGAAGGGGAACCTGGACGGGTACGCCAACCAGGTCACCGATCTCGACGGCAAGTTCGGCCGCGAGGACTACCTCGGCGCCAAGGCGCAGGCTGACGCCCTCAAGGGCCAGGTCGACGCGATGGTGAGCGAGCTCAACGCCGCCAAGACCAAGATCAAGTGCTGACGTCTCGACTCGAGACCTCACGACAACCGGCGGTGTCTCACCGCCGGTTGTTGCTTTCAAGCCTTCTCGTGCTGGCCGCGGTGGCGGCGACCGCCTGCAGCCGGCGGGAGCCGGCCGACGTCTCGGGCTTCCGCGCCGCGCTCGGGCGGGCCATCCGGCTCGTCCGGCAGGAGTTCCCCGAAAAGGCGAGGCAGCTCGAGCGGCTGCTCGGCGAGGCCGAGGTGGCGAGCGCGGCGGAAGCGGCGACGCCGTGGTGGGAAGGCAGCGTGGGGAGATCCGAGGCCGCCTGGGCCCGAGCCATGCGGGCGGCGGCCGAGGCCGCAAGGCAGGCGCGGGCGGCTCGCGGCGCCGCCCGGGAGCGCACACACGACCTCCTGCAGACGGTGAGAGACGACGTGGCGCGCGCCCGGGCCGAGATCCGGGAAGCGGGGATGGGCCGGCGGGAAGCCGCGGCGATGGAGCGAGCCGCAAACCGGCTCGCCACTGCCGAGCGCCTGGCGCGGGCCGGCGCGCATGCCTCCGCTGTCGCCGAGCTCGAGGCAGCGCGGCAGGACTGCGCCGAGATCCATGCCGGCTGGTCGGCGCTGCACGCGCGCTTTTCCGACCCGGCGCTGCGGCGCCAGTGGCGGAGGTGGGTGGCCGAGACCATCGAGGCTTCCCGGAACGAGGGGTCAGTGGCGATCGTCGTCGACAAGCTGCGGCGGCGCGTGGTGGTGTACGAGGCAGGCAAGGAAGTGGGCAGCTTCCGTGCCGAACTGGGGGCCAACGGCCTGCGCCGCAAGGAACACGCCGGCGACCGCGCCACGCCGGAGGGCCGCTACCGAGTCGTGCAGCGCAAGGAAGGACGCCACACGCGCTTCTACAAGGCGCTCCTCATCGACTATCCTAATGACGAGGACAGGATGCGATTCGCCCTCGGCAAGACCCGGGGCCTGATTCCCCACCGAGTCGGTATCGGCAGCCTCATCGAGATCCACGGGGGCGGCGGAGAGGGTTCGGACTGGACCGACGGCTGCGTGGCGCTCTCCAATCCCGACATGGACCGCGTCTACGCGCTGGCGCGGGTGGGGACCCCGGTGACGATCGTGGGGACCTATGAGCGCTGACGGCAGTGTGGTGCTGGGGGTTCGCGTGGAGCAGCCGCCCCGCCGCCGGCTGTGGCCGTTGTTGCTGGGGCTCGCGGTGGTGCTCCTGCTCTCCGGCAGCTGTCTGGGGCTGCTGCGGGCCGGGCGCCCGCTGGTGGCGACGCCGTTCGAACTCACGACGGTGCTGCCAGGCAGCCTGGGCTCCGGTATCGGGCTCGAAAAGCGGGCCGCCCGCGCCGAGGCCGAGCTGCAGCGCCTGGCGCCTCGCGGGGTCTACATCGTCATCGACACCTACCGCAACCGCCTGCACCTGATCCAGGACGGCAAGGTGCTGCGCTCCGCCGTGTGCTCGACAGGGACCGGGCGGGTGCTGCGCGACCCGCGCAACGGGCGCGAGTGGGTGTTCGACACGCCGATGGGCGAGCGAATCATCGAGTCGAAACGGAAGGACCCCCCGTGGGCCAAGCCGGACTGGGCGTTCATCGAGGAGGGTTACCTGCCGCCCCCGCCCGGCTCGCCCGAGCGCTGGGACACCGTGTCGCTCGGCGACTACGGGCTGTACATGGGGGACGGCTACATCATCCACGGCACGCTGTTCAAGAGCTTGTTGGGCCGTCGCGTCACCCACGGCTGCGTCCGGCTGGGGGACGAGGACCTGGAGTTCGTCTACAAGAATGCGCCGCTTGGTACTCGCGTGTATCTGTACTAGCGCCTTCGCCGCGCTGGCAGGGGCGGGGAACGAGCCGCCAGACCCCCTCCAGGTGGCCTCGCGCGAACTCGAGCTGTCGGCTGCCCGGAAGCCCGACATCTACCTCGTGCTGAGCCCCGAGCAGCGGGTGCTCGAGGTGCGGGCGCGGGGCGTCACCCTCGACCGTGTGAACCTGACCGGAGTCGAGCTGCTGAGCCAGCAGCGCATGCTCGGCCGCAGTCTTCCGTCGGCGCCGTCGGTGCCGGCGAGGTGGGTGGTGAAGGTGGGGCCCGGCGACCGCGATCGCGAGATCATAGCACCGACCGAGCTCCGCCCGATGCCCAAGGAGGACGAGGAGGACCCGGCGCCAGAGCCGCCTCCGGCGAGTCCCGGACCCACGCCGACGCCGACGCCCCTTCCCGAGCCCCCGGTGTCCTACCGTGTGCAGCTGGAAAACGGGTGGGATGTGTGGATCACCGATCAGCTGCCCCCCCAGGGCTTCCTGCGGCTGCTGGCGGCCGCCATTGGGGACGGCTGGCGGAGGTGGCGCGGGCGTGGAGTGGACCTGGCCCCGGCGGTGACGCTGCTCATGTCGGCCGAGGACGCGCGCCGCATTCACCACCTGTTCCGCACCGGCACCACGATCATCGTGACCGCTGGCACGCGGTAGCCAGCCTGCCGCCGCGGGCCTGGGCCGCTGCGGACTGGCCCGATTCGCCTTCGCAGCAGGAACCAGGTGAGACCTTCCGGCTCAATGGGTGCGGAGGCGGGAGACGCGCTCCACCACGTCCCGGAAGCCCGGGTTGACGGCCAAAACCTCGGTGAAGTTCCCGAGTGCCTCGGCGTTGCGGCCGGCCGCTTCCTGGGCGCGGCCCAGCTCGTAGCGCAGGCCGAGGACGATTTCCGGGCCGAGCCCCGGAGCGGTGAGCCCGCGCGCGTACCACTCCGCCGCCTGCTCGGGCAGGCCCTTCTCCATGTAGCAGGCGCCGATCATGGACGCGCTCTCCACGAACAGCTCCGGACTCTTGAGGGCGAGCTGGAACTCGCCGATGGCCTCGTCGAGCAGGCCCATCTCCCGGTACGCCAGGCCCAGGTTGAAGTGAGTGTCGAAGTCCTGCTCCTGGATCTGCTCGGCCACCCCGCGCTGGAACTCCCGGAACAGCTCCTCGATCGAGGCCTCGCCGCCCTTGCCCACGCCGGTGGCCTCGGCGACGAGTTCGTCCTCGGCCAGCTCCTTCTCGAGCTCGGCCGCGAGGTCGAAGAACTGCTCCTCCTCCGAGAACAGCTCGGAAGCCGTCGCCTCGGGACCCGCCAGTGGCTTTTCCTCGTCCCAGCCGCGCGCCTTGAGGAGCGCGTGGCGCGAGCGCACCTCGGGGTGGTCCGGGAAGCTTTCGCGCAGCTTGAGGAGGAGCTTCGCGGCCTCGTCGAGCAGCCCCTGCTGGATGAAGAAATCCAGCTCTCCGAGCTGCTCGGGGGTGGGTCCGGCGAGAATTTCTTGCACCTCGAGCAGGTCGATAGGGGCCTCGAGGACCTCCGCTTCCTCGGCCGGCGGGAGAGGAGCCTCGATCGGCAGCGGCACCGCGGCTCGAGGCTCGGCTGCCGCTGCGGGGGTCTCGGCGAAAACGCCCTCCCCCCCGATCGGAAGCGCTGCTTCCGCCGGAGCCGGCGGTGCCGGCGGCTCGAGCCGGGGCAACGCCAGCTCCTCGGGAGCTGCCGGCTCCACAGGTGTGGGGGGCGCTGCCGGAGGAGGCGGGGTGGGGGCCTTTTCCGGGACCGGCGGAAGGCCGAGGTCGATCGGCGGCTCCTGAGCCGGCGCGGGCTTGCGCCGCAACGGGGTCGTCGGCAGCCCCAGGGCGCCGAGGTCGAGTTCGAGATCGGCGCCGGCCCGGCCCGGTTTGGCCTTGCCAGCACGGGGAGGTGCCGGTGCGGGGGAGAGGCCGAGCATGGCTTCGAGCGCCCCCAGCTTGACGGGCGGCGCGCTGGGCGTGCGGGCGGGGGCAGCAGACGCGGCCCGCGGCAGCACCAAGTCGTCGAGCGAGAGCGTGGCGGCAGGCTCCGCCTTGCGCGGGCGAGACGCCGCCGGTGTCGGTTCGATCGGCGGCGGCGCCGCCTCGGGCAGTAGGCTGACGGGAGCGTCGGGAGGGGCCGGCGAAGTGGCCGGAACCGCCTTCGTAGGGGGCGAGGAGAGCGCGACCGGCAAGGGTTCGACGATCTCGATCGGAGCGGATGGCGGAGCGGGTGCGGCGGACAGGATGTCCACCGGTTCGAACGCCACCTCGGGCTCGACCGGGACCGGCTCCCAGACCGCCTCGAAGCCAGTGTCGGGCCCGAGCGGCTCCTCGGCGTTGGGCGGCGAGACCGGACCGGGCTCGAGCGGGGAAGCCGCGATCGGCGCCGCGGGTGCCGGCTCCTGCACCTGCACTGGCGGCTGGGAACCACCCAGGGATGCCAGCAGCGCCTGGGCCTCGGCATGCTCGGGGAAGAGCGCGAGCAGCCGCTGGAGGTGCGAGACTGCCTTGTCCACGAGGCCGTACTTGGCGAAGACTTGCGCCTCCGTGAACATTTCGTCGGCCGGAGAGGGCGAGACGCTGGCCGGTTCCGCGGGGCCGGCCGCAGCCGCCTCGGGCGCTTCCGGCGCAGCCCACACGTCGGTGTCGACGCGCGCCGCCCCGGTGTCCATGAGGCTGGCCTCCGGCGCGATGTCGACGTCGATGAACTCGATCGACGCCTCCTCCTCCGGGGCGGCGGCCGTCACCGGTGCGGCCGGTTGAACGGCTGTCGGGGCCGGGCGGGCAGGGGGTGGGGTGCTGACGGGCGAGGGAGCCGCGGCCGTCCGCTGCGCCACCGACAGCCCGAGGGTCTCGGCCATCTCGCCCAGACGCTTGATGATGGCGGGATCGGTGGGGTTCCGGCGGACCAGCCGCTTGTGGAGGTCCGCGGCCTCGCCCTTGCGACCGTCGCGGATGTAGGCGTCGGCGAGCGCCAGCTCGATCGTGACGACCATGTCGTGGTCGTTGAGTCGTTCGAAGACCCGGCTCGCCCGGGCAAGGACCTCGACATCCGTCGGCGCGCTGCGGAGCAGTCGCTTGACGAGGGTGGCAGCGCGCGCCACGTCGCCGGCCCGGAGCAGGCGGTCCACCGCCGGGAGGAGGTGTTCCTTGGCCTCCTCCGACTCGCCGACCCGGAGCATGACGTCGCCGTAGAGCTGAACCACGTCGGTGCGCTCGCCGATCTCGGGCATGACCTCGTCGAGGAGCGCGCGTGCCGTCTCGAGTTCGCCGGCCTCGGCGTGGGCCCGCACCGCGGCCCGCCGCAGCTCGTATCCCTTCCTGGTCGCGGCGAGGGCTTTCTTGGCGAGCTCCAGGGCGGGTTGCAGGCGGCCCGCGCCGAGCATGGCGTCGATGCAGGGCGCCACGAAGTCCCCGTTTTCGGGGCCCAGCTCGATGGCGCGGTGGTAGAGCTTCACCGCCTCGTCGATCATGTTGCGCCCGAGCAGGAAGCGGCCCAGGGCGTCGATCTCGGCGGTGGCGGCCTGGGCATCGCCGGCCTGGACGAGGAGGTCGACCAGCTTGGCGCGCGCCTGGAAGTTGGACGGCTCGAGCTCGGTGAGGCGGCGGGTGACGCGCACCGCCTGCTCGAGGTTGCGGCTGCGCATGAACCAGTCGGCGAGGGTGGTGAGCTGCTGCCGCCCCTCGACGACGAGGCCCTGCTTGAAGTAGAGGTCGGCCAGCCGCTCGTAGGTCTGGGTGCGCTGCGGGTCGAGCCGGTTGACCTTCTTGTAGATCGCGATGGCCTTGAGGAAGAAGCCGTCCTGCGCGAAGTGCTCGGCGATTTGCTGGTAGACGTCGATGGCCTCGTCGATGCGGTTGACCCGCACCAGGAGGTCGCCCAGACGGTTGAGGGTGTTGGTGTCGTTCGGGGCTTGCTCGAGCGCCCGCCGATACTCCTTGATCGCGGCGTCCAGCTTGCCACGGGCCGCGAGCTTCTCGGCCTCCTGCAGGATTTGCTCGCGCTTGACCGTCGCCATCACACGGCTTCCCTGGGTAATGCTAGCACACGGACCGGCGCAAAGGTGCGCCGGTGCAGGCAGCACGGCCCTTCCCTGGCGAGCGCCTCGAGGTGGCAGGGCGAGGGGTACCCGGCGTTGTGGTCCCAGCCGTAGACCGGGAAGCGTTCCGCCAGCCGCCACATGAGATGGTCACGGGACACCTTGGCGAGGATCGATGCAGCGGCGACGCTCCAGTACCTGGCGTCGGCGCGCGGCTCGGCGAGCCAGGGGAAAGGCAGACCGGAAAGGCTGACTGCATCGCTCACCACGATGCCCGGCGCGACACCGAGCGCGCACACCGACTGCCTCATGGCGCTGCGGGTGGCCTCCAGGACGTTAAGCGCGTCGATCTCGGGCGGGCTGCGATGGGCCACGGCCCAGGCCAGGGCGTGGCGCCGTATGGCGACAGCGAGCCGCTCGCGCCGGCGAGGGGCCAGTCGCTTCGAGTCGTCGAGGCCGGCGATGGGATGCGCCGGATCGAGGATGACGGCCGCCACCGTGACGGGGCCCGCGAGAGCGCCGCGGCCCGCCTCGTCGACGCCGGCGACGTGGCCGTACCTGCGATGGAGCTGCTGGTCGAGGGAGCCATCCGGCGGCGCCGGCCTCACCTCTTCTGGAACTCCTCCTCGATGCGGGCCGCCTTGCCCTTGAGGGCGCGCAGGTAGTACAGCTTGGCGCGCCTGACACGGCCGCGGCGGACGACCTCGATGCGGTCGATGCCGGGCGAGTGGAGGGGGAACACTCTCTCGACGCCGATGGAGTAGGAAATCTTGCGGACCGTGAAGCTCTCCCGCAGGCCGCCGCCGCGGCGGCCGATCACCACGCCCTCGAACACCTGAATGCGCTCCTTTTCGCCCTCGCGAACCTTCACGTGCACGCGCACCGTGTCGCCCGGCCCGAAGGTCGGGATGTCGGTGCGAAGGTAGTCCTTCTCGAGCTCGCGCATGTCCATGACAACCTCCAGCCTCAACCGCGCATCTCGGGGCGAGGGCGCGGACCGGCGATTATACACACCCGCGGGAGAGCCGAAAAGGGGTCGACCGCTCGCGACCTGGGTCGGGACCGCGGTGGTGCGCGTGGTGGCGGTGCCGCACGTGGATAGGTAAATATGCGTCAATTCGACGCATATTTAGATTGCAACTAGTTTCTCACAACTTGACAAAAACAAACGCAGATCCTATGTTGTGTGTGCCGGCACGACACGACCGGCAGGGAGACACACATGGCCTCGAACACCAGCTACACCGTCAAAGCTTCGGAGGCGCTGCAGTCGGCCGTGCAGGGGGCGGCGGCACGCGGTAACCCCGAGGTCTTGCCATCCCACCTCTTGTACGCCTTGCTCGAGCAGGAGGAGGGGCTCGCGCCGAAGCTGCTCGCCAAGGTCGGGGCGCCACTCGGCCGGGTGGCCGAGGAGGTGCGCGGCGATCTGGAGCGGCTGCCGCGCGCGCAGGGCGGGTCGCAGCCGGTGCCGTCGCGCGACCTGCGCCAGGTGTTGGAGGCCGCCGCCAAGCTGGCGCCGCAGTTCCAGGACGACTACATCTCGGTCGAGCACCTGCTGCTGGCGATCGTGACGGTGCCCGGCAGCAGCGCGGCGCAAATCCTGGCCCGCTTCGGGATCACCCGGGACACGCTGCTGCGCGCCATCCAGGAGCTGCGCGGCTCGCACCGCGTCACCGACGAAAACCCCGAGGGCAAGCTTGAGGCCCTCAAGAAGTACGGCCGCGACCTCACCGAGCTGGCGCGCGCCTCCAAGCTCGACCCCGTCATCGGGCGAGACGACGAGATTCGCCGCGTCATGCAGGTGCTGACCCGGCGCACGAAGAACAACCCGGTGCTCATCGGCGAGCCCGGTGTGGGCAAGACGGCGGTGGTCGAGGGGTTGGCCCAGCGCATCGCCACCGGCGACGTGCCGGAGCTGCTGCGCCGCCGACGCATCGTGGCGCTCGACATGGGCGCGCTCATCGCCGGGACCAAGTATCGAGGCGAGTTCGAGGACCGCCTCAAGGCGGTCATCAAGGAAGTCGTCGACTCGGAGGGCGAGGTGGTGCTGTTCATCGACGAGCTGCACACGCTCGTCGGGGCCGGCGCCGCTGAGGGCGCCATGGACGCGGCCAACCTGCTCAAACCAGCGCTGGCGCGCGGCGAGCTGCGCTGCGTCGGAGCCACCACGCTGTCCGAGTACCGCAAGCACATCGAGAAGGACGCGGCACTCGAGCGACGCTTCCAGCCGGTCATGGTGGGCGAGCCGTCGGTCGAGGAGACGATCGCGATCCTGCGCGGCCTCAAGGAACGCTACGAGGTGCATCACGGGGTGCGCATCACCGACGCGGCCATCGTCGCCGCCGCAACGCTCGCCGCCCGCTACATCACCGACCGGTTCCTGCCCGACAAGGCGATCGATCTCGTCGACGAGGCCGCCTCGCGCTTGCGCATCGAGATCGACTCGCTGCCAGCCGAGCTCGACTCCCAGGAACGCACGGCGCTGCGCCTCGAGATCGAAAGGCGCGCCCTCGCCAAGGAAGACGACCCGGCGAGCCGCCAGCGGCTGGCCGAACTCGACGAGGAGCTCGCCAACCTCAAGGAGCGCATCGCGACGGCCAAGGCCTCATGGCAGACCGAAAAGCAGCTCATCGCGCGCATCCGCGTCGCGAAGGAGGACATCGAACGCACTCGCGAGGCGGCCGAGCGAGCGCAGCGCGAGGGCGACCTCGAGCGGGCGGCTCAGCTGCGCTACGGGGAGCTGGTGCGCCTCGATCGGGCGCTCGAGGAGGCAACCGCGGCGCTTAAGTCCCACCAGGCCGAGCACGGCACGTTCCTGGCCGAGGAGGTCACCGAGGAGGCAATCGCCGAGACCGTGGGGCGCTGGACCGGGATTCCGGTCTCGAAGCTGCTCGAGGGCGAGAAGGTCAAGCTCCTGCGCATGGAGGAGCGCCTGCGCGCCCGGGTCGTGGGGCAGGACGACGCGGTGGCTGCGGTGGCGACCGCCGTGCGCCGGGCGCGCGCCGGCCTCAAGGACCCCAACCGCCCCGTCGGGTCGTTCCTGTTCCTCGGCCCCACCGGTGTCGGCAAGACCGAGCTCGCTCGCGCGCTCGCCGAGTTTCTCTTCGACGACGAGCACGCCATGGTGCGGCTCGACATGTCGGAGTACATGGAAAAGCACGCCGTCTCGCGCATGATCGGCGCCCCCCCGGGGTACATCGGGCACGACGAGGGCGGCCAGCTCACCGAAGCGGTGCGCCGGCGACCGTACTCGGTGGTGCTTCTCGACGAGGTGGAAAAGGCGCACCCGGACGTCTTCAACGTGTTGCTGCAAATCCTCGACGACGGCAGGCTCACCGACGGCAAGGGCCGCACCGTCGACTTCCGCAACGCGGTCGTGATCATGACCTCCAACATCGCCTCGCAGCTCATCCAGAACATGGGAGAAAGCGAGCGGGCGCGCATGCTCGAGCTGGTGCAGCGCGAGCTGCGCAACCACTTCCGCCCCGAGTTCCTCAACCGCGTCGACGAGACGCTGGTCTTCCACCGTCTCGAACTCGAGCACATGCGAGCCATCGTCGGCATCCAGCTCGACAGGCTCAACGCAGTGCTGGCAAGCCGCGGCATCCGGCTCGAGGCGACGCCCGAGGCGCAAGAGCTGCTGGCGCGCGAGGGGTTCGACCCCGATTTCGGCGCCCGCCCGCTCAAGCGCACGATCCAGCGCCTCGTGCAGGACCCGCTGGCGGTGCTGGTGCTGGAGGGGAAGGTGGCCGACGACTCGGTGGTGCGCCTGGACGTCGAGGGCGGCACTCTCCACCTCATCCCGCAGGCCCGCGAGTAGGGAGCGAGGCGCCCTCGCAAGCGCCTACCCCACGAACGGTCGGCAGACCGAAGAGCCACGCCGGGGCGCCCTCCGCCGGCGCCCGGCACGCCAGGGGTGGTATCGGGAGAGGACAGCCTGTCGCCGAAGAGCAGCAGCTCGGTCACTCCGCCTCGGGTCGAGCACGACGCTCCGCCTTGCGGCGGCTGTGCAGCTCCTTGTCGCGCCGGCGCCGGGTGAGCGCCGCGGCCGTGGGGCGAGTCGGGTGGCGAGGCGCCTCGGGTGCCAGGGCGGCCCGGAGCAGCTCCAGCAAGCGCTCCACGGCGGCCTCCCGGTTGGCGCCCTGCGTGCGGTGCTTCTGGCAGACGACCCGCAGGACGCCGGCGCGGCTGACGCGCGTGCGGAGTCGCTCGCGCACGAGCTTCCGCTGCTCGTCCGACAGCCCGCCCGCGTGCTCGAGGTCGAGCAGGACCGCCACGCGGGTCTCGACCTTGTTGACGTTCTGGCCGCCGGGCCCGCTGCTGCGGGACACCTCGAAACGCAGGTCGTCGTCATCGATCGCCACACCGGGCAGGATCTCGAGCACCGCACTCTCCCGGCAACCCCAGGCAGGCGCGAAGGTTGCCCCACGGGCGAGCATAGCCCATACTGTCATTTACTGGGAGGACGTCGAGATGCCGATCGTCAACGAGGTGGGCGAGCTGGCAGGCAAGGTCTGGCACTACCTGGACGAGCACGGCCGGTGCAGCCTCACGGCGGTGGAGGCCGGCCTCGAGGCGCCGCGAGCGCTGGTGATGATGGCGATCGGCTGGCTGGCCCGCGAGGGCAAGGTCGAGCTTTTGCAAGAAGGCCGCACGACGCTCGTGTGCCTGCGCGGCGACTGACCGCGCCCGTTCTCCGCCGGCCGATTGGGTGGGACTAAGGCTGGCGCTCGATCTTGCCGGTCATTGGCACGAAGCGAACCGGCAGGACGTCCTTTTCGGAGTAGCCGTGAACCTCGCGGGTCACGACCTTGAGCTGCTGATAATAGGCACCGACCGGGATGACGAGCTTGCCGCCCACGGCGAGCTGCTGCAAGAGCGGTTCCGGGATGCGCTCCGGCGCGGCCGTCACGATGATGCCCCGGAATGGCCCGGCCTCGGGCCAGCCGGCGTACCCGTCGCCAGCCCGCACGTGGACGTTGGCGTAGCCGAGTTCCTTCAGGCGCGCCTCGGCCATGGCCGCCAGCGAGGGGCGAATCTCGATCGTGTACACCTCGCAGCCCATCGCGGCCAGCACCGCTGCCTGATAGCCGGAGCCGGTGCCGATTTCGAGCACCCTGTCGCCGGGCCCGACCTCGAGCAGCTCCGACATGAGGCCCACGATGTACGGCTGGGAAATAGTCTGCCCCTCGCCGATCGGCAGTGGATGGTCGGCGTACGCCTCAGCGCGCAGCTCGACCGGGACGAACAGGTGCCGCGGCACGGCCCGCATCGCAGCGAGCACGGTCTCGGAGCGCACGCCGCGCGCCGCGATCTGCTGGGTGACCATGGCCGCGCGCTGGCGCGCCGCCTCGGCGTCGTCCTGGGCCCGGCCCTGGCCTCCGCATCCCCAGAGCCAGCCTCCAGCCATCGCCATGGTCACGACGACCTCCAGCACCCTCAACGCGAGCTCCCTCCCACGAACATATCACGCCCGGCAACCACCGTGCGCACGATTTTCGCTTGCAAGACGCTTGCCGGATTCCCGCCCTCGAGGTCGCGGTCGAGGACGGTGAGGTCGGCCGCGCAGGCGGGCGCGAGCCGGCCTCGCCAGCTCTCCTCGCCGCCCGCGAACGCCGCCCAGGTCGTGTAGCCGGCGACGGCCTCGGCCACGGTGAGCGCCTCGGCGCGGTTCCAGCCTTCGGGCGGCACGCCGTCGACGGTCTGGCGGGTGACTGCCGCCCAGATCCCGAGGCGCGGGTCGCTCGGCTCGATCGGGGCATCCGAGCCGAGCGCGAGGTGGGCTCCGGCCGCCAGCAGCGAGCGCCAGCGATACGCCCAGAGGAGGCGCTCGGGCCCCAGCCGGTCGGGTGCCCACGGCATGTCCGAGGTGCAGTGCGTGGGCTGCACCGAGGCGATCACCCCCAGTGCCGCGAACCGTCCCACGTCGGCGGGCGCCACGACCTGCGCGTGCTCGACCCGAGGCCGCAGCCCCGGGGTGCCGGCGAGCTCGCGCTCGAAGACGTCGAGCACCCGGCGCACGCCGGCGTCGCCGATGGCGTGGATGCATGGCGTGAAGCCGGCGGCGCCGGCGCGCCGCACCACCTCGGCGAGGCGGGCCGGCGGCGTGACCTCGAGGCCCGAGGTCCCCGGCTCGTCGGTGTACGGGGCGGACAGCCACGCCCCGCGCGAGCCGAGGGCGCCGTCGGCGTACAGCTTCACGGCTCGCACCGTCAGCATGCCGTCGGTCGAAACCTGCGGCCCGCTCGCCAGCTCGGCTTCGAGCAGCTCGTCATCGCTGCCGTCCAGCATCACCCACACGCGCACGCCCAGCCGGCCCTCGGCGTGCAGCCGGCGCAGTACGGCCAGCTCGTCGCGCGACGTGCCGGCGTCGTGGACCGACGTGAAGCCGAGCGAGGTGAGGTGGACGGCCGCCGCCAGCATGCGACGCTCGATGTCGCCCTCCGAGGGAGGCGGCATGACGCGCTCGAGGAGCGCTTCCGCCCCGTCCACCAGCACGCCGGTAGGCTGGCCGCGCCGGTCCCGCACGATGCGGCCGCCGGGCGGGTCAGGCGTCTGCGCCGTGATCCCGGCCGCGGCAAGCCCGCGGGCGTTGGTGAGGACGGCGTGCCCGTCCACCCGGCGTAGCGCCACGGGATGGTCCGGGACCGCCTCGGAAAGCATGGCGTGGTGTGGGAAGCTCTTGTCGAGCCAAAGGTTCTGATCCCAGCCGCGGCCTGACACCCAGGTCCCGGCCGGCAGCCTGGCGGCCGCGGCCCTGGCTCGCGCCACCACCTCCTGGAAGCTCGCCGCGCCCTTGAGGTCCACCTGCTCGAGCGCGGCGCCGAGACCCGTAAAGTGGGCGTGAGCCTCGGTGAAGCCGGCGTAGACGTGGGCGCCGGCCAGATCCACGACCTCCCGCGCCCGCCGACGCCAGGACGCCGCGTCATGCGGTTCCACCAGCGCCACGATCCTGTCGGCCTCGATCGCGATCTCGAGGCGCCGGGCTCCGTCGGGCGCGTGCACGACCCCGCCGACGAGCAGCCGGTCGCAGCGCGAGGTCCCGGTACAGGCGGCGATGAACAGCGGCAGCAGGAGCACGAACGATGCGATCCATGGCTTCATGCCGGGCACTGTAGCCAAGGGGAGACCTGGTGGCAACACGAGCTGAACGCGCTATCCTGCGGCACGGAGACGCAAGCATGCCCACCTTCGATCTCACGCGCCGTGACCTCCTGACCTCGGTCGCTGCTGCCGGAGCGGCGGCTGCCGTCAACGCCACCGCCCAACCGGCGCTCCGTCACGTTGCCGTGGGCTCGGGGAACGCCCTGGCGGCGGTCAAGCTGACCGTCGAGCGGCTGGCGGCCGGAGATGCCCCGGTGGACGCGGCTGTGGCCGGGGTCGGGCTCGCCGAAGCCGATCCGGACGAGATCGGCGTCGGGTACGGGGGGCTTCCGAACGAGGAAGGCGTGGTGCAGCTGGACGCCGCGGTCATGGACGGCGTGTCGATGCGAGCTGGCGCCGTGGCAGCGCTCGAGCGCATCAAGCACCCGGCACGGGTGGCGCTGGAAGTCATGCGGCGCACCACGCGCGTCCTGCTGGTGGGCGAGGGCGCGCTGCGTTTCGCGCGTGCCCACGGCTTTCCCGAGGAGAACCTCCTGACCGAGCGGGCGCGCAAGATCTGGTTGTACTGGAAAGAGAACGCCGCACCTGATGACGACTGGCTGCCGCTGCCTTCGGACACCGAGGATCCGGACATCAGGTGGTTCGTGCAGAAGCACGGCAGCGGCTACTTCCACCCGCAGGGGACGATCCACGTCTCGGCGCTGACCGCCGACGGCCGCGTGGGCTGCTGCACCACGACCTCGGGGTTGTTCTTCAAGCTCCCCGGCCGGGTCGGCGACTCGCCGCTGGTGGGCTGCGGGCTGTACTGCGACTCGGAGGTCGGCTCTGCCGGCGCGACCGGGCACGGGGAGAGCTGCATCATCGCGACGGGAGCAGCCACCGTTGTGGAAATGATGCGGCAGGGCAAGAGCCCGGAGGCCGCCTGCCTCGCCACGCTCGAGCGCGTCGTGCGCCAGACGCGGGCAGCGTTCCTGCGCAACGCCAACGGCGCGCCACGCCACAACCTCAGCCTCTACGCGTTGAACGTCAGGGGGGAGGTGGGCGGCGCGTCGACTTGGTCGGGTGCGCAGTTCGCGGTGTGCAGGGCCGGGGAGGCGCCCAGCCTGCTGCCAGCAGCCTACCTCTTCAAGCGGCCGGCCGCGGGCTGAGTCCGAGGAACGCGGGGCAGCTACGCCCGGCGCCCGCCCAGCTCGACGAGGCGGGCCTCGACTTCGGCCATGACGTAGTCCGGGGTCGAGGCGCCGGCGGTGAGCCCCACGCCCCGCACACCCCCGAGCCACGCCGGATCGATGTCTGCGGCGCCCTGGATGAGGTGGCTGGGCTTGAGTCTGGCGCAGATGTCATACAGGTGTTTCGTGTTGGCCGAGTGCCGGCCGCCGATGACGAGCACCAGGTCGATCTCGGCCGCCGCGGCGAGCCGCCGAGCCGCCTCCTGGTTCTCCCTCGTTGCGTAACAGATCGTCTCGGCGCGGCGAGTCGCCGCGTTGGCCCGCTCGATCGCCCGCACTACGTCCTCGTACTCCTCGGCGTTGAGCGTCGTCTGGTAGAAGATCGTGATGTGCTCGTAGCGGCTCCAGTCCACGGCCTCGACGTCGGCCAGCGAGGCGACGACGTGGTAAGTCGCGGGGTCGAGGTCTTGGGTGTAGCCGATGACCTCGCGGTGGTCCGGGTTGCCGATGAACACGAGGTGCGAGCCGGCGGCCAGGGCGCGCTGCGAGGCTCGGTGGATGTCGTGGACGAAACGGCAGGTGGTGTCGAGCACCTCGAGGCCGCGCTCGCGCGCCAGCCGGTGCAGCGAGGGCGGCACGCCGTGGGCGGAAAACACCACGACCGGCTCCACGACCTCCTCGAGCGACTGCACGGTGCGCACGCCGAGCCGCGACATGTCCTCGACCACCCGCTCGTTGTGCACGACCTGGCCGAGGATGGCGCCGCGCCGTCCGCTCGCCGCGAACCGCCGCACCTTGATGTCGGCCGCGCGCACCCCCGAGCAGAACCCGTACCGCGCCGCGCGCCGGATCACGAACCCCATCTCCCACCCCGTCCTGTTCAGGCTCCCGAAAGGCGCCCTATTCCAGAGGGTAGCTTTCCAGCTTGTCGAACTCGTAACCGCCCTTCTCGGCCCCCCAAACCTGCTTGCCGGCAGCGTCGAACCCCCGATCCCAGCTCACGAGCCTGGTGGGGGTGATCGTCACCTCCGAGGTGGCGTACGACGCCCCCCGGTGGGTCGAAACGCACAGCCGGCCCAGCGTGCTGCCGGCGAAGCTGCCGTCGGGCAGTCGCCTGAGCAGGATCGCGCAGCCCTGGCGGTCCTCGAACTGGGCGCGGTCGAGCTGCGCGAGCCTGGCGCGGTCCTTCCACGCGCCGGCGAGCCGCAGGGGGTCGGGAAACTCATAGACGCGGCTTTCGAAAAGGTCCCCGCCCAGGTGCGCCACCCGGTACACCCGCTGGCGGTACGGCTGCTCGAGGCTCGTCGCCGCCGCCTGCTCCACGTACAGCCAGACGGCCTCCCTCTCCTCGGGCCACAGCCGCACCATGTGCAGCCGGATGTCGCGGAAGTCCGGGTCGCGCTCCGCCTGCGCCTGGCTCGAAAACGACCCGGACATGTGCCGGCACAGCTCGACGAGCCCGGGATCCAGCCCGCGCCTGGCCGGCGCCGGCGAGACGCAGCTCCACAAAAGCGGCAGCATGACGATCGGGATGTACCTCGAGAAAGCTCTCTTCGCGATCACGGCGGCCTCCGCAGCGGGATTGTAGCGCCCGCCGGGCCCCTCGCGTGCTACACTTCGCGAGGCGCGCCGGAGGTCGCGTATGTCTTTCAGCACCCACACCTTCGATCTTTTCTCTGTGGCCGGTGCGGTGGCGTTGCTGGCGCTCGTCGGTGGGCCTTCCCCGCTCGACCTCGTCCGGCCGGACGACGCGCTGCAGGCCTGCCGCAAACTGGTCGGTTCGCTGGTGGACGGCCGTCCGGTCGTCTACACCTGGGAGGGCCGCCTTTACGGTCGGGTTCCGTGGGAAAGGGACCGGCTGCTGTTCGCCGTTCAGGGCCTGTCCGTGCGCGCCTGCGGCACGGTCGTCGACCCTGGGGGGCAGCCCGGTTTCCGGATGGTCTCGCGCGAAGTGATGCTCTACCTCGACCCGGCGAGCGGTGCCGTGCTCGAGCGCTGGGCCAACCCGTGGACCGGCGAGCAGGTCGAGGTGCTGCCAGTGGCCAACGATCCGGTCAACCTGCCGGTGTCGGTGCTGCTGCGCGGTGGAGCACCGGCCTTCTCGTTTCCGGGAGTGCTCCGCGGCGGCCGGGCGTGGCTTTCGCTCGAGGTGCCGCTCCGCTACCCGAGCCCTCTGGGAGGGGCGTACCAGCACTTCGTCGGTGGGCACTACCGCTCCTTCGAGGCGTTCACCTTCTTCGCCGACGCGGACGACCTCTTGCGCCGCGACCGCGACCTCGCGCACGTGAGCTTCTCCTGGACGCGCGTGTCGCCGTGGCTGCCCTGGATGGCGATGGGCGACCGGCCGGGAGAGGTCCTGATCCACGCCGCCGGTGTGCGGGTCGAGCAATGGGAGGAGGTGCCGCAGCCGCTGCGCGGCGTCGTGGAGAACCGCTTCCCGACGTTCCGTACCCCACCGCCGCTCGACGACGCCCGCCCCAACGCCTCGAGCTGGTCGGAGTTCGCCCGGCAGGTCGCCCCGGCCGAGCCAGCCAGGGGTCAGACACCGAAGAACGAAGACCCGAAATAGCGTCGGGCCTGCGTCCCTGAGGTCGCCCTCGACGCCGGGCCTTCGACCTTCGACGGTCGGGCGGGGACCCTACTTCGTGCGGTCGACGGCGCGGGTGCCGCCCCAGCGCTGCTGGATCTCGTCGTCGAAACGGTCGGCGGTGGCCAGCACGGCCATCACGCACGCCTTGAGCTCCAGCTTGTCGCAGGTCGAGCCGACGATCGAGTGCTCGAAGAAGATGTCGTCGTCCTTGTCGAGCCCGAACGCCCCGAACCGGAAGTCGTCGTTCTTGCGCAGCAGAAAGTGCATGAGGTCGGGCTTGATCTCGGCCCCGCAGATGACCCAGGAGCGGGCGTTGACGAAGGCGTCGTCGTCCCCCCACGGGAAGACGGCCACGCGCACGAACGCCGAGCCCATGTCGAGGAGGAACACCGGCGCGTCCTCCCGGAAGCGGGCCATCTCGCCCCAAATCTCGCGGGCGAGCTGGGCGATCTTCTCGTAAATCTTCTGGTGCGCCTCGTGCTGGAACTGGATCGGCATGGACTCTCCTCTCTCAGCGCCCGGCCGGGCCCTTCGCGGCGGCCGTGGCGCCCGCTTCGATCGACTGCACCTGCAGGGCCTTTCCTTCCACTCGCAAGCATACCTCGCGGACGGTGTCGCAGTCGCCGACCGCGGCGACGACGAGCGGTACGACCTCGGTCTCGAACCACGTCTCGAGATGGCGCGGATCGCCTCCGCTCCGCCCCCCCTCGGCGGCGAGCCACGCAGGCACCTCGTCGTCCCACGTGACCTTGACGTGGCACTCCTGGCGGAAGTGGAGCGCCATCGGCCCGAGGAGGTGCTCGACGATCCACTCCGGCCGCACGCCGCCCGCCACCTTGACGCGGCACACGACATCGATGCAGCCGGCCAGCTCGGGCTCGAGGTCCGGGCGATCCTCGCCGCCCGTGTCCTGTTCCCGGTCGCTGGCCAGAAAGCCGATGGGTCGGCCTCTCGACGTCCCGCGGCCGCTCAGAGTGAGAACGCAGATGGTGTCGGAGAGGTAGACCTTCTTGCCCGAGGAGGCGAGGAGGTAGCCCTTGCCGAGCGCCTGCGCCAGCACGGCCTGGACCGCCGGGTGAGCCTGGTCGGCGCCGCGGAACAGCACCACCGACCAGGGGCGCTGCGAAAGCTCGAGGTGGAGCTGGAGCGGCTCGTCGTAGCCGACATAGCCCGGCGCCGTGCCGACCAGGCGGCTCACGTCGGAAGGGTGCTGGAGGATCGACATGTCCTGCTCGATGACCGGAACCTCGGGTCCGAACACCAGCTCCGAAATGAGGTGCCCCACCGCCACCGGGGCGTCGCCCGGCCCGCTCACGGCGGCTACGAGGTTGGGCCGCGCGGGGTGGAGGTCCATGCTCCGCATCGTCACCCGCAAGCGCTGGACGAGCTGGTGGGCCGTGGCGGCGTCGATCCCTCCCCGGTTTTGGAGCGCCTCCTCCAGCCGGTCGAGGCGCTGCGTGAGCTCCTGCCCGTCCACCGGCACGCTCACCATCCGGCGCACCACCTCGTGGATCTCGGGCATGCCGATCTCGGTTCGCCCCGACACCCGCGCCCGGGCGAGGGCGTGCTGGAAGATGTCGATCGCCTTGTCGGGCAGGTAGCGGTTGCGCATGAAGCGCACGGCCAGGCTCACGGCGCCCTCGAGCGCCGCCTCGTCGACCGCGATGCCGTCCTTCTCGCCGGCTCGCTGCGCGAGCCCGCGCAGGATCTCGAGGGTGGCGTCGCGCCCGAGCTCCTGCACGCGCAGCGGCTGGAACCGCCGCTCGAACGCCGCATCCCCCGCCAGGTAGCGGCTGTACTCGCCGTCCGTGGTGGCGCCGATGCAGGCCATGGCGCCGCGAGCCAGCGCCGGCTTGAGGATGTTGGCGACGTCGTTGGAGGACTTGCCCCCCGCGCCGGCCCCCACCACGGCGTGGATCTCGTCGAGGAAGAGCACGATCCCCGGTTGCTCCGCCTCGGTGATGAGCTTTTTCATGCGCTCCTCGAGCGCGCCCACGAGGCCCATGCCCTGCACGAGGTCGGTGGCCTGCAAGGCGAAGATGCGCAGGTTGCGCAGGTTGCGGGGCACATCGCCGCGGACCGTGCGCTGCGCCAGGCCCTCGATGATCGCCGTTTTCCCGACCCCCGCCGGCCCAAGCAGCAGGGGGTTGCGCTTGGTGTCCCGGCACAGCGTCTCGATGACGAGCTGGGTCTCCTCGTCGCGACCCACGACGCGGGCCAGCCTGCCGCTGGCGGCCTCGGCCGTGAGGTCGCGGCCGAGGCTCTCGAGCATCGGCGCTGCGGCGAAGGGTTTCCAGCCGGGCGTCGCGGGGCCGGAGCCGCTTCCGGCGGCAGACGCCTCCGACCGGCCGCCGTCCTTGGCGATGGCTGGCGGCAGCGGGCTCGTCGGCGGCTGCCAGGCGTCCGCCGGCGGCCGGATCGGCACCCCGGCGAGAGTGGCGGCGGCAGCCACGAGATCCCGCTCGAACACCTTTTTCTGGCCGCGCTCGCTGGCAAGACGCCAGGCCAGCGAGGCCAACTCCTCGAACGGGATCGCCTTGCCCTCCTCGCCGCGCGCCGCCTTGTCGGCCACCTCGCGGCGAAACGCCTGCACGTCGGGGACCAGCGCCACCTCGCCGAAGAGCTGCAGGTACGATCCGGTGATGACATCGAGCGCGAGGTTGAGAGGAACCTCGCGAGGGGCTTTCCCCGCGGAGCGGATCTTCCGCCACAGCACCGCGGCTCCGGATGACATCTCGACGTCGCGCAACTGGCCCCCCTCGAACGTACCGGGTCGAAGCCTAGAAGCGCGGCCGTGCCAGTGTCAAGGACGACGAGAGCGGCGGTCCCGCGGGGCGAGCCGCGGCCCGGCGGCTCAGCCTCCGACCTCGCCCGCCGGCACGACGCGCACCACACCCGGGATCGCGGCGATCCGCTCGATGACCTCCGCGGCCGGCACGAGTTCGGGCAGCTCCAGCCAGAGCGCGCCCTCGGCGCTGCCGTCGGGGCGGGCCGAGAGCTGAATCGACTGCGCGTCCAGTTTCATCCGCACGAGCGCCTCGGCAATCGCCAGGAGAAGCCCCCGGCGGTCCCGGCCCTCGATGACCAGGTGGGCGAGCTGGCGGCGCGGCGGGCTGTTCCAGCTCGCCCGCGCCACGCGGGGGGCGCTGTGCTGGACGAGTGGGCGCACTTCCCGGCAGCTCCAGCGGTGAATCGTGGCGCCCCGCTCGGGGGCGGTGAGCGCGACGATGTCGTCCCCGAACTCTGGCCGGCAGCACTCGGCCAGCCGCACCGGCACGCCGTGGCGAAGCCCGGCGATCGCCACCGGAGCGGCCGGGGCCGCGCGCCGCTCGAGCCGCTCGAGCAAGGTGGCGGAGATCCACGCCCGCAGCGAGCCTTCCTCGGCCAGCGCCTGGCGGACCTCGAGGCGGGAGGTGTCGACGGCGCCCTCGCGAGCCAGCTCGGCGAGAAGGGCATCCAGGGCAGGACGCGGGAGGAGCGGCACGAGGTGCGCGAAGATGAAGTCGTACGCCAGCCGCCCGGTGTAGATCTCGCGGCCGAGCTCCTCCTCGCCGGCGACCCGCAGCGCCTCGTACAGCCGGCGCCGCGTCTCCGAGCGAGGCTCGGGGGCCCACTCGAGGTGCCGCTCGCAGTAGGCGAAGAACCCCGCCGCCTCGGCCAGGAACGCGGCGCGCTCGGCCCGTCGAATGGCCCGCCGCACCGCGACCGCGGCGCGCGAGGTCTTGACCCACTCGAGCCGCTCGTAGGTCGGCCGCACCTCGTCGGCCGCGAGAATCTCGACCCGCTGGCCCGGCCGCAGCACGGTGCGCAAGGGCCGCGCCTCGCCGTCGATGATCGCCCCGCCGGCCCGGTCGCCGAGAGCGGTGTGGATCGAGTACGCGTAGTCGAGCGCCGTCGCCCCCTGCGGCACCTTGAGCACCTGGCCCTGGGGCGTGATCACCTCGACCTCCGGGTAGGCGAGCTGCGAGGTGAGCTCCAGCACCTGCCCGCCATCGCCCTCGAGCGAGTCGAGCAGCTCGTCGAGCCACTGGCGATCCCCGAGCCGCCCGTGGCGGAGCTGCGAGATGACCCCGATGTGCCCGTTGATGTCCATCTCTCGGGTGCGCACGAGGACCTGCACGCGCGGCAGCGTCGGACCCGTGCAGATGGTGTGCAGCGACTGGTAGCCGTTGACCTTGGGGGAATTGATGAAGTCCTTCACCGAGTCGCGCAGGTGCGCGAGCCGGCGGTGCACCACGTTGAGGGCCCGGAAGCAGGCGTCCACGTCGGCCACGACCAAGCACAGGTTGAAGTTGCACCCCTCGTCGAGGCGCTCGGGGGAGGGGATCCCGGGCCCGGCCGCCTGGTGGATCGAGTAGATGCCCTTGGGGTAGACGCGGTAGGTGCAGTCGATGTGCATGGCCCGGAGCTGCTCGCAGATGTCCCTCGCCTTCTCGTGCAGCTCGCGCTCGATGCGCTTGCCCTCCCGTCCGAGCCACTGGCTGATGGCCTGATAGGCCTCGGGCTCGAGGACCCGCATCACGTGGTCTTCCATGAGCCGCGCCTGCTTGTAGAACCCGAGCCGGGAGGCGACGGGGATATAGAACTTCTGGGTCTCGAGAGCGATCCGGCGCCGCTTGTCCTCGGCGAACACCTCGATCGAACGGATGTTGTCGGCGCGGTCGAAGACCTTGATCACGAGCGTTCGCAAATCGGCGGTGGCGGTGGCGCGCAAGAGCTTGACGAGAGTCGCGAGCTTGGGGTCGGCCGCTGGCGAGACCTCGTGTCGCTGCAGCTTGGTCAACCCCTCCACGATGACCGCCACCTCGGAGCCGAACGCCGAGGCGAGCATCGGCTCGGTGACCCGCAGGCCGCCCCGTGCGTCCTCGATGCAGTCGTGGAGCAGCGCCGCCGCCACCGAGACGTCGTCCATGCGGTGCTCGGCGGCGCTGCGCGCCACTGCCAGGGGATGGACGATGTACGGCTCGTTGCCTTCCTTTCGGCGCTGCAGGCGGTGGACCTCGGCGGCGAGTTCGAACGCCCGGCGGATGAGGTCGAGGTCGGGGTCGTGGTTGTGCTCGGCGACTGCCCTCAGCAGGGCCTCGAACTCGGCTGCGTGGGTGGTGTCCGCAACCGCAGGGTCCGTATGGTCATCGTCGCCCATTGCCGGAACGCGACCTCCCGCGTACGCGCCGGAAGCACCGGATATCGATGATACTCCACGCCACGGACCCGCCGACCCTCCAGTCGAAGGTCGAGCGAGCACCGCCCGCCCGCCGGCGAGGGCGGGACGCCTTCGAGGCGCGACCTTCGACCCTGGATCGAGCCCGTGGAGGTCACGCGCCGGCGGCTGGAAGACGCGGATCGGTGCGCCGGATGATGTCGGAAATCCGCTCCTGGTTGAACCCGCCGAACCCCTGGTTGCGTTCGATGTTTTCGAGATGGCTGCCGATCGCCCCGTCGCGCGCGAAGCGCGCCGCGGCGTCGCCGTCCAGCGCACCGCTGGCGCGCAGCGTGTCCAGGCGCTCGGGTGCCACCGGCCAGCGCTCGCCCTCGGTGAACGCCTGGCGCAGGTAGGGAAAGCTCGAGAACGGCGGCATGGTCGCCACGCCGGCGCGACCCAGCCCGGCGACGGCATCGTCGAACGACAGGCGCACCGCCAGGTGGTGAAGACCGGCGCCGAGCATCGACTCGCCGTGCAGGGCGCACCACAGGCCAATGGTACCGAGCCGCGGCCGCGGCGGCAGGCCCTGGTGGGCGAAGTCGCCCGCCACCTCGTCCGGCGACAGGTCGACGTCGGCGAAGACGGCGAGCCCGCAGGCCGGCTGCTGCAGGACCTGCGCGCCCCACCCGGCCTCCGCCCCGGCGTAGAACCGCTCCCGCGGCACGAACCCCAGCGTCTCGAGGATCTGGATGAGGACGGGGAAGTGCTCGCGCGAGCTGCGGAAGGTGTGGTGGTCGTGGTTCGCCCATCCGAACCCGAGCTGGTCCTGTCGTTCCTTTTGCACCCGCCCGGCGCGGTTGTGGCGAGCCCAGTAGGCGCGCTCCGCCGCGAAGACGGCCCATGCGGCCCGGTCGCGCCCGAGCTCGTCGACCAGCCAGCGGGCCAGTTCGAGCGTCGAGGCCATCAGCCCGGCCGTGTCCGCCCCCCGGCGCGGCCGCACCGCCCAGCGCTCCGAGGCGTCGAGCAGCGCCTCGATCTGGGCCGGCTCCTGCCGCACCGGCACGAACCCCCTCCCTCCCCGGCGCTCGACGGCATCCACGAACCACCCCTCGCCGCTCCAGACGCGTGCCGAGCGGAGCGGCGCGAGCGGGGTGCCGGCGATGGGCGCGTCGACGCCCCACACCGTCAGGAGCTCGGCGACGCTGTCGACCGCGAGGCCGACCCCCAGCACGGCTCCGGCGGCCGGGGTCCCGGCCCGCAGCAGCACCGGCGGCAGGATGCTGCCGGGGTGGCGGAACGGGGTGTCCGGCTCGCTCGCCTCGAAGTCGGCAACGGCATAGCCGACCGCGCCGAGCTGCGCGCGGACCGCGCTCCCGTCCGCCACCACGAGGTGATCCACGAAATCGAAGAGCCGGCAATCGGCGAGCGCACGAGCCGCCTTCTCCATCTGGCGGAGCGGGAGCGCGGCGTCCACGGCCTGCTGCCACCAGCCCAGTACGAGCCGCTCCGCCTCGGGCTGGCACTCCCAGTGGGTCGTGATGCGCTGTGTCACGGTCGGTCACCCCCCTCGACCCCCGACGGTAGCACCGGCCCCGGGCCGGAGGCAATCGGGCCAGTGCGGCGCCGCCGCGGGGTGTGGCACACTTGCGGCGCATGAAGCCGAAGATCCTGGTGGTGGAGGACGAGCGTGCGGTGGCGGACTCGATCGTCTACGCCCTGCGCACCGATGGCTGCGAGCCGATGTGGGTGGCCACCGGCGAGGACGCGCGCGGCGCGCTGGCGGACGGCGACGTGTCCCTGGTGGTGCTCGACGTGGGGCTTCCGGACTGCAACGGCTTCGACCTCTGCCGCGAGATCCGCCGCACCCTCGAGGTGCCGGTCATCTTCCTGACTGCCCGGAGCGAGGAGATGGACCGCGTGGTCGGGCTCGAGATCGGCGCCGACGACTACGTCTCGAAGCCGTTCTCGCCCCGCGAGCTGTCGGCGCGGGTGCGGGCCGTGCTGCGGCGCACCCGGGTCCAGGCGGCGCCCCCGCCGGAGCCGCCCTCGCTGCCGTTCGAAATCGACGCGCGCCGCCGGCTCGTCCGCTATTTCGGACACCCGCTCGATCTCACCCGCACCGAGTACCGGATTCTCGAGGTGCTGCTGCGCCACCCCGGGTGGGTCTACTCCCGGGAGCAGCTCATGGAGCTGGTGTGGGATGACCCGGGCAGCGCCGTGGACCGGACGGTGGACAGCCATGTCAAGGCGCTGCGAGCCAAGCTGCGGGCGGTGCGCCCGGACCTCGATCCCATCGTCACCCATCGCGGTCAGGGGTACGCCCTGCAGGAGCGGTGGTGACGATCAAGATCCGGATCTTCCTGGGGTTTTTCGCTTTCCTCACGCTGGGCCTCATCGTCCTGACCCGCTGGCTGCTCTCCGACATCCGCCCCCAGCCGTTGAAGGCGACCGAGGAGTCGCTGGTCGAGACGGCCAACCTCCTCGCCAGCCTGGTCGAGTGCGCATCGACGCCCGAGCGGCTCGATGTCGGGCCGTTGCGGGAGGTGGTGGCGAGGGCGTCGGCGCGCCAGTTCGGAGCTCGCATCTACGAGCTCGACAAGACAGCGATGTCGCTGCGCATCTACGTGACCAACGCGCGCGGCCGGGTCGTCTACGACTCCGACGGCGACCGCGCCGTGGGCCAGCCGTACGCGGGCTGGAACGACGTGGCCCGCACGCTCAGGGGCGAGTACGGGGCGCGCGCCACCCGCTCCGACCCGGCCGACTTCTACTCCACGGTGTTGTATGTCGGCGCCCCGGTGCGCGTCGGCGGCCGGATCGTCGGCGTGGTCTCGGTCGGCAAGCCGGTGGCCTCGCTCAAGCTCTTCATGACCGGGGCGAGCCGGAGCGTCGTCGCGGCCAGCTTGGTGGCGGCGCTGGTGGCGGGGGTCGCCAGCCTCGGGATCGCCACCTGGATCGCGCGCCCCCTCAGACGGCTCGCGGCGTACGCCGAGGCGGTGGGGCGCGGCGAGCGGCCCCCCCTGCCGAGCCTCGGGCGCGGCGAGATCGCCGCCCTCGGTCGCGCCTTCGAGGCGATGCGCGACGCCCTCGAAGGCAAGCGGTACGTCGAGGACTACGTGCGCTCGCTCACCCACGAGATCAAGGGTCCGCTCTCGGCGATCCGGGCGGCGGGGGAGCTGCTCGAGGAGGAGGGGATGCCGGACGAGGACCGGCGGCGGTTCCTCGGAAATATCCGGTCCGAGTGCGCGCGGCTTCAGCTCCTCGTGGACCGCCTGCTCGAGCTGGCGGCGGTGGAGGCCCGGAAGTCGCTGCGAACGGCGGTCCCGGTCGACGTGGCGGCGCTGGTCCGAGAGGTGGTGGCGACGGCGGAACCGCTGGCCCGGCAGCGCGAACTCGAGCTTTCCGCCGAGGTCGGCGAGGTGCCGCCGCTGGCCGGGGACGAGCTGCTGCTCCGGCAGGCCCTCTTCAACCTCGTGCACAACGCCCTCGCCGCGACGCCCTCCCCGGGCCGCGTGACTGTCGAAGCGCGCGCCGCCGCCAACGCCGTGGAAGTGGCTGTTCGCGACACCGGGCCCGGCGTGCCGTCGTTCGCCCTGCCCCGCGTCTTCGAGAAGTTCTACTCCTTGACCCCTGCCGCCAACGGCTCGCCGGGAACCGGTCTCGGGCTGCCGTTCGTGCGCGAGGTAGCGCTGCTGCACGGCGGCGAGGCGGCGCTGACCAACCGCCCCGAGGGCGGGGCGTGCGCCACGCTCCGGCTGCCACTGGCGCCGCGCCGGGGAGCAGCCGGCGGAGAGCCGCGCGGGGCGGCCGGCAGGCGCTAAAGGCCGGGCTCGTAGGTCGCGCCGCCGGAGTCCGGGGGGATGTGCGACGCCAGCCGCCCGATGATCTCGTCGATGGCAGGAAGAGCGGCATGGAAGCAGTCGACCAGCGCCGGATCGAACGCCCCGCCGCGGTCGTCGTCGATGGCCTTGACCGCCTCCGCCTGCGGCCATGCGCGCTTGTACGGCCGCTCTGAAAGCAGCGCGTCGAAGACGTCCGAAAGCGCCACGATCCGGCCCTCGATCGGGATTTGCTCGCCGATGAGGCCTTGCGGGTAGCCGCGGCCATCCCACCGCTCGTGATGGGTGAGGGCGATCTGCGCCGCCGTCCGCATCAGCGCGGAGTCGTGCCCGCCCAGCAGCTCGGCGCCGATCGTGGTGTGAGTGCGCATGATCGCCCACTCCTCCTCGTCGAGCTGCCCCGGCTTGAAGAGGATGCGGTCGGGAATGCCGATCTTGCCGATGTCGTGCATCGGGCTGGCGGCCAGGATGAGGTCGCAGTGCTCGCGGTCGAGGCCTGCGGCTTCTGCCAGGCAGAGGGCAAACTGGCTCATCCGCAGCAGGTGCAGCCCCGTGCCCTGGTCGCGGAACTCTGCGGCGCGCGACAGGCGGTGAATGACCTCCATGCGGGTGTCGGCGAGCTCGAGCGTGCGTTCGCGCACCTTTTCTTCAAGGATGCGGTTCTGGTCGAGGAGGTCTCGCTGGAGCAGCCGGACCTCCAGCATGTTGCGGATGCGGTTCATGACCTCGAGATGGTCGAACGGCTTGGTGAGAAAATCGCGCGCTCCGACGCGCAGCGCCCGCAGCTTGGTTTCCCGGGTGCAGTCGGCGGTGAGGACGAGCACCGGCAAGTAAGGGTCGAACGCCGCCGCCTGGAGCTGCTCCATGACCGCGAAGCCGTCCATGTGCGGCATGTGGAGGTCGAGCAGCAGGAGATCGGGCTGGAAGCTCCGGCAGAGATCCAGCACCTGCCGCGGGTCGGCCACCGTGAGCGTGTGCGTGTAGCCCTCACCCTCGAGGATCTTCTCGAGGAGCAGGAGGTTGGCCTCCTGATCGTCGACGATGAGGACGCGCGATTGGAGGATCCTCTCGATCGGGATCATGGCCCTTCCTCCCGCTGCCGATTATCGAGCAGCGCGCCGACAACCTCAAGGAAAGCCCGGGTGTCGAGGGGTTTCGTGAGGTAGTGCGCGATCCCCATGGCCTGCACCCGCTCGACGTCGGCGGGCATCGCCGAGGCGCTCACGACGACGACCGGAAGCTCGGCGAGGGAGGGCTCTTCCCGCAGCGCCGCGAGGACCTCCATGCCAGTCATGTCCGGCAGGTGCAGGTCAAGGAGCAGGACGTCGGGGCGGTGCGCACGCGCCAGCTCGAGCCCTTCGCAGCCGCGGCTCGCGTGCAGGAGCTCGAGGCCCGGCCGCCGGGACAGCACGTGGCGCACCAGGGCGAGGTTCGCGAGGTCGTCCTCGATGTACAGCACCAGCCCGCGCCTGGCCTCCGTCCGGGCGAGGGGCAGGCTCTGCCCAGAGGGGGCTTCCTGTGGGCTCGAATCCGTGTCGGCGGCCGGCAGGTCCACCCAGAAAGAGCTCCCGACCCCGGGCATGCTGTCCAGCCCCACCGTGCCACCCATCAGCAGCACGAGCTGCCTGACGATGGTGAGGCCGATCCCGGTGCCCTCCACCGGCCCGCCCTCGGCGTCGAGGCGCTGGAACGGCTCGAACACCGCTGTCTGCCGCTCGGGCGGGATGCCAGGGCCGGTGTCGGCGACGGAGAGCCTCACCCGGCCCGAGGCCGCGAGGGTGGCGTCCACCGTCACCAGCCCTTCCGGGCGGTTGTACTTGATGGCGTTGGAGACGAGGTTGAGCAACACCTGCTTGAGCCGGCCGGGGTCGGCGATCACCGGCGGGAGGGGGCGGGGCGAGACCGCGTCCTGCAGGCGGATCCCTCGCGGCTCGGCCTGCGGCCCCAGCGCCGCGAGGACCTCGCCGACCAGCGGCGCGAGCGCGACCGGCTGGAGGCTCAGCAGCATGCGGCCCGACTCGATGCGAGCCAGGTCCAGGACCTCGTTGATGAGGTCCAGCAGGTGCCGCCCGCTCCGCAGGATGTGCCCGACGCTCTCGCGCTGGGAGGCCGAGAGGGGTTCCTCGGGGTCCGACTCCAGGACCTGCGCGAACCCGAGGATCGAGTTCATGGGAGTACGCAGCTCGTGGCTCATGCGCGAGAGGAACTCCGACTTGGCGCGGTTGGCTCGTTCCGCTTCCGCGCGCGCGGATTCCAGCAGCGCCTGCGTGTGGACATGCCCCCGCACTTCCTGTGCCAGCCGCTCGTTGGCCTCGCGCAGCGCCAGCACCCCTTCCGCGATCCGCTGCTCCGCCTCGTCCCGTACCGCCTCGTACACCCAGGTGAGCAGCGACACCACGAGATAGGCGGCGAAGAACTGCCGCAGCACCACGAACGAGTACGGCATCGGCCACCAGCCGAGCGCCGTCGCCGCCATCGCCACCAGGAAGACGGCCAGGCTCGCCGCGATCCACAGCCAGCCCCGGCGCCGGCCCTTGAGGAAAAAGGCTCCGGCGGGCAGGCAGAACCACCACAGGAAGCCGGTCTTCTCGATGCCGCCATCGAAGAGCAGGAACGACATCACCGCCATCGTCACGAGCAGGCTCAGCGACTGCGCGCGCTCCTGTCGGCCCGTGAGGCGCAGGTAGACGAGCACGAGCGCGCCGAGCGCCGCGAACGCCAGCTCGATCGCCCCGTTGCGGGGGTTGGCTGACGGGTGAGCGGAAAGCAGGTTGGCGAGGCCGAAGACCGTGAGCGCCAGCACCGTGATCACGGCGAAGAGGTGCTGGAACCGCAGGCGCCGCATCGCGGGGCTGGCCGGATCCACGTCCATCCCGGCCGTCACGAAGCTCTGCCAGGCATCCTCCGCCCTCGCAGCGAGTCTCGTGGTCACGGCGCTGCCGCCCTCCTCGACCTTCGCGGGCCTGCTCACAGGATACGGCACTTTACGGGCGCCGCCGAGCCGCGCCGCCAGACTACTCGTAGCGCAGCGAATCGATGGGGTCGAGGCGCGCGGCCTTGCCGGCGGGGTAGACGCCGAACAGGACGCCGACGACCGAGGCGAAGCCGAACGCCAGGAACACGGCCCAGACCGGCACGTGGGCGGCCGGGAAGCCGGGGATCGCCGCCGCCCCGAGGGCGCCCAGCCCCCAGCCGAGGGCGATGCCGATCGTGCCACCCAGCGCCGAGAGAGTGACCGCCTCGATGAGGAACTGCATCAGCACATCGGCGCGCCGGGCCCCCACCGCCTTGCGCACCCCGATCTCGCGCGTGCGCTCGGTGACCGACACCAGCATGATGTTCATGATGCCGATCCCGCCCACGAGCAAGGCGATCCCGACCACGGCGCCGACGACCTTGGTGATCGTCCCGAGGATCGTCGAGGTCGTCTTGAGGATCTCCTCCTGGAGCAGGATCTCGAAGTCGTTCGAGACGCTGCCGCGCAGCCCGTGGCGGTCGCGCAGGATGGAGGTCATGAGCTCCTTGGCGCGGTCCACGTCCCGCGGGGAGCGGGCCTTGAAATCGAGGCGGATCTGACGCATCGCCTCCTCGCCGTAAATCTCGCGCGCGGTCGAAAACGGGACCAGTATGAGCTGGTCGCGGTTCTGCCCCAAGAACTCGCCCTTCTTCTCCATCACCCCGACGATCGTGAACGTGGCTCGCCCGAGGAGCAGGTCCGCCCCCAGCGGGTCTTCCGGCAAGCCGAGGTCCTCGATGATCTTGCGCCCCACGAGGCAGACGCGGGCCCGGCTTTGCAAGTCGAGGTCGGAAAAGAACCGCCCCTTTTCGACCCAGTGGTTGACGACCTCCTGGTACGAGGCGCCCACCCCCAGCACGAACGGCGTCGCCGAGCGGTCGCGCAGCCGCACCCGCTCGCCGGTGAAGAAGATCGGCGTGAACGCGGCGATTTCCGGCACCCGCTCGAGGATCGCCTGGCCGTCGTCGTAGGTGAGGCGGATGTCGCGCCCCACGTGGTCGGGATTGTTGCGATCGTTGTTGGGGACGACGAGGATGTACGTCGCCCCCACCCCCTGGAGCTGGTCGGAGATCCAGAAGTTGAGCCCCTGCACGATCGACACCACGGCGATCACCGCCGCCACGCCGATGATGATGCCGAGCGTGGTGAGGAACGAGCGCATCTTGTTGGCCAGGATCGAGCGCAGGGCGATGCGGAAGTTCTCGAACAGCACGGCCGGCTCCTACGGTTTTCCGGCCTTCGGTGTGGCCGGCGGGGTGCGGCGCACGGCGGCGCCGTCCCGCAGCTTGCGCAGCTCCTTGTACGGCCCCGTGATGATCGCGTCGCCGACGGCGAGCCCCTCCTTGACCTCCACCCACAGCTCGTCCTGGATTCCGGTCACGACTTCGCGCCGCCGCGCCTTGCCCCCCTCGAACAGGTAGACCGCGCGGACCTCCCGTTGGGTGGTGTCGCCCTCCTTGCGCTCCACCTCCGCACCCTTGTCGTCCAGCCAGCGGGTCTGCACCGCCTGGAGCGGGACCGCCACCACGCCGGTCGCGGTCGCGGTGCGGATCTCGACCTTGGCGGTCATCCCGGGCTTGACGCGGGGATCCGGGGAGGCGAGTGCCACCTTGACGCGGAACTTCACGACGTCGCCCTTCTTGAGGCCGGAGGAGCCGATCTCCACGACTTTGCCGGACAGCGGCGCGTCGGGCAGCGCATCGACCGTGACGGTGGCCTCCTGGCCGGGCGCCAGGCGCACCACCTCGCTTTCGGCCACCTCCACCTCGGCCAGCAGCTCGGAAAGATCGCCGATCGTCATCAGCACCGAACCGGCGAAGTTCATCGTGCCCATGACCGCGGTCTCGCCCTTCTCGACGAAAAGCGCGGTCACGTGCCCGTCCATCGGCGAACGGATCGTGGTGCGGGCCAGATCGTCGAGCGCGCGTTGCAACGCCGAGCGCGCCTGGGCGATCGTCTCCTGCTGCGCCCGCTCGGTGATCACCGCGCTGTCGTGGGCGAGCTCGGCACGCTCGAGCGCCTCCTGCGAGAGCACGCCCTCGGCCGCGAGCTGCCGGGCGCGCCGCAGCCCGAGCTCGGCGTTGGCGCGCTCGACGCGGGCTCGTTCGAGGTTGACGGTGGCCTGCTCGAGCACCGCCCTGGCCTGGTCGCGGGCCGCGAGGTACTGCTCCTTTTCGATCTCGACCACGATCTGGCCGGTCTTCACGGCGTCGCCCTCGCGGACCGGCAACGCCACGATCTCGCCGATGACCTTGGACTGGATCTCCACCTTCGTCTTCGGGTTGATCTCGCCAGTCGCCTTGACGCGGGCGATCACGGTGCGGGTGCTGACCGTCTCCACCTCCACCGCCGGACCCGTGCCGTGGCCAGACCGCAGGGAAGCCCAGACGACGAACGCGAGCACAGCCGCGACGGCGATGCCAACGAGAACCTTGCGAACGTTCATGGCGCCCTCAGAACAGGAGCGACAGGCCGACCTTGCCGAGGGTGTACACCCCCCACAGCACGGTGACGATGGCAATAGCTGGCCCGCGCTTGATCCGGCCGACGATCTCGAGGCCGAGGACGAGCAGCACCCAGTACCACACGTTGAAGACGTCCAGCACGCTGCCGAGTGCCATCAGCGCCTTGGGAGCCTCAGGGGGAAGCCAGGTCTCGAGGCTCGAGCGCACGAGCTTCTGTAGCTCGCCCTGGGTGAAGCTGTCGCGTCCCATGGCCACGATGCCGGTCAGAACCGTCTGGACGATGGAGGGCGGGGCGGAAGCGTACACGAGCAACGAAAAGCTCTTGCCGAAACCGGCCTCGGAGCCCGCCGCCCTCAGCCCCATGAGGTAGATGGCGGCCAGCACCACCATGACGAGCGGGATGACAACGACCGTCCCGACGATCCCGCCGATCGTTTGCATCGGCCCCCGCGCCGCTGCCATCTCGCGAATCTGCTCGGCCGAGAGCTTGTCGGCCTGGCCGAAGCGCTCGAGCCCCTCGCGGATCGTGCCCTCCATGTCGAGGCGCGGGGCGGTCAGGAGCTGGAGTCCGATCGCGAGCGCGATGACCACGACCAGCGGCCACACCCAGGCGGAGCGGGCCGCGAGTTCTCGGAACACCGCCGACGGTTCGTAGAACACCCGCACGAGCTGGCCGAGGCCTCTGGTGCCGGCCGCCGGTGCGGCTTCGGGCACCTCGCCGGGCCGGGGCTGCTGATCCATGGGTTCCTCCTCTTGCGCGGCGCCGAGCGTTCCCGCTGGAGGCGTCACGGACTCGGAGCGCGCTTGGCAGCTCATACGCAACGAGGCAGTCAAGGTTTTCCCAGACAGGGCGCCGCCGCCTGACCAGGGCGGCGGCGACCGGAGGAAGGACGGAGCGGTACCCGGATAGACCAGCCGGCCGTGCCGGCTGCGGGTTGGTTCGTCCGGCCCCGCACTCGCTCCTACGCGAATCGACAGGCAAGGGTTCGGCGGACCGGAAAGCTTGCCCGCCCGGCGGGATGGAACGTGTGTTCCGGGGCGTGATCAGGCTTGGGTGCCGAGGAAGATGACGTAGTAAACGACCGCCAGGACACCGAGCAGCAGCAGGTGAGGCAGCGCCCTGGCAAGGGCGTCCCGGGGTCCGCCGCGGCGGGCGATCATGACGAGAGCCACGGCGCTCCCGGAGATCCCACCCGAGACGACGAGGAACTTGAGGAAGGTGATGACCGCCGGGTTGACGAACGGCGCCACCAGCTCCTCGCGTCCCGCCATCGGGATGCCGTTGAGCACCGAGTCCCAGAGCTTCTTCGCGTAGGCGAGAAGCTCGTACAGGCCGTCGCCCAGGAACTCCTCCAAGAGGTGCGCAGCGTGTCCGGAAAATGCCAGCGGCACGAAGCCGATCCCGTACGCGGCGAGGTTGTCGCGGACGCGCTCCCGCGAGGCGGCCGCCGAGAGCGTGGCCGCGAGCGCGAGCCCCAGCACGCAAACCAGGATGAAGGAGCCCATGAGCACGGGGTTGCGCACCTGCGACGAGGCGATGAAGCTGGCCTTGAGCGGCTTGAACCACGCCAGCCCCTTGAACTGGTGGAACCCCATGATGCCGATCAGCATCACCGAGAACACCGAAAGCGCCGGGATCGGCTGCGAGTTGCGCCAGAGCTCCGAGAGCGGCGGCCGCAGGTTGAGCTGGACGCCCTTGTGTTCGCACGCCTGCACGCACTTGGTGCACAGCAGGCACTCGGCGTTGGTGGCCATCGAGGCCGGGTAGAGGAACATCGGGCACCCCTCCACGGTCCCGGTGCCCTTGTAGCAGGTGTGCTCGCCGCACTGCGTCTGGCACACCTTCTTGTTGCCGCGAATCTCGATCGGCGCGAGCGTCGAGTAGGCGCCGAGCCACCCGGCGAGCGGGCACAGGTGGCGGCAAAACGCCCGCCGCTCGAACAGCACCGTGAAGGCAATCGCCAGGTAGAGTACGACGAGCAGGAAGATCCCGGTCGACAGCGGGCTGTCGTCGATCTCGACGATGCTTTCCGAGAGGTCGACCGCGATGTAAGCGATGACCAGACCACAGAAGTCGAGACGTTTCAGGAATTTCGGAACGGGCAGGTTGAACCGCTTGAGACGGGCCACGAGGTCGCCAATGCCGGCGATCGGGCACATGCCGCACCAGATGCGGCCCACCAGCACCGTCCCCAGCGGCAAGAACACGAACCACACCGACCAGGTCACGAGCATGCCGGGATTGGTCGTCGCTTCCCGCAGCGGGTGCCCGAGCGGCCGCGTGGCGCCGTACAGCGTGAAGAGCGTGACCAGAGCGACGAAGGCGATGTTGACCCAGGTCAGCGCGGCCATCAGCGTCGGCTTGCGCAAGAACGCCCGCAGCTTCTCGTTGCGCAACAGGTTGAGCTTGTGGATTTCCTTTTCGGGCGGGGCCACGAAGATGAGGTCGGGGGCGACGATGGTGTCCTCGCTCGCCACGATCGCGGCCCGCTCCATGACGTTCTCGAGTTCCAGCACGTTGCCGGGCCAGCCGTACGACACCAGCCGGTCCACCGCCTCGCGCGACAGCGACAGCGCCTTGCGCCCGCTCCGCCTCGCGCCGAGCTTCAGGAAGTGGTTCGCCAGCAGCGGGATGTCCTTCAGGCGTTGTGGTAGCGGCGGGATGACCACCTTGTGCTCGGCCAGCGCCTCCCGCAATTCCGGGATGAGCCGCGCCGCGACCTCGGCCTCGCTGCCGGTCGCCACCAGCACGAGCCGTGTCGTGCCCGGAACCGCCTGCCGGCCGTACTGCCGGAAGTACCACCCGCGCTTGAGGTAGGTGAGGAGCTGGCTTTGCTGGTGGACGTCGAGCAGCTCGGCGTGGATGATCGCCAGGGTGCCCTCGCCCACGGTCTCGAGGAGGCCGGTCTGACCGGCATCTGCAGGGTTCGCGGGATCGGCCTCGACACCGAAGATGGCGGCGCCCACCGATGCCGGTTCGATTTCCGCCAGCGAGATTTCCGCATACGGCTGGCTGGCGCCGGCGCGGGTGTGGTGGTAGTAGCGAGCGAACGTCTTCTTCCCCACGCCGCGCCCGCCGACGACGAGCAGGTGGGCGCCGGCCCTGGCGGCCGCCTCGACCCTTGCGCGAGCCTGCTGGATCTTGAGATCCTCGCCGACGATCTCGACCGCGGTCGGCACCGCGAGGTGCTCGATCGCGTCCCGCCGCTGCACACCTTCCGGCACCTTGCTCTGCGCAGTGCGGAGCTTATGACGGGTCCCCAGGACGATCGTCTCGTTGACCTCCGGGCGGGTCCGGCGGAGCGCCTGGAGCCGCTCCTTCGGCAGCGCCAGCACGCACACTTCGGTGTCGGCGACGAGTGTGTGCGAGTGCGCTCCACCGGCCACCAGCAGGCGGTCGCCGATGCAGCCGCCCGGCCCCAGCCGCTCCACCACCCGCTCGCCGCCCTCGTCGTTGATCTCCACGACCCGGACGCTGCCGGCCACCACGAAGAGCATCGCCTCCAGCGCCGTGCCGGCCCGCGCGATGACGGCGCCGCCGGGGAAGAACCGCGCCTCGAGGCCTGCCGCCATGTCGCCCCGGGCGGCCTCGCCGAGGTTGGCCAGCAAGTCGGTGCGGCCGAGCAGCGCCAGGCGCTCGGCCGGCGGAACGTCGGGGACGGGCTGCTCGAAGACGAGTTGCGCGTTGCCGAGTGCCAGCGTGCAGCCGGGCACCAGCGGAGCGGTCTGCACGGGGTTGCCGTCGAGCTTGACGCCGTTGGCCGAGCGCAGGTCCTCGATGACCCAGCGGCCGTCCTCGAAGCGAATCTCGGCGTGGGCTCGGGAAACGCTGCCGTCCGGGATCGTGATGTCGCTGCCGGAGGCCCGCCCGATCGTCATGCGGGCGCTGGTGAGCGTGATCGTCCGCCCGGCGCCGAGGCCGGCCGTTTGCCGGAGGGTCGGCCGCCACCCTGCCAGCCGCTCGACGTCGGCGGCGCTGATGGCCACAGTGGCCTGCACGGAAGTCCCACCCGGCGGTGGCGCCGCCCCGACCGTGCCGGAAGGAACCGGGACGCCACCCAACGCCGGGCCGAGGTCGCGCATGAGGCACTCTCCGTCCCCGTCCGGCGGGGGCGCGCGCCGGCGCGCGCCCGCCGTCGGGTCACCGCAAGTATAGGCCCGCAATGGAGGACAACTCTGGCGGCGTGCGAGGACTCTCGACCTTCGGCCGGTCGGGCGGGGGCGGAAGCTACAGGTAGCCGACCGAACGGTACTGTTCGATCTTCTTGGGAATGGTGACGTTCCAGTACTCCTCGAAGTCGAAGCGGGAGTAGTCGTGGAACGGGGCGGGGCCGGTGTCCACGAGCAGGCACTCGCAGCGTTCCCCGTCCTCGATGACGAAGATGTTGTTGGGGCTCACCGAGGTCTTGGCCTGGGGGTGCTGCACGAACAGCTCGAGGAGCCGCTCGATGAAGGCGCGCGTCGCCTCCCTGGCGCGCTGATGGCGGGGGGCCAAGGGGGGACCCAGGTCGCCGTAGAGCTTGGCGAGCGACTGCCCGGCGAGCCGCTGCTTGACCGCGAAGCTGCCGTAGGGGTCGTACTCCTCGATGCCCGGCACCGGCACGCCGTGGCTGGCGAAGAAGTCCGTCAGCTCGCACTCTTGCCGGATGTGGTCGCGGCTGTACGGGCGCGGCTTGGCGATCTTGAGCACGGCCCGCTGGCTCTCCTCGTAGTCGTAGACGATGCCGTTTTCCCCCTCGCCGATCCTGGGGAGCCTGACCGTGTAGCGGTGGTCGGCGATCTCGATCGGCACCGACCCCTCCGCCTCGTCGAGCCCCTCGATGACGTGGCTCGACTCGTTGTCGAGGTAGAGGTTCCGCAGGTCGGCCCCGAGCCCGGCCACGTAGTCGCGCGACCCGAAGCCGAGGCACGACTCGCTGCGGTGCTCCCGCAAGAACATGCCGTAAAAGCCGGCGGCCTTCAGTGCCTGCACGAGGTCGGTCACGTGCTCGTACTGGGGGGCGAACAGCACCTCGAAGAGCCGTACCTCCTTGCCGGAGAGCGAGCGGAAACCGCAGTTGCGGCACTCCTCCACCTGGACCTTGGGGATGCGCACCGGCGAGCCCGCCACCACGACCTCGTACGGCACCTCGACGCGCTTGAGGATCGCCCCTTCACAGCGGGGGCAGATCTCGTACAGCCGTGTCGTCTCCTTGACCACGGGACCCCCCCTAGCGCGCGCCCCCGGCGCGCTCCTCCAGCAGTCGGGCGTGGGAGCTGTCGAGCGCGTGCAGCCGCTCGGCCAGGGTGATGGCGATGTTGCGGATGAGCTTGTACGGCGCCGTGAGGTTGGCGTCCATGAGTTCGTTGAAGCGCTCGCGGTCGATTTCGATGAGCTTGCAGGGTGTCGCGGCAACAGCGGTCATGGACCGCGGGGCGTGGAGAAGGAACGCCATCTCGCCCACCACCGCCCCGGGCCTGATGCGCACCTTGAACGTCTCGGGGCGCGAGTAGTGGCCCCTGCGCAGCTCCACCTCGCCCTCCAGGACGAGGAAGAAATTCTCGCCGATCGACCCCTCGGTGAAGATCGTCTCCTCGGCGTCGTACTCGATGGTGCGCGCCACCTTGAGCAGCAGGAAGACCTCCGACGGCTTGAGGTCGCGGAAGATCTCGAAACCCTTTGCCTCGTCGCGCTCCGACTGCGTGACCTCCTTCGGCACCAGCCACTGCAGGTAGCCGGTGCGCTGGTACTTGCGCACGCGGTCGGGCAGCACCTCGTTCCAGTACTTCTGGAAGGTGAACCCCTCGTAGCTCTTCTTGAGCGTGGTGCCGGGATCGATGAGCACGAGCTGCAGCGGGTCGGAAAAGCGGCCGGCCTCGGTGAGCACGTAGATGTTGTTGGGGCTGATCGAGACCTGGCAGTCGGGGCGCTTGCGGAAAAGTTCGAGCAGCCTCGTCAGGAAACGCTCGAGCCCTTCCAGGACGAGGCTCTGGGTGCGCGCCGTGAGGCTGCCGAACCGCAGGTAGAGGCTCGTGACCGACTCGCCCTCGATGAGGTCCTTGATGGCGAAACGGCCCAGCGGATCCATGTAGTGGATGCGCGGCACGGCAATCCCTTCGCCGAGGAAAAACGCGGTGGTCATTTGCTCTTCGAGCAGCCGCTCGCGGCACACCGGCTGCTGCTTGGCGACCTTCAGGCACAGCGCGCCGTGCGCTTGCGGCAGCGTCATCGACCACGACCGCAGGCGGTACACCATGCCGCGGTCCCCCTCGCCGAGCGGCGGCAGCACGAGCCCGAACCGCGCCCCCCCCAGGACCCGCTCGACCTCCTTCTGGCCCGTCGCCTGGACCTGTTGCAGGGACTCGAAGAACGCGACGGCCTCGGTTTCCAGCTCCGGGGTCGCCAGCTCGGGCCGCGTATGGGTTTCTTCAGTCATGCCTCACCTCGCGACGGCCCGTCGGCCGCATGGTGCCGGATACCGACGCGTGGCCTATGTGGAATAATAGCAACGCGGTCTGGATGGTCCAACGACACACGAACCGGGGAGCGATGCGCCGCCCGGTGTTCGGGAGGAACGATGAGAACTGCCACGTGCTTTTTCCTGATGGCGCTCGTGATCGTGTCGGCGGGGTGCCGCCGCCAGGCACCGGCTCCGCCGGTCGCCGCGGCGCCGTCGGCAGCCCCGGCCGCCGCGCCGGCGGTGGTGGACGCGGTCCCCGAGATCGCCGCCTATCCCGGAGCCACACAGCTCCTCCGCAAGGAAGAGGTCAACAAGGACGGCTTCGCCAGGGTGGTCGAGGTGAAGCTCCGCTCCACCGACCCGTTCGCCGACGTCAAGGCGTTTTACGCCAGCGCCATTGCCGCGGGCGGGTGGCAGGTGGCGGCGAGCGAGGAAAAGCTCGATGAGGCGGAGTGGAAGCTCACCAAGGGCACGGCAGTGGCGAAGATCGAGATCGACACGAGGTCGAACGGCGAGATCGAGATCTCGATCGAGCGCAAGGACCGGTAGACGGCCCGCCCCCCGCCACGAGGGGCCGGTGGCAAGCGGCCCCGAGCTGTCTGGCGTCGCGGGGGTCAGAGGCGGGGGGTGCCGCCGAAGAAGAGGTCGAGCCCGACGCGCACCCCTGGACTCGAGGCGAACCCATTGTCCCGCCGGAAGCTCAGGTACGGCGTCAGCTCCGCGTACATCCACGGGCGCCACATGCGGGTCCGGTACGTGAACTCGGAGCGGTACTCGTCGGCGAGGCGGCTCTTGCCGAAGACCGCCGCCGAGGCCAGCAGGTAGTGCCGTTGCTCCTCGAGCACCCAGGCCACCTTGACCACCTGCGAGGTGCGCCAGTACCCGCTGTCTTGCGTGTACCTGGCCGCCGACTGCAGGCGCAGGTACCAGTCGGGGGCGAGCTTGCGGTCGAGCACGAGCCGCGACAGCCCGCCCAGGTCGTCGTCCCGGTTCCAGAACACCGACTGGCTGGCCACCCCCTCCCAGTGCCCCCAGTACCAGCGGTAGTGGCCGGCAACCTGGGCGTAGAACTTGACACCGTGCGAGAACCCCACGCCGAGATCGCGGGTGACCGCCCAGCGCCCGCCCCGAAAGAGGTCGCCGCGTGCCCCGACGCGCACTGGCGTGTCCGACTCGACCGGATCGCTGCCGGGCAGCAGGTTCTGGGTGATGTTCTCGACGTAGAGGTCGAGCCGCCGCTCGAGGTTCGGCATCTGGAGGTTGGTGGACACCACAGGCTTGAAGTCGAGTCTGCCGTCTTCGCGCTGCAGCCACAGCCGCACCCGGAGCTGCGACTCCTCCTCGGCTTCGACCGGCTCGTGCTGCGCGAAGTACGAGTCCACCGCCCTGACGCGAGCGTTGAAGAAGCGCGTGATGCGGTCGTAGACCCGGTCGATCCAAGGGGCCGGCGAAACCACGGCCGCCGCACTTTGGATCGGCGGCTCCTGCTGGCCGGCAAGAGGGGCGGCGGCGATCGCCGCCAGCCCGGCCGCCACGCCGAGGCCAAGCCTCCGGGATGTCATGACACGAGGATAGCTCAGAACGCCGCGACGACCCCCAAGGTGAACGTGGTCCGGTCGCGTTCGAGGTCGCGCGCGGCCTCCGCCAGCACCCGCACGTTGCGGGCGAGCAGCCGGTTGAGCGTGAGCGCGAGGCTCTCGTACCTGGCGTCGGGCAGGGTGCGGTAGTCGGTCCTGACGTTGTTGTACAGCGCCGAAAGCGCCCAGCGCCCGTCCTGGCCGCGGGGGAAGAAAAGCAGCTCGGCGAACCCGCCGCGGGTCTTCACGTCGCGCTCGGGCACCAAGCCGAAGAACGGGTTGTCGTCCTTGCGCTGCAGGACCTGGACGTTGAGCTGGAGGCGCTCGCCGAGGTCGGCGACGAGATCGGGGCCGAGGTAGGTCGTGACGTTGTCACCGTGCTGGCCGGCGGTGGTGCCCCGGTACCCGAAGACGCCGAGGCGTAGCGGGCCGAACTGCCGCGCCAGCCGCAGGCTGACGTTCTTGAAGCTATCGTCGTCGAACGTGCCGTTCTCGACGGCCTCGATGCCGTTGCCGTTGACGACCTGGAGCACCACGTCGACGTCGCCCGGCGCTCCCCAGGCCAGGAGAGCGCCGCGGTCGTAGGTGAGGTTGGTCGGGCTGGCGCCCACCCTGGTCTTGAAGATCCGGTAGTCCTCGCGCTCGATCCGGGCCTCGCGCTTGAACATCGGGTCGCAGACCTGGAACTGGCCGACGATCAGGTCGACAGGAGCTCCGAACAGGTTCGAGAACTGCACGTAGGCGTCTTCCAGCTTGACCGGCTCGCCCTCTTCCAGGATCCCGTACACGTAGTACGAAATGCGCTCGTGGATCGGCCCTCCCGACAGCACCTTGAACACCCACGGGGTCTGGAAGTCGGACTTGACATCCTCCTTTTCCTGCCAGATTCCGTAAACGTCCATCCGCACCGCGAGCGGCAGCTCACGAAACAGCTTGAGCATCGGATCGCCGACGTCATACGTGGCGCGCGCCGGCTCCTTCGAAGGGTCCTCCATCCTGAAGCCGCGCGCCGCGAACTCCTCGCCGTACGGCTTGAGGCGGGGGAACGGAGCGTGGCAGGTCGAGCACGAAAGCTGGTACTTGCGGGCGAACGCCGGGATGGCGTCGGCGCTGGAAGCGGCCAGCAGGCCCCACAGCGCGATGCCGGCCAGCACGGAGGCGACGATCAACCGGTTGCGGTGCATGCCCTCCTCCTCACTCGAGCACTTCGAAAGCTGTGGTGTGGATGCCGATCTGCACCGGCTCCCATTCCTCGGCCGGGACGCCCAGGTACTCGCCGACCGAGTTCACGAGGCGCGAGTAGTACATCGTGGCGGTCACCCTCACCGGTCCTGGCGGGGTGTCCTGAGGCAGCTTCCAGCTGAACGTCTCGACCCGGGCCTCGAGCGGGGCCAGCCGGTAGTCGGGGCCGAACGTAGCCGTGTTCCACTGCGCGATCGTCATCCGGCCCTCGGGGTCGAGGTACGGCAGCCGGAAAATACGGTCGCCAGGCTTCATCGTGGCGTAAGTTCCGTCCCGCCTCAGGCCGGGGAAGTCGGCGATTCCCTTGATATCCCCGATGTCCTGGTAGGCGAGGGCGTTGGAGGCGACGGTGAGGTCCTCGCCGGCGAACCCCTTGCGGTCCACAGGGAGGTGGAACGTGCGGCCCTTCGCGTCGGTGGCCTCGACGTGCAGCCACAGCACGCGCTCCTCCGCCGAGCCCGTCGGGATCTTGTGGCCGGCCTTGGCGTTCACCACCACGGCCGTGAGCTTGACGGTGTCCCCGGGCTCCGCCTCGCGACTTTCGGGATGGATGCGCACCTCGGTCACCCCTTTGAGCTTGCCGAGGTCGTGGGCGCCGTGGAACAGGTGCTGCCGCACGTCGGGCAGCTCCGAGCCCATGCGTGCCGAGCGCCCGGGGGCCGGCGGCATGTGGCAGTCCTGGCACACGATCCCGGCCTTGCCGTGCGGCCCCTCTTTCCACTCGAGGTGAGTGGACTTGACGAACAGCCCCCACGGGTCCTTCTCGTTGTGACAGGTGCCGCAAAACTCGGCCGAGCGCAGGAACGGGTTCTCCCTCGTTTCGTGGTGCGGGCTCACCACGCCTGGCCGGTTGCCCTGCTTGACCTTGCCGGGCTGGGTGACCCAGTTGAAGTTGTGCGGGACGTCTCCGACGAAGCCGGTGACGGTGTGGCAGAGGTCGCACGACACCGACTCGTTGGCGCGCGTGCCCTCCTTCGGCGGCTTGGGGGGCGTGTCGCCGGCCAGGAAAGCGAGCGGGGCGTGGCACCCGTTGCACCCCTCCTTGACGCCGGCCACCTTCGGCTCCTTGCCGGCGTGGGGCACGGCCAGCTCGAAGTACTCGATCTCGTCCCAGTGATGTGTGTAGGCCTGCGACATCATCGCCTGCTCGTGCTGGCGGGCGATGTCCACGTGGCAGGTGGCGCACGCCTGCGGGCGCTCGTAGCGGTCGTACGGCTGCGTGCCGTGCGCCTCGTCGGAGACCCTGGGCGTGCCGCCTCCTTGCGCCAGCAGCACCACCGGAAACAGAAGCGCGAGAGCAGATCGCATCTTCGAATCCCCCCTGCAAACGATCGTACGACTGTAGGTGCCCGCTGTCCAGGCGGCATGCTCGCGAGACGTCGCTGGTCTGTGGTCAATGATTGTTGGCTTTTCCGTCCTCCCCCGATCAGCCAATCGAGCCAGACCACCAACCAGCGCTGTCACGCCGTCATCACGCGGTGGGCTCGCCCGGCGCCGGGCGGTCGGTCGCGGCGCGGTGGAGCGCCCACACCGTCAACCCGACGCACACCAGGAACGTGACGAGGAACAGCGTGAAGACGTCCCACTGCGGCTGCACCGCCAGGTCCTCGCCGGCGCGTGCGGCCGCGAGGTAGAACTCCCGGAGCTGGTGGCGCGTCAGCACCATGACGGCGATTGCCGCCACTGCGAGTTCGACGGCGTGGCGGAGAAGCCGTGGCCTGCCCAGGGGATCGCGGACCAGCGACAGCACCGCCACCAGGCCGAGGGCGAGGAGGATCCCGAGGGTGAGCGGCAGCATCGTGGCAGCACCGCCGCGCATGAAGGCGCGCAGCACCTCGCGCGGCACCGCCAGCAGCAACCACACGCCGTCCACGACCTGAAGCGCCGCGGCAGCCAGCGCCACCCGCACGCCGAAGCCGGCAATCCCCTTCCGGACCGGTTCTGGCTCGCGGCTCCAGCGCGCCGCCCACAGCGCCACCGCTGCCGCGGTGACGCCCACGGCGGCCAGCAGGAAGTGGAGTGCCCGCGGCACGAACGTGGGGTCGCCGAGCGCCGCCCGGCCGCTCGCGGCCACTGCTTCCCAGCGCCCGGGCTGCATGTGCAGGAGATGGATCGTCACCTGGATGAGCGCCACGCCGACGAAGCACGCCGCCTCGAGCGCCAGCATCCCCACCCGCTCCCGTCCGGCCGCGAGGGCGCGTTTGCCGAGGTAGTTGAGGTAGTACCCGACCGTGAGCAGGCCCAGCATCGAAAACCACGGCCACGCCCAGTGGATCGTCGCCGAGTAGAAGAAGCGTCCGAGCAGCACTTGCGTGAACAGCAGCGGCGCGATGCCGAGAGTGATCGCGCCGGAAATCGCCCACGAGTTCATGCCGAGCAGCAGCCGGCGCAGAGCCAGCCGCCCCGCCCCGGCGCCGCCGGCCGCGAGAGCCAGCAGCGAGCCGCCCAACACGGTGTTGACGAACAGCAGGTGCAGGAAAAACGTCACGAGCCAGAGGACGTGGAACAACCACGGCGGGCCAGGCAGCGCCGCGGGGTCGGGCTGCGGGATGAGGCTAGCGGGCACGGGGCACCTCCATGGCGGCGCCGACCGTGGTCGGGGACGGGGCAGCGGCCTTGAGAGACTGCAGGTAGGCGACGAGCGCCTCGACCTCCTCGTCGCTGCCCACGAGCGGCGGCATCAGAGGGTAATCGAGGGTCCGGGTGTCGACCGGCTGTCCCTTCGCCTGGGCGTCGATGTAGGCGTCACCCATCCCTTTCATCGTCATGAGGATCCCGTTGAGCATGTCAGGGTCCGCCCCGGCCGTGAGCTGGCGGATCCCCAGGTAGCCGTCCACGGTGTGGCAGCTCGCGCACTGGGCGCGGAACACCGCACGGCCGCGCCCCTCGGGAGTGTCGGGCAGCCCGACCGTTGCCCAGCCGGCCCGGGCCAGCACTCCCGTCTCGTTGAGCGCCGCGATGTCCGAGACCAGCAGCCCGGAGGAGAACATGTGATCCCGGATCACGAAAGGCTTGCGCGCCCCTTCTCGCAACCGCTCGTAGCCGCCGAGAACCGCGAACGCGGCCAGCAGCGCGACCGCGGCGACCGGCCAGCGCTGCGTTCTCGGCGCGATGGCCGCGAGCACGGCAAACGCAAGGACTGCTGCCAGCGCCCACAGGGCGAGGGAGCGTGTGGCCGCGAGCGCGGGCAGCAGCGCCTTGCCGCCGGCGAAAGCGGCTCGCACCGTCTCCGGCAGCGCGGCTTCCCACCAGCGGTAGCCGCCGTACGCCACGAGCGCCCCCACCACCTCCACCCCGGCCAGCCAGCGGACCAGCCGCGCGCGCGAGGCCGGATCCGGTTCCCGGAGCGCCGCGAGCGTCATGTACACCCCGGCCAGGAGCAGGCACACCCCGGTGCGCAGCGCCAGGCCCGGCAGGTAGGAGGGGTTGAAAAAGCCGTCCCAGAACGAGCGGGTCTGGAGCCAGCGGCCCGGAGTGAGCATGAACGCCAGGATCCCCTGGATGATGACGAGCGACGCGAACGCCGCGAACGCGTACAGCCACGACAGCCACAGGTGAGTGCGGGGGCGCACCTTCTCCCAGGTCGCGACCATGGCCAGGGCCATCGCCACCTCGAGCACGAAGAACGCCCACTCGGTGGCCCACCCCCAGACGTAGGTGTGGATGAGCGCCGAGGTCGCAGCGGGCGCGACGAGCCCGATCGTCACCCAGATCCCCACCCCGGAAATCGCCCCGAACACCGTGGAGACGAGCACCAGCATCCACGAGCTGCGCTTCGCGAGGTCGCGCATCGCCCGATCGCGGCGCCCCACGGCGAGCGTTTCCGCGAGCGCGATGACGATGCCGCCGCCCACCGCGAAGTGCGACACCACGACGTGAGCGATGGCGACGATGCCGATGAGCACCCCGCCGCCCATCGCCAGGTCCCAGATCGGGTAGTCCACGCCGGACTCCTTTCTCGCCTCTCGAAGGGTAGCATCGTCCCGCTCGCACAGCGCCGCGAACGGCCGGTGGCGCGGTCTTGACCCGCAGCGGCGCTCCTGCTCTGGCGGCTGGCTCAGCCATCCGCCCGCTGAGCCGGCGGATCGCGCCGGGCGAGCCGCGCGAGGGCGAGCGCCGCCAGCGCCACCACCAGCGTCCGCCAGTGGTGCAGCAGCAGCCAGCCGGCAGCTCGCACGATGCGCTGTGGGAAGTACAGCGCGGCGAGCCCGGCGGCGCCGGGCAGCCACAGTTCCTGCCGAACGGCGAGCCGGCGCCACAGCGCCGCCGCCACCGGCACCAGCATGACCAGGTCGTTGGAATGCACCCAGACGCCCAGGCACTGCACGAGGACCAGCCAAGCCAGGACGTCGTCCTCGTCCAGCCGCCGCCGAAACAGCCACAGGCCGGCGGTGAGCAGCACGCCGAGCAGCGGCAGCGTCCACAGCGGCGGCATCGGCACCCCCACCGCCGCCAGGGCGCTCGGGATCCCCACCACGAACTCGCCCCCGAGGCGGTTGGCGGCGTCGGCCTGGTAGGTCGGGACGGCCCGCAGCCAAAGGCCCAGGACGCCGAGGGGGTGCTCGAGGCCGAGGCCAGGCACCGCGCACGCGGCCGAGACGCCCGCGGCCACTGCCAGTGCCTTGGCGCGCCGCTCGAGCAGCAGCCAGAAAAGCGGCAGCAACGCGAGATGGGGCTTGAACGTGGCGAGCCCGAGCAGCACCCCGCCCCAGACTTCCCGTCCGCGCCGCACCTCCACCCAACCTCCCACGAGGAGTGCAATGGCGAGCGGCGTCACCTGGCCGATCCACAGCAAGTGGGCGGCGAACGGGCTGCCCAGCACCAGCGCCGGGAGCAGCCAGCGGGTGGCCGCCAGGTCGGCGACCGGCGAGCCGGTCGCGCCGGCGACCAGCCGCACCGCAAGCCAGGCCAGGGTGCCGAGGGAGGCGAGGCCGATGGCGACCGCAAGCCAGCGCGCGGCCGGTAGCGGCAGCGAGCCCAGCAGCATAGCGAGGGGCGCGAACTGCGGCGGGTATGACAGCGCCGTCCGATCGATCGTACGGCCCACCCGCTGCATTTCGGCCGTGAACGTCTCGGGGACGTAGGGGTTGTCCCCAGCGGCCCACAGCCGACCGGCGACCCAGAAGTAATCGAGGTCGGTCTGCCACGGAGAGCTGCCCCGCCCGATCCCGGCCACGCCGAAGATCAGCAGTGCACCCAAGGCGGCGGCGAGCACCGCCGGTCCGGCCAGAGCGCGCGGCGGCACGGTGCTCACGTCGGGCTCACAGCCATACGAGTGAGAGGCCGGCCAGACCCAGCAGCACGAGCGCGAGCAGTCCCCGCACCCCGGTCCGGCGGTCGGCGAAGGCGAACGCGTAGACGCCCTTGAGCACGTTGTTCGACGCCGTGGTGATGAGGACCGCCGCGGTGGCGGCCGGAAGCGGCGTGGCGCTGCCGGCGCTCTGCGTCAGCCCCATGATGAACGGGTCCACATCCACGGCCCCCATGACCACGGCCAGCGCGTACATCCCGAGGCTGCCGAAGTGGCGCAGCACGAGAGCGGTGGCCAGGACCAGGACCACGAAGACGGCGGCGAAGGCGAACGCCGAGCGCAGCTCGAGGGGGTTTTTCGCCTCGTACTCGCGCTGCGGCTGGTTGGGGTCGAGGTCCGGCCGGCGCGCCCACCACAGGCCAGCGGCGATGGCCGCCGCGCCGAGCAGCACCAGCTTTTGCGCCAGCGCGCCGAACAGTGGCGGCGAGAACATCGCCAGCAGGAGCGTCAGGCGCAGGAACATCATGCCCGAAGCCGCGAGCATGCTGCCCGCGAACAGGTGCGGACGGTCCTCGCGCCTGGCCCGGCGGGCGAGCACCACGGTCATGACCGTGGAGGAGTAGGCCCCGCCGAGCAGCGCCGCCAGCACGATTCCGCCGCGCTGGCGAGTGACGCGCTGCAACACGTACGAGCCGTACGAGACGCTGCTCACCGCCACGACCACGAGCCAGGTCTTGAACGGGTTGAGCCGGAACGGCCCGAGGTCCTGATTGGGCACCGCGGGCAGGATCACCGCGGTGAGCAGCAGGAACTTGGTGAACGTCTCGATCTCCTCGGCCGGGATGCGGGTGGAGAGGCTCTCGAGCCAGCTCTTGAGCTCGAGCAGCAGCAGCGCCAGCACCACGATCGTGGTGGCGATCCAGTAGTGCGTGGAGTGGACGAGCGCCCCCAGCACGTAGGCGAGGAGTCCGGTGATCTCGGTGGTGACCCCGGCCTCCCCGGCAGCCGCGAGCTTGTGGCGGTACGAGACGACCATGAAGGCGGCCACGCCCGCCAGGCCCAGGGCCACGAGCAGCAGGTCGGTGCCCGACACGAGAGCCGCCCCGTAGCCGAGCAGCCCGATGAGCGGAAACGTCCGGACTCCGCCGAAGAGGTAGTGCCCGGCCGTGGCCTTCCGGCCCTCTCGCTCGAGGCCGAGGAGGAACGTCAGCCCGAGCACGAGCAGGACCCGGAACGCCTCCGGCGGCACTTGGCCGAACAGCGCGCGGATCTGGTCCATGGTTCCCGCTCCCTGCCGAGGTTACACCATGACGGCACCTCGTGGTGGTTCGTCGGTGGCCTCCGGCCGCCGGCGCCGCGAGGTCACCGCCGTCTCTACGAGACGCGCACGCCCAGGAACGCCTCGAGTTCCCCGACCTCGGAGCCGGCCAGGGCCAGGGCCAGCGAGGCCGCCTCGCTGTCGCCGAGCGCCGGCCGGCAGAGCGTCGGGTCGAGCCCGAGGTCTCGGCACCCGACCTGCTCGCCCCCCCGCAGGATGATCGCGCGCTCCACGACGTTGGCGAGCTCCCTCACGTTGCCCGGCCAGGGCCCCAGGACGAGGGCGGCCATGGCGGCGGGGGCGAAGGTGGGTGCCGCGATTCGCAGGCGTTCGGCCGACCTGGCGGCGAGGTGGAGGACGAGCGCCGGGATATCCTGTCGCCGCTCCACCAGGGCGGGCAGCCGGATCGGGAAGACGTGCAGGCGATGGAAGAGGTCGCGCCGGAAGGCGCCGGCCGCCACGCTGGCCTCGAGGTCGCGGTTGGTCGCCGCCAGGATCCGCACGTCCACCGTCACCTCGCTTTCGCCGCCGAGGCGGGTGATCCGCCGCTCCTCCACGGCCCGCAGCAGCTTCGACTGGGTGGGGAGCGGGATCTCCCCCACCTCGTCGAGGAACAGCGTGCCGCCGTGCGCTAGCTCGAACCGCCCCACGTGGCGGGAGGTCGCGCCCGTGAAGGCGCCCCGCTCGTGGCCGAACAGCTCGGACTCCACCAGGGTCTCGGGCACCGCGGCGCAGTTGAACGCCACGAACGGCCCGGCGCGGCGGGGCGAGAGGTGGTGGAGAGCGCGCGCGAACAGCTCCTTGCCGCTGCCGGAGGGGCCGAGGAGCAGCACTGCGGCCTCGGTGGGGGCGACGCGCCGCAGCGCCGTCACCGCCGCCACGAACGCCGGCGCGGTCCCCACCATCGCCGGCATCCCTCTTTCGGTCGGAAGGGCGGCCAGCAGCGCCTTTCGGGGCTCGGTCGCCGCCCACAGAGCGGCCAGCACCGTCTCCATGTCGAGCGGCTTCGTGAAGTAGTCGCGGGCGCCCAGCTTGAGCGCCTCGACCGCGGTCTGGACGGTGGCGAAGCCGGTGATGAGGAAGACGGGGAGCTGCGGGTCGACCGCCCGCGCGGCACGCAGCACCCCCAGCCCATCGGTCCCGGGCAGCTTGAGGTCGGTCACGACCGCCAGCAACGGGCGCGGCTCGCCGAGGCGGCGCACCGCGTCGTCGCCCCGCAACGCCACCTCCACCTCGTACCCCTCGGCGCGCAGCGTCTCGGCGAGCATCTCGGCGAGCGAGCGGCGGTCCTCCACCACCAGCACCGGGGCGCTCATGCCGGGCCTCCGAGCGGGAGGGTCAGGACGAAGCGGGCGCCGTGCGGCAGCCGCGGCTCGTGGACGACGTCGCCGCCGTGCAGGCGCGCCAGCCGCCGGGACATCGCGAGCCCGAGCCCGCCGGATGGCTTGGTCGACACGAAAGGCCGGAACAGGCGGCCGGCCACCTGGGAGCTGACCCCGGGCCCGTCGTCCTCCACGACCACCCGCGCGCGGTCGCCGGCCACTTCCGTGTGCACGCGCACCGTGCCGCTTCCGCCCACGGCCTCCTGGGCGTTGCGCAGGAGGTTCTCGATGATCACGCCCACCGCCATGCGGTCCACCTCGACCTCGCACGGCGCGAGTTCCAGCGCGGGCACGACGCCCGGGCACGACGCGGCGACCCGGCCGGCGATCTCGGCCACCAGCTCCGCCAGGTCGCAGCGCTGCCGCTGCAGCTCGTGCGGCTGCGCGAAGCGCAGGAAGCGGTCCAGCAACGCTCCGAGCTCGCGAGCCTCGTGCTCCATTGCTGCGACGAAACGGGCTCGCCGCTCCTCGTCGGCGTCCGGCAGCAGCCGGAGGTAGCCGCGAATCGTGGCCAGGGCATTGCGCAGCTCGTGCGCCATGCCAGCCGACAGCTCGCCGAGCTCGGCCATTTGCTCGCGCTCGGCGAGCGCCCTCTCGAGCGCCTCGAGCGACGTGCGGTCGGACAGGAACGTCAGGTGGCCGAGACTGGCTCCGTTCGAGGCGAGCAGCGGGAAGCGGCGCACCTCGACGAGACGCTCCCCCAGCCGCAGGCGTCCGTCCGCCTGCAGCGCCGCCGGGAGCTGCCCGCCCACCCTGAGTTCCTCGCCCACCAGGGCGTGCGCCGGCGGGTTGAACGCCTGCACCGCGCCGTACGTGTCGGTGACGAGCACGCCGAACGACGCCTCGCGGGTGAGGACCTGGGTCAACACCTCGAGCTCGTCGACCCGTTGCCGGGCATCGGCCTCGGAGACTTCGAGCCGCCGCACCGCGTCCTTGAAGGTGGCGACGAGAAACCGGTCCTCCGGCTCCTCGCCCGGCCGGCGGGCGATGCGCACCGCCTCGGCCAGCAGTTCCCGGTAGGGGCCGAGGGCGCGGGTGATGAGCCGCCAGGCCAGGAGGGCGCCCCCGGCGCCCACCACCAACGCCAGCACCGCACCGGCCGTGCGCCAGCGGCTGGCAGTGCGGGCCCGGGTGGCGGGCACGACGACCCGGGCAACGCCGCCGCCCGTCAGGGGCTGGCTCGCCACCACCACGTGCCGGGTCCCCAGCGCCAGCGGCGCGGTGGCGATGCCGCCGCTCGCCTCCCAGTCCTCGCGCGAGCGCCACGGCCACCAGACGGGCGCGGCCGGGCCGTACTCCCCGACCGACCACTCGACGGCGCCGTTGCGCAGCACTGCCATCCCCCAGCCGTCGGCCTTCAGCGCCGCGTGGTGGCGCGCCGCGTCGCCCCCCGCGGCGCTGGCGGCGAGGAGCTGCGCCGCTGCCGCAGCGGTGCGCTGCGTCTCTTCCTCGACCAGCGAGGCCACCCCCAGCACGCCGCCCATCTCCACCGCAATCATGGCCACCAGGGTCAACAGCGCCGCGCCGATGAGCAGCGTGGCTTCGCGAAAGCGCCGGGAGGGCAGTGCCGAGGTCACGGCAGGTGCCACCCGAGCAGGTGGGCGAGCTGAGGGGCCCACAGCATCACCACGAGACCGGCGGCGCACAGGAACGACCCGAACGGCAGCGCGGTGTCGGCCTTGCCCCGGCCGGTCGCCATCAGCACCAGGCCGACTGCGCCGCCAGCCGTCGCACCCAGCATGAGCGACATGAGCATTCCCCGCCAGCCGAGGAACGCCCCCAGCATCGCCAGCAGCTTGACGTCCCCCCAGCCCATGCCTTCCTTGCCGCGCAGCCACCAGTAGACGAGGATCACGAGCGACGGAATGGCAGCGCCCAGTGCCGCCCCCGCGGCGGCATCGAGGAGGGGCGCGAGGCGCTGCTCGGGAGGCTGGAGGAGCCAGCCCTCGACCGCAGCCCCGGCCAGCCCGAGCCCGATCCCGGGCACGGTCAGGACGTCGGGCAGCAGGTGGTGGTCGAGGTCGATGAGCCCCAGCGGCACGAGCAGCAGCACCAGCACCGCGGCCTCGGCGGCGGGCACGGACAGCCCGTGGCGATGGTGGACGAGCGCCAGCAGCGTCGCGGTCGCCAGCTCGACCAGAGGGTAGCGCCAGGAAATCGGTGCCCGGCAGCGCCGGCAGCGGCCCCGCAGCCACAAGAACGACAGCACCGGCACGTTGTCGAACCAGCGCACCAGCGCGCCGCACGCCGGGCAATGGGACCGTGGCCGCCAGAGCGACATCTCGCGCGGCAGTCGGTGGATGACGACGTTGAGGAAGCTGCCGAGCACGAGCCCGTAGGCGAAGACGATCGCGGTGACCACGGCAGGGGGGATCACCGTGCCCCTCCTCGCCCTGCTCGAGTGAGAAGCCGCTCGTACAACTCCTCCTGCTGGCGCACCATGAGGGTGCGGTCGAACGCCGCGAGTCCTTCGGGAGCAGCTGCCGCGAGGTGCGCCCGCAGTCGGGGATCGGCCAGCAGCGAGGCGACGCGCGCCGCCAGTGCCGCCTCGTCGCCGGGCGCCACCGCAAAGCCGTTGACACCGTCGTGCACCACCTCCCGCACCCCGTCCACGGCCATCGCCACCACCGGCCGGCCGGCGGCCAGCGCCTCCACCACCGCCCGCGGCAGCCCCTCGAAGCGGGAAGTGAGCGTCACCACCGTGGCCGCGTGCAGCACGGCCGGCACGTCGCGGCGCCACCCCGGGAGGTGCAGCCGCCCTTCGAGCCCCGCTGCAGCGCGCTGCGCTTCGAGGCGCTCCCGCAGCTCGCCGTCTCCGACCAGCAGGAAGTGGGCGTCCGGAAAGCGCGGGGCCAGTCGCGCGGCCAGGGCCACGAAACGTTCGGGGGCCTTTTGCGGCTTGAGGCACGACACCTGGACGACGAGCGGCGCTCCAGCCGGAATCCCCAGCTCGGCGCGCACCATCTCGCCCCCGCTCGCGCGGCGGAACGTGTCCAGATCGATGCCGGAGCGGATGAGCGTCGCCTGTTCGCGCCCGAATAGCCCCAGCTCCACGCCCTGCGCCAGGTTTTCCTGCGACACCGCGACGAAGTGTGTCGTCCACCGCGCCGCCACCCGTTCGGCGGCCAGAAACGTGGCGTGCACAGGCGCCGGCTGATGGGGGCCGAACCCCCAGCCGTGAATCGAGTGCACCACGACCGGCACGCCCTCGGCCCGCGCCGCGGCGCGGCCCAGGACCCCCGCCTTCGAGGAGTGCGTGTGCAGGAGATCGGGGCCGAAGTCGCGGATGGCAGCCCGCAGCTCGGCAAGCGCCCGCACGTCGTGCCACGGCCGGACCTCGCGCCGCAGGTGCGGCAACTCGTAGACCCGGACATCGGCCAGCTGGCGGGCCTCCGGCAGCAGCTCCCCCGCATCGGCACAGGCGAGCCCCACCTCGAACCGGTCGCGATCCAGCATGGCGCAGGTGTCGAGCGTGTTGCGCTGGGCGCCGCCCAGCTCGAGCAAGGTGATGGCGTGCAGCACCCGGGCCCGCCTCACGCCGCCACCTCCGCGGCCGCCGCTGCCCCGTCGAGCAGCGCATCTTCCATCGACGAGTACTTCCACTCGGCCCAGCGGCCGGCCAGGCGCACCCCGGCCGCGGCGTACGCCGCCCTCAGCGCCGCCACGGCGGGTGCGAGCGCCTCGTCGAACACCACGTACCCGGGGTCGACGCGCGCCTCCACCCGCGCCACGACACGCTCGGGACGCAGCAAGCCGAGTTCTTCGAGCCCGTCGAGACAGCGCTCCCACAGCCTCCGCGGGCACGGCGTCCCGGCCGGCACGCTCACCTCCACCGACAGGGTGTGGCAGCCAGGCGGCGCCAGCACCCCGTGGTTGGAGGGGATGCCCACGCGATAAAACGGGTAACGGGGTTCGGGGACGTACAGCCAGTGCTCGCGGCGGGGGGGCCGCCCCTCTACCCCCAGGTTGAGGTTGAGCACCGCCACCGCCCGCAGGCGGGACGCCGCGGCGCGCGCCTCGGCCGGGAGGTCATCGGTCAGCTCGCACAGCTGCGGCAACGCCGCCGTGGCGACCAGCACGTCCCACTGCAGCGCCTCACCGGAGGCCAGCTCGAGCGTCCGCTCGCCGAGGTGCACACGCCGCACCGGGCACCCCGGGCGGAGGCCGGGGACGTGCCGGGCCAGCGTGTCGGCAAGCAGCCGGATCCCGCCTCGCCGCGGGTAGAGAAACGTCGCGTTGTACCCCACCGGCCGCCGGAAAAGGCCCAGCGCCCCGTCCACCACGTCCTCGAGCCGCGGCCGCGGCACGAAGCGCCCCACCCACGCCGCCGTGAAGTCGCGGGCATCGGCGCAAAAGAGCTTCTGGTTGTACGGGAAAAAGAAGTGCCGGCAAAGCCCGTCGCCGAAACGGGAGAGCGCCCAGTCGGCGAACGGGCCGGTCTCCGGGGCCTCGGGGTGCTCGCGGGCCGCGAGCAGTCCGAGCAGGCACTCGCGCCGGATCGTAGGAGGCAGCTTGAAGGTGTTGATCTGGATCGGGTACGGCGTGACGGTGCCAGCCAGGGCCACTCCGGCCCGGCGAGTGTGCCGCCGCAACCGGGGGGCGAGGCCCAGTTCGGCCACGAGGCGCCGTCCCTCCTCTTGCCCGAGGTGCAGGAGGTGGCCGGTGAGGTCGAACGCGAAACCGTCCCGCTCGAGCGTGCGGCAGGCGCCCCCAACGATGTCCTCGCGCTCGAGGACGAGCGGCTCGATCCCCCGCCGGCGCAGGTGGAGGGCGGCGGACAGCCCGGTGAGCCCGGCGCCGAGCACCACCACCCGTGTCATGGCGCCGGCCTCATGTCGAAGCGCGCCAGCCACCCTAGCAGCGCGACGAAGATCGCCCCGAGCCCGCCGAGCAGCCAGAGTGCGAGCTGCCAGGACCACCAGAGCGCGCACCCGACACCGATCACCGCACCAGCAGCGGCCAGCGCGTAGCACGTCACCACGGCCGGGCGCGTACGGCCGTGCCAGGCCCGCCGCAGCCGGAGCGGGAAGTGGTCGGGGCTGCCGTGCCAGAACGGGCGGCCGGCGCGGGCGCGGAGCACCGTCACGTAGACCGTGTCGGCGAGTGGTACGGCGAGGATCGCCAGCGGCGCGAGGAAGCCGGCCGGGCTGCGCTCGGTCCAGTGCAGAGCGAGCGCGAGGGCGCCGAGGGTGATCCCGGTCGCGAGGCTCCCTGCGTCGCCGAGGTAGATCCGGGCCGGATTGAAGTTGAAGACGAGGAACCCGGCCAGCGCCCCGGCCAGGGCGAACGCCGCGGCCGCCTCCGGCAGCTCGCCTCCGGCCAGCGCCACGAGGCCGAGCGCGAGCGCCGCGATCGCCCCCACCCCAGCCGCGAGTCCGTCCATGATGTCCAGCAGGTTGAACGCGTTGCACACGGCCAGCAGCCACGCCGCGGCGAGCGGCCAGCGCAGCTCGCTCGGGACCTCGGTCAGTTCGATCACGGCCCCGGAGCGCAGCAGCACGAAGATTGCCACCCCTTGCCCGGCCACCTTGGCGAGCGGCGTGAGCACCCCGAAGTCGTCGATGAGCCCCACCAGCAGCGTCAGCGTCCCGGCCAAAAGCAGCCCGAGCAGCAGCGAGTTGAACGGCAGCACCAGTCCGAGCGCCATGAGGAAGGCGAGGAAGACCGCCACGCCGCCGAGATAGGGCACCGGGGCCTCGTGGGTCTTGAGCCGCCCGTCGGGGCGGTCGACGATCCCGAAGCGCAGCGCCGCCTGGCGGGCCACCGGGGTGAAGTACAGCCCGAGCAGCAGCGCCAGCACCAGCACGAGCAAGACGAGGGCGACGCTCACCAGAGCTCCCTCAGGCGCCGCCGAGGCACCAGCGCCCTTTGCCGCCACGCCTTGCGCAGCCTGGGCAGCGCCCGCACCACCGCAGGCCAGACGGCGGGGCGCCGCGCTCCGGCCAGGAACACGAGCATCGCATCGGCTGGCAACAGTACGGGCAGCCGCAGCCAGAAATCAACCGCTGACAGGTTGCGCAACCACGTCGCCCAGCGGTTGACGAGGATGCCAGCGGCCACCTCCGGGGGGCGGCGGAACAGCAGTCGGCCGGATCCCGGCTCGGCCGTCCCCCCTCTCCGATGCAGGGCCACGGCGGCCGGCTCGTACACCACCCGCCACCCCGCCGCGCTGACCCGCCATCCCAGGTCGAGGTCCTCCCAGAACGCGAAGAACTCGTCCGGGAAGACACGAGCCTCGACGGCGGCAGCCGCGAGGGCGGCCCGCCGGTACACCATGCCGGCCCCGCAGGCGGCCAGCACCCGGGCCGGTTCCAAGTAGGCGCCCGCCGCCTCCTCCCCGTACCCGCGGTCGCGCACCCGCAGCAGCCACGGCGTGAGCACCTGCCCGCACGAGTCGAGCTGCGTGCCGCCCGGGCGCTCGAGCCGGGCCGCCACCCCGCCCACTCCCGGCTCCGCCAGCCGCCGGCATGCCGCGGCAAAGAACCCCGGCTCCGGGAAGCAATCCGGGTTGAAAAAGCCGACCGGGTCCGCCCCGGGAGGGAGCGCCTCGAGGCCGGCGTTGGCGCCCCCCGCGTACCCCCGGTTGTCCGGCAGCGGCACGCCCAGCACGCCGGCCGGCGGATGCTCGGCCAGCGCCCGCGAGCCGTCGGTGGAAGCACAGTCCACGAGCACGATCTTCACCTCGACCGTCTGCGCTGCGAGCGCCGCCAGGCAGCGGTGAAGATCCTCGCCGCCGTCGTGGTTGATGACGATGGCGCCGGCGGTCATGGCCTGGCCTCCGGTCGCTGGCAGGCGGCGGAAGGGGACCGCCCGCCAGGGGCGGGGTCGGGGATCGGAGCAGCCGTGCGGCGGTGCACGGTGATAGCCTACACCGGGGATTGATCTCGAAGGTGAAAGCGTTGGCGAGCGCATGCGAGCCCCGGTTTTCGTCCTGCTTTCGACCCTCGCCGCCACGACGGCGGCCGGGCAGGAGCTGGCGCTGCGGCTCGACCCGGCCCGTACGGTGGTGGCTTTCACGCTTCAGGCCACGCTCCACACGGTCGAGGGCAGCGTTCCGGTCGTCGCGGGAGAAATCCGGTTCGACCGCGCCAGCGGGCAGGCGAGCGGCCGGGTCGAGCTGGACGCCCGGCGCGCCGGCACGGCCTCGCCAGGCCGCGACAGGAAGATGCACGCCGAGGTGCTGGAGTCCGATCGATACCCGGCTATCGTCTTGGTCCCGAACCGCGTCGAGGTCGAGGAGGAGGGGCCGGAGAAGGTGACCGTGAGGCTTGCCGGCACGCTCTCGATCCACGGCGGCGACCACCCCGTCGAGCTCGTGGCGGCGGTGCGCCGCGAGGGCGACCGCATCGTTGCCGACGCGACGCTGACCGTTCCGTACGTGGCCTGGGGGATGCGCGACCCGAGCGTGCTGCTGTTGCGGGTCGCCAAACAGGTGGAGGTGCGAGTCCACGCCGTCGGCACTCTGGCGCCGATGGATCCCGTGCCGGGAGGTGCGTGATGCCCGCGGCCCTGGCCACCGTGGCCGCGGTGGGCGAGGCCTTTCCGCCTCACTACTACGGCCAGGAAGAGCTGCTCGCTGCGCTGCGCAGCCACTGGGCCGAGGCGCACCACAACCTCGAGCGCCTCGCCTCGCTGCACCGCAATGTGCTGGTGGGCGGCCGCCACCTGGCGCTGCCGCTCGAGGCGTACGCGGGGCTGGACGACTTCGGCAAGGCCAACGATGCCTGGATCGCGGTGGCGCAGGACGTCGGAGCGCAGGCGATGCGCCGCGGGCTCGAGCGGGCCGGCGTGGGTCTTGAGGAGGTGGCGGCGCTGTACACCGTCACCGTGACCGGTATCGCCACCCCCTCCCTCGACGCGCGGCTCGTCAACCGCCTCGGCCTGCGCCCCTCGCTCAAGCGCGTGCCGATCTTCGGCCTCGGCTGCGTGGCCGGGGCCGCCGGGGTGGCCCGCGCCGCGGACTACCTGCACGCCTACCCCGACCAGGTGGCGGTGCTGCTCTCGGTCGAGCTGTGCTCGCTCACCCTCCAGCGCCGCGATCTTTCGGTCCCCAACCTCATCGCCTCCGGGCTGTTCGGGGACGGCGCCGCGGCGGTGGTCCTGGCCGGGCGGGACCGGGGGCTGCCGGGGCCGCGAGTCGTTGCGACGCGCTCGGTCTTTTACCCGGACTCCGAGCGCGTCATGGGTTGGGACGTCACCTCGTCCGGGTTCCGGATCGTGCTCTCGGCCGAGGTGCCGGAGGTCGTGGCGCGGCACCTCCGGCACGACGTGGAGGCGTTCCTCGCCGAGCATGGCCTGTCACGCCGGGACATTGCCGTGTGGGCGGCCCACCCGGGCGGTCCCAAGGTGCTGCAGGCGATGGAAGAGGCGCTCGAACTCCACGATGGCGAGCTGGAGGCAGCGTGGCGGTCGCTGCGCGAGGTGGGGAACCTGTCGTCCACCTCGGTCCTGCTCGTGCTGCAGGAGGCGCTGGCTCGCCCGGGCGTGCCGCGCGGGGCCTGGGGGATGATGGTGGCCATGGGGCCGGGTTTCTGCTCGGAGCTCGTGCTGCTGCAATGGTGAGCGACGTGTGGGCCGACTCTCGCGTGCTGTACACCCTGCTCGTGGCGGCGGTGGGCGTCGAGCGGCTGGTGGAACTCGCGATCTCGCATCGCAACTTGCGGCGGGCGTTGGCCCGGGGCGCGCAGGCGGAAATGCTCGGCACCTACCTTCCCATCGCGGTGCTGCACGGGCTGCTGCTGCCGGCTTGCCTTCTCGAGGTGTGGGGGCTCGACCGGCCGTGGCGCACGCCGCTTGGCGTCTCGATGCTCGCGGTGCTGGCAGCCACCATGGCGCTGCGCTACTGGGCCGTGGCGGCGCTCGGCGACCGCTGGAACGTCCGCGTCGTGGTGACACCGGGCGATACCCCCTCGACTGCGGGGCCGTACCGATGGCTGCGCCACCCCAACTACCTGGCGGTCGCGCTCGAGGTCCCCGCCCTGGCGCTGGTCCACGGCGCCTGGCTGTGCGCGCTCGCCTTCGGCCTCGCCAACCTCCCGCTTCTCGCCTGGCGGATCCGCACCGAGGTGGCGATGCTGTGCCGACTCACCTCGTACGGTGCGACGGGTCCTCGACCGCCCGGCGGTGCGCCCGCGGCCGACTCGGGAGCAAGGCTGTGAGGCGCGCCCGGCGCAGGGAGGTACGGTGACCGACGCCGAGATCCTCGAGGCCGTCCTCGCGATCGCCAGGGAGCACCTGCGCTGGGATGGCGAGCTGACCCCTGACATGCGCCTCGTCGAGGACCTGCGCCTCGACTCTCTCAAGCTGCTGACGCTCGCGGTGGCCATCGAGGACCGCTTCCGGATCCGCCTCGACGACGTGGAAAGCCAGCTCGAAACGGTGGCAGACCTGCTCGCCGCCATCCGGAGCCGGCATGCTCCCTGATCCGCCGACGCTCGTCGACCTGCTCGCCCGGGCCGCCAGGCGCCCCGACGCCGGCATCCGTCTGCTCGACCGCGAGGAACGCGCAACCTGGCTCGCCTGGCCCGAGATCGCCGCGCGCGCCGCCGAGGTGGCAGGCGGCCTGCAGGCACGCGGCGTCGCACCGGGCCAGAGGGTGGCGCTCGTGTTCCCGACCTCGGCCGAGTTCCTCTTCGCCTACTTCGGAGTCACGCTCGCCGGGGCCGTCCCGGTGCCGCTGTACCCCCCGGCCCGCCTCGGGCGTCTCGACGAATACCACCGCCGCACCGTGGCGATGCTGCGGGCGGCCGGTGCCCGGCTGGTGCTCGCCGACGGGCGCGTCAAGCGCTTGCTCGGGCCGAGCGTTCTCGGCGCCCGGCCGCCGCTCGGCTGCTGCCGCCTCGACGAGCTGCCCGCTGCCGCCGCGCACCCGGTGGCGGTGCACCCCGACGACCTCGGGCTCGTGCAGTACTCGTCCGGCACCACGGTCGAGCCGAAGCCCGTGGCGCTCTCCCACCGCGCCCTCGTCGCCCAGGTGCAGACTCTCAACGCGCTGTGGCCGGACCGGGAAACCGTCGAGCCCTCCGGCGTGAGCTGGCTGCCGCTGTACCACGACATGGGGCTGGTCGGCTGCGTGCTGGCCGCGCTCGAGCACCCCGGCACCCTCACACTGTTGCAGCCGCTCGACTTCATTGCCCGCCCGGCACTGTGGCTGCGGGCCATCTCGCGCTACCAAGCGACGATTTCGGCGGCTCCCAGCTTCGCCTACGCGCTGTGCACCCAGCACATCCGCGACGAGGAGATGGAAGGCGTCGACCTGGGCTCGTGGCGGGTGGCGATCAACGGCGCCGAGGCGGTGGTCCCCGACGTCGTGCGGGCGTTCGCGGCCCGCTTTGCCCGCTGGGGGTTCGAGGCCGAGGCCATGACGCCGGCCTACGGCCTGGCCGAGGCGGCGCTCGCCGTCACTTGCTGCACCATCGGGCGGCCGCTCGCGACGCTCGTTTTGGACCGCACGGCGCTTGTCGAGGGGTGCGCCGAACCGGCCGCGTGCGGCCGCGAGGTCGCCTCGGTGGGCCGGGCGCTGCCGGGGTTCGATGTGGCGGTCGTGGACGCCGACAGGACGCCGCTGGCCGAGGACCTCATCGGCCGGGTGCTGGTGCGAGGACCCTCGCTGATGCGCGAGTACCTCGACCAGCCAGAAGCCACCGCGCGTGTCCTCGCCGGCGGCTGGCTCGATACCGGCGACCGCGGGTTTCTTCACGACGGGGAGCTCTACCTCGTCGGCCGGGACAAGGACGTGCTCATCGTCAACGGACGCAACTACGCCCCCGAGGAGGTGGAGCGGGCGGTCGAGAGCGTGCCGGGGACGCGGGAACACTGCACCGTGGCCGTGAGCGCCGCCGCCGACGGTGCCGCGAGCGAGGAAGTGCTGGTTCTCGTCGAGCTGGCCCCCGGGGCCTCCGAGGACGACGCCGCGTTGCTGCCGGAGCGGGCCGCCGCGGCAGTGCTGGCCGCCACCGGTCTCGCGCTGGCCGCCGTGGTGGTGCTGGCGCCGGGCACGCTGCCGCGGACATCTTCGGGCAAGCTGCGCCGCCAGGAGACGCTGCGCCAGCATCTGGCCGGCGAGCTCACCGCGCCCCGCAAGGTGACGCCGGCGCTGCTGGCCGGGGCGGTCGTGCGCTCGACCTTGGCGTACCTCGACCTCAAGCTGCGTCCCCGGAGAGACGATGGCTGAATCCGACCTGGTCGTCGTCGGCGGCGGGCCGGCCGGGCTCGCGACCGCCGTGCACGCCCGCCTCGCCGGCATGCGGGTCACCGTGCTCGATGGCCAGGGACCGGTGATCGACCGCGCCTGCGGAGAGGGACTCATGCCGGCCGGCCGCGACGAGCTGGATGGGCTCGGGGTGAAGCTCGACCCGGTGTGGACGGCACCGTTCGCCGGCATCCGCTACTGCGAGGAGGACGACGCCGCGGACGGGCGGTTCCCGTGCGGCTGCGGGCTCGGCGTGCGCCGCACCGCGCTCCACGCCGCGCTCGCCGCCCGGGCCGAGGCGCTCGGGGTCGACGTGCGCTGGGGAGTCGGCGCGCGGGGGCTGAGCGAGCGCGGGGTGGAGACCGAAAGGGGCGTGGTGCGGGCGGCGTACGTGGTGGGGGCCGACGGCCGTGCCTCGGCCGTGCGACGCTGGGCCGGCCTCGAGCATCGTCCGGGAGCCAGGGGCCGCGCCGGAGTGCGAAGGCACTACACGATCGAGCCGTGGAGCGAGTTCGTCGAGGTGTACTGGGCGGCAGGCGCGGAGGCCTACGTCACGCCCGTGGGCCCGCAGCAAGTCGGAGTGGCGATTCTCTGGAGCGGCGGCGCCAGCACGTTCGACGCCCTGCTGCCGCGCTTTCCCGGGCTCCAGGCGCGGCTTTCGGGAGCGCCGGTCGCCTCGCGCGACATGGGCGGGGCGGGGTTCGGAGCCGTGCCGCGAACGGTCGCCACCCACCGGGTGGCGCTGGTGGGCGACGCCGCGGGGAGCGTCGACCCGATCACCGGTGTCGGGGTGACGCTGGCGCTGCGGCAGGCTCGGGCCCTTGTGGCGGCGCTGGTCGCCGGCCGACCGCGAGCATACGTTGCTGCCCACCGCCGGATCATGCGCCCGAGCCGGGTGCTGGCGTGCCTGCTGCTGCTGCTCACCCGCCATCACCGGTTACGGCGCGGCGCCATCCGGGCGCTGGAGGCAGACCCCGGGATCTTCGGGCGGCTCGTCGGCCTCAACGCCGGGCAACTGCCGGCTCGTTCGCTCGGCGCCGGTTCCGTGTTGCTGCTGCTCCGCACCCTTCGCCACGCGCGGGCGCTGCGCCATGCCGGCTGAGACGCTGCGCCGGACGGTGGCGTGGGTGCTCGTGGCGGTCGCGCCGATCGCGGCCTGGCTCGCAGGCCGAGTTGTGGTGGACAACCGCCTTGAGCGCTGGGTCGGACGGGATGGGGCCGAGGCGCAGCACCACGAGGCGTTCCGCCGCACGTTCGGCTCGGATGAATTCGTGCTCGTGGCGATCTCCGGCCCGCTGTTCGAGCCGGCCGCCCTCGACCTCGCGGTTCGCTGTCTCGGCTCGCTCGAGGCGATCCCGGGCGTGGTCCGAGTCCAGGGGCTGCCGGCGGTGTATCGCGACCGCTTCGGCGGGGAAGATCCCGAGGAGCTGCGGCGCGAAATGACCTCGACGCCGTTTTATTTCGATTTCCTCCTGTCGCGCGACGTCCGGGTGGCCGGCCTGCTCGTGGAGGTGAACCCGGACACGGCCCCCCAGGCGCGGCGCGCCCTCGTGGCGGCCGTGAGGCGGGCCGTTGCACCGCTCGAGAAGGCGGGCTTCCGGGTGGGGCTCGTGGGGTCCACCGTGCTGATCGCCGCTCTCGACGAGCTCTCGGAGCGGGAGGCGCGGCGCTCGTTCCCCCTCGCCGTGCTCGGGTCGCTGGCGGTGCTGGCGGTGTTGCTGCGTTCCGTGCGCGCCATGGCGGTGGCGGCCGCCGCCTCGGGGCTGGCCGTGGTCCTCACGCTCGGACTCGTGGCGGGGCTCGGCGGCACCCTCTCGATGCTCACCGCCGTGCTCCCGGCGCTGCTGTGGGTGCTCGGGCTGTCGTACTCCGTGCACATCCTCCACCGCAGCATGCTGCATCGGAGGACGCTGCCGGTAGCCGAGGCCGTGGAGCGGGGGCTCGAGGAAGCAGCGCGCGGTGTGGCGTTCTCGGCGCTCACCACGGCGGGGGGCTTCGCCTCGCTCGGGGTCGCCTCGCTGCGGCCGGTGCGCGAGCTGGGCGTGATCGGCGCCGCCGGGATTGCGGTGGCGCTGCTCGTGAGCCTCACCGTGACACCTCTGCTGGCACGCCTGGTCGTGCTGCCGCCGCGCCACGACGCGGCGGCGCGCCCCCACCGGCGGGGCGTGCTCGGCGCCATCGGCCGCCCGTGGACTGTCCTCGCTGCGGCCGGCGGCCTCGCGGCGCTCGCTGTGGCCAGCCTCCCGGCCATCCGGCTGGAGTCGAACCCCCTGTCGTTCCTGCCCGCACACCACGCCGTGGCACGGGACTACGCCTGGGTCGGACGTGAGTTGACCGGGTTCTACACCGCCGAGGTGGTGGTGCGCACCCCGGCAGGGTGGACCGAGCCCGCGGCCTGGCCGGTGCTCGACGAGCTCGCGGCTGGCCTCGCCAACTCGCCGATCGTGGCTCGCGTCGTCACCCCTCTCGACCTGCTGCGCAAGCTCAACCAGTGGGATCAGGGGCTCGATCCGGCCGCCTACCGCCTGCCGGCACGACGGGAGGACGCCGACCGGCTGGTTGGTGGGCTCGATCCGGTTGGCCGCGCCGTGCTGCACACCCTGGTGAGCGCCGACGGGCGCGAGGTGCGGCTTTCGGTCGTCGTGCGCGACATGGACGAGGGGAAGTTCCTCGCGCTCGTCGCCGAGGCCAGGAGGCGCCTCGAGGCGCTGCCGGCTCCCTTCACGGGGGTCGTGACCGGCCAGGTCCTGCGCCTCGTCGACGCCCAGCAGGACCTCGTGGCCACCCAGCTGCGCAGCCTCGCCCTCGCGACGCTCGCGGTTTTCCTCGCGGTCTGGGCGGGCCTGCGTTCGTGGCGCCTGACGCTGGTCGCGGTCCCCCCCAACCTCGTGCCGGTGGCGACCACGTTCGGCGCCATGGCGTGGCTGCGCATCCCGCTCGATGCGGCGACGGTCATGGTGGCCAGCGTCTCGCTGGGGATCGCCGTCGACAACACCATTCACATCCTGCTCGCGTACCGCCGCCAGCGCGCCGCCGGCCTCGCGGCGCCCGACGCCGCGGCGGCGGCGCTCGGACAGGTGGGGCCGGCGGTTTCCGACGCGACGCTCGCCGCCTGCACCGGGTTTGGCGCCCTTTGCGTGTCGTCTTTCGTGCCGATCCGCTACTTCGGGCTGCTCGCTCTCGTCATGATGAGTGTCGCGCTGGCCTGCCACCTGCGCCTCACCCCGGCGCTGCTCGCCCTGCAGGGAGGCCGCGCTGGCGACTCCGGAGGAACGGCATGAGTTGTGTGCTACTGGCTGTGCTCCTGGCCGGCGGGCCGCTGCCGGTTGCGGCAATCGAGGCGGACCTGGCGGCCGCCATCCGGCGCTACGACGCCGAAGCGGCCGTGGCGGTGCTCGGGCGCGCCCGCGAGCTGGACCGCGCCGCTCCGGCTCCCGCCACCGTCCTGCTGCGGGTGCGCGCCGCCTTGGCGGTCGCGGAGCTCTTGCGCGTGCGCTTCGAGCAGACGGCGAGAGATGACGTGCAGGCCCGTGCGGTGCTCGGCCAGCGCATCGACGCCGCCGCCGAGGAGGGGCTCGCGCTGCTCGACCGAGTGCCGACCGGCTCGGAGCGATACCGCATCGAGGCGGACTTGGTGGCGACCATGATCCGTTCCGACTTTCGCGCCAAGAAGTACGAGACGCGTTTCGCGACGGCCGTCGCGAAGGCCCTCGAGCTCGATCCGCGCAACGCCCGCGCCGTGCTCGCCTCCGCCAAGCCGCTGGTGTTCGCGCCGGTGCAGCATGGCCGGGACCTCCCGAAAGCCGTCGAGATGTTGACCCGCGCCCTCGCCCTCGACCCCGCCCTCGAGGCAGCGCGGCTGCTGCGCGCCTTCGCTCTCGACGCGCAGGGCCAGCACGAGGTCGCCCGGCGCGACTGGCAGACGGCGCTCGACGCCAACCCCGACTGTGCCCCGGCGCGCGAGGCACTCGCCCGGCCGGGGAAGTAACCTCGCTCGGGCTGGAGGGCGGTGGAGGCTCACAGAGGGGGAGGGGAAGGGGGGTGAGCAGGGCTGACGCCTGTGCGGGGGCGGTGACCCCGCCGCTCGGAGGGCGAGGAGCGGAGATGCGACGGCGGAGAGGCGACAGGGGGTGTGGAGTGGCGGGGCCGACGAGACTCGAACTCGCGACCTCCGGCGTGACAGGCCGGCGTTCTAACCAACTGAACTACGACCCCGCTCGGGTCAGGCTCGCTCTGGCAGATGGTGGGAGGTGTGGGATTTGAACCCGCGACCCCCTGCGTGTAAGGCAGGTGCTCTGCCGCTGAGCTAACCTCCCACGGACGGAAACCGCCCGGGGAGGGTCATCCTAGAGACGGTCGCCACCGCTGTCAAGCGGTCACCCCTCCGAGGACTGCGGCAGCTACTGGGCCGGGAATGGCGGCTGGCACGATCCGGCTTGACGAGAGCGGGGGGAGTGCATGAACGCGACGTTGTCCTTGGCTATCGTGATCGTGCCCCTGGTGCTGTGGGCGGTCGCGCCCGGGGGCCGTGGCAGCGAGCCGGCGGGTCCGGTGCGCCTGTACTCGGTCGAGCAAGGAGGGTACGTCGAGGTCGAGCGCGTCGTCCGCACCGACGAGGAGTGGAAGGCGCTGCTGACGCCCGAGCAGTACCGCATCACGCGCCAGCACGGCACCGAGCGGGCGTTTTGTGGTCTTTTCCACGACCACAAGGAAAGCGGGCTGTACCGCTGCGTGGGGTGCGGGACGGATCTTTTCGTCTCCACGGCCAAGTTCGACTCGGGCACCGGGTGGCCGTCGTTCTTCGCCCCGGTGGCGCGGGAAAACCTCACGACGCAAACCGACCGCTCGTGGGGGATGGTCCGCACGGAGGTCCGCTGTGCCCGCTGCGGCGCCCACCTCGGCCACGTCTTCGAGGACGGCCCGCGCCCGACCGGGCTGCGCTACTGCATCAACTCCGAGGCGCTGCAGTTCGTGCCGATGGCGGAGGATCGCCTGCAGGTCGCCCCGCAGCGCCCGTGACGGCCACCCTCGGCACGGGCGCACGCTGCACCTTCAGCCGGCAGCGAGCAGCCCTTCCTGGGCGGCCTGCTCCACCGCCGCCCTGGCGAGCGCCCACAGCGCCGGGGCGCCTTCGGCCATGTGACGGTTGACGTCGAGCACCTGCCCGAGGCGGACCCCATGCTCCTGCCACGACTTCCCCCGACACCAGAGGTTGTGGAGCATGGGCAGGAGGCGGTCGAGGGCGGCGGCGAAGCGGGCGTCGGGGGTGCGGCGAGCCTCGAACTCCTCCCAGAGAGCCTGCAGCTCGCCGCCCTGATCCGGCGGGAGGAGCCCGAAGATGCGGCGGGCGGCGGCGCGCTCGCGTTCGGCCTTGTCCGCGGCTCCGGCGCGGTCGTAGACGAAGGTGTCGCCGGCGTCGATTTCCACGAGGTCGTGGACGAGCAGCATGGCCACGACGCGACCAACGTCCACGGGTTGGGCGGCGTGCTCTGCCAGCAGCACAGCGGCCACGGCAACGTGCCAGCAGTGCTCGGCCGAGTTTTCCCGCCGCTCGCCAGCCAGCACGTACGAGCGGCGCACCACGCCCTTGAGCCGGTCGATCTCCCGCAGAAACCCGATTTGCCGCTCGAGACGCTCGTCCATGCCTTGCCTCCGGCGGCGACGATACCAGAGCGACTTGGCGGCGGCCGGCACCGGTGCTAGCGTGCCGGCGATGCAAACGGGATGGCGAGGGTCGCGAGCCTTCGGCCGGGTGGCCGCGGTGGCCGCGCTGCTGTGCGGCGCGGCCGCGGCCCAGGACAGCCGGCCGGGGGTAGTGGTGTGTGTCGACCGCGCCTCGCCGTTCGGGCGCGTGCGGGTCAGCGACCACGGCAGCGCCGGGCTGCGCTGCCTCCAGTTCCCGCCCGGGCAGGCGCTGCAGAGCTGCATGCGCATCGATGACCCGGCCCGGCTCGTGCTGCCGTACACACAGGCCCTCGCCGCCACCGTGGCGGTGCCGAAAGAGGTCAGGCGTGTGCTCATGATCGGTCTCGGCGGCGGTTCGCTGGCGCGCTGGCTGCAGCGCGTGCGGCCGGAGATCGAACAGCAGGTGGTCGAGATCGATCCGGTCGTTGTCGAGGTGGCCGCGGAGTGGTTCGGGGTGCGTCCCGGGCCGCGGCTCCGGATCGTCACCATGGACGGGCGGGCGCATCTGGCTCGCGAGGAGGGGCGCTACGACCTCATCTGGGTGGATGCGTTCGGGCCCGACAGCGCGCCCCGCCACCTGACGACCGTCGAGTTCTTCCAGCTCGTCCGCAGCCGACTCGAACCCGGCGGCGCGGTGGCCGCCAACATCTGGGCGCCGGGGGTCAACCGCGAGTACTTCGCTCAGCTGCGCGCCGTGCAGGAGGTGTTTCCCGAGGTGTACGAGCTGGCCGAGCCCGCCTCCGACGCGGCGGCTGTGGGGCTCGGCGGCGGCCTCGCCGTGCTGGCCGACGGCAGCCGCATCGTGGTCGGCTCGCTGGCTCCTCGCCTTTCGGGTGCGCAGTGGGCCGGGCGCCTCGAAGCCTGGCAGGCGCGGCAGCCTCCCGGCGACGACCTGGCGGCGCTCGTGCGCCGGGGTTTCCGCCTGCTCACCGACCGGCCGTCTCCGGCCTCCCCGCCCCACGACCGACCGTAGCCTCGGAACACGGCCGAGGAGGGCCGCCGGTGCCGGCGACTCGTGCTGACGCTGGCGCGAACGACGTGCCGAGGCTCCCTGGGGGGAATCACCCGTGCGACAGCCGCCGGCGCGGCCGGTGAGCGAAAGGGTTCACCACCCGGCCTCCCACGAAGGTATAGTCGACGCGCGCCAGCTGCAGCTCTTCGGGAGTCATGCGGTACGGGTCGGCGGCCCACACGATGAGATCGGCGAGTTTGCCCGGCACCAGCGTCCCCCGTGTGTCCTCCTGATGGGCGGCAAAGGCGCCGCCCAGGGTGTAGGCGCGCAACGCCTCGTGGATCGTGAGCGCCTGGTCGGGGCCGATGGTCTTGCCGCTGTAGGTTTTGCGATCCAAAGATGCGGCCATGGACACCTGCGGGCTATACCACGGGATGGTTGGCGCATCCGAGCTCAAGGCCACCGCGACGCCGGCGTCCATCCATTCGCGGAGCATGACGATCCGGTTCATGCGCTCTTCCCCGAGGATGGATCGCCAGATATCGCCGCTGACCCGCAAGAACGCCGGCTGGGTGCTGACGACCACCCCGAGATCCTTCATCCGTTGCGTGCTGTCGCGCTTCGTCACGATGCAGTGCTCGAGACGGTGGCGAGGGTTCGGCCGCGGATAGGCGTTCATGGCCTCCTCGTACGCCTCGAGGGTGAGGTCGGTGGCGGCGTCGCCGATGCAGTGGACGGAGATCTGGTGTCCCGCCGCGTGGAGCGCCCGCACCGCCGCCTTGAAAGCGGCGGGGTCCCAGGTCGTCGTTTGCCAGGAAATGCCGTTGTGTGGCTCGTGGCAGAACGCCGTTGGCATCTGGCCGTCGATCAAGAATTTGGAGCCGGCAAAATGGCAGAACGCGTCCTCGTACTGGGGCAGGGAGTTGAGTGCCTTGCCGACGTCGGCAGGGTACTCGCAGGTGAAGTAAAGGGCGGCCCGCAGCGAGAGCTTGGCTTCCCTGGCCACCTGCTGGTAGTCGGCCATCGCATCGGTACCGCGAATATTATTGTCATGGAAGGTCGTCACTCCGAACGAGGCGAAGAGCGAGAGCGCCGCCGGGATGCCGGCCCGGATGTCCTCGTCGCTGTACTGCGGCATGTGCCGGCGCACCAGGTCGAGCGCCCGGTGGTTGTACAGGACCCCTGTCGGTTCGCCGCCGGCGCCGCGCGCGATGATGCCTCCCGGGGGATCGGGAGTGGACGCCGAGATTCCAGCGACCTCGAGCGCCCGGCTGTTCACCGAGCCCATGTGACCGGCTTGCTGCAGCAAAAAGACAGGTTTGTCGGCGCACGCCGCGTCGAGGTCCCAACGGTCCGGTATGCCGTCGGCGCCGGCGGTGAGAAACACGGTAATCACCCAGGCATCGGGCTCGAGTCCGGCGGCGTACCTCGCCAGCTCGGCTGCAGCGTGGCGAGGCTGGTGACGGCCGGCGGCATGAGCGGCGCGTAGTACGTTCCGTACATCGGCACCACCTGCATGTGCAGGTGGGAATCCACGAAGCCAGGGGTGACGGTCCGGCCTCGCAGGTCGATTTGCGCCGTTTCCGGGCCGATCAGCGCCTGGATCGCCGCATTGTTTGCGACGGCCTGCACGAGGCCGCCTCGAATGGCGAGAGCCTCCGCTACCGGGCGGTCGGCCTCCATGGTCACCACCTGCCCGCCCAGCAGCACGGTGTCGGCGTAGTTGACGAGCGATTCCGCCTCGCCGACGTCGGACAGCAACCGGGAGGGGGACAGCGCAGCCGCGCCGGCCGCCGCCGCCGCCATCCTCAGGAACTCCGCACGCGTGATGCACCCTCGGGAGTCTTCCATGGTGACCTCCGGATCCTGCCTCTTGCGCCGCTCAGGCGCGCCTGGCCACCGCGAGCTGGATAGCCTCTTTCTGCCTGCATTCAAGGTGGTGCTCGATCGGCGTGCAGTCAAGACCCCGGTGAGCGGCGGTGATGGCTGTCAAGGGTCGGACCGTCGTGGCGGGGGAGGACCCGGGTCTCGAAAGCTCGTGCTCGCGGCGGCGGCAGGGTTGGTGGGGTGTGCGTTCGGTGAGATCGCGGCCCGCTACGAGACGAGGCACGGTGCGTCGCTCATCGCGGTGGAGCACGCGCGGGAACGACGGTGGGAGCGCACGGTCAACCCGCCTTCCGAGGCGGTGCTTGGGCCCGGCAAGAAAACTCGTTCATCGCTGCCCGCGAGGGTTTCGAGGGCTGAAGGCGAGCCCGGCCTTCACGCCGGCCGCGCGCCGAGCAGCCGGGCGGGCAGCAGCACGATCGCCTTGAAGAGCTGCAGGACACCGTCCACGGCGATGCCCACGAGGCGGAACGGGAGCAGGAGCAGCCACACGAGCGGGTAGAGCACGAGCGCGAGCAGTGCCAGCGGCCAGCACAGCACGAACAGGATGAGCCACAGGAGGAACTTGACCATTCGACGCCCCCTTTCCCCTCGCACGTGTACGTGCGGCCCGCGGGGCAGGTTCTGGCGAGCCGGTAGAATGGACGCCACATGGGGAGCGTTGTCGAAGATATGCAGATCGGATCAGGCTCGAGGCTCGGCGGGTACACGATCATCGCGTCGATCGGCAGCGGCGGCATGGGGGAGGTGTTTCGCGCTCGCGACGAGCGGCTGGGACGCGAGGTGGCCGTCAAGGTCATCCACACCCGCGCCGCTTCCGACACCGAGGCGCTCGCCCTGTTTGAACGCGAAGCCCGCACGCTGGCCGCACTCTCGCACCCCAACATCATGTCGATCTTCGACTTCGGGGCCTCCGGCGGGCACACCTACGCGGTCATGGAGCTGCTCGAAGGCTCGAACCTCCGGCAGCGGATGGACGGCAGGGCGCTGCCGTGGCGCACCGCGGTGGCGGTGGCGATGGGGGTGTGCAGGGGACTCGCGGCCGCTCACGCCAAGGGGGTGGTGCACCGCGACCTCAAGCCCGAAAACGTGTTCGTGCAGCTCGACGGGCAGGTCAAGATCCTCGACTTCGGGCTGGCACACCTCGAGGTGGAGGCGCTCGAGCCCGGCCCGCGCCGTCTCGGCCAGGACGGCTTCGTGGGCTCGAAGCTCTACATGGCGCCGGAGCAGATCTGCCGGCGCCCGGTGGACTCCCGCACCGACATCTTCGCAGTCGGAATGCTGCTGTACGAGATGCTCGCCGGCTCGCACCCGTTCCCGTACCTGTCGGTGAGCGAAACGATGGCGGCGATCTTGCGCGAGGACCCCCGGCCGCTCGGGTCGTTCGGCAAGGTCCTCCCCGCTCCCCTCGTGCAGCTCGTCCACGCCTGCCTGGCCAAGGACCCGGACAGGCGGCCGCCGACCGTGCTCGACGTCATGCTGGCGCTCGGTGAGGTGTCGCTGGCGCCCGAGCTGCCGCGGCCGTCGGCGACGGCATGGATCGAGCGGGGGCTGTGGTTTGCCATGGGGCTGTTCGCCGGCGTCGCGGCGGCGGGCGCTGCCTGGTTGCTACTGAGCTGACGGGTCCGGCGCCCGCGCCGCTGCCTGCGCGGCTGCGGCCCGGTCCGGCCTCTCCCCGGCCGCCGGGCACGTGGTAGGATCGTGCGGCCGTGCTGGCGAGCCCGGGCACCCACGACGCGCGGCGGACGCCGCGTACTCGAGTGCGCGATGCTGGGCCTTCGTCGGGAGTCGTCATGAGCATTGAGCGCAAGATCCTCGAGCTGTCCCACCTTCGCGACCAGGCGTTCCAGGCCGGCGGTGAGCGCCGGATTGCGAAGCAACACGCGCAGGGCAAGTACACGGCCCGGGAGCGGATCGAGAAGCTGCTCGACGAGGGCAGCTTCGAGGAGTTCGATGTCTTCGTCACGCATCGCTGCACGGATTTCGGGATGGAGAAGGACCGGCCCCTGACCGACGGTGTCATCACCGGGTACGGCACGATCAACGGCCGCCTGGTGTTCGTGTTCAGCCAGGACTTCACCATCTTCGGTGGCAGCCTGTCCAAGGCGTTCGCGGAAAAGATCTGCAAGATCATGGACCTGGCGGCCAAGGTGGGGGCGCCCGTGATCGGGCTCAACGACTCGGGCGGGGCACGCATCCAGGAAGGCGTCGACGCTCTCGCCGGGTACTCCGACATCTTCCTCCGCAACGTGCTCTACTCCGGCGTCGTGCCGCAGATCAGCCTGATCCTCGGCCCGTGTGCCGGCGGCGCGGTCTACAGCCCGGCCATCACCGATTTCGTCGCCATGACCCGGGGCACGAGCTACATGTTTCTGACCGGGCCCAAGGTGGTCAAGCAGGTCACCCGCGAGGAGGTCACCACGGAGCAGCTGGGAGGCGCCGACATCCACGCCTCGCGCAGCGGTGTCGCCCATTTCGCGGCCGGCAGCGAGGACGAGGCGCTGGCGCTGGTGCGGCGGCTGCTCGGCTTCTTGCCCCAGAACTACCAGGAAAAGCCCCCGATCCTTGCGTGTCAGGATCCGGTCGACCGACCCACGCCCGAGCTCAACGCCGTGCTGCCCGAGAACCCGAGCCAGCCGTACGACGTCAAGGACGTCATCACTGCGCTCGTCGACGACGGCGATTTCCTGGAGGTCCACTCGTCCTACGCCCCCAACCTCGTGGTGGGGTTCGCGCGCTTCAACGGCCGCGCCGTGGGGATCGTGGCCAACCAGCCCAAGGTGCTGGCCGGGGTGCTGGACAACGCCGCCTCGATCAAGGGCGCCCGCTTCGTGCGCTGCTGCGACGCCTTCAACGTCCCGCTGGTCACCCTCGAGGACGTGCCCGGGTTCATGCCCGGCACCACGCAGGAATACGGCGGGATCATCCGCAACGGCGCCAAGCTGCTGTTCGCCTTTGCCGAGGCCACCGTGCCCAAGGTCACGGTGATCCTGCGCAAGGCGTACGGCGGCGCCTACTGCGTGATGAGTTCCAAGCACCTGCGGGGCGACATCAACTACGCCTGGCCGAGCGCCGAGATCGCGGTCATGGGGCCGGACGGTGCGGTCGAGATCATCTACAAGAAGGAGCTGGACGCCGCCGAAGACGTCGCCGCCAAGGCCGCAGAGCTGAAGGAGCGATACGCCAGCCTCTTCGCCACGCCGTACGTGGCTGCCCGCAAGGGGTACATCGACGATGTCATCGAGCCGGCGTCCACGCGCTTCCGGATCATCAAGGCGCTGGAGATGCTGGCCGACAAGAAGGACCACAACCCGGCTCGCCGGCACACCAACATCCCCCTCTGAGAGGCGAGCATGTCGACTCTCGATGCTCTCACGGTCACGGTCCTGGGCATGGGAGCCGTCTTCATCGGTCTCGTGTTCTGCATCGTGTTCATCCAGCTTTTCAATCGGATCACCGGGCGTATCCGGTGGGAAGGGCACGGCCACGGGAGCGCACCGGCGCCGGCTCCCGAGGCCGTGACGACGGAGGAACCGGGGGCCGCGCCTGCCGTCGTGGGCGAGCCGGTGGCGGCCGAGGTCCTGGCCGTCATCGCCACGGTGATCGAGGTCGAGCGCCGCCTTTACCCCACCCGCCCGGCGGCGCGCCTCACCATCCGCCGGTCGGCGGCCGGCGCGTGAGCGAGAGAGGACGTATGAGCCAGCACGTACTGCGTATCGAGGGTCGCGAGTATCGAGCCGAGGTCAAGGAGCTGACGCCGGAGCGGGCCGTGGTCGAGGTGGATGGCGCCAGCTTCACCGTCGACCTCGTGCAGGTGGGCCGCCGCAAGGTCACGGCCGAGGCGGTGCGGGCGATGGCGGCGGCGCCGGCTCCTGTGGCGCCGGTTCCGGTACCCGCGCCTGCCGCGCCGCGGGCGGCGTCGGCGGCGGGGGGGGGTGGGATCGCTGCGCCAATGCCGGGGCTCGTGCTGTCGATCAAGGTCAAGGAAGGGGACGCCGTGCAGGCCGGGCAGACCCTCGTCGTCATGGAAGCGATGAAAATGGAGAACGCGATCACCGCGGCCTACAGCGGCACCGTCGCCAAGATTTACGTGCGCGAGGGGGACTCCGTCGGCGAGGGCGATCTCCTGGTCGACGTCGCCCGGCCCAAGATGGCCGCGCTGTGAGGCCGTGATGTCACCCCGGACGCTTTGCTGCCTCGCCTGCCTGCTCGCGCTGCTCGGCGCCGTCGGCCCGGCTCTCGCCGCTGCCCCGGCGGAAAGCGGCCGGCCCGCGTTTCGGGCCACCTTCGACGCCACCGCCGAGTACCTCCGCATCAAACGCGGCACCAGGCACGGGCTGCGCAACGACTACCTGGGGCCGGAGGCGACCCGCGGCGAGCTCCGCGATGCCAACGACTTGCTGGTGGGCGAGTTCGTCACCGTCCACGCCGACGACTTCGAGGCCATCGTCCGCATCGTCTCGCTGGCCGAGGGACGCTCGATCGCCGACATCGAACACGTCGCGATTCCTTCCCTGTCGATCGAATGCCTCAAGTTTTCCCGCGAAGACTCCCGGGCCTACTTCCGCATCGACAAGGGGAGCGACGATCTTCCGTCCGACGTCCTCAAGCGCGCCGCGAAGGGACGACTTTTCGATTCGAAGGGGAAGGTGGCCGCCATCTACAGGGTGGTCGCCGTCGGGGCGCGAGAAAGCCTCGGGGTCGTGACCCAGTTCGAGCAGGGTTTCTTTGCCCAGGACATCGAAAAGGGCGACATCACCGGTTACTTCGACCAGATGCTGCAGAGCAGCGGCATCGCCAACCTGACCCCGGCCAACCTGGTCATGGTGCTGATCGGCCTGCTCTTCATCTACCTGGCGATCGCCAAGGACTACGAGCCGCTGCTGCTCGTCCCCATCGGCTTCGGCATCCTCATCGGCAACATCCCGCTGCCGCTGTCGATCTTCAACAGCGTCTCGCTGTACATGATCGACCCCGTGACGCACGAGTACACGTTCAACACCGGCGGCAACAGCGTGCTTGGCATGATCTACTTCGGCGTCCGCACGGGTCTGTTTCCGCCCCTCATCTTCCTGGGGATCGGCGCGCTCACCGACTTCTCGGCGCTGCTCTCCCGGCCCAAGAGCCTGCTCCTCGGGGCGGCGGCGCAAATCGGCATCTTCGCGACGTTCATCGGCGCCCTCTGGCTCGGGTTCTCGCCGCAAAGCGCGGCCGCCATCGGGATCATCGGCGGCGCCGACGGCCCCACCGCGATCTTCACCTCGAGCCGGCTGGCGCCTTCGCTCATCGGTCCCATCGCCATTGCGGCGTACTCGTACATGGCCATGGTGCCGATCATCCAGCCCCCGATCATGAAGCTCCTCACCACCCGCGAGGAGCGCCTCATCCGTATGAAGCCCGGCCGCAAGGTCTCGCAGCTCGAGAAGATCGCGTTCCCGGTCATGGGGCTGCTGGTCACCTGCCTCATCGCACCGGGCGGCCTGCCGCTGCTGGGGATGCTGTTCTTCGGGAACCTGCTCAAGGAATCGGGTGTGACCGGGCGGCTCGCCAAGACGGCCTCGAGCGCCTTGCTCGACATCTGCACGATCCTGCTTGGTGTGGCGGTCGGGGCCTCCACCTCGGCGCAAGTGTTTCTCAACACCCGTTCGGTGCTCATCTTCGTCCTCGGTTGTCTGGCGTTCGGCTGTGCGACCGCGGGCGGGGTGCTGTTCGCCAAGCTCATGAACCTCTTCAGCAAGGAAAAGGTGAACCCTCTCATCGGCGCCGCCGGCGTCTCGGCCGTGCCGGACTCGGCTCGTGTCGCCCATCAGGTCGGCCAGGCCGAGGACCCCGGCAACTTCCTCCTCCAGCACGCGATGGGACCCAACGTGGCGGGGGTCATCGGGTCCGCCATTGCAGCGGGTATCTTCCTGGGCCTCTTCTAGGAGCAGAGCATGTGGCAGATCATCTCGGTCGTTCCCAACATCTGTGAAGGCCGCGACGAGGCGTTCATCGAGTCGGTGCGGCACAAGCTGGAAGCCGTCCCCAACCTCATCGTCCTCGACGTCTCGATGGACCAGCTCCGCAACCGCACGATCTTCTCGTTCACCGGCGACAAGGCGGCGATCTTCGAGGGCGGCCTCCTGCTCTACCACGAGGCCTACCAGAAGATCGACATGCGCACGCACCACGGCGAGTACCCGCGGGTGGGGGCGGTGGATGTCTTCCCGTTCGTGGCCTTGCGCGATGCCTCGATCGAGACCGCGGTGGCGTGGTCGGTGGAGTTCGCCGAGCAGGTGGCCAACCGCTTCGCAGTGCCGACCTATCTCTTCGCCGAGGCGGCCCGCACCCCGATCCGGCGCGACATCGAGAACATCCGCGAAGGCGAGTACGAGGGGTTCGCCGCCAAGATGAACGACCCGGCGTGGAAGCCGGACTTCGGGCCGGACGTCTTCCCGCCCGACAAGGGGGCGACCATCATCGGCGCCCGGCTGCCGATCGTGAACTTCAAGGTCTACCTCTCGACGGCCAACGAAGAGGCTGCCACGTGGATCGCCCGGACCATCGCCGGCCCGACCTCCGGCATGCCGGGGGTTCACATTTACCCGGCTCTCGACCGCACCCAGAACGTGGCGGTGCTCAACATCACGGTCGGCAGCTTCCGGGCCACGCCGCTGTACCGCATTCTCGAGGTCATCAAGGCCGAGCTGCACCGCTTCGGGACCGGCATCAGCCGGGTGCAAATGGCCGGCCTCGTCCCCCAGGCGGCGCTGTTCGAGTCGGCGACGCACTACCTGCAGATCACGGACTTCTCGATGGAGGACGTGGTCGAGTACCGGCTCGACACCATCCTCGCCGGCAGGACCCAGACGGCGTGAACCCGGGCGCCCCGGCAGTCCGTCGCACGGCGCCGGAGGGCGTGGACAGCCGAAAGAGGAGGAGACCTCGATGGACGAGCTGGTCATTCGGACGCGGAAGGTGAGGGCGGCCTGCCTGGCGCGAGACGCGGCGCTGATGGCGGAGCTTCCCAAGGGTCAGCGGCCGGCGGTGCTGTACATCGGTTGCGCCGACTCCCGCGTCATGCCGTCGCGCATTCTCGACCCGACCCCCGGCGCGGTCTTCGTGACCCGCAACATCGCCAACATCGTGCCGCCCCACTCGGCCGCCGAGCAGGGCGAGACCTCGCTCGCCGCCGTGCTCGAGTACGCCTTGGCGCACCTGCACGTTTCGGACATCGTGGTGTGCGGGCACAGCTGCTGCGGCGGCATGCAGGCCCTGGCCCACGTCGAGATGCTCGAGCCGACACTGCGGCGCTGGCTGCAGTACGCGCAGGACGCGCAGGCGCGCGTTCCCGCCAAGGCCACGGGCGCGGCCCGGCTGGACGCCCTGATCGAGGCGAACGTGGTGCTGCAGCTCGAGCACCTGCGCAGCCATCCCCTGGTGGCGGACGCGGAGCGGGCGGGGTCTGTGCGCCTGCACGGCTGGGTCTTCGACATTGCCAGCGGGCGAGTGCGCGCGCTCGATGCCGCGACCGGCCGTTTCGTGGAGGAAGCGCCGTTCGAGCCGTGAACGTCGCGGCGAGGCCGGTGTCTGCCGCCATCCCCCGATCGCACCACCCGACCTCCTCACACCTGGCGTGTCTTCCACCGTCCCTGGCGGAACGTCAGTACGGCCACGACGGTGAGCAGCGACTCGGCCACCGGCACGGCCACGAAGACCCCCCGCGCGCCCCACTCCAGGGTGAAGGCGAGCACGTACGCGAGCGGGATCTGGAACAGCCAGTAGCAGCCGAAGTTCATGACCGTGGGCGTGGTGGTGTCACCGGCGCCGTTGAACGCCTGCACGAGCACCATTCCGAGGCCATAGAAGCCGTATCCGTAGGCGACCCAGCGCAGGCTCTCGATGCCGTAGGCCAGCACCTCGGGGTCGTGCGAGAAGAACCCCACGAGCGGCCGCGCCCCGGCCACGAAAACGACTGCCACCGCGAGCAGAAAGACCACGTTGTACGAGCCCGCGATCCACACCGCCCGCTCCGCCCTGTCGGGGCGCCCCGCTCCGAGGTTCTGCCCCATCATCGTGGCCGCCGACCCGGAAAGCCCCCACGACGGCAGCAGCGCGAAGACGATGATGCGGATGGCGATCGTGTAGCCGGCCACCGCGGCGCTGCCGAAGGCGCCCACGATGCGCACGAGCGCGATCCAGCTCGCGGTGGCGATGAGGTTCTGCAGCGTCCCGCCCACTGCCAGCCGCAGGATCAGCCCGATCTCGCGCAGGCGGACCGCGATATCCGCGCGCCGGACGCGGATCCGTCCGGCGCCGCGAGCCAGCACCCGGAACTGGTACGCGACACCGATCCCCCGGCCCAGCGCGGTGGCCACGGCGGCACCCGTGACGCCCATCTCGGGGAACGGGCCCCAGCCGAAGATGAGGCACGGGTCGAGCACCAGGTTGATCCCGTTGGCGAGCCACAGCACCCGCATCGCCAGCGCTGCGTCCCCGGCACCGCGGAAGGCGGCGTTGACGAGGAAGATCAGCACCACCGTGACGGAGCTGCCGAACACCACCGAGGCGTACCCGGCACCCGTGGCGGCCACCGACTCCGAGCCGCCCATGAGGCGCAAAATGTCGCCGCCGAGCAACGCCCCCGGCACCCCGATCACGGCCGAGATCGCGAGCCCGAGAATGATGGCCTGCACCGCGGCGGTGACGGCACGGGCCGGCTGCCCTTCGCCGATCCGCCGCGACACGACGGCCGTGGTGGCGATCCCCAGCCCTCCCGCCAGTGCGTACAGCAGCGTCAGGACAGCCTCGGTGAGCCCCACGGTGGCGACCGCGTCGACGCCCAGCCGCGACACCCAGAAGACATCGGTGATGGCGAACGTCGCTTCCATCGTCATTTCGAGCACCATCGGCACGGCGAGAAAGATCACCGCTCGCCCCACCGGAACCGTGGTGTAGTCGCGCTCGGCGCCCGCCAGCGCCTCCCGCAGCAGCGTCATGATGCCGACGAGCATTCGTCGTCCGAGATGCCTTTCATCGGTCGAGACGGTTCCGGCGGCGCTGGCTGGGACGACGGGTCAACGCCCGGCAGCGACAACCTGAAGAACGCTGATGATCCGCACGTCGACCTCCTCCCACCCCGCGACGATCTCGCGAGTATACGCCTGCCGCCGGGAACCGGTCCCGCCGTTCCGCGGCGCCCGGACGCCGCGGCGGGCGCGCTATGCTGGGATGGAACCAGGCAGGAGCGCCGCGCTGGAATGGTGGCCCGGCGCGGGGAGTTGCTGCGGGAGTTCGGGAGCGTGGCGGAATGCGCATCGCGGTCGTCGGGTCGGGGATATCGGGGCTGGGCGCGGCGTGGCTGCTCGCCCGCGCCCACGAGGTGCACCTCTTCGAGCGCGAGGCCCGCCTCGGCGGGCATGCGTACACGGTCGAGGTCGCGGAGGGGGAGCGGTCGCTCGCGCTCGACCTCGGGTTCCTCGTCTACAACGAGGTCACCTACCCGTTGCTCGTGCGCTTCTTCGACGCGCTCGGGGTGCGCTCGCAGCTTTCGGACATGTCGTTCGGCCTGCGCTGCGACCGCTGCGGCCTCGAGTACTCGGGTTCGAGCCTCGCCGGCCTGCTGGCCCAGCCGCTCAACGCCGTGCGGCCGTCGTTCCTGCGCATGCTGGTTGACATCGTCCGCTTCAACGCCCGTGGCCGGCGGATCGTCGCCGAGGGGCGCGACCCCGGGCAGACGCTCGGGGAATTCGCTCTCGCCGAGGGGTACTCGGAGGCGTTCCTGCGCCACTACCTGGCGCCGATGGCGGCCGCCATCTGGTCCTCCGGCACCGGCGACATCCACCGTTTCCCGATCTTTTCGCTGCTGCGTTTCTTCTCCAACCACGGCCTGCTGGGGGTCGCCTCGCACTTGCCGTGGCGCAACGTGGTGGGGGGCAGCCAGACCTACGTGCGGGCCGCCACCGGTGTCCTCGGCGAGCGGGTGCACGCAGGCGTCGGGGCGACGCGCGTCGAGCGGGGCGAGGACGCAGTCCTGCTGCGGCTTTCCGACGGAAGCGGGTTCTCGTGCGAGGCGGTCGTGGTCGCCACCCACGCCGACGAGGCGCTCGCCCTGCTCGCCGAGCCCACCCCGGAGGAGCGCGAGCTGCTCGGTGTCTGGCGGTACTCCTCGAACAGGGCCGTGCTGCACACCGACGCACGGCTGCTGCCGACACGGCACGCCGCCCGCGCCTCGTGGTCGTACACGCTGCCCGACTGCGCGGAGCCGACCGAGCGCGTCTCGGTCACGTACTACCTCAATCGCCTGCAGCGCCTCCAGTCCTCCACCGACTACCTGGTGACGCTCAACCCGCATCGCCCGCCGGCCCCCGAGAAGGTCCTCCACGAGGTGACGTTCACGCACCCGCTGTACTCGCGCGAGAGCCTCGACACGCAGGGGCGGCTCGATGGGCTGCAGGGCGTGCGGCGAACCTACTTTTGCGGTGCCTACTTCGGCTGGGGGTTCCACGAGGACGGGCTGACCTCGGCGGTGAACGTCGCCGAGCGGCTGGGGGTGACGTTCCGGTGAGCGGGGAAGCTCTCGCCTCCGCGCTTTACGCGGGCACCGTGCGGCACCGCCGGCTCGCTGCGCCGGCGCACGCCTTCACCTACCCGGTGTTCCAGGCGTGGCTGGACCTCGACGAAATCCCTCTCCTGGCCCGGACGGTGAAATGGTTTTCCCACAACCGGTTCGGTCTGGCGAGCTTTTGCGACCGCGACCATCTCGGGACCGCCGATCGCCCCGTGCGCGACAAGCTCCAGCGCGTGGTGGAGCGCCACGGCGCCCGCCTGCCCGACGGGCCGGTGCGCCTGCTCACCAACCTCCGCACGCTCGGGTACCTGTTCAACCCGGTGAGCTTCTTTTACTGCCACGACCCCGAAGGGCGGCTCGCCCTCGTCGTGGCAGAGGTCAACAACACCTTCGGCGAGACCCACTGCTACGTGCTCGACCGTCTCGAGCCCGTCGGCCGGGCCGTGCGCGCCGAGGCCGACAAGGTGCTCCACGTCTCGCCGTTCCTCGGCATGCAGGCGCGCTACCGCTTCACCCTCGGGCTGCCCGCCGACACCCTCGTCGTGCACATCGACGACGAAGGGCCCGACGGCAAGCTGCTCGACGCCACGCTGGCGCTGCGCCGCCGCCCGTTCACCTCGCGCGAGCTCGGCCGGGCGCTGCTGCGCTACCCCCTCATGCCGGTGCAGGTCATCGCCCTCATCCACTTCGAGGCGCTGCGGCTGTGGCGCAAGCGGGCGCGGTTCTTTCGCAAGCCGGCGCCGCCGCCCCGGCTGCTGGAGGACGCGGAGTGAGCAGTTCCACCGCCGCCCGGGCGAGAGTCGAGGATCACAGGCCGGGTGCCGAAAAGGCCGGGTGGCGGGAGAGGCTCGCGCAAAAGGCGGTGCTGGCGCGGCTCGCACGGCTGGGGGTGGGGCGGCTCGAAATGATCATGCCGGACGGCGGGCGCCTCACGTTCGGGCCGGGGGGGGCGCCGGAAGCTCGGCTCGTCGTGCACCACCCGCGCTTTTTCTGGCGTTTGCTGGCGGCCAGCGACGTCGGGGCGGGCGAGTCGTTCATGGCGCGCGAGTGGGATTCCCCGGACCTGCCGGGGCTGGTGCGGCTGTTTTCGGCCAACGCCGCGGTCCTCGACACCCCGTCGCTGTTCTCCCGGCTCGGCGGGCTGTGGGGCCGTCTTCAGCAGGCGCGCCGGCGCAACACGCGCCTCGGCAGCCGGCGCAACGTCGCCGCTCACTACGATCTCTCGAACGAGTTCTACAGGCTTTTTCTGGACCCCGGCATGACCTACTCGGCGGCGCTGTTCGAGCACCCGGGGCAGGGTCTCGAGGCGGCGCAGCACGCCAAGCTACAGGCCATCGCCGCCAAGGCGAGGCTCCGGCCGGGCCTGCGCGTGCTCGAAATCGGCTGCGGGTGGGGCAGCTTCGCCGAGCTGGCGGCGAGGCTGTACGGATGTCACGTCACGGGTCTCACGCTGTCGGAGGCGCAGGCCGGCTACGCCCGGGCGCGGTTCCAACGCGCCGGCGTCGCGGACCGCGCGGAGGTCCGGATCGAGGACTGGCGGGATGCGGCCGGGAGCTACGACCGCATCGTCTCGATCGAGATGCTGGAGGCGGTCGGCCACGAGTACCTGGGGGCGTTCTTCGCCGCCGTCGACCGGCTGCTGGCCCCCGGCGGCATTGCCGTGGTGCAGACCATCACCATTGCCGACCAGCGCTATGACGCGTACCGCCGGGGCACTGACTTCATCCGCCGGTACATCTTCCCTGGCGGGCACTTGCCCTCGCTGTCGGTGATCACGGGAGTGCTCGCCCGCCGCACCCGCCTCGTGGTCCGCGACGTCGAGAGCCTGGGGCCGCACTACGCCCGCACGCTGCGCCGCTGGCGCGAGCGCTTCGTCGCCAACCGCGAGCGGGTCTTCGCGCTCGGCTTCGACGACCGCTTTTGCCGGATGTGGGAGTTTTACCTCGGCTACTGCGAGGGCGGCTTCGAGGCAGGTGTGCTCGACGACCTTCAGCTCGTGCTGGCACGCCCCGGCTGTGAAGGTGGCGCGGGGGAGGATTCTCGAGCGGGCCGGCGGGGATCGAGCGACGAGCCTTCGACCTTCGACTCTTGAAGTTCGACTTGAGGGAGGCGCAACGATGAGCGGCGTCCTTGCGTGGGGGATGCGGCAGGCCGAGCTGGGACGGCTGCCGGACTGGCTGATCCGGCTCGGCATCCGGCGGTTGCTGGCGGCGCGCCTGCGGGACGAGGGGCGCGGCGGGATCGAGGCCCAGCGCGAGCGGGCGGCGGCGCTGCTCGAGCACATGCGGCAGAGCCCGATCGCGCTCGCGACCGCTGCGGCCAACGAGCAGCACTACGAGGTGCCGCCCGACCTGTTCGAGCTGGTGCTGGGCCCGCGCCTGAAGTACTCCGCCTGCCTCTGGCCGGCGGGGGTGTCGGCGCTGGCCGCGGCCGAGGAGGCGGCGCTCGCCCTCACCTGTGAACGGGCGGAGCTCGCCGACGGCCAGCGCATCCTGGAGCTCGGGTGCGGCTGGGGGTCGCTGTCGCTGTGGATGGCCGAGCGCTACCCGAACGCCCGCATCCTCGCGGTCTCCAACTCGGCGCCGCAGCGGGCGTTCATCGAGGCGCGCCGCGACGCCAGGGGGGTGTCGAACCTCGAGGTGGTGACCGCCGACATGAACGGCTTCGCGCCGGAAGGTGTGTTCGATCGCATCGTGTCGGTCGAGATGTTCGAGCACATGCGCAACTGGGAGGCGCTGTGCGGCCGCATCGCCGGCTGGCTCGCGGCCGGCGGCAAGCTGTTCGTGCACATTTTCTGCCACCGCGCCTGGCCGTACCTGTTCGGGACGGAAGGGGTGGGGAACTGGATGGGGCGGCACTTCTTCACCGGCGGGCTGATGCCCTCCGACGACCTGCTGCTGCAGACCTGCGGCGCGCTGCGGCTCGAGCGGCGCTGGGCCGTGGACGGCCGCCACTACGCTCGCACGCTGCTGGCCTGGCTTGCCAACCACGACGCGGCGCGCGAGCGCATCCTGCCGATTCTCGCCCGCACGTACGGCGAGAGCGAGGCGCGGCGCTGGTTCGGCCGCTGGCGGCTGTTCTACCTCGCGTGCGCCGAGCTGTTCGGGTGGGCCGGCGGCGACGAGTGGTACGTCGCCCACTACCGCCTCACCGGGCCAGCCGGCACGGCCAGCAGCGCACCGCTCACGGCGCCGCAGGCGTCGCGAACGCGATCCTCGAGACGCCCCCGGCGCTGACGCGGGCGACTGGACCCGGAAGGCCAAACCCGGCTCCTGACAGGGCGACCAGCGCCGAAGCACGGTCGTCCATCCGCGCCAGCCGCCACAGCCCCGGTGCGAGGGGACCGACCGTGAGGAGGTTGGCGCCGGTGAGAGGAGCCCGTGTCGGCGACGCCTCGAGGTCGCCGAGCAGCAGGAAGCCTCCCACCTCGTTGACGAGCACGAGGGGGCGGGCCCACGCGAACGACTCGCCACGAGGTCCCTCGATCTCGAGCATGCCGCCCTGCGACGGCAGGGGCAAGACCAGACCTTCCCCGACTGCCACGCGGAAGGCGGCGGCGGGAAAGCCCCGTGCGCTCGCCCCGATATTCACGACATCCGCCGCGCCGGGGCCGAGGTCGTACGCGAAGGCACCCCGATCATCCGTCGCGACGGCAAGCATCTCGGCCGCCTCCACCGTATTCGGCAGTGCGACGGTGAGCCGCAGACTCGCCCGTGCGACCCCGGCGCCGCCACTGGCAGTGACACGGCCGGCAAGCCTCGGCCCCTGCTCGACGCGGAGCACCACGCCGGCAAGGGTATCGTCGTCGCCAAGGTCGACCTCGCGCACGGCGCCGCATCGGCGACCCTCGCGAGCAGCGTTGAGCGCCCAGCGGCCGCGGGCGAGCGCAGGCACCACGAACGCCCCCGTCTCGTCGGTCGGTCCGGCCAGCGCCATGACCTCGGTGCTGCGCTGTCGCGACGTGCCGGCCTCGAGCGTGACCTGTAGTCGCGCCTGGACGTCGTAGCCCGCCAGCGGCCGGCCCGCACGGTCGACCACGGTGCCGCCGATCTCCGCATCGGGGATCGCAATGCGCAGCTCCTTGCCGTCGAGAGCCACCTTGACCTCGGGCACCGTACTGCGCAGGCGAGGCTGCGCACAATCGAGCTCCAGGGTATACACGTCGGGCTCCGCGACGAGCATCGCGAACACGCCGTCGTCGCCGGAGCGACCGGAGTGGGCCACCGAGCTGAAGAAGCCTCGCGTCCGGCGCAGCGCGATGTTGCATCGGGCAGGCTTGCCGCGCCGCTCGATCTTCCCGAACACGACGCGACCGGAGAGGTCCATCGTCGTTTCCAGGTCCTCGCCGGAGCGCAGGACGACCTCCTGCTTGCCCACGAACTCGAGGCCTGCCGGCCCGACCACGACGATGCCGACCTGCCACGTGCTCGGAGCGAGACCCTCGAGTGTGCCCTTCCCGTCCGCGCCCACTGGCGCGAGGACGAAGCAGCTCTTGGCCTCTTCGGGAAGCAGCGCCGGGTATGCACGCAGCCGCACCGGCACGCCGGCCAGGACGAGCTCCGCGAGGGCAGGGGCCGAAACGGTGATGCGTCCGGGGCGACCCAGCTCGAGCGGGTCGACGCGCGTACCCCGCGAATCCGCGTCGATCGGCCCGAAGAGCGCGGGGGCATGATCAGGGCTTTCGGCGGCGAGCAGGTGGAGGCCGGACGACAGGCCGGTGAGGGTGACCCATCCACCCGGTCCGGTTTGAAAGCCCGCGCCCAGGGGCGCGAACGAGCCCTCGGTCTGGGCGCAGAATGCCTTCCCCCACTCGCTCTCGGGCACCGCCCGCACCACGGTGCGGGGCAAAGGCTTCCCGTCCTCGGCCGAGATCGCGCGGGCCTCGATCCACGCGCCTGCGCGAAGCTCGATTCCGCCGAGTGGCGTGCTGGTCGATGGCGTGATCTCGACCGCGGACACACGCACCGGCGCGAAGCCCGGCGCCCGGAGCACGGCATCGACGCAGCCAGCAGGTAACGAGAGGGCGAACGATCCGTCGTCCCCGAGCACGAACGGGAAGCGCCGCGCGGGTTGCGGTGGATCGCCACAGGGGGTGGCGTCGATCCACCCCCAGGAGGGCAGGGCGTCGCCTCCGGCCGATCGGGTGGTGCCGGTGAGCATCCCGGCGGGCAGGAATCGGACCGTCACGACGGCCTCGCCACAGGCTTCGGGCGCAATCTCGATGGGTTCGCTCATGACGCCGGCCCCCAGGAGCACGACGGTGCCGGAGACGGCGCAACCCTCTGCGACTCGAAAGGGAACCGACGGGGCACCGGGATCACGCTCGACCGTCAGGAGCCGGGGGCTTTCGTTCGTCCAGAGCCACGCCTGCACGGGACCCGACAGTCGAGTGCCGGCGGCTGCCTCCACGAGCAGGGCCGGCCCCTTCGGTGGAGGGGGTTCGGACGGATGAGCGATGCCTGCCGCGAGGCCGGCGAGCAGCACGAGGGTCAGTTGCAATTGTTCTGCCCCATGCATTGCTGCGAGTTCCCGTCCACCCTCACCCAACAATTCCGGAGTCGACTGGTCGTGACCTGGTACCCTTGGTCGCGAAGCCAGTTGCACCCCCCGTTGTTGTCGTTGCAGCAGTACGCAACTTTGCCATTGAAGGGAATGTCCTTCGTGGCGCAGTTCATGCACCCCTGGGTCCCCCCTCCCCCACCCCCGCCCATGCATAGCGGATCGAGGGAGCAGAGGTCGTCTTGGTGGTCGATGATCGGCGCCGGTGGGTCGTCGTTGGCACGTAGCATCGACGGTGGGAGGGCCACGATTAGAGCCAGGGCTAAGAACACCCGTGTCATTCTTGCACCTCCTCAGGAGAATAGTGATCGTGAGTCTACCCCCCCCCACCTTTCTCTTCAATCCCCCGAACGAGGGATGCTGCGACTCCTGACAGCCCGGGCCGAGCGAACGCGAAGTCGGCCTGCGCAGGCTCAGGCGCGAAAGGACCCCGGGCGCCGCTCGCGATCCTCCGGTTCCGTCAAGAAACTCGGAGTGCTCCGGCACCTCGAGAGGGCCTGTCCGGGTGAACGACGCGACGCAGCGGCGCAGCGGGGATGCTATCGTCCCCGGGCGGGGAGGGGAGCATGTGCGGGATCTTCGGCATCGTCACCGACCGTGAGCAGGCGCTGGGGCCGGTCCTCGTGGACGCGGCGCGGAGGCTGTCGTACCGCGGCTACGACTCGGTGGGAGCGGCGACGTTTCGCGCCGACCGGAGCGTCGATTTGCGCAAGGACAAGGGGAAGGTGGACGAGGTCGCGAGCCGGCTCGGCTTCGCCGAGATGACGGGTGTGCGGGGGATCACGCAGCTCCGCTGGGCGACGTTCGGGACGCCGTCGATGGTCAACGCTCAGCCCCACTTCGACTCTGACGGCGACCTCGTCGGCGCGCACAACGGCAACGTGGTCAACAACGTGGAGCTGCGGGAGCAGTTCGCCGCCGAGGGCATGACGGTGCGTTCGGAAAACGACGGCGAGTCGTGCGTGCACGCGGTGGAGCGCTGGTTCGACCGCGGCTGCGACATGGTGGAGGCGATCCGCCGCGCCTTCGGCGACCTGCAGGGGGACTACGCGTTCGTCATCGGACACGTCGAGGAAGACACGCTTTACGCGATCAAGAAGGGCTCGGGGCTGGTGGTCGGGCTGGCCGACGGCTTCACCTGCGTCTCCTCGGACCTGCCGTCGATCCTGCCGCTCACCCGCAAGATCGTGCGGGTGTTCGATGGCGAGATCGTGGTCCTGCACGCCGACCGGGTCGAGCTGCTCAAGGTCGCGGACGGGACCCGCATCGAGCGCGAGCCGGAGGAGATCGTGGACAGCATGGAGGCGGCGCAGAAGGGCGGCTTCCCCCACTTCATGCTCAAGGAAATCCACGAGCAGCCGCAGGTGGCGCGCGAGCTGCTGCACCTTTTGGACGCCTCCCCCGACGTCGCTGGCTACGTCGAGAAGATGCGGCGTGCCCGCCACCTCTACCTCGTGGCGTGCGGCACCTCGCATCACGCTTGCGTGCTCGGAGCCGTGTACCTGGCGCGGCTGGCAGGGCGCGCGGCGGTGCCGGTACTGGCGCCGCAGTTCATTGCCCAGTACGGACCGGCGCTCGGGCCCGAGGACGTCGGGGTGTTCGTGAGCCAGTCGGGCGAAACCAAGGACGTGCTCAACGCCCTCAACGTCGCCCGCGAGCGCGGGGTCGAGGTGCTGGCGCTGGTCAACGTCATCGGCTCCACCCTCATGGTCACTTCTGACCGCTGCCTGCCGCTGGCGTGCGGGTACGAGATCTCGGTGCCGGCCACAAAGACGTTCCTCAACCAGGTGCTGGCGTTCCTCTACCTGGCGATGCGTCTGGGCGGGCACCCCACGGCGATCCTGCACGACCTTCCGGGGCTCATCGAGCGCACCCTCGCACAGGTGGAGCCGCAGGTCCCGCCGCTCGGGCAGGCGCTGCTGCCGTGGCACGACACGTACTGCCTGGGGTACGGGGCGACCTACCCGATCGCCCTCGAGGGCGCGCTCAAGCTCAAGGAAGTGACGTACATCCACTGCGAGGGGATGCTCTCCACCGAGTTCAAGCACGGGCCGCTGTCGGCGGTGTCGGAGGGCTATCCGGTGATCTTCGTGGCCGGGCCCGAGAACGTGCCGCTCATCGTCTCGGGGATCAACGAGGTGGCGTGCCGGGGCGGCCGCACGATCATCGTCGGCGAGGAGGACCCGCGCCTGCGCGCCAACGGCCACGACATGCTGGTGCTCCCGAGGTCCGGACCGCTGTTCTCGCCGATCCTCGGCATCCTGCCGCTGCAGCTTTTGGCGTACCACGTCAGCGTCGCCAAGGGCTACGACCCGGACTTCCCGCGCAACCTCTCGAAGACTCTCACGGTGGACTGACTGCTCGCCCCCCAGGTCGAGGGTCGAACCTGAAGGCAGGAGCCTGCCTGGCGGCAGCAGGGCTACGAGGGAGGGACAATCGCCGGCCAGGACGAGGAACTGCGCGGCGGGCCGTGCTCGGCACGGGTCTGGTTGCGGCCCCCCTGCTTGGCGTGGTAGAGCGCCTCGTCGGCGAGGCGAATGAGTTCCTCGGTGTGAATGTCGATGGTGGGCACGAACGTCGCCACGCCGCAGGAAATGGTGACCACCGGAGCCACCGAGGAGGCGGGGTGGGGCAGCGCCAGCGCCTCCACCCGCAGCCGTAGCGACTCGGCCACCTTGACCGCGCCAGCCCGATTGGTGAGCGGCAGGATGACCGCGAACTCCTCTCCGCCGTAGCGGGCCACGGAGTCGCCGGCCCGCGGCAGGCCGTCCACGAGGGCGGTGGCCACCGCCCGCAGGCACTCGTCGCCCTTCTGGTGCCCGAACGCGTCGTTGTAGGGCTTGAAGTGGTCGATGTCGATCATGACCAGCGATAGGTAGCTCTGCGACCGCACGGCCCGCTTCCACTCGGTGACCAGGCGTTCCTCGAACCGGCGCCGGTTGCCGATGCCGGTGAGGGAGTCGAGATACGAGAGCTCGACGAGCAGCTCGTTGGCCTGGCGCAGCTCGCGGGTGCGCGCGTCCATGATCGCCCGCAGCTCCTCCTCCCGGCGGCGGTGGGCGCGCGTGCGCAGGTGCAGAACGCCGAGCACGGCCAGGACTGCGAGCACGCCGTACCCGACCCATGCCCACCACGCCACCCAGGGAGCGGGACGGATGACGAACGCGAGCTCGAACGGGCCAGCGACGTTGCCGGCGTAGTCGCGGCCCCACACCCGGAGCGTGTAGCGACCGGCCGGCACGCGGGCCAGCTCCCGCACCCTGAACTCGGTCCACTCCGACGCCTCGGCGTCGAGACCGACGAGTTGCGTGCGGTAACGGGTGTCCTGTTCCCGGAAGTAGCTCAGCAGGTCGAGCTCGAAGCGCAGGCGCCGGGCGTACCACGGCAGGACCTGCCCGGAAACCAGGGCGCGCGGCTGTCCCGGGCCGCCGTACGCGAAGGCGCGCACGACCACGCGCTTGGGCTCGCGGTCCGGGATCTCGCCGAGCGGGTCGAGCACCCCGGCCCCGCCGGCGGTGCCGACCCACACCCGCCCCAGCGAGTCGACGAACGCGGCCCCGCGGTTGCACTGGTTGAGAGGCAGGCCATCCTCCACGGTGTAAGGGTGCACCTCCCAGGCGGGGCGCCCGCCTCCGCCGGGCGCGGCGCGGGCCAGGCGGGTGACGCCGCGGTTGGTGAGGACGTAGAAGCGGCCCTGCCTGTCCTGGACGACCTGGTAGACGACGTTGTTCGGGAGGGCCGGGGTGGTGCGGTCGGAAAACGTCTCCCAGCGCTCCCCGCCAAGGCCCTCGGTGAGGCGGTAGAGGCCGCCGCCGTCGGTCCCGATCCACAGCTCCGGCTGGCCGTCGGGGGTCTCGGAGGCGTGCAGGCACTGGCTCGTGGTGTTGAGCAGACCGGCTGTGGCGTCGTAGGTGCGGAGCCGGCCCGCCTCGAGCCTGGCGACACCGGCCGCGGTGCCCACCCAGAGCACCCGGCGCCCCCCTGCCCACCGCGTCTCGAGCAGGGCGAGGACCGAGTCATGGGGGAGACCGTCGGCAGTCGTGAGCGTGCTCCACGTCCCACCGTGGAGGCGGGAGAGGCCGCCGCGCGTGCCCACCCACAGGGTGCGGGCTCCGGTGTCGTCGACGGTCTCGAGGACCGCCTGCACGAGGTTGTTGGGCAGCGCGCCGCCGGCCCGGTCGAGGGTCGACCACTTTCGGCCGTCGAAGCGAGCCAGCCCGCCGTTGCGCAGCCCCACCCACAGCACCGCCGTGCCGTCGGGGTGGCGGGAGCCGTACAGGCAGACCACGTTGTCGTTGGGAAGGACGCCGCTCGCCCGGTCGAACACGGTCCACCGGCCCTCACGGGCGCGCACGACCCCGCCGCCGTCGGTGCCGAACCACAGCTCGCGCACGCCGTCGCCGCGGACGAGCTCGGTGATCCCGGTGACGGGAAGCGCGCCGCGGCCCGGGATCGGCTGCACGCTCTGCCACTGCCCTTCCATGATCCGGGCCAGGCCGCCGTGGCGCATTCCGACCCAGAGCGCGCGGGCGCCCTCGGAAGCGCGGGTTTGCAGCAGGCTGTAGACCGCGTTCGATGGCAGCCCCTGGGCGTGCCCGAGGACCTCCACGGAGCCGTCGTGGATGCGGGCGGCGCCCCCGCCGTCGGTGCCGACCCAGAGCGCCGGGCCGTCGGCGCTCAGCCGGTCCTCGACGAGGCTGGTCACGAAGTCCGACGGCAGCCCCTGGCGGGTCGTGAAGCGGGACCACGCGCCCTCCGAAAAGCGCGCGAGGCCGCCGCCGTAGGTGCCGGCCCACAGGGTCTCGACCCCGGCCGCATCGCGAAGCAGGCAAAGGCTGTTCACGGAGTCGGTGGGGAAAGAGGGCACGACTGTGAAGCGGCTCGCCCCCGGGCGCAGGCACGCGAGCCCGGCCTGAGTGCCCACCCACAGCGTCGCGCCGCCCGGTCCGGAAGTCTCGAGCAGCCCCCACACCCGGTTGTGCGGCAGGCCGGAGCGGGTGTCGAACGTGGTCCACCCGGTGCGGTCCAGCCGCACCAGGCCGTGGGTGTACGTTCCGGCCCACAGGACGGTGCCGCCGTCCGCCCCTCGCGTGGCCAGCAGCGTGTTGACCCGAACGCGGTCACCGCCGGCGAGGCCCATGGTCTCGCTGCTCCACACCCCGTCCTTGAGTCGGTAGAGCGCCCCGTGCTGGGTGCCGAACCAGAGGCTGCCGTCGGGTGTCGGCAGGATGCAGCGCACGAAGTTGGAGCGGGTGCGCTCCGGCATGTCCACGGTGTGCCAGTGCTGGCCGTCGTAGTAGGCCGCCCCGTCCTGGGTGCCCACCCACAGGTAGCCGCGCTGGTCGAGCGTGATCGTGTGGACGGTGTTTTGCGGCAGGCCCGCGGCGTCGGAGTAGACGCGCACCGAGCGGGTGCCGAGCGGCACCGGCTCGCCGGGGAGCGCCGCAGCACCCAGCCACACGACGCTGCACAGGGCCACCAGACCGCAGACCGTCGCGAAGGGCCGGGGACTCAGCGCAGCACGGAGCACGCCTCCAGTCTACTCGACTCTCGAACCGACCTTCGCCAGCAGGTGGGCCACCGCGTCCTTGTGGACCGTGAAGGTGAGCATCTTGAGCTTCACGAAGTCGTCCCGGTAGAAGTAGTACCCGGCGAACTTGCCCCACCGCGAGGAACGCCCGGAGTCCTTGATGAGGAACCAGTCGTGCCCGCCTGTCTGCGTCATGCCAACGAGGTGGATCCCGTGGTCGTCCTCGCTCGTGTGGTTGTCGAACCGCAGCTCGCGGCTGGACTGGTTGATGTAGGCCGCCGGGATGTCGAAATCGGGGATGATCGCGATGTCTTCGAAGCCGTTGATCCCGGGCTCGGAGACGTCCCCGCCGATGACGAGCGTGTACCCCTGCTGGACAGCCCCGCGAATGGCGGCGTACCAGTCGTCGAGCGGCACGTTGACGTAGCTCGCGTCGTGCCACCAGTTGTCCGGCACCTTGTACTCGGCGCGCTGCCAGAACGGAGCCGAGAGCGTGGACATCACGTCCACGTAGTCGGCTGGCTCGAGCTTCAGGACCCTGCTGAGAAACTCCCTGGGGGTGTAGGTGACGCCGTTGTACTCGAAGCGGGCCGGGGGCGGCCCGAGCTCGCGGTCGAGGATGACGCGCGTCATCGCCAGCACCAGCTCCTCGTCCCACTCGTCGTTCGCGTTGACCCAGGAGGCGAGGTTCTGCAGGCGGGCGATCAGCCGCGAGTGGTCGTGCCGGCCGTCCGCCGCGAGCACGCCGGGGTAGGCCTCGGCCGGCACCATGCCGATGTCGGGAAGGAGCCGAGTGAAAGCGTTCGACTCTGAGCCCTCGGCGATCGGGGAGTCGCCGCGCTCGCGCACGAAGCGCCGCATCTTCTCGACGTACTCCCAGTAAACGGGGTACATCTCGGAGAGCTTGATCTTCTGGCCCGTCAGGCGGAACACCTCCGACTCCAGGAAGCTGGTGGTGGAAAAGCTCCAGCAGGTGCCGGTGAGGTACTGCGCCTGGGGCGGGAAGTGGAAGGCCTGCTTGAAGGCCGCCGGCGAGGCCGGCTTGACGATCCTCGACATGTCGAAGCGCAGCGTCTTTTCGCTGCCGCGTTCCTTGTCGCGGCGCGCCTTCTGGGCGGCGCGGATCGCGTCGGTGGCCTCGCTCGCCGCCTTGTCGCGAGCCTCGTTGGCCTTTTCCATCTCCTCGAGCACGGGGTCCTTGTGGCGCGGCTCGTAGACGGCCCGATCGGCCGGGGCCGGGGTCGGCGGGGGCGCGGCGGCGGCACCGGTCGCGAGCACGAGAGCGACGGCGCCAAGGGGTCGACACCAGAGGGCAACGGTTCGCATGGCCTGATCCTCCTTCGTCATCGTCGTGGCGCCACGGCGCGGCACGGCCGCCACGGGCTTCTGCATTCTACGCCGCACCGGGGCCATCCCAGGTATGCGAGGTGCGGTCCTGCCACTGCTGGCAGCTCTGCGGCGCCTCTACAATGGCCGGGAGGCTGGTACGAGCATGGAGCAGCGCTGGGAGGAACGGCTGCTGCGGCTGGCGCTGGTGCGCGGCCGCCTTTCGCCCGAGCAGCTCGCGGCGGTCGAGCGGGAGCTGGAGGACGGCAGCCAGGTGACGCGTGCCCCGGGCCGCTGGGGGTGTCGCGTCGAGCGTCTGCTCGAGCGCGGCGTGCTCGATCCGAGCGAGGTCGAGGTGCTGGCGCGCGAACTCGGGGTCGCGGACGCCGAGCGGACGATCCCGGCCGCGCCGCAGCCCCGCGCCTCGGCGCTCGAAAGCCCCGCGTACCGCACCGACCAGCCAGTCAAGCTCCGCCAGGAATTCACCGCGACGGTGGTGGCGGGACGCGCGGGCGGATCGCCGCTCGAGCAGCACGACGCTCCGCCCGACTGGGAGCGGTACACGCTGACGAGACTTCTGGGCGAGGGCGGGATGGGGAGGGTGTGGGAGGCGCACGACCCCCGCCTGCGCCGCCGTGTGGCGGTGAAGTTCCTGCTCGGCGACGACCCGGAGCTGGTGGCGCGCTTTCTCCAGGAGGCGCGCGCCCAGGCGCGGGTCGAGCACGACAACGTGTGCCGCATCCACGAGGTGGGGGAGGTCGCCGGCCGGCCGTACATCGCCATGCAGTACATCGACGGGGAGAGCCTCGCCACGCTCGGCCCGCGGCTCGATCTGGTCGAGAAGGTGCAGCTCGTGCGCACCGTCGCCGAGGCCGTCGCGGCCGCGCACGCCCTCGGGCTCGTGCACCGGGACCTCAAGCCAGCCAACATCATGGTCGAACGCAGCGCGTCCGGCGCGCTCAAGCCCTACGTCATGGACTTCGGGCTGGCGCGCGAGCTGGCGGCTCCGGGCCTCACCACCACGGGGATCCTTATGGGCACGCCGGCTTACATGGCGCCGGAGCAGGCGCGGGGCGCCGTGCACGAGGCGGACTGCCGGTCGGACGTGTACAGCCTGGGCGCGACGCTGTTCGAGCTGCTCGCCGGGCGCCCCCCGTTCGAGGGCGGGACGGTGGAGGTGTTGATGGCGGTGCTCAACCGGGACGCCGAGCCGCTCCGGCGGCTGCGTCCCGACCTGTCGCGCGACCTCGAGACGATCGTCGCCAAGTGCCTGCAGAAGGATGCCCGGGCGCGCTACCAAAGCGCCCGCGAGCTGGCCGACGACCTCGGCCGCTTCCTCGCCGGCGAGCCGATCCAGGCGGTGCCGGTCTCGCGGGTCAGGCGCTGGTGGCGGCGGGCCACTCGCAACCGGGCGGCGGCCGCGGCCGTGGCCGTGGCGATCGTCCTGGGGTCGCTGGCGGTGGGCGTGGCGGCCCGTTCGGCGTGGCGCTCGCACCGCCAGGATATGCTGAGCCGGCTGTTCGGGGAGGCCACCGCCACCCTCGAGGAGCAGATCCGGCTCATTGCGGCCAAGCCGCTCCACGACGTGCGGGCCGAGCGGGCGGACATCGCCCGGCGGCTGCAGCGGATCGAGGCGGAGGCGGCTGCCGCCGGCAGCAGCGGCTTCGGGCCCGGCCATCACGCCCTGGCGCGGGGCTTTCTGGCGCTGGGCGACCCGGTGGCGGCCCGCGCCCACCTCATGGAAGCGTGGGAAAGCGGCTACCGGCCACCCGAGGTGGCGCACGCGCTCGGCCTGGCCCTGGCGGAAATCTACCGGCGCGAGCTGGAGGCTGCGCAGCGGCTCCCCAGCCCGGCGGCGCGGGCGCAGCGGCGGCTGGTGCTCGAGCGCACCCTTCGTGATCCCGCCCTGGCCTACCTCGCGCAGGGGAGGTCGACGGCAGTGCAGGCGCCGGAACAGGTGGAGGCGCTCATTGCCCTGCTCGAGGACCGGCACGAGCTGGCGCTCGAGAAGGCGAGAGCCGCCGTGGCTCGCATCCCCTGGCTGTACCAGGCGCGGGAACTCGAGGGCGAGGTGCTCGTGGCGCTCGGGCGCGCGGCCTGGGAGAGGGGCCAGCGCGAGCAGGCGCTGGCGTGGTTCGAGCAGGCGCGCGCCGCGTACGGCGAGGTGGTGCGCATGGCCCCCAGCGAGCCCGGGGGGTACGGCGGCCTCTGTCTCGCCTGGAGCCGGAGCATGGAGGTGCTGGCCGACCTCGGAGCCTCGCCGGCCGAGGCCTACCGGCACGCCGTCGAGACCTGCGAGCAGGCGCTGGTCGCCGACCCCGACGCCTCGGCGATCCTGGTCCGCAAGGCGCGGGCGATGCTGCAGTGGAGCGAGGTGCAGCTCGAGCGCGGCGAGGATCCCGCCGAGGTCCTGCAGGCAGTCGTGGAGCTGGCGCGGAAGGTGCCGCGGGCGAGCCCGGACGAGGTGGGGGCGCTGACCTGCCGCGGTATCGCCCTGCGGCGCCTCGCCCAGCTCGCCGTGTGGGGCGGACGGGACCCGCGCGGCCTTCTCGCCGAGGCGGTGGACTGCCTGCGCGACGCGCTGCGGCTGTACCCGGATCACGAGGTGGCTGCCAACAACCTGGGGCTCGCGATGCTGGAGCGGGGGCTGTACGAGATGGAGCGGGGCGAGGACCCACGCCCCTCCCTCGAGGCGGCGGCAGCGAGTCTCGAACGCGCCGCCGCGATCACCCCGAGCTTTTCGGTGCTGGGCAACCTGGGGGTGACATGGTGGGCGATCGGCCGCTTCGAGGCCGGGCGCGGGAGGGACCCGCGCCGGCATCTGGCGCGTGCGCGCGAGGCGCTCGGCAAGGCGCTCGCCCTCAACCCGCAGGACTGGTCGGCACTCAACAACCTGGGGCTGGCGGGTCTCGAGGAGGCGCAGTGGCAGATTGCCGCGGGGGAGGACGCGAACCCGGTGCTCGAGCGAGCGTTTGCCGACCTCGAGCGCTCGCTCGTCCTCAAGCCGGACAGCAGCAGTACCTTCACCAACCTTGGCGCGGCGTGGAGGCTCAGGGCCCTGGCCGCGAAGGAGCCGACCGCCGCCGCGCGCGCCCTCGACGAGGCGCACCGGGCGCTTGCTCGCGCCACGGCGCTCAACCCGCAGGACGCCGAGGCCTGGCTGGTGGACGCGCAGGCGTGGCTCGAGGCCGCCGGCAGGGGGGCGCCGGGTGTCTCGCCCGCCGTGGCGCTGCGCTCGGCCGAACGCTCGCTGCGCCGGGCGCTGGCGGCCAATCCCGGGTACGCCGAGGCTTCGGCCGAACTCGCCGAGCTGCACCGCCGCCGCGCGCTGGCCGAGCGGGCCAGGGGCGGCGACGGAGCGGCGCACCTCGCCTCCGGGCTCGCTGCGGCGGAGGCGGCACTGGCGATCAACCCGGGTCTGGGCCGCGCCCATCTGGTGCGCGGCGGTCTGCTGCTGCTGCGCGCCTGGGGGCGGCGCGCCAACCGGCAGGCGGACGCTGCCGAGGCGGAACGCGCTCTCGCCAAGGCCGTCGAGCTCGACCCGCGCCTGGAGGCGCAGGCGACGGTGCTGCGGCGGCAGCGCGCCCCGTAGGCGCGGGGCCGCACCCGCGCGTGTACGATGACGGACGTGAGTGCCGAGACGCCTCGCGCGTCATTTGCCGTGCGGCGGTGGTGGGTGTTCAGCCTCTACTTCGCCGAGGGCTTCCCCTATGCACTCGTGAGGCAGCTTTCGACCGTCTTTTTCAAGGACGCAGGGGCGAGCCTCCAGGCGGTGGGGCTCACCTCCCTGTACGGCCTCCCGTGGACCCTCAAGCTGCTGTGGGCGCCGCTCGTGGACACGTACGCCACCAAGCGGCGGTGGCTGGTCACGGCCGAGGCGGCGCTCACGGTGCTGGTCGCGCTGCTGGCCCTGGCCAGCGCCTCGCACGCCGCTCTGGCCGTCGCAGCGGGCGTGTTCTTCGCCGTCGCCATCGCGTCCGCGACCCACGACATCGCGATCGACGGCTATTACCTCGAGGCGCTCGACCGCGACGCCCAGGCCCGTTTCGTGGGTGTGCAGGCCATGTCGTATCGCATCGCACTCATTTCCGGCGGCGGGGGGGTCATCGCGCTGTCGGGGTGGAGTTCCTGGCCGGTCGGCCTGGGCGTGGCGGCAACCGGGCTGGGGGCGCTGTGCGCGGTGCACGGGTGGTTGCTGCCCGTCATCGAGACACCGCGCCGCCCGGCCGGGGAGCTCGGGCGCTTCGTGGCCCGGCCTCGCGTGCTGGGCACGCTCGCCGCAGCGGTGGCGGCGGTGGTGGGCGCTCGCTGGCTCGCAGTGCACGTGCTGCTGCCGGAACTGGCGGCCTCCGCTCCGCGGCTGGCGGCGCGGCTGCAGAGAGTCTCGATCGAGAGCTGGATCGTCCTCGGGCTCGGCGTTGTGCTGGCCGGGCTCGCGGCCCGGGCCGGTGCGCTCAGGCGGCGGCTGTATTCCTCCCGTTCCACGTATGCCTTGGCGTTCGTGGACTACCTCGACCAGCCGCGCATCGGCGTGATCCTGGCGTTCATCCTGCTGTACCGCGTCGGCGAGTCGTTCCTGCTCAACATGGCGTACCCGTTCCTGTCCGGAATCGGGGTGAGCCGGGCCGCCTACGGGATCGCCTATGGCACGTTCGGGGTTTCGGCCTCGATCGCGGGGGGGCTCCTGGGAGGGTTCCTGATCGGCAGGCTGGGGCTCAGGCGCTGCATCTGGCCGCTCGCCGTGGCCCAGAACGGGCCGAACCTGTTGTACGTGCTGATGGCCATGTCGTACCCCGCCGTGGCGGCCGGGACGACGCTGGGGGCGTCGGACCTCCGGATCGTCACGGCGCTCATCGTGCTGGAGCAGCTCGGCGCCGGACTGGGAACTTCGGCGTTCATGGTGTTCATCATGCGCACCACGAAGCCGGCGTACAAGGCGGCGAACATGGCGGTGGCCACGGGCCTCATGACCGTGGCGGCGACGTTCGCCGGGGTGTTCTCGGGGTTCATCGCCGACGCGCTGGGATTCAAGGCGTTCTTCTTCATCACCTTCCTCGCGACGCTGCCGGCGATGGCCCTGATTCCGTGGCTGCCGCACCTGGATGCCGCCCCGGCCGCGCCCGCGAAGGACTGACGCGGCGTGACCGGCGTCAACCCCGGGGGCCGGCACAACGTACACGCACTGGAGGAGGAAAGGATGCGCACCTGGTCTGTCCTGCTGTCCGTTGCAACCCTGCTGGCCGCGGCGGCCTGGGCCGAGAAGCCGGCCGCCACCAGCGAACCGAAGAAGGACGAGTTGCTGGCCGCCGAAACGTTCAGGGGGCTCGCGTTCCGCAGCCTCGGCCCGGCGATCGCCTCGGGCCGCATCGGCGATCTGGCCGTCAACCCGCAAAACCCGGCCGAGTACTACGTGGCCGTCTCGTCGGGCGGGGTGTGGAAGACCTCCAACTGGGGGACCACGTTCACCCCGATTTTCGACGATCAGGGCTCGTACTCGATCGGCTGCGTCACCCTCGACCCCAACAACCCTCACGTCGTGTGGGTCGGCACCGGCGAGAACAACTCGCAGCGCTCGGTCTCCTGGGGTGACGGCGTGTACCGCTCGCTCGACGGCGGCAAGAGCTGGAAGCACATGGGGCTCGCCCGCTCCGAGCACATCGGCATGATCCGCGTCGACCCGCGGGACTCCAACGTCGTGTACGTGGCGGCGCAGGGCCCGTTGTGGGCGCCGGGCGGCGACCGCGGGCTGTACAAGACCACCGACGGCGGCCAGACCTGGAACGCCATCCTGACCGTGAGCCCCAACACCGGGGTCTCCGAGGTGCACCTCGACCCGCGCAACCCCGACGTGCTGTACGCCACCACGTACCAGCGACGCCGGCACGTGTGGACGCTCATCAACGGCGGCCCCGAGTCGACGATCTACAAGTCGACCGACGCCGGCGCGAGCTGGCGCAAGGTGGACAGCGGCCTCCCCAAGGTCGACAAGGGGCGCATCGGCCTGGCGATCTCGCCGGCCAACCCCGACATCCTCTTCGCCATCGTCGAGGCGGCGGAAAAGGAAAGCGGTGTGTTCCGCTCCACCAACCGCGGCGAGAGCTGGGAGCGGCGCTCGCGGTACATGACGACCTCGGGGCAGTACTACAACGAACTCTTCGCCGATCCCCGCGACCCCGACCTCGTGTACGCGATGGACACCTGGCTGCACGCCTCGAAGGACGGCGGCAAGACCTGGGCCAGGGTCGGCGAGAAGACCAAGCACGTCGACAACCATGCGATGTGGATCGACCCCGCCCGCACCGCGCACTGGCTCGTGGGGTGCGACGGAGGCATCTACGAGACGCACGACGCCGGTGCCACCTGGGACTTCAAGGCTAACCTTCCGGTCACCCAGTTCTACCGCGTTGCCGTTGACACTTCGCTGCCGTTCTACTACATCTACGGCGGGACGCAGGACAACAACTCGATGGGCGGCCCGTCGCGCACCACATCGGCCTCGGGGATCGTCAACACCGACTGGTTCTTCACCAACGGCGGCGACGGTTTCGTGAGCCGCATCGACCCGACCGACCCCAACATCGTGTACGCCGAGTCACAGTACGGCGGACTCGTGCGCTACGACCGGGCCTCCGGCGAGGTGATCGACATTCAGCCCCAGGAAGGCGCCAACGAGGCACCCAACCGCTGGAACTGGGACTCGCCGCTCATCATCTCGCCGCACGCCCCTACGAGGCTGTACTTCGCCTCGCAGCGCCTGTACCGCTCCGACGATCGCGGCGATCACTGGGTCGCGGTTTCGGGGGACCTCACCCGTCAAATCGATCGCAACCGACTGCCGGTCATGGACAAGGTGTGGCCGGCCGACGCCGTGGCGAAGAACGCCTCGACCTCGTTTTACGGCAACATCGTGTCGCTTTCCGAGTCGCCGAAGGTGGAGGGCTTGCTGTACGTCGGCACTGACGACGGCCTTGTGCAGGTGAGCGAGGACGGCGGCGCGACGTGGCGCCGGATCGAGCGCTTCCCCGGTGTGCCGGAGCGCACCTACGTCAGCCGGCTCGAGGCCTCGCTGCACGCCGCCGACACGGTGTACGCGGCGTTCGACAACCACAAGATGGGCGACTTCAAGCCGTACCTCCTGCGCTCCACGGACCGTGGGCGCACCTGGACCTCGATTGCCGGCGACCTGCCGGTCGGGCAGGTGGTGTACGCCCTCGCCGAGGACCCCGAGGAGCCGAGGTTGCTGTTCGCCGGCTGCGAGTTCGGTGTCTTCTTCACCCTCGACGGCGGCAGCCGCTGGATCCAGCTCAAGGGCGGCCTGCCCACCATCGCGGTGCGCGACCTCGCCATCCAGGCCCGCGAGAACGACCTCGTGCTCGGGACGTTCGGGCGCGGCTTCTTCGTGCTCGACGACTACACGCCGCTGCGCGGGCTCGACCGCGCCACGCTCGAGCGGCCGGCGGTGCTGTTCCCGGTCAAGAAGGCGTGGGCGTACGTCGAAAAGCAGCAGCTCGGCGGGCGCGGCAAGGCGTCGCTCGGGGACAGCTTCTTCACCGCCGACAACCCGCCGTTCGGCGCTGTCTTCACGTACTACCTCGGGGACGGCCTCAAGACCCTGGTCGAGCGACGCCACGACCGCGAGAAGGAGGCCGTGAAAACCGGCGCGGTGATGCCCTACCCGACCCCCGAGGAGCTGCGCGCCGAGGCGGCCGAGGAGAAGCCGGCGGTGGTGCTGACCGTCACCGATGCGGACGGCAACGTGGTGCGCCGCCTCGAGGGACCGGCCACGAAGGGTTTCTCGCGCATCGCCTGGGATCTGCGCTTCCCGGCCGCGGTGCCGGCCAGGGAGGAGGCGGAGGAGAGGGATCCCTGGGACTGGCCGGATGTCGGCCCGCTCGTGGTGCCCGGCACCTACACGGTGAGCATGGCCACGCGGGTCGGCGGCGTCCTCACGCCGGTGCCGGGCTCGCAGTCGTTCGAGGTCGAGCCGCTGGGTCACGCCACGCTGCCGGCCGCGGATCGTCCTGCCGTGCTCACGTTCCAGCGCCAGGCCGCCCGGCTGCAGCGCGCCGTCCTGGGTGCCGCCGAGGTCGTGAAGGATGTCCAGGCGCGGCTCAAGCTCGTCAAGATCGCTCTGCGCGACACGCCGGCCGCGCCCGCGGCACTCGAGGTGCGAGCGCGAGAAATCGAGAGCCGGCTGCGCCTGCTAGACCGCGAGCTGCGTGGCGATCGCGTGCTCGCGGCCCGCAACGAGCCGGTGCCGCCCTCGATCGTGGGGCGCGTCCAGAACGTCGTGTACACCCATTGGGCCTCGACTGCCGGGATCACCGGCACGCAGCGGCAGAACCTGGCGATCGCCGGCGAGCTGTTCGAGCGCAACCTGGCGGCGCTGCGGCAGCTCGTGGAAGTGGAGCTTCGGGGGCTGGAGGCGGCCATGGAAAAGGCCGGAGCCCCGTACACGCCGGGGCGGCTCCCGGTCTGGACGAGGGAGTAGGCGGTGGTGGGGCGCCCTCCCGGAAGGCCGGGAGGGCGCCGGGGGTGGCCGCCGCGGCTATGATCGGCGAGTGGACGCGACGGCGGTGATCCTGGCCGGCGGCGGGAGCCGGCGCATGGGCGTGGACAAGAGCATGCTCCTCGTCGGCTCCCGGCCGATGATTGCCCACATCGCGGACCAGCTCGCCTTCTTCCCGGAACGCCTGATCGGCGCCGACGACGCCGAAAAGTACGCCTTCCTGGGGCTGCCGGTGGTGCCGGACGAGGTGCGCGGGGTCGGGCCGCTCATGGGGATCGTCTCCTGCGTGGCTCGTGCCTCGCACGAGCTGTGCTTCGTCACCGGCTGCGACGTGCCGGTTCTCGACCGGTCGTTCATCCTCCGCCTGCTCGACGGCGCGCCGGGCAACGACATCGTGATCGCGCGGCTTCCAGGCGGGCGGGTGGAGCCGCTGCTGGCGGTGTACCGAAAGTCGGTCGTGCCGGTGGGCCGCGAGCTGGTGGCCAGGGGCCGCCGGCGCGTCGTCGAGCTGTTCGACCACCTCAAGGTGCGCTTCGAGCCGGTCGAGAGCCTGGAGTGGTATCGTAACCTCAATACCATGAGCGATTACGAGAAATTCGTCGCGAGTGACGATAAAACGTCAGGAACGGCGCGATAACGCGTTTATGCCATTTCAGAACCAGGTCCGGGCGCAGCGCCGGACGCATCGCGGTACCCTCGCCGCGGCGGCTCGCCCCCCGGCGGCCGGAGCCTTGTGAGAATTGACACAAGCCACGCCGCTCCTCTATCGTTCGAAGGTGTGCGGCAACGCCACGGGCGGCGGGCGGGGGCGAGGCCGCTGACCGGAGCCTGCGAGAGCGAGGAGGTCGATCGTGCACCTGACCATAGATGGACGTGTCGTGGAGGCTGTCCCCGGGCAGACCGTGCTGGACGCGGCCCGGGCGGCGGGAATCTACATTCCAGCCCTGTGCTACCACCCCAAGACCGGAAAGGCCGGGCGGTGCCGCGCCTGCGTGGTCGAGGTCGAGGGGCTGCGGGGACTGAAGGAATCGTGCGCCCTGCCCGTCAAGGACGGGATGATCGTGCACACCGCCACGCCCAAGGTGATGGAGGCGCGGCGCATGATCGTCGATCTCCTGCTCGCGGAAGGCCATCACAATTGCATCTCGTGCCAGGCCAACGCGAGCTGCGAGCTTCAGGACATGGTGTATCACCTCGGGATCGAGCGGCCGTCGTTCCTCATCGAGTCGGAGCCGACGCCGCTCGACCTCTCCTCCCCGGGGATCGTGCGCGAGGCCGACAAGTGCATCCACTGCGGCCGCTGCGTGGCGGCCTGTCAGAACGGCGTCGTCAACGAGGTGCTGGCGTTCGCTTACCGCGGCAGCCACGCCATGGTTGTATGCGACGACGACCTGCCGATGGGCGAGTCGAGCTGTGTGCAGTGCGGCGAGTGCGTGCAGGTCTGCCCGGTTGGCGCGCTCGTGCTCAAGCAGCCGCGCGAGTGGAGGATCCGGCCGCACGAGACGACCGCGACGAAGGTCACGTGTCCGTACTGCGGCGTGGGGTGCCAGATCGATCTCCACACCCGCGACAACCGGTACGTCTTCGCCATGGCTCACGAGGGGCAGTGGGAGCGCCAGCCCAACAAGGGGATGCTGTGCATCAAGGGGCGCTTCGGGCTCGACTTCGTGGACTCGCCCGAGCGCCTGCGCACGCCCTTGATCCGCAAGGACGGCGAGCTCGTCGAGGCGAGCTGGGACGAGGCGCTCGACCTCGTGGCCGAGCGGCTGAAGGCCACGAAGGAGCAGCACGGGGCCGACGCCATCGGCTTCTTCGCCTCGGCCAAGGTCTCGAACGAGGAGAACTACGCGCTCGGGAGGTTCGCCCGCGCAGTGATCGGGACAAACAACATCGATCACTGTGCCAGACTTTGACATAGCTCCACCGTGGCCGGTCTGGCCGCGACGCTCGGTTCCGGTGCGATGACGAACTCGATGGAGGAGGTCCTCCGCTCGAAGGTCATCCTCGTCATCGGCTCCAACACCACCTGGAACCACCCCGTGTTCGGCTCGCTCCTCAAGCGGGCGGTCAAGCTCAACGGGGCGAAGCTCATCGTCTGCGATCCACGGCGCATCGATCTCGTGGACTTTGCCGACATCTGGTTGCAACAGCGCAACGGCTCGGACGTGGCGCTGCTGTCGGGGCTGCAGCACGTCATCCTGCGCGAGGGGTGGGAAGCCAGTCAGTACATCCAGGAGCGCTGCGAGGGGTTCGAGGAGTACCGCAAGGCCATCGAGTTCTTCACCCCGGAAAAGGTCGAGGAACTCACCGGGGTCAAGGCCGCGGACCTCGTGGAGGCGGCGCGGCTGTACGCGACGTCAGGGGTCGGGTCGATCTACTACTGCATGGGGATCACCCAGCACAGCCACGGCGTCGACAACGTCAAGGCGTGCGTCAACCTGGCGCTGATCACCGGCAACATCGGGGTCGAGGGCGGGGGCGTCAACCCCTTGCGCGGCCAGAACAACGTCCAGGGTGCGTGCGACATGGGCGGGCTGCCCAACGTTTTCACCGGCTACCAGCCGGTCACCAACCCCACGGCGGTGGAGAAGTTCTCGAAGTACTGGAACGCGCCGCTGTCCGACAAGGTGGGGATGACGCTCACCCAGATGATCCCGGCCTGCGGCGAGCAAATCCGCGCCATCTACATCCTGGGCGAAAACCCGATGGTCTCGGATCCCAACCTCCACCACGTCGAGGAAAGCCTCCGCAAGCTCGACTTCCTGGTCGTGCAGGACATCTTCCTCACCGAGACCGCACGTCTCGCGGACGTGGTGCTGCCCGGCGTCTCGTTCGCCGAAAAGCTGGGAACGGTCACCAACACCGAGCGCCGCGTCCAGCTTTCCAACCCGGCCATCAAGCCGTGGGGGAACGTGCGGCAGGACTACGAGATCATCGCCGATCTCGCGGCGCGCTTCGGGCACACCTTCCCGCGCACGCCGGAAGGGCTGTTCCAGGAAATCCGCGACCTCACGCCGTCGTATGCGGGTCTGACCTACGATCGGATTCGTGAGGTGGGTATCCAGTGGCCTTGCCCCACGGAGGAGCACCCGGGCACCCGGTTCCTGCACGCCGGCAAGTTCGCCCGCGGGCTGGCGCTGCTGACGCCGATCGAGTACCGGCCGCCGGCCGAGGAGCCCGATGCCGAGTTCGACCTCGTGCTGAGCACCGGTCGCATCTACGAGCACTTCCACACCGGCAGCATGACGCGGCGGTCGAGCATTCTGGACGCCGTCGTCAAGACGGGCCACGTCGAGATTCACCCCGAGCAGGCGCGCGAGCTTGGCATCGCCGACGGCGACCGCGTGGTCGTGGCGACCCGGCGCGGGCGCATCGAGACGACGGCGCTGGTCACCGAGCGCGTCGCCAGGGGGTCGATCTTCGTGCCGTTCCACTTTGCCGAGGCGGCCGCCAACGCCCTCACGAACGACGTGCTCGACCCCGTGGCCAAGATTCCTGAGTACAAGGTGTGCGCGGCCCGGCTCGAGCGCGTCTGCTGCGGCTGAGAGGAGCGTTGACAGCATGCGAGAAGAACTGATCAAGTCCATCGAGCGGATCGCCGCCCGCTACCCACAGCGCCGCTCGGCGCTGCTGCCGGCGCTGCACCTGGTGCAGCGGCACAACGGGGGGTTCGTGGGCGCGGAGGACCTGGCCGCCGTAGCCGAGGTCATCGGCGTGCCGGTGTCGGAGGCGTACGGCGTCCAGACCTACTACACCATGTTCCAGCGCAAGCCGCTGGGCAAGTACCACCTGCAGGTCGACACCAACATCCCGGCCATGCTGGCCGGCGCCGAGGCAATTGTCCAGCACCTCGAAAAGACACTCGGGATCAAGGTTGGCGAGACCACCCCGGACGGGCTGTTCACCCTCTCCACGGTGGAGTGCCTGGCGTCCTGCGGCACCTGTCCGGTCATCCAGGTCAACGACCGCTACTACGAGTGCATGACGCCCGAGCGCACCGACGCCCTGCTGTCGAGCCTGCGGCAGGGCGTGATGCCCGACCTGCCGGTCGAGGCGCACTTCCACTCGGAGTGCAAGGTGCTCATGGCGCGGCGGGGGATGCCCGACGCCACCGACATCGACGTGTACACGGCGACGGGCGGCTACAAGGCCCTCGACCGGGCGCTCGAGATGGAGCCGGCCAAGGTCGCCGCCGAGGTGAAGGCCTCGAACCTGCGTGGCCGTGGCGGGGCTGGGTTCCCGGCCGGGGTCAAGTGGGGGTTCCTCGCCCGCGACACCGGCAAGCCCATCTATCTCGTGTGCAACGCCGACGAAGGCGAACCGGGGACGTTCAAGGACCGCCAGATCATGCAGTACGATCCGCATCTCCTCATCGAGGGGATGATCATTTCCGGGTATGCGGTCGGCGCCGCGCTCGGTTTCATCTACATCCGGGGCGAGTTCGCCTGGATTGCCGACATCCTGGAGCGGGCGATCGAACAGGCGCGCTCGCGCGGGCTGCTCGGCACCAACATCAAGGGCAAGGGGTTCGACTTCGACATCATCGTGCACCTCGGCGCCGGCGCGTACGTGTGCGGCGAGGAGACGGCGCTCATCGAGTCGCTCGAGGGCAAGCGCGGCAACCCGCGCCTGAAGCCGCCGTTCCCGGCCGTGGTCGGGCTGTACGGCTGCCCGACCGTGGTCAACAACGTCGAGACGCTGGCCTCGGTGCCGTTCATCGTCGAGCACGGCGCCGCCGAGTTCATGAAGATCGGCACCGCCAACAACTTCGGTCCCAAGATTTTCGGCATTTCCGGGCACGTCAGGCGCCCGGGCGCCTACGAGTTCCCTCTCGGAACGCCGCTTTCGACCTTGCTGGAGGCGGCCGGGGGGGTGGACGGCCAGCTCAAGGCGGTCATCGTGGGCGGACTGTCGGTGCCGATCCTCACCGCCGAGGAGGCCAACGGCCTGCGGATGGACTACGATTCGTGTCTCAAGCACGGCACGATGCTGGGCTCGGGCGGGGTCATGGTCATGAACACGACCACGAGCATCCCGGCGGTGGCGCTGCGCGCCATCCGCTTCTATGCCCACGAGTCGTGCGGGCAGTGCACTCCGTGCCGGCAGGGTTCCCACACGGTCGAAGCGCTGCTGGAGCGCATCGTGGCCGGCCGCGGCAGCCGGGCGGACATCGACCGGGTCCTGCGGCTGTGCGCTGCCATCAAGGGGACCACGCTGTGCCCGACCGGAGACGCCTTCGCGATCCCGATCGAGGCCATGGTCACCAAGTTCCGGGCCGAGTTCGAAGCTCTTGTGGATTGAGGGGGGCGTGATCATGAGCGAGAAAACCAGGATCCTGGTCATCGACGACGACCCGGACATCCACGCCTTTTGCTCGTTGGTGCTCGAGAATGCCGGGTACGCGGTTTCGACCGCGGCCACGGCGGCAGAGGGGCGGGCGGCCATGGCTGCGGTCCGGCCCGATCTGGTCATCCTCGACGTCATGATGGAGCAGGCCGATGCCGGGTTCGAGACGGCCCAGTGGTTCGCGCGCGAGTACCCGGGGCTGCCTGTGCTGATGTTGTCTTCGATCGCCGATGCGGCGGACTCCCTGTTCGACACCAGTTCCCTGGGGGTCGCCGATCTGGTCAACAAGCCGATCGCCCCGGACGAGCTGCTCGCCAAGGTGCAGCGCCTGCTGGCGCGGCGGGCGAAGGTGGAATAGCGGCCGGGGCGCGCGCCTTGCAGTCGCCGGGGGCGGTCCACGGTGCCGGCGGTGCGTGAAAGGACGGTGGAGCACATGAGCACGATCGACGTTTCGAAGGTCCTGAGCTACGCGCTCGAGCGCGAGCGCGAGGGGTTCGCCTTCTTTTCCGGGCACGCCGAGAAGGCGAAGCACGCGGCGGTGGTAGGCGTGTTTAGGCGGCTTGCGGAGGAGGAGCAGGGGCACATCCGCTACGTCGAGCACCTCATCGCAACCCACGGCGGCCAGTCGCCCTCGGGCGCCGAGCCGATGGCCACCGGTCACGATGCGAGCTTCTTCTCCGAACGGGCCGTCTCGGAGATGATCGAGCAGACGACCGCGGAAGCGATGGTTCCAGACCTGCCGGTGCTGCGCATGGCGTTCCTCATCGAGCGCGACCTTGCCGAGTTCTACGACTCGACTGCGGAGCGGGCCGAGGGGGAGACCAGACAGGCCCTGCAGCGGCTGGCCGGGTGGGAGCGCGAGCACGAGCGGCTGTTCAAGACCATTCACGACCGCGTCTTTGCGGAGTACTCGGGGATGCCCTGGGGCGGCTGACGCCGTCCGATCCCTCGCGCCAGCAGGGTGAGCATCCCGTCGGCCGGGCTCAACCCGAAAACCCAGCTCCTTCCTGCTGTGAGGGCAGCTGCTGGGCTTGGGAGTGGCTGGATCGGCGGGGAAGGGACCGCGGCGCATCCGGCCCTGAAACGGTTGCTGGCGACCTCGCGTGGTGCCGGCGTGCCGCTGCCGGTCCGGAGCCTGTTTGCGCCCGGGCAGGTGGAGTGCCAGGGCAAGCCGTGGCTGGTAAAATCCCGGCCACTACCGCGTGCGCCCCGCCGGCGCCGACGCGAATGGAGGTTTTCGTGAACCGCAACGTCCTGATCGTGATCGTGATCGCCGCCTGCCTCGCGCTCGCGGCAGCGCCGGCTCCGGCGCAGTTCAGCATCGCTTCTCCCGACGGCAAGGCGAGCCTCAGGCTGGGTGTTCTCGCTCAGGCCCAGGGCGAGTGGCTGGAAAACGCCGACGGGGAGACCACGGCGCAGAACCTGTTCATCCGCCGCATCCGCCTGATGATGGGCGGCAAGATCGGCGACCGCTTCACCCTCTTCCTCGACACCGACAGCCCCAACCTCGGCAAGGCCAGCGCTGCCGGGCAGCGCACCGAGGCCACGATGTACATCCAGGACCTCATCCTCACCTACCAGGTCAGCAAGGAGTGGAAGCTGGACGTCGGCAAGCTGCTCGTGGCCCACTCGTACCACTCCGGGCAGAGCGCCGGGTCGCTGCTGGGCGTGGACTACGGGCCCTACACCTTCGTCACCTCGGCGCCGATCGGCATGCAGGCCGGCCGCGACTACGGCGTTGCCGGCCGCGGCTACCTGGCCGGCAACCACCTCGAGGTGCGGGCTGGCGTGTACCAGGGGGTGCGGGGCACCGGGGCGCGCAATCCGCTGCGGACGGCCGCCCGTGTCGTCTGGTACCCGTGGGACGCCCAGTCCGACTTCTTCTACCCCGGCACCAGCCTGGGCAAGAAGCGAGTGCTGGGTGTCGGCGTGTCGTACGACCGCCAGAAAGACTTCAGCACCGCCGGAGCCGATGTCTACCTCGACGTGCCGGTCGGCGCCAACGCCGTGACCGCGCAGGTCGATTTCGCGCGCCTGGACGGCGGCAAGCTGCTCCCCACCCTGGCCGAGCAGGACACGCTCTTCGCCGAGGCCGGCTTCCTCGTCAAGTCGCTGCAGCTCACGCCGTACCTGCAGTACTCGCGGCGCCACTTCAAGGCGCGCGGGGCGGCCGACGAGCAGACCACCCAGCTCGGCGTGGCGTACTGGCAGGACGGCCACCGGCTGACGTTCAAGCTGGGCGTGGGCCGGATCGAGCGGGACAACGCCCCCGACCGGCTGCAGGTCGTGATGCAGGCACAGCTCCTGCTCTTCTGAGCGGTTCTCGACCCCGCATCCGGGCACGGCCCCCCGGCGGGGCGCGCGCCAGCGTGGTTGCGCGCCCCGTCCCGCCGCCTTACAGTGCGGCGAGGGGGGGAGCCGTGCACCCGGTCTCGCCGATCTACCTCGACCATAACGCGACGACGCCGCTCGATCCGCGTGTGCTCGAGGCCATGCTGCCGTACCTGACCGAGCACTTCGGCAACGCCGCCTCGCGCACGCATCCGTTCGGCTGGGCCGCCGCCCGGGCGGTGGATCGGGCGCGCCAGAGCGTCGCAGCGGGGCTCGGGGCGGGACCGGACGAGGTCGTGTTCACCTCGGGCGCCACCGAGTCGTGCAACACGGCAATCAAGGGGGTGGCGTGGGCGCTCGCCGGGCGGGGGCGGCACCTCGTGACCTGCGCCACCGAGCACCAGGCGGTGCTCGACCCCCACCGCCGCCTCGGCCGCGAGGGCTGGGAGGTCACGGTGCTGCCGGTGGACGGCTGGGGAAGGGTCGCACCCGAGGCCGTCGAGGCGGCCATCGGGCCGGGTACCGTGCTGGTGAGCGTCATGCTGGCCAACAACGAGATCGGCACCTTGCAGCCGATCGCTGCAATTGCCGAGCGGTGCCGCGCGCGCGGCGTGCTTCTCCACTGCGACGCCACCCAGGCCGTGGGGAAGATCCCCGTCGACGTCCGCGCTCTGGGCGTCGACCTGCTCTCGCTTTCCGCCCACAAGCTGTACGGTCCGAAAGGGGTCGGCGCGCTCGTGGTGCGGCGCCGCAAGCCCAGGCTTCGCCTCGCCCCACTTTTGGACGGGGGCGGGCACGAAGACGGGCTGCGGGCCGGAACCCTCAACGTGCCGGGAATCGTGGGAATGGCGCGTGCCCTCGAGCTGTGCCTCGACGGCCAGCAGGCCGAGGCCGCTCGGCAAGCGGCGCTGCGCGACCGGCTGCGCGATCGCATCCTGGCCCGGCTCGAGGGAGTGCTGGAGAACGGGCACCCGACCGAACGACTCCCCAACACCCTCAACCTCTCGTTCGAAGGGGTGGACGGCGGCGCGTTGCTGTTGGGGCTTTCCGACCTCGCGGTGTCCTCCGGCTCGGCCTGCAGCTCGGCCCGCGCCGAGCCCTCGCACGTGCTGCTGGCTATCGGGCGCAGCCGGAGCCTGGCGGCCGCCTCGTTGCGGTTCTCGCTCGGCCGCGGCACCACGGCCGAGGATGTGGAGCGTGCGGCGGCGAGCGTGGTGCGTGTCGTCGGCGCTTTGCGGAGCCAGTCGCGCTGGCGGCCGGCGTAGACTCTGCTCCGGCGATGGGACCCGAGACCGAGTTCCTGCGCGACGCGACAGAGCGCCTCAGACGCCGGCTCGGGCCCGGGCGGCGAGCCATTTGCGGCGTAGTGCCGGGGGCGCGCGCCGTGGCGGTGGCGGCGCTGGCCGGCAAAAACCCCGCGGTGGTCGTGGTCCCTTCCCCCCGGGACGCCGAGGAGCTGGCAGCCGGCCTCGAGCTGCTGGCACCGGGCCTGGCTGCCGCGGTGCTGCCGGCGGAGGCCGTCGAGGCGTATCACGGGCGCACCCCGCCGCTCGGGGCGACCGCGGCGGCAAGCCTCGCCCTGGCGGACCTCGCTGCCGGCCGGCTGAGCTGCCTCGTCGTCCCGGCCCGCCTGCTGGTGTTCCCGCTCCCCGACCCGGCGGCGCTCGCGGCGCGAACGTTCCGCATCGAGGTCGGGCAGCAGCTCGACGTGCGACAGATGGCCAGCGAGCTGGTGGCGGCGGGGTACAGGCGCACTGAACTTGTGGAGGAGGCCGGCGACTTAGCTCTCCGTGGGCAGGTCGTCGATCTCGCCACGCCCGCAGCCGCGGTGCGGCTGGTACTCGACATCGACGTCGTCGAGAGCATCGCTGAGCTGGACCCCGTCTCGCAGCGCTCCGTGCGTGCGCTGGACGGCATCGGCGTGCCCCCGCTCCGGCTGTTCGCCGCGAGCGACAACCAGCGGCTCACGCTGGCGGCAAGGCTGGAAGCGTGCGGGTGCACCGTTGCCGCGGCCGCTGCAATGGAGGGCCGCGACCCGGGACTGTGGGAGGGGTTCGCGGGGTGGGTGCTGCCGCACCGCAGGGTCTGGGAGCTGACCGACGCTCTCGTGGTGTGCGAGCCGGATGCGGTGGCTGCCCAAATCGGCGGGCACCTCGAGGCGCTCCGCCACGCCCGCCTCACCTTGCAGCGGGACGGCGTGTGCACGCCACCGGTAGAAGCGTGGCTGGCGGGGGCCGAGATTTGCCGGGACGCGCTCGCGCAGGCCGACGTCGTGGCCGAGCTGGGGCTCGAGGACGGCACGCCCTGGGTGCGGGTGCGCACGGCACCCTCGCCGAACCTGGCGTCGCGCCCGGCTGTCTTGCTCGAGGAGCTGCGGGCCGGGGCGTGGGAAGAGCGGCGGCAGGTACTGGTGGCGGCCTCACCGGGAGAGGCGCAGCGGCTGCAGCACCTGCTGACCGAGGGCGAGCTGCCGGTGTGTCCGGGGTGGCCCGGGCCGCGGGTGTGCGGCATCGTGCAGGGCAGGCTCGAGCGCGGCTTCGTGTGGGCCGAGGAAAAGCTGGCGGTCTTCGGCCGGGCCGACCTCACGACGCTACCGCCGCCGGCCCGCCAGCGCCGCACGCTGGCGCGAGTGCTGGCCGACGTGCGGGATTTGCGCCCCGGCGACTTCGTGGTCCACGCCGACCATGGAATTGGCCGCTTTCTGGGGTTTCGCTCCCTTTCGCTGGACGGCACGGCACACGAGTGCGTGGAGCTCGAGTACGCTGGCGGCGGCAAGCTGCTGGTCCCGCTCGAGCGGGCCGACGTGCTCGGAAAATACGCGGCGGCCGAAGCCTCGCCACCCCGGCTCGACCGCCTGGGCGGGTCGAGCTGGAGCCGCACGAAAAGCCGCGTCAAGCGGGCGCTGCGGGATCTCGCCGAAGATCTGCTCAAGGTCGGCGCCCAGCGGGAGCTGGCGGCTGGCTTTGCCTTCTCCAAGGACTCCCCGTGGCAGCGGGACTTCGAGGCGGCGTTCGAGTACGAGCCGACGGAGGACCAGCTCCAGGCCATCGCCGAGACCAAGCGCGACATGGAGTCCGAGCGCCCCATGGACCGACTGCTCGTCGGCGACGTCGGGTACGGCAAGACCGAGGTGGCGATGCGGGCCGCCTTCAAGGCGGTGCTCGACGGCAAGCAGGTGGCGGTGCTGGCCCCCACCACGATCCTGGCCGAGCAGCACCTGCGCACCTTCACCCGCCGCTTCGCGGGGTTTCCGGTGGAGATCCGCTGGCTGTCGCGTTTCTTGCCGCCGGCCGAGCAGCGGCAGGTGGTCGCCGGCCTCGCCGCCGGCACGGTGGACATCGTCATCGGTACCCACCGCGTGCTGGCGGCCGACGTGCGCTTCCGCGACCTGGGGCTCGTCATCATCGACGAGGAGCAGCGCTTCGGGGTGGCGCAAAAGGAAAGGCTCAAAGCGCTCAAGGCCTCGGTCGACGTGCTGGCGATGTCGGCGACGCCGATTCCTCGCACCCTCAACCTCGGGCTGTTGGGTCTGCGTGACGTGTCGGTCATCGAGACGCCGCCGCGGGACCGCCTGGCGGTGCAGACGCACGTCTTGCCGTTCCGGCGCGAGGTGCTGCGGGAAGCGATTCTCACCGAGCTCGGGCGCGGCGGACAGGTGTTCTTTGTGCACAACCGCGTGGCCTCCATCGGCGCCATGGCGGCGTTCGTGCGGGAGACGGTCCCCGAGGCGAGCGTCGTGGTGGCCCACGGCCAGATGGGGGAGCGGCAGCTCGAAAAGGCGATGAACGCCTTCCTCGAGGGCCGGGCCGATGTCCTGCTCGCCACCGCCATCATCGAGAACGGCCTCGACATCCCCAACGCCAACACCCTCATCGTCAACCGCGCCGACCGCTTCGGCCTGGCGCAGCTCTACCAGCTCCGGGGCCGGGTGGGGCGGTCGGACCGTCTTGCCTTCGCCTACCTGTTCGTGCCGCCCGAGCAGGCGCTCTCGACCGAGGCTCGACAGCGCCTGGCGGCCATCGTCGAGTTTGCCGAGCTGGGAGCCGGTTTCCGCATCGCCGCCCGCGACCTCGAGATCCGGGGCGCCGGCAACCTGCTCGGTGCCGAGCAGCACGGGCATCTGCGCGCGGTCGGGTACGAGACGTACTGCCACCTGCTGGAGGAGGCGGTAGCCGAGCTGCGCGGCCAGGCGCCGCCGCCGCCCCCGAGCGGAACGGAGCTGGCGCTCGGCCTCGACTACCGGCTGCCGGACGCCTTCATTGCCGAGGAAAGCGTGCGGTTGTCCGTGTATCGCCGGGTGGCGGGGGCGCGCGACGAGGCGGAAATCGACCGCGTCGCCGAGGAGCTCGCCGACCGCTTCGGGCCGCCGCCGCCGCCGCTCGTGAACCTCCTCATCCACCAGCGGCTGCGCCGCCGGGCCGAGGCCGCCGGGATCGTGCGGGTGCGCCGCACCGGGATGGCGTTCGAAGTCGTGTTCCTGCCCGACCACCCGGCCGCTCACCAGGCGGCTCTGGCGTTGCTGACCGGGGTCCCCGGCGGGAGCATGACTCCGGCCGGGGTGGTGCGGGTGCCGTGCGCGGAAAGGGACGCGCTGGCCGCCGCCCGGTGGCTGGCCGAGCTGTTGCCGCAGACGGGGTAGACTTCTCCCTCGCTGCGGCCGGCAGGACGTCGCGCCGCGCTGGAGGTCGGTGGTGGCTCTCGCATCTCGGCGGCAGGGACGGTGGGGGTTGGCGCTGGCAGTGCTCGCCTTGGGGGGGCTGGCGGCAGGTGGGGTGCTCGTGTGGTGGGGGCTGCGCGAAGAGCCGCCGGCGTCGGTCGTGATCGAGCTCGAGCGTCCGGCGGTGGGCGTGTCGACTCGCGTCACAGCCAGCTTTGCCGAGCCGCGGGGCGGGCTCGGGAACATCAGGCTCGAGCTACAGCAAGGCGAGCGCGTCGAGCAGGTGGCGGCAGCGAGCTTCGCGCGGCCGGGGCTTGGGGGCGGGCCGCGAACCGCCGAGCACGTGCTCGACGCCGCGCTCGGCAGCCGGCATCAGGCATGGCTGGCCGAAGGTGAGCTGACGATCCGGGCGGTGGCCGATCGGGCCGCCGGCTTCCTCCGCTCCCCGGCGCCCGTGACGGTGGAGCGCCGGGTGCCGGTACGGCTGCGGCCGCCGAGGCTGCAGGTCGTCTCCAGTGGGCACTACCTCCGCCAGGGTGGAGCCGGTGTGGTGGTGATCGAGATCGACGAGGCGGCCGCACGTTCCGGTGTGCGGGCCGGTGACCGCGAGTTCCGCTCGTACCCGCTGCCGGGCGGCTCGAGCCGCCAGCGCCTGGTGCTGTTCGGGGTGCCGTGGCAGGGTGTCGCGGCGGCGGAAGTCCGCGCCTTTGCCGAGGACGCCGCCGGCAACCGCGCCGAGCAGGCGTTCGTGAACGGGCTCAAGCCAGTGGCGCGTCGCAAGGAAACGATCGAGCTCGGCCCCGCTTTCCTCGAACGGGTGGTCACGGCAATTGCCGCCGAGACACCCGGCTTCGACGCCTCCGGCTCGCTGCTCGAGCAGTACCTGCGCATCAACCGGGACATGCGCCGCGCCGACCTGCAGCGCGTCGCCGAGCTGACAGGGGCGAGCGAGGAGCGGCCGCTGTGGCAGGGGTCGTTCCTGCAGCTTCCCGACAGCAAGCGCATGGCGGGGTTTGCGGAAACCCGCACGTATCGTTTCGAAGGCAGGGAAGTGGACACGCAGACGCACCTCGGGCTGGATCTCGCCTCCACCGCCCGCGCCGAGGTGCCGGCGGCCAACGCGGGCCGGGTCGTTGCCGCCGGCTGGTTCGGCATTTACGGTCGCGCCGTGCTGCTCGACCACGGCTGCGGGCTGGCGAGCCTGTACGGCCATTTGTCCGAGGTGGCCGTCACTGCCGGGCAGTCGGTTGCCAGGGGCCAGACGATCGGCCGGACCGGCATGACCGGGCTGGCCGGTGGTGATCACCTGCACTTCGAGGTGTTCGTGCAAGGGCTGTCGGTGGACCCGATCGAGTGGCTCGACGCGCACTGGATGCAAGACAACGTCCTGGCGCGTCTGCCGGCGAGCCGCTGACCGCTGCCCGGCCAGACTCCGCTCTCGCAGAAGGAGCCGGCAGAGCTTTTCAGGGTCCCAGCTCGAAGCGGGTGGGGTGGAAGGCTGGTGCCTCGAGGACCCGCACCGAAAGCCCGTGCCGCTCGCGCAGCTCGTCGAGGATCCCTCGCAGCTCGCCGGTCAGCACCTTGACGATGTCGGGGTGGGCCCGGACCGTAAGCTCGCTCCCTTCCATGCGCGCCGCCTCGGCGAGCAGGGCGCGCCGCAGCTCCAGGCAGACCGTTTCCGGCGCCTTCACCCGCCCCAGGCCCTCGCACGTCGGGCAGGCCCTGGTCATGACCCGCTCGAGCGATCGCTCGGTGCGCTTGCGGGTGAGCTGCACGAGGCCGAACGGCCCCACCGGCCCGACGAGCGACCGCGCCCGGTCGCGGGCCAGTTCGGCGCGGAGCACCTCGAGCAACTGCTCGCGGTGCTCCTCTTTTTCCATGTCGATGAAGTCGACGACGATGATCCCCCCGAGGTTGCGCAGCCGGAGCTGGCGCGCGACCTCCCTGGCGGCTTCGAGGTTGATCTGGAAGACGGTGTCCTCGAGGTCGGCGCCCCCCACGTAGCGGCCGGTGTTGACGTCGATGGCGACCAGCGCCTCGGTCTGGTTGATGACCAGCGAGCCGCCCGAGCGCAGCCAGACCTTGGGCTGCAGGACTTGTTGCAGCTCGGCCTCGACCCCAAACGCGTCGAAGATGTCGACTTGCCGGCGGTACAGCTTGACGCGGGAGGTGAGTTCCGGCTGGAGCCGGTCGAGGAACTCGACCACCCGCTGGTAGGCTTCCGGGTCGTCGACCCAGAACTCGGCCAACTTGGGCCCCGCCAGGTCGCGGGCGGCCCGCAGCACGAGGTCGAGGTCGCGATGGACCAGGCACGGCGCCCCGACCTCGTTCGAGCGCTTGAGGATGTGCCGCCACATCGACTCCAGCACGGCAAGGTCGGCCTGGAAGTCGGCCCGTTCGCACCCCTCGCCGGCGGTGCGTACGATGACGCCGCCCGAGTGGGGGATGTCGGCCAGCAGCGCCCGCAGTCGCTCGCGTTCGGCCTGGTCGGTGATCCGCCGCGACACGCCGATGTGGTTGCTGCCGGGCAGCAGCACGAGGTAGCGGCCGGGGATCGTGATGTGGGAGGTGGCGCGCGGCCCCTTGGACGAACCCAGCTCGCGGGTGATCTGGACCAGGATTTCCTGGCCCTCGCGCAGCAGGTCCTGGATCGGCACGCCTTCGACCAGCTCGCCGGGCTCGATGTCCTCCTCGAGCGCCTCCGCCACGTCGTCGACGTAGAGAAAGGCGTCACGCTCGAGGCCGATGTTGACGAACGCCGCCTGCATCCCGGGCAGCACCCGCGAGATGCGCCCCTTGAAAAGGCTGCCGACCACCGACCGCTCGCGGCTGCGCTCGACCAGCAGCTCCACGAGCGCGCCTTCCTCGCGCACTGCGACGCGGGTTTCGTAGGGGGTGACGTTGCAATAAATGACCGTGGTCACATCGCCTCCGGCAACTGCGAAGTGTAGCCCTTTCTTCGGCTTGTCTACAACCGCCCGGGGAAGTGTTGGCTGCGATCGGGTTGCGGACGGCGGAGGGGAGCGCCGCCTTGACGCTCCCCTGGCCCTTCGCTACCCTCCCTCCGGGTCGTTAGCTCAGCCGGCAGAGCAGCGGGCTTTTAACCCGAAGGTCGTGGGTTCGATCCCCACACGACCCACCAGTGCTAAACTTCCCCTGCCGCAGGTCGGCCCTGTCGTCTAACGGTCAGGACACCGGTCTTTCAAGCCGGCAGCACGGGTTCGACTCCCGTCAGGGCCGCCAACCCACCCCGCCTCGCGTGGTCCTCGTCTTCAGCTTGCGGCCGCGCCCGCCAGGCAGCGCGCGGCCAGCATGGTGACGTCGTCGTGCGGCGCGTGCTCCCCGAGGTAGGATGCCAGCGTCGCGGAAACGACACAGAGCAGCTCCCGGGGCGAGGCGGCGTCGTGCAGTACGGCAGCGATCCGCTCGACGCCGAACTCCTCGATGTCGAGCTCGGCGCCGGCCTCGTTGACGCCGTCGGTGTACAGCAGCACGAGGTCGCCGGGGGCGAGCGCGGTGGTGGCGCTGCGCAGCGGCAGGCCAGGCATCAGCCCGAGGGGGGCGCCGGTGGAGCCCAGCTGCTCGACCGTGCCGCCGCGCCGCACGAGCACCGGCGGGTGGCCGGCGTTGACGTAGGTGAGCGTGCGGCGCCGGGGGTTCCACTCGGCCAGCACGACCGTGGCGTACTTCTTGCCCTGCGTGAAGCGGTGCAGCAGCTCGTTGCCTTCGGCCGCGATGCGCTCGAGGGGGCGGCGGTCCAGCCGCCGGCTCCACAGGAACGACTGCACGTGCGAGGCGATGAGCGCGGCCGGAATGCCCTTTCCCGAGACGTCGGCCAGCACCAGCCAGGTGCGCCCGTACCGCGCCGGGATGAGGTCGTAGTAGTCGCCGCCCACGCCGCGGCACGGCTGGAAGTGGGCGGCCAGCTCGAGGCCGGGCGCCGCCAGGTTCCGGGGGTGGAGGCCCTGCTGGATCGTGCTGGCGACCCGGACTTCCTCGGCCAGCTTCTCGCGGAGGACGATTTCCTCGTGCAGGCGAGCGGTGGCGAGAGCGACCGCGAACGGCACCCCCAGTTCGGCCAGGAACTCGACATCCCCGCGGCGGAACCGGCCGCCACGATGGTTGAGGAGCTGGAGCACCGCCACGAGCTGCCCGTTCCGATCCCTCACCGGCACGGTGAGGAGCGAGCGGGTGACGAACCCCGTCGCGGTGTCGAAGCGGCGGTCGAAGCGGGGGTCGCCGTAGGGGTCGTCGAGGACCAGGGGCTGGCCTTCGGCTGCCACGGTGCCAACGATCCCCTCGCCGACCCTGACCAGCAGACCATCGACGCCGTGCGCGACGAGCGAGCGGAGCACGCCCTGCCGCGCGTCGAGCAGGAAGAGGCTGCCGCGCTCGGCGCCGATGAGCCGGGTGGCGATGCCGACGATGGTCTCGCCGATGGTGCGCAGGTCGAGGGTCGAGTTGACGAGCGCGGACGCCTCCACGACCGCCTCGAGGCGCTGCACCCGCGCCTCGAGATCCACCGCCTGCGCCCGCCCGCCGGTTTGCCGCCTGCTCGTCATTCGCGCTCCTCCCGCCTGGGTCGACCTCGCCATGGTACTCCCTCCGCCCTGCCACCCGCTCGCGCGCCGCGGTTCGCGGCGCCTTCCCACGCGTGATTTGGCCGCGGCCGGTCGCGGGCGCAGCGCCCGGTTGTGCAGCGCAAGCGGGAACGGCTATTGTTCGCTTGCCGGTAGCGCTCCGTCGGGGCCGGCCGGAGGGGGGTCGTGATGTTCACGCTGGTCTTGCTGAGGCACGGGGAGAGCACCTGGAACAAGGAGAACCGGTTCACCGGCTGGACCGATGTGGACCTCTCCGAGCGGGGGATCGAGGAAGCCCACGAGGCCGGCCGGTTGCTGGCCGCGGAGGGGTTCGATTTCGACATCGCCTACACCTCGGTGCTCAAGCGGGCCATCCGCACCTTGTGGATCGTCCTCGACGAGATGGACCGGATGTGGCTGCCGGTGGTCCGCCACTGGCGGCTCAACGAGCGTCACTACGGAGCGCTGCAAGGGCTCAACAAGGCCGAGATGGCGGCGAAGTTCGGCGAGGAGCAGGTGCGCGTCTGGCGCCGCTCGTACGCCACGCCGCCCCCGGCGCTCGAGCGCGACGACCCGCGCTTCCCGGGGTTCGACCGCCGCTACGCCGCGCTGGCGCCGGAGGAGCTGCCGCTCACCGAGTCGCTCGCCAGCACGGTCGCACGCGTGCTCCCGCTGTGGCACGAGGCACTGGCGCCGGTCATCCGCTCGGGCCAGCGCCTCCTCATCGCCGCCCACGGCAACTCGCTGCGCGCCCTCGTCAAGTACCTGGACGACATTTCCGAGGACGACATCGTGGGGCTCAACATCCCGACCGGCGTGCCGCTCGTCTACGAACTGGATGCCGAGCTGCGGCCGGTCAGCCACCGGTACCTCGGCGACCCGGAGGCGGTGGCCGCCCGGATGGCCGCTGTCGCCGCGCAAGGCAAGGCAAAGTAGCCCGCGCGGGACGAGCAACCTCTTGCGTCAGCGCCTTTGGGCCCGGCGCGGGCAGGGTGGAGGGGTCAGGCGCGCGAGGCCTTGACGATCGCCTCGGTGTCGAGCGCGATCATGAGTTCCTCGTTGGTTGGCACGACCATGACCTTCACCGGAGCGCCCTCGGGAGAAACCACGGCTTCCTTGCCGCGCACCTTGTTGCGCTCGGGGTCGATCCGCACGCCCATGAAGCCGAGCCCTTGACAGATTCGCTCGCGGATCTCGACCCCGTTTTCGCCGATGCCGGCAGTGAAGATCACCGCGTCGATGCGGTCGCCGAGGTTGGTGGCGAGGGCCGCGATGTGCTTGCGGGCGGCGTGGGCGAAGATCTCGAGCGCCAGCTCGGCGCGCTCATGCCCCTTGGCGGCCGCCTCCTCGACGTCACGCATGTCGTGCGACACCCCGGAAATCCCCTTGAGGCCGGAGCCCTTGTACATGAGGTCGCAGACCTGCCGGGAAGTCATCCCCAGCTCGTCGATGAGGTGCATGAGCACGGCCGGATCGACGTCACCGCAGCGGGTGCCCATCGGCACGCCGCAGCAGGTGCCGAACCCCAGCGTCGTGTCGACCGACTTGCCGCCGCGGACGGCCGTGAGCGACACCCCGTTGCCCAGGTGACAGGTGATGCAATTGAAGTCGTCGAGCCGGACGCCGAGGATCTCGGCGGCACGCATCGCGACGTACTGGTGGGACGTGCCGTGGAAGCCGAAACGCCGGATGCCGTGCTTCTCGTAGTACGAGTAGTCGAGGGCGTAGACATAGGCCGGCTTCGGCATCGTGGCGTGGAAGGCGGTGTCGAACACCCCGACGTTCGGGACGTCCGGCAGCAGCTTTTGGATCGCGTGCACGCCCATGAGGTTGGCGGGGTTGTGGAGCGGCGCCAGGGGCGTGCACTCGTCGATGAGCCGCAGCGACTCCTCGCACAGCAGCACCGAATGCTGGATCTTCTCGCCGCCGTGGACGATCCGGTGCCCGACCGCGGCCAGCTCGGCGAGCGAGGCGATGACCCCGCGCCCGGGGCTCGTGAGCGTGTCGAGGATCAGCTTGATGCCGGCGAGATGATCGGGGATCGGCAACACCTCCTTCGACTTGTCCCCACCGGCCGGCTGGTAGTTGAAGATGGCGTCGGCGAGGCCGACCCGTTCCACCAGACCCTTGCACATGACCTTGCGCTCGGCCGTGTCGAGAAGCTGGAACTTGATCGAGGAGCTGCCGGAGTTGAGAACCAGGATCTTCATGGGGTGTCCTTCCGGGGCCACTGCGTGAAGGGATTCACATGGCCCGCGAGACGATAGCACTGTCGGCCCCCGCTCTCAACCCCCGGGGCGTGATGCGGGCGGAGGCCGGGAGCCGCCAGCGCCCCCTGTCCATGCCTTTCGTTCGCCGGACCCTGCCCACCCCGGACGCGGGCGGTAGAATCCGGCGATGCGCGCTCTGGTGCTGGACTTCGACGGCGTGGTGATCGACTCGGCGAGGGAAGGGCTGCTGGTCTCGCTGCGCACCTACCTCGACCTCGATCCGGGCTCGCCGCTCGCAACGGAGGCGCCCGAACTGGAAGCGGTGCTGCTCGACCCTCGCACCGGCCTCCACGCGCACCCGCGACTGGCCGCCTTCATGGCGCTGATGCCGCTCGGCAACCGGGCCGAGGACTACGGGGTGGCGTGGGCAATCCTCGAGCACGGCGCGCGCGTCGAGGGGCAAGCCGACTACGACGCCTTCTACGCCGGCACCGACCCGGGGTGGCGGCAGGCGTTCCACGCGCGGTTCTACGAGCGCCGGCACGCCTGGGTGGCGCGCCGGCGGGACGAGTGGCTGGCGCTGCACCGCCCGTACGATCACGTGGCGGAGGTGCTCGGCCGACACCTCGGCGAGGTGGCGTTCGGGCTCGCCACGGCCAAGGACCGTGCCTCGGTGTGGGCGCTGCTCGAGGCGTTCGGACTCGCGGCGCTGTTTTGCGCCGACCTCGTGGCGGACAAGGAAACGGGGGTGTCGAAGATCGCCCACCTGCACGCGATCCGGGACCGGCTCGCGTGCAGGTTTGAGGAGCTGACGTTCGTCGACGACAAGCTCAACCACCTCGAAGCGGTAGCGGCGCTCGGCGTGCGGGGCGTGCTCGCAGCCTGGGGCTACAACGGCGAGCGGGAGCGGGCGCTGGCCCGCGCCCGGGGTTTCGCGATGGCCTCGGCCGAGGACCTCGAGGCAGCGCTCTTCAGCTCGTGACCTGCTGCGAGAGGTACACCCCGAGCCCCATCTGGCCGATCTGGTCGAGCTGGGCCTCCAGCCAGTCGATGTGGGTCTCCTCGTCCTTGAGGATGCTCTCGAGCAGCTCGCGCGTGCCGTTGTCCGCCACCTCGACGGCCAGTGCGATGGCCGTGTTGTAAGCCGAGACCGCGCCCTTTTCGGACTCGTAGTCGTTGCGGAGCTGGGTCTCCACCTCGGCTCCGATGTGGATCGGCCCGAGGTTCGAGACGATCGGCTTCCCCTCCAGGTAGAGGATGCGCCCGATGAGCTTCTCGGCGTGCTTCATCTCGTCGATGGCGCGCTTTTCGATGGCCTTGTGGAGCCTGGCATACCCCCAGTTGTCGCACATTTCCGAGTGCACCATGTACTGATTGATCGCCGTCAGCTCGTCCGACAGCAGCGCGTTGAGGGTTTCGAGGATCCTGTCGTTGCCCTTCATGCTCGCCTCCTGCTGAACCACGAGGGTAGGCCACCCGGCCGAGGGGAGTCAACACGGCCGGAGGGAAGGTAGGATCCCGCCCGGAGGGAGCATGAAGTCACTCACCCGTCACCTGACGTTCAACGTGCCGGAGCGTATGGCGTTCGTCAACATCACGCGCCACGTCGAGGAGGCGGTGCGCGAGTCCGGCGTGCAGGAAGGGCTCTGCCTCGTCAACGCCATGCACATCACCGCCTCGGTGTTCATCAACGACGACGAGCCGGGCCTGCACGAGGACTACAAGCGGTGGCTCGAGCAGCTCGCGCCGTACGATCCGAGCCCACAGCGCTACCGCCACAACCGCACTGGCGAGGACAACGGCGATGCCCACCACAAGCGCCAGATCATGGGGCGCGAGGTGGTTGTGGCGATCACCGGCGGCCGGCTCGACTTCGGTCCCTGGGAGCAAATCTTCTACGGCGAGTTCGACGGGCGGCGCCCGAAGCGGGTGCTGGTCAAGGTCATCGGGGAGTAACCCCCGCCGCCCGAGCGGTGGCGCGAGCCGCCCCGGTTCACTCGAACAGCGCCTCGACCGCCTGGTACTGGGTGTGAACCTTCTCGACCGCCTTCTCGAGCGCGGCCAAGGGGGTCTCGGCCGTCAGCGCCTGCAGCTCCGCGGTGGCCGCGCACAGCGAGGCGAACGCCGGCCTGAGCGCCGCCTCCTTGGCGGCGTGCCGCTTCGGCAGCTCGGCGGCTCGCAGCTCGGCGCAGCGGGCCGCGAGGCCGTCGGCGAGCGTGTCGATCCTCGCCGCGTCCTTGCCCGGCAGTGCCTTGTGGTACAGCTCGTAAAGCACCACGTGGTAGGCGTCGAGTTCCTTCATGGCGGGGCGGATGAGGCGCACGAGCCCCTCGAAGCGGGCGTGCAGCTCCTCCACGGCGTCGAGCGAGCCCTTCTCGTCGCTGGCCGCGAGTGCGGTCTTCATGGCGGCCGCTGCCGCCGCCAGCGCCTCGACGCCCTTCGTCCAGCTTTCCTGCTTGTCGCGCAGGATGCCGGGCAGCACGGCCTTCTGGACCGCAGCCACGTGCTGCTCGACCTGCGGGAGCAGCTCGCGCATCGAGGCGAGGTCCTTGTTCGGCCACGCCTCGTGCCAGAGCGGGTGGATGACCTCGTGCATCGCGTACAAGGCGGGGACCTCGGACGAGGTCTCGCCAGGCGCCGGCATCTGCTCCGCGGCAGCCGGCCCGATGGCGGCGACGAGCACGAAAACGGCGGTCATGAGGGTGAAGGCTCGCATGTTTTCTCCCGTGGCCTGGCCGGTCCCTTTCGCGCGGGCGCGCCGGCCGGCCGGCGCGCAGGATAGCAGAGCTGCTGTCGTGTTGACGTGTCATACGATCGTTTGAGATGATGCCGAAAGGGGGGATGCACATGCGCGCCACCGAGCAGCAACGAGATGGGTCCGGTCGCGAGGGCAGCTCCGAGACGCGGGAGCGGCTGTTGGATGTCGCGGAGCGCCTGTTCGCCGCGCGCGGGTTCGCCGCCACCTCGGTCAGGCGGATCACGCGCGAGGCGGCCTGCAACCTGGCGGCCGTGAACTACCACTTCGGCAGCAAGCTCGGGCTGTACGAGGCGGTGTTCCGCCGGCGGCTGGAAGCGGTGCGGGATCAGCGCCTGGCGGCGATCCGGCGGGCGGCCACGATCGAGCCCGGCCCGAACGCGCTCGAGGAGGTGCTGCACATCTTCGCGTCCTCGTTCATCGAGCCGCTGGTGGGCGAAAGCCACGGCCGGACGCTGACCGAACTCATGGGACGCGAAATGCTCGACCCGCATCTGCCGCCGGAAATGTTCCGCGGCGAGATTGCTGGCCCGGTGCAGCAGGCGTTCACCGAGGCGCTGTGCCGCACCACGCCGGGGTTGTCGGTGGAGGCCGCGCGGTTGTGCGTGCAGTCGATCACGGGGCAGCTCGTGCAGACGGCCCAGCGCTTTCGCCGGCAGTCGGCGGCGCCGATGGCAGGTCCTCCGCTCACCGTGGTGGTCGACCACATCGTGCGGTTTTCCGCGGCCGGAGTGCGCGCCTTTGTCGACGACGTGCCTCGAGAGCCTCGCGACGAGCGGTCGAAGCAGAGGTGAAAGGACGAGGTCAGTCATGAGATGGAGCGGTCCTTCCGTGGCCATGGCGGCCGTGCTCGCGGCCGTCCTGAGCGGCTGCGCCGCGCTCGGCCTGCGCGAGGCGACGGCGCCCCGCCCGGTGCCGCCGGCCCCCCAAACCGCGGCCTCCCTGGCGTCGCCGGAGCTGCCGCCGCGGGTCCGGCCTGCGGTGCCCGGGCTGGAGCTGGAGCCGGGCGCGACGTTCACGCTCGGCGAGGTGGTCGACATCGCGCTGTCGACGTCGCCCGCGACCCGGCAGGCGTGGCTGCAGGCGCGCGCCGCGGCCGCGCAGGCAGGGGCGAAGCGGGCGGCGTTCCTGCCGCGGGTCGAGCTGTCTGCCAGCGGAGTTCGCGGCCAGCAATCGCCCGACGGCCGCGAGGTCTCGCCCGCGTCGAGCTGGGGCCCGGCCGTGACGCTGTCGTACCTGCTGCTGGACTTCGGGGGACGGGCGGCGGGCGCTTCCGAGGCACGGCACGGCCTTCTCGCCGCCGACTGGAGCCACGAGGCGGCGATCCAGAACCTCGTGCTGGCCGTGCAGGAAACCTACTTCGCGTATCAGAACGCCAAGGCGCAGAGCGAGGCTGCGCGGGTGGCCGTGAGGCAAGCCGAGACGGCGCTCGAGGTGGCGACCGGCCGGCACGACGCCGGCGTCGCGACGATTGCCGACGTGCTGCAGGCGCGCACCGCGCTTTCCCAGGCGCGCTTCAACCTGGCCGGGGCCGAGGGGAGCGTGCTGACGCTGCGGGGCGCGCTCGCCACCGCCATGGGGCTGCCGGCCGATCTGCCGTTCGACATCGGCGATCTCTCGGGCGAGCCGCCGCTCGATGCGGTGGCGAACGAGGTCGAGCCGCTCATTCTCGAGGCGCTGCGGCGCCGGCCCGACCTCAACGCCAGCCGCGAGCTGGCGGCCAAGGCCGAGGCCAGGCGGCGCGCCGTGCGCTCGGAGGGGCTGCCGACCGTCTCGGTGGCGGCGACTGCCGGCCGCGCCTTCTACGACCCCGCGCCGTTTGCCCGCGACCGCGACAACTGGAGCGCCCGCCTGCTGGTCAGCTACCCGCTGTTCTCGGGGTACGAAAACGCCTGCAACCTGCAAAAGGCGAGCGAGGAGGCAGCGGCGGCCCGGGCCGGCAGCGAAGGGCTCGAGCAGCAGGTCGTCTTCCAGGTCTGGAGCGCTTACTACCGCTTGCGCACGGCCGCGGAGCAGGTGCGCGCCGCGCGCGATCTCGTGCTCTCGGCCGAGCGGTCCGATCAGGTCGCCCTCGGACGGTACAAGGAGGGCGTCGGCACCATCCTCGACCTGCTCACGGCGGAGACCGCGCTGGCCCGCGCCCGGGCCCAGGAGATCCAGGCCCGGGCCGACTTTTTCGTCGCCGCCGCCCGGCTCGCCCATGCTGTCGGCGCCGCCACTGTCGCCGACACCGCTCTCGTGACCGAAAAGAGGCAACCATGAAGCCGCTCACCGTTCGCCGTGCCGTACTGCTCGCCGTGCCGTGCCTGGCCGCCTTCTGGGGGTGCGGGGGCAAGGGCTCCACCGCGCCGCGGAGCCAGCCTCCGGTCCCGGTCACGGTGGCCCGGGCGGAGGTGCGCACCATGCCGCTCGCCGTGCGCGCGGTGGGCCACGTGGAGGCGATCGCGTCGGTGGCGATCCGCCCGCGGGTGGGCGGCGAGCTGCTCAGGGTCCACTTCGACGAGGGGCAGCCGGTGGCGGCGGGCCAGGTGCTGTTCACGATCGACCCGCGCCCCTACGAAGCGGCGCTGCGCGAAGCCGAGGCGCGCCTGGCCCGCGACCAGGCGCTGCTGTACAAGGCCGAGACCGACGTCGCCCGCTACGAGGACCTCGTCAGGCGCGACTTCGTGACGCGCGAGCAGTTCGACCAGCTCAAGGCGAGCGCCGAGAGCCTGCGGGCGGCCGTGGCGGCCGATGCCGCGACGATCGACAGCGCCCGGCTGCAGCTCGCTTACTGCACGGTCACCTCGCCGGTGAGCGGGCGCACCGGGGCCCTCGGCGTGAAGCCGGGCAATCTTGTCAAGGCCAACGACGACAAGGTGCTGGTGACCGTCAACCAGACGAGGCCGATCCACGCCGCGTTCGCGGTGCCGGGGGAGCAGCTCGGAGCCGTGCGCGGCAAGGCGGGCGACGGCCTGAAGGTGTACGCCCACCTCCCGGGCAGCGCCGGCGCCCCCGAGGTCGGGACGCTGGCCATGGTCGACAACGCGGTCGACCCGGCGACCAACACGGTCCTCCTGAAAGCCGTGTTCCCGAACGACGGTGAGCGGTTGTGGCCCGGGCAGTTCGTGGGCGTGGAAGTGGTGCTGGAGGAACAGGAAGGGCGCCTGGTCGTGCCGGCGGCGGCAGTGCAGACCGGGCAGAAGGGCACGTACGTCTGGGTCGTCGACGGCGACGGCAAGGCCGAGCTGAGGCCGGTGAGGCTGGCGCGCCAGGACGAACGCGACGCGGTGCTGGAAGAAGGTGTGAGGGTGGGCGAGACGGTTGTCACGGACGGCCAGCTCCGGCTGGTGCCGGGCGCCAGGGTGGAGGTCAAGGAAGGCCTCGGTGGCGCGCCCGGGAGCCGACCATGAACCTCTCGGCGCTGTTCATCCGCCGGCCGGTCATGACCACGCTGGTCATGCTCGGCATCCTCTTCTTCGGGGGGATGGCGTACACGCTGCTGCCCGTCTCCGACCTGCCCAACGTGGACTTCCCGACCATCGCGGTGTCGGCCTCGCTGCCCGGGGCCAGCCCCGAGACCATGGCCGCCTCGGTGGCGACCCCGCTCGAAAAGGAGTTCTCCACCATTGCCGGCATCGACTCGATGTCCTCGACCAACGCGCTGGGGAGCACGCAAATAACGTTGCAGTTCACGCTCGACCGCGACATCGACGCCGCGGCGCAGGACGTGCAGGCCGCCATCGCCCGCGCCAGCCGTCAGCTCCCGCAGGACATGCCGTTTCCGCCGACGTACCAGAAGGTGAACCCGGCCGACCAGCCGATCCTCTTTCTCGCCCTCACCTCGCCGGCGCTGCCGATGTACCAGCTCGACGAGTACGGCCAGACGATCATCGCCCAGCGCATCTCGACGGTCTCGGGGGTGGCGCAGGTGCAGGTGTACGGGTCGCAGAAGTACGCCGTGCGCATCCAGCTCGACCCCCGCAAGCTGGCGGCGGCGGGGATCGCGGTCGACGACGTGACGCGGGCGGTGCGGGCCAGCAACTCGAACCTCCCCACAGGCGTGCTGTGGGGCCCCGAGCGGGCGTTCACGGTGGAGACCAACGGCCAGCTCGAGACCGCTGCCGCCTATCGCCCGATCATCGTTGCCTATCGCCAGGGCAAGCCGGTGCGCCTCGAGGAGCTGGGGCGGGTGTGGGACAGCGTCGAGAACGACAAGACCGCGGCGTGGTTCGTCGACCAGCGGGCGATCGTGCTGGCGATCCAGCGCCAGCCGGGCACCAACACGGTGGAGGTGGCGCGCCGGGTCAAGGAGCTGCTGCCCTCGTTCCGGCAACAGCTCCCGGCCTCGGTGGACCTGCGGATCCTGTTCGACCGCTCGGACTCGATCCACGAGTCGGTCAACGACGTCAAGCTCACGCTGGTCATCACGCTGATCCTCGTGGTGCTGGTGATCTTCCTGTTCCTGCGCAACCTCGGGGCGACGGTCATCCCCTCCCTGGCGATGCCGATGTCGATCGTCGGGACATTCGCGGTGATGTACCTGCTCGACTTCTCGCTCGACAACCTGTCGCTGATGGCGCTCACGCTTTCGGTGGGGTTCGTCGTCGACGACGCCATCGTCATGCTCGAGAACATCGTGCGCCATATGGAAATGGGGAAGTCCCGCTGGCAGGCGGCGCTGGACGGCTCGAAGGAGATCGGCTTCACCATCGTGTCGATGACGATCTCGCTCGCTGCCGTGTTCATTCCGGTGCTGTTCATGGGCGGCATTGTCGGTCGCCTGTTTTCCGAGTTCGCGGTTGTCATCGGCCTGGCGGTGCTTATTTCCGGCTTCGTCTCGCTGTCGCTGACGCCCATGCTCGGGAGCCGCTTTCTGGCGCCGCCCCGGCACGAGGGTCACTCGCGGCTGTACAACCTGTTCGAGCGCTTCTTCGCCGGCCTGCTGGCGGTGTACGAGAAAGGCCTCGCCTGGTCGCTGCGGCACCGCCGGATCACGCTCGCTTACACCGCTGCCATGACCGTCGCGTTGCTGGTCCTGTTCCGGGTCATCCCCAAGGGGTTCGTGCCGGCACAGGATATCGGGATGCTGTTCGGCCAGACGGAGGCCGCGGAAGGCATCTCGTTCCGCGCCATGGTCGAGCACCAGCGGGCGGCGGCGGCGGTCGTGGCGGCGGACCCTGCGGTGGAGGCGTTCATGTCTTCGGCCGGCGGGCGGGGCGGCATGGGCGCCGCCAACACCGGGTTCTTCTTCGTGCGGCTCAAGCCCCGCTCCGAGCGCGACCTCACCGCCGAGCAGGTGGTCGAGCGGCTGCGCCCGAAGCTGGCCGCGATTCCAGGACTGCGCGCCTTCATCCAGAGCCCTCCGGCGCTCCAGGTGGGTGGGCGGATGACGAGATCCCAGTACCAGCTCACCCTCGCCTGCCCCGACACGCGGGAGCTGTACGCCGCGGCCCCGGAACTCGAGGCGAAGATGCGCGCCTCGCGGCTGCTGCAGGACGTCTCCACCGACCTCCTTCTCAAGAACCCGCAAATCAGGGTCGAGATCGACCGCGACCAGGCGGCGGCGCTGGGCGTCACGGCCCAGCAGATCGAAGATGCGCTGTACTCGGCGTACGGGCAGCGCCAGATCTCGACCATCTTTTCACCTACCAACCAGTACCGCGTTGTCATGGAGACGCTGGCGGAGTTCCAGTCCGACCCCCAGGATCTCCGACTGCTGCACGTGCGCTCCGCGCAGGGGCGGCTCGTGCCGCTCGACGCGTTGACCCGGCTGTCCACCGGCGTGGGCCCTCTCTCGGTCAACCACTCGGGGCAGCTTCCGGCCGTCACGTTGTCGTTCAACCTTCCCCCCGGCGTGGCACTCTCGCAGGCCACGGCCGAGGTCGAGCGCCTCGCCCGCGAGACGCTGCCCGCCACGGTCACCGCCGCCTTCCAGGGCACCGCTCAGGCGTTCAAGGCCTCCCAGCAGGGGCTCGGCCTGCTGCTGCTGGTGGCCATCCTCGTCATTTACCTGGTGCTGGGGATCCTCTACGAGAGCTTCATCCACCCCCTGACGATCCTCTCGGCGCTGCCCCTCGCCGGGCTCGGAGCGCTGCTGACGCTGCTGGTCTTCGGCTCCGACCTCAACATTTACGCGTTCGTGGGCATTATCATGCTGGTCGGACTGGTCAAGAAGAACGGGATCATGATGGTCGATTTCGCGGTCGAGGCGCAGCGGGCCGGCAAGCCGGTCGAGCAGGCCATTTACGACGCTTGCGTGATCCGCTTCCGCCCGATCATGATGACCTCGATGGCGGCGTTCTTCGGGACCTTGCCGATCGCCCTCGGGTTCGGCGCCGGTGCCGAGGCGCGCCGGCCGCTCGGGCTCGCCGTGGTGGGTGGGCTGCTCGTCTCGCAGTCGCTGACGCTGTTCGTCACGCCGGTGGTGTACGTGTGGATGGACCGTTTCCAGGTCTGGCTCGCCCGCGCCCTCCCGGCCGTCGCGGGATCGCGCGTTGAGACGGAGTGACGGGCAGACCACGACCGGTTTGTCCAGCCGGTCGCCACGGTCCTTGCTACGATGTGCGTTCGGAGGAGAGATGGGCCGCGTCCGCACGCTGCCGCGCTATTCGCTGGGTGAGGAGGTCGCCCACTCCGTGATCCACGGGGTGGGGATCGTGCTGGCCATCGGCGGGCTGGCGACGCTCGTCGCGTTCGCGGCGCTCAAGGGGACCGCGTGGCACGTCGTGGGGTGCGCCGTGTTCGGGGCGACACTCGTGCTCGCTTACACCGCTTCCACCGTGTACCACGCGATCCCGGCCAGCTTCGAGCGCGCCAAGCTGGTGCTCCGGGTGCTCGACCACTCCTCGATCTATCTGCTCATCGCCGGCACCTACACGCCGTTTTGCCTCGTCAACCTGCGCGGGCCGTGGGGGTGGTCGCTGTTCGGCGTGGTGTGGGGGCTGGCGGTGGCGGGGATCGTCTTCAAGGCGGTGCTCATCGGCCGACTGCGCGTGCTTTCCGTGGCGTTCTACGTGGTGCTCGGGTGGCTCGTCATCGTCGCCGCCCGCCCGCTCGCGCAGGCGCTGGCGCCGGGAGGGCTCGCACTGCTGTTCGGCGGCGGCGTCGCCTACACCGCCGGCGTGGCGTTCTACGCCGCCCAGAAGCTGCGCTATCACCACGCCATCTGGCACGCGTTCGTGCTCGCCGGCAGCATCCTGCACTTCTTCGCCGTGCTCCTTTACGTCGTGCCGCTCGCCGGGTAGCCGGCAGTTGACGGAAGTCAAGGACAACCGAGAGACGTCGTTCGAACCTCGAGACGGGGCAGCTGGTATCGGCGCCCCGAGGAGGTGGAGGATGACCACGGGTCGACTGAAGTGGATCGCCGTCGTCTGCTTCGTGGTGGCCATGGCCGGGCTGCTGGGAGGCGGGTGGGCGATCCGGGAGAAGCTGGCGCCGTATCCCGACAAGGTGGTGGGGCCTGACGGCGCCGTGCTGTTCACCAGGGCCGACATCCTGGCCGGGCAGGACGTGTACCAGCGGTACGGTCTCATGGACCACGGCAGCGTCTGGGGGCACGGCTCGCAGCGCGGCACCGAGTTCTCGGCCGTGAGCCTGCACGAGTGGGGTCGGGCGGTGCAGGCCGAGCTGGCGGCGGCCCGGCACGGTACCGCGCCCGAAGCCCTGGGACCTGCCGAGCGGCAGGCGCTGGACGCTCTGGTGGCAGCTGAAATGAAGGCCAACCGCTACGACGAGGCCACCGACACGCTGCAGCTCACCGCGGCGCAGGTGAAGGGGCTGGAGCGAGTGGCGGCGTTGTGGGAGCGTGCGCTGGGGGAAGGCGACCCGCGCTACGGTTTTCTTCCCAACACGGTGCCGACGCCCGAGGAGCGGACGCAAATCGCGCGCTTTTTCGCCTGGACGGCATGGGCCGCGGTGGTCAACCGCCCCGGGGAGGACTACTCGTACACGTCCAACTGGCCACCCGACAAGCTGGTCGGCAACGTCCCGAGCGCCGAGACGTACATCTGGTCGATCGGTGGCGTGCTGTCGCTGTTTGTCGTGCTGGGCCTGTTCATTTACTTCGTGCACAGCTACGAGCTGTGGTACGGACCGGCCAAGGGCGTGCCGCTGGCCCAGAAACTTATCGACGCGCCGCTCACGCCCAGCCAGCTCCGCGCCGCCAAGTTCTTCCTCGTCGTGATCCTGCTGTTCCTGCTGCAGACCGCGTTCGGCGGCCTGCTCGCACACTACACCGTGCATCCTGGCAGCTTCTACGTCGAGGAAATCGCCGGCTTCATCCCGTACTCGTGGGCGAAGAGCTGGCACCTGCAGCTCGCCATCTTCTGGATCGCCACCACCTGGGTGGCCTCGGCGATCTACCTGGCCCCGGTCATCGGGGGGCGCGAGCCAGCCAAACAGGGGCTGCTCGTGCAGTTGCTGTTCGGCGCCATCCTGCTCGTGGCGGTGGGGTCGCTGGCAGGCCAGGTCCTCGGCATCAAGGGCAAGCTCGGCGAGTGGTGGTTCTGGCTCGGCCACCAGGGGTGGGAGTACCTCGAGCTGGGACGCCTGTGGCAGATCCTCCTGTTTGTCGGGCTGATCGCCTGGTTGGGGATCGTCTACCGCGCCGTGGGGCACCTGCTCCGCCCCGGCAGCTCGACCACCTCGCCCGACTACCGGGCGCTCGTCGTCTTCTATGTATTCTCGGCGATCCTCGTCGTGGCGTTCTACGGTTTCGGGCTGTTCTACGGGCGCGGCTCGCACCTCACCGTGGCCGACTACTGGCGCTGGTTCGTAGTCCACATCTGGGTGGAGTCGATCTTCGAGTTCTTCGGCGTTGCCGTGATTGCGCTCGTGATGGTGGCCATGGGGTTGGTGTCGGCCAAGGCGGCGCTGCGCGTCGCGTACTTTACGGCGGCGATCACGTTCCTGTCCGGCATCCTCGGAACCGCCCACCACTACTTCTGGTACGGCGGCCCCTCGTTTTGGCTGGCGGTCGGCTCGGTGTTTTCGTCGATGGAGCCGGTGCCGCTGTTCGGGCTCGTGGTGCGGGGGATGATGGAGTACCGGTCGGTGCGCAAGGAAGGCGCCGATTTCCCGTACCGCTGGCCGCTGTACTTCCTGGTCGCCGCCTCGTTCTGGAACTTCCTCGGCGCCGGGGTCTTCGGGTTCCTGATCAACCTCCCGATCGTGAACTACTTCGAGCACGGCACCTACCTCACGATGAACCACGGCCACGCGGCGCTGTTCGGCACCTACGGGATGCTCTCGATCGCGTTGCTGCTGTTCTCCTGGCGCGGGCTGGTCAAGCGCGAGGCATGGAACGACGGGCTGCTCAAGCTCTCGTTTTGGGGACTCAACGCCGGGCTGTTCATGATGACGCTCGGGACGCTGTTCCCGGTCGGGATCGTCCAGACCTGGACGGCCTACAAGGACGGCCTGTGGGCGGCGCGCGACGCCTCGTTCTTCGAGCGCGGCCTCGTGCAGCTCATCGGCAGCGTGCGAGCGCTGCCCGACCTGGCGATCATCCTGCTCGGCGTCGTCCCGCTGGCGATCTTCCTGCTCCGGACGTACCCGAAGCTGAAGGCGGAGGGGATCGACGAGGGCGAGTCGGTGTGGAAGCGGCTGGGGGTCGAGCCGTAAGCGCGGCGTGGCCCTGCGGGGGTGCGGCCCCGGCGGCGCAAGCCTCCGGGGCCGCGGCGTTGTTGGGGGGGTTCACCTCGAGGTCGCTGGGCGGGCGGGCCGGGGCCGCCGGCGCCCGTCGAGAAGGTGGCGCACCGCCAGGATCGGGTGCCGCCAGAGCATGCGCGGGCCGGCCCAGCGCATGACTTCGCGAATGCGCTCGCGCATCGCCGGGGCGTAGCAGTGGACCGGGCAGTCGGCGCACGTTGGCTTGTCCTCGCTGAACGGGCAGCGAGCGAGGCGGCCGGCGGCGTACTCGCCGAGCGCGCGGCACTCGCCGCACGGCTCCGGCCCGCCGTGGCGAGCCCGGCAGTACAGCCGGATCATCGCCAGCACCGTCCGCCGCTCCCGATCGAGCCGCCCGCTCGCCCCCATGCCGACAGTATCGGCATTCGGGCACGGCCGCGCCTTGATCGGAATCAATGCTGGCCGGAACCCCGGCTCGAGCTCGAACGTACTGCAGGGTGAAGGAGGGGCACCGGCGGGAGGGTGCGATGATCGACCTCTTTGGCTTTCCGGCTGTGTCGATCCTCGGCGGCGTACTGGGTCTGGGGCTCGCAGGAACCGTCTTCTGGGTGTGGATGCTCATCGACTGCGTGACGAAGGAGCCAAACGGCAGCGACAACCGGATCGCCTGGGCGCTGGTCATCGCCTTCACGCACGTCGTGGGAGCGCTCGCCTACCTGCTCGTGCGGCGCCCGGAACGCGTGCGGCTGTACGGGCAGTAGCTGGCCCACCGGCGGCCCGACCCCGAAGACATGCTTGCGTGCGGGCCGGCAGCGGCACGCATATGGAAGCCAGAGTGAGCCCTTGACAACCCGGCTGCGAGAGGCAATACTACAAACGTCGTAACTATGCTACGTGCATTGCGGAGGTGAGGATGGGATCACATCAATACCCCGAGCTGTCGCGGGCCGAGCTGGACCTGATGAAGATCCTCTGGGCGGGCGGGAGCCTTTCGGCGCGCGAAATCCACGAGCGGATCCCCGCCGAGCTGGGCTGGGCATACACCACGACCCGCACGGTGCTGGATCGCCTCGTCACCAAGGGCGTCGTGCGACGGGAGAGCGTCCACGGGATCAACGTCTACACCCCCCTCATGACGCGCCTGCAGGGACTGGCCCGCCTGATACGGGATTTCGCCACGCGCGTCGCCGAAGTGGAGCCGGCCGCGGTGGTCGCGCTGTTCGCGAGGCAGTCCCGCCTGTCCCCGGCCGAGCTCGAAGAGCTTGCGGAGCTCCTTCGGGAGGCGTCCGCGGAAGGGAGCGCTGACCGTGCCTGACCCACACGCCTCGGCGTTCGACGTGCTGCTGCACGCGGTCGCCTGGAACTCGGTGTACGCCGCGCTCGCGGCGGCGGTGCTCGCGAGCGCGCTCAAGCTCGCTCGCGTGCGCTGGCCAGCAGCCTGGGAGGCCGTGTGGTGGCTGGTGCTGCTGCGGCTCGTGCTGCCCCCGTCGCTGTCCAGCCCCTTTTCGGCGCGCGCTCTCCTCGCCGGCGCCTGGGCGTGGCTCGAGCCCGGGGCAGCCGAGCCTCCCCTGGCTGCGCCGGTCGAGGTTTCCGTGGCGTTCTCACCGGCCACAGCCCCGGCCTCAACCACCGGCCTCACCTGGACGGTGGCGATCTGCGGGCTGTGGGCAATTGGCGCGGCGCTGACCGCGACCTCGATCGCCTGGCAGCTCTGGCGGCACAGGCGGATCGCCGCCTCGGCCGTCCCGGTCGCCGATCCCGACCTCGTGGCAGCAGGCGAGCGATGGCGGCTGAGGCTGGGAGTGCGCCGCCCGGTGGTGATCACCGCCTCCGACGCCTGCCTTTCTCCCTTCGCGGCCGGGCTGGCTCGCCCCCGGGTCTTCCTGCCCGAGGCCGTGGCGGCCTGGCCCACCGCGCGAGTGGAGCCGGTGATCGCCCACGAGATGGCCCACCTGGCCCGCTGGGACGAGCTGCGCATCCTGCTGGCCGGTCTCGTGGCCTCGCTCCACTTCTTCAATCCGCTGGTCTGGATCGCGCTGCGCCGGCTCGCCGTCGCCCGCGAGCAGGCGTGCGACGAGCGGGTCCTGCAACTGCGCGCGTTTTCCGCTTCCAGCTATGCCGAAAGCCTGCTTTCGGTGCTGCGCCTTCCCGTGCTCGGGCCGGTTTCGGAACGAGCCTTGCTTGGACTCGCCTCAGGAAAGGAGACGATCAGGATGCGACTGTTTGCGATTCTCGGTGAACCGGCGCGGAGACCTCATCTGGCCGTGCTGCTCGTCTGTGCCGTCGGGGTGGGAGCGTTCCTTCTGCCGATGGGTCGAGCCGTCAACGCGGATCCGACCCCCGCGCCGTCCCCCACCGCCGCGGTCGAACCCTCGCCGGCCCCTCCCAAGGTTTCGCAGTTGCCGAAAGAAATCGACGGCGAGCCCGTTGTCGTGATCGACGAGTCGATAACGCCTCCGGTCCCGACCCTCCAGGGGCCCCCGGTGTACACGGAGGAGGCTCGCAAGGCCAGGGTCCAGGGCGTCGTCATCCTCAAGACGGTCATCGACACGGCCGGTGTCGTGAGGGATGTCGAGGTGCTGCGCGGCTTGCCGATGGGTCTTACGGAAGCAGCGGTGGAGGCGGTCGAGCAGTGGCGGTACGAACCCGCAAAGCGCGACGGCCGCCCGGTGCCGGTCTACCTCACCGTCACGGTCCAGTTCTCGCTGCGCGAGGACCCGCCGGGGTCCCCGGGAGAGCTGTCCATCCTCTATTCCCAGAACGAGCCCCTGTCAATGGAGCGAACACGGGCGATCCTGAAAGCCGTCTTCCCGGTTCTCGTCGCACTGCGCTCCCCCGAGCTCAAGCGGGAGGAACAGACGATCCAGGACAACCGCTTCCGCCTCGTGGCAACAACCGATTCGATGGACCGGGTCAAGGGCTATCTGGCCGTGCTCGAAAACTCGCCACTCTTTCGCAATGCGACGCTGGGATCGAGCGAACCGGTCGACGGCCGCTTCCGCATCGTCATCGAAGCCGAGTTCGTCCCGGATGCCATCCCCACTCCCGCTCCTCCCATGTAGTGGCTGGTGACTGGTGGCTGGTTCCCCCTCCCACCCAGGCGCCCGTCCCCATCCGGCCAGGCCTTCGACCTTCGACTTTCATCCGGGCGGGAGGCGGAGGGCGGGCGGCGGCTCACACCTCCCGGTGCTCGGTGCGGGCGATGATCTCCTCCTGCAGCGCCGGGGAGAGGTCGCAGAAGTAGTCGGAGTAGCCCGCGACCCGCACGATGAGCCCGCGGTGGGCGTCGGGGTCGGCCTGAGCGCGGCGCAGCGTCTCGGCGCTCACGACGTTGAGCTGGATGTGGTGGCCGTCGGCGCGGAAGTACGAGCGCACGAGCTGGGCCACGCGGGCGATCCCTTCCTCGCCCTGTAGCACCGCCGGTGTGAACTTCATGTTGAGCAGGGTGCCGCCGGTCTTGATGTGGTCCATCTTGGCGGCGGAGCGCAACACGGCCGTGGGGCCGCGCCGGTCCGCGCCCTGCACCGGCGAGATCCCTTCCGACAACGGCGCACCCGCACGCCGGCCGTCGGGCGTGGCGCCGCACACCGAGCCGAAGTAGACGTGGCAGGTGGTGGGGAGCATCTCGAGCCGGTGCACGCCGCCGCGCGCCGAGGGGCGCCCGTCGATGGCGCGGAACGCCGCGTCGAACACCCGCGCCATGCAGGCGTCGGCCGCGTCGTCGTCGTTGCCGTACTTGGGCATGCGGTGCCACAGGCGCTGCCGCAGCGGCTCCTGCCCCGCAAAGTCGCTGTCGAGCGCCGCCACGAGTTCGGGCAGCGTCAGCGCGCGCTCGGTGAAGACGAGCCGCTGCACGGCCGCCAGCGAGTCGGCAATGGTGCCGATCCCCACCGCCTGGATGTAGGTGTTGGTGTAGCGGGCGCCGCCGGCGTTGTAGTCGCGGCCGCGGGCGATGCAGTCGTCGATGAGCACCGACAGAAACGGCGCCGGCATCTCGGTCGCGTACAGGCGCGAGATGACCTGGTTGCCGCGGATCTTGACGTCCACGAGATGTCGCAACTGCGTCTCGAAGGCGGCGAACAGCGCCTCGAACGACTCGAAGCTCGCCGGGCCGCCGGTCGGCGGTCCGAGGCGTACGCCGGTCCGCGGGTCCACGCCGTCGTGCAGCGCCAGCTCGAGCACCTTGGGGAGGTTGAAGTAGCCAGTGAGGATGTACGCCTCTTTGCCGAACGCCCCCACCTCCACGCACCCCGAGCACCCGCCGGCCCGGGCGTCCTCGACCGTCTTGCCCTGGCGGAGCTGCTCGGCGACCACGGCATCGGCGTTGAACAGGGAAGGAAACCCGTACCCCTTGGCGACGACGCGCAGGGCGTGCGCGAGCACGGTGTCGGGGGTGCGGCGCGACACCTGCAGGTTGGAGGACGGTTGCAGCAGGTGCATCTCATCGACGACCTCGAGCAGCAGGTGCGTGAGCTCGCTGGATCCGTCGCCACCGTCGGGCAGCAACCCGCCCAGGTCGATGTTGGCAAAGTCGGTGTACGTCCCGCTCTCGGCCGCGGTGACCCCCACCTTGGGCGGGGCCGGGTGGTTGTTGAACTTGACGAAGAAGCACTCGAGGAGTTCGCGCGCCCCTGCCTCGGTGAGGGTGCCGTCAGCGAGACCCTGGCGGTAGAACGGCAGCAGGTGCTGGTCGAGGTGCCCCGGGCTGAACGAGTCCCAGCCGTTGAGCTCGGTGATCACCCCGAGGTGGCAGAACCAGTACGCCTGCAGCGCCTCGTGGAAGTCGCGCGGGGCGCGCGCGGGGACGTGGCGGCAGACGCGGGCGATGCGCTGCAGCTCCGCGCGCCGCTGCGGCTCGCGGCACGCCGCGGCGAGGCTGTCCGCCAGCTCGGCGTGGCGCTCGGCGAAGCGGATCGTGGCGCCGCACGCGATGTCCATCGCCAAAAGCTGCTCGCGCTTGTCGGCCGCCTCGGGGTCGGCGACAAAGTCGAGGGCGGCCAGGCTGCGGGCGATGTCGGCCTTGAAGTCGAGCAGCCCTCGCCGGTAAATCTTGTCGTCGAGCACGGTGTGGCCCGGCGCGCGTTGCTCCATGAACTCGGTGAACGCCCCGACGGCGTAGGCCTGCTTCCAGTCCTCCGGCAGCCGCTCGAACATCCGGTCGCGCAGCGAACGCCCCTGCCAGAACGGGATGACCGTGCGCTCGTACGCCTCGAGGCACTCTGCGGGCACGCGGTAGGAGGTGAGCGGCCGCGCGTCCAGGATGCGCAGGTCGTCGAGCGAGTGGCAGGTCAGCTCAGGGTAGGTGGGCACCTGCTTGGGCGCCGGGCCGCGCTCGCCGACGATGAGCTCCTCGTCGCCGATCCAGATCGTCTTGTGCTCGCACAGGTGGGCGTACGCGAGGGCGCGCAGCACCGGCGTCGAGTGCCGGCCGAGGTGGTCGCGGTAAAACTCTGTCAACAGCAGCGCGCGCTCGGCCGAAATCGTCGGCACGGCATCGAGGCTGGCCTGGCGCAGGCGGGCGGTACGGTCGTTCATCGTCATCCTCCGATCGTGACGGTGACCCCGGACGGGTGGAAGAGTGCAGCGAGTGCGGCCATGCGCTCGGGAGAGGGCGCGGCCAGTGCGGAGTGGCAGGCCGGGCGCCCGAGGCGGCCCAGCTTGCCGGTGCCGGTCGGGTGGTAGGGCAGCAGGCTCACCCGCCGGACTGCGGGCAGGGAAGCGGCGAGGCGAGCGGCATCGCGGAGCGAGCCCTCGTCGTCGGTGTGGCCGGGCACGATCGGCAGGCGCAGCCACACCTGCACCCCGAGCGAGGCAGCGGCAGCGAGGTTGTCGAGAATCGGCGCCAGCGGTGCGCCGGTCAGCTCCTCGTGTCGCCGCGGGTCGAGGTGTTTGAGGTCCCACAGCAGCAAGTCGGCGCGTCCTGCCACCGCCTCGACGACCTCGCGCGGCGCCAGGCCGCAGGTGTCCACCGCCGTGCGCAGGCCGGCCCGCCGGCAGGCGTCCAGACAGGCGAGCAGGAAGGCGGGCTGCGCCAGAGGCTCGCCGCCGGAAAACGTCACCCCACCGCCGGACTCGTCGTAAACCAGGCCGTCGCGCCGGACCTCGTCGAGCACCTCTGCCACGCTCATCGTGCGCCCGGCGATCTCGCGGGCCCCCGACGGGCAGGCCCCGGCGCAGCGCCGGCACCCCTCGCAGCCGCCCGTCCCGAGCACGCTTCCGGCGGGCAGCGGGCCGCCCGCGCGCGGGCACACCTCGACGCACGCGCCGCAGCCCAGGCAGCGCTCGGGCCGCACCAGCACTTCCGGCTCGAACGCCAGGCCTTCCGGGTTGTGGCACCACGAACAGCGCAGCGGGCACCCCTTGAAGAACACGGTCGTGCGCACGCCGGGGCCGTCGTGGAACGAGCCCCTCTGGACGTTGAAGACCGTGCCGAGCGAAGCCGACACCGAGACCTCCGCTGGCAGCGTACGCCGTCGCGCGCCGGGCGTCTTGTACGATTGGGAAGACGGCAATGGGGAACCGGCACACCGGTACGACGGCATGGTCTTCCGAGGTGGTGGAAGGCCTCTTCGACCGCCTGCCCGACGTGGTGTTCTTCGCCAAGGACACGGCGGGCCGGTACACGGCGGTCAACCTCACGCTGGTGCGGCGGCTCGGGCGACGAGCCAAGAGCGAGCTGCTGGGCAGGACCACCGTGGAACTCTTCTCGCCGCCGCTGGGCGAGCGCTACCTTGCCCAGGACCTCGCGGTCTGCCGCAGCGGGCGGGCAATCGCGGGGCTGCTCGAGCTGCACCTCTACCCGGACGGCACCGAGGGCTGGTGCATCACGGAAAAAACGCCGCTTTTCGACCCGTCCGGGGCCGTGACCGGTCTCGTGGGCACCTCCCGTGATTTGCACGCTCCCGCCTCTGGCAAAGCGTCGCTGGCCGGCGTGGCGGCGGCCGTGGACACGATCCGGCAGCGCTGCGCCGGGCCGCTGCGGGTCGAGGACCTGGCCGCGGCGGCGAACCTCTCGGCCTACCAGCTCACGCGGCGGGTGCGAGCCGTGTTCGGGCTCACCCCGGCCCAGCTCATCATCAAGACGCGCATCGACATGGCGCGGCAGTTGCTCGCCGAGACCGAAACCCCACTCGCGGAAGTCGCGCTGGCCTGCGGCTACTGCGACCAGAGCGCGTTCACCCGTCAGTTCCACGCCTGCGTCGGGCTCACCCCGGCGGGGTACCGGCGGCGCGCGCGGCCGTGATCACCCGCGGCGCGCCAGCACATCGCGCACCTTGCGGGCCAGCTCCTCGATGCCGTAGGGCTTGGCGATGAACGCGACGCGACGGTCGGGGGGAAGCTGGGCGGTGACGAACGCCTCGGCGTACCCCGAAGAGAAGAGGAAGAGCGGGGCGTCGGGCCGCGCCTGCACTGCCTCGAACAGCTCGCGCCCGCCCATGCGCGGCATCACCACGTCGGTCAGCACGAGATCGACCCTCGTGTCGCCGTGCTCCAGCACTTGCAGGGCCTCCTGCCCGTTGGCGGCGGAGAGGACCAGGTAGCCGAGGCCGCCGAGGATCTGCAGCAGGGTCGAACGCACCTCGGGCTCGTCCTCCACCACCAGGATGGTCTCGCGCCCGCCTTCGGCCGGAAGGCCTCGAGGCTCCGCCGGGTGTCGCGCCGCTGCCGGCGTCGCCGGCAGGTAGATCCTGAACGTCGTGCCCTTGCCGGGGGCGCTGTCGACCTCGACCGTACCGTTGTGCTGCCGGACCACCCCGTAGGCGACGGCGAGGCCGAGACCGGTGCCCTCACCGACCGCCTTGGTGGTGAAGAACGGCTCGAACACATGCGGCAGGTCGTGGGAAGGGATGCCGGTACCGGTGTCGGAGACGGTGAGCAGGACGTACCGGCCGGGCCCGAGCCCCGCCACGGGCGGAACGGCACCGGGGTCGATCCACACGTCTTCAGTGCGGATCGAGATCGACCCTCCCTCCGGCATGGCGTCCCGAGCGTTGACGCAGAGGTTGACGAGGATTTGCGTGAGCTGGCCGCGGTCGCCTCGCACCGGCCCGATCGCCGTGTCGGCCGCGAAGTCGATGTCGATGTGCTCGGGGATCATGCGGCGCAGCATCGGTAGCGCCCCGCGGACCACCTCGTTGAGGTCGAGGTCCACACTTTCCAGGACCTGCTTGCGGGCGTACGCGAGCAGCCCCCGCGTCAGCTCGGCGGCGCGCTCCGCCGTGCGTTGGATCGTGGACAGCTCGTCCTGCGCCGGGTGGCTGGGCGGCAGCGCCCGCTGCGCCAGCTCGGTCGAGCCCAGGATCGCGGTGAGCAGATTGTTGAAATCGTGCGCGATTCCGCCGGCGAGCTGGCCCACGGCCTCGAGCTTCTGGGCCTGCTGGAGCTGGCGCTCGAGCGACTGGCGGGCGGTGAGGTCGGTCATCGTCCCCACCATCCGCGCCGCGTGCCCCTCCGAGTCGCGCACGATGAGGCCGCGATCGAGCACCACCGCCCATTCTCCCGACTTCCGGCGGATCCGGTACTCCGAGGAGAACACCTCGCCGGTCGCCACGGCGGCGCCGAGCTCGGTTCCGACCCGGGGCGCGTCGTCGGGGTGGATGAGGCGTTCCCACGCCTCGATCGAATCGCCAAACTCCTCCAGCGACCATCCCAGCACGCGGACCACGGCCGGGCTCCAGACGATGCGGCCGGTGACGATGTCCCAGTCGTACATGATCTCCTGCGTGGCCTGCAGCGCCAGGCGGTAGCGCTCCTCGCTCCGGCGCAGCGCCTCGTTCATTGCGCGTTCCGCCGTGACGTCGGAGATGAACCCCTCGAGCGCGAGAAGCTCGCCGTCGGGCCCGTAGACGCCGCGCCCGCGCTCCCAGACCCACTTCACCCCGCCTGCCGCGGTGACGATGCGATAGGTGAACTCATAGGGCCTGCCGAGCGAGAGCGCCTCCTCGACCTCGCGGTGCAGCCGCTTCCGGTCCTCGGGGTGGACCACCTCGTCGTAGGAGACGACCGCATTGCCCAGCAGCTCCGCCGGGGTGTAGCCGGTGAGCTCCTGGCAGCCCTCGCTCACCAGCTCCATCGTCCAGGACTGGTCGTTCCGGCAGCGGTACGCCATGCCCGGCAGGTTGGACATGAGCGTGGTGAGCTGGCGCTGGCTTTCGCGCACCGCCTGCTCGGTGCGCTTGCGCTCGATCGCCTGGGCGACCTGGTTGGAGACGTAGACCAGCAGGTCCCGCTCGGCCTCACCGTAGCGCACCTCGTGCGAGTAGGTCTGGATGGCCAGCACGCCGATCGTGCGATCGCGCACCCGCAGCGGCACCCCGAGCCAGTCGACGCTGGGGGCGCCGACCGAGTCGACCTCCCCCGCCGCCAGCAGCCGGTCAAACACCTCGGGAGTCGCCAGCAACGGCTGCCCGGTGCGCAGGACATACGCCGTGAGCCCTCGGCCCACCGGCAAGCTGTTGGCCGGCGGGTCATCGACCTCGTCCACGAAGTACGGGAAGGAGATGAGGCCGGTCGCCTCGTCCTGGAGGGCAATGTAGAGGTTGGCCGCGGGTGCCAGCCGCATGAGGATGCGATGAAGGCGGGGATACAGCGAGTCGAGGTCCTCCGCGGCGTGGGCCGCCTCGTCGATCTCGAACAACGCCGCCTGCAGCTCTGCCGCCCGGCGCCTTTCGGTCACGTCGGTGATCGCCGCGACGACAACCGGCCTGTCGCTGAGCGTCGTCCGGATCACGCCGAGGTCGCACCAACGAACCTCGCCCTGGCGCGTCACGAGGCGCGCCTCGTGGTGGGTCGGGAGGCCGGTTTCGCCCGTGCCATCGGGTGGCGGCCACAGGGGGAGCCCCGGGACATCGTCGGGGTGGAACAGCCCCGTCGGGTCGAGACCTGGGAGATCCTGCCGTGTGTAGCCAGTCAGCCTCTCGGCGGCGGCGTTGGCGTAGGTGAGGCGACCCTCCTGGAGGATGACGATCGCCAGGGGAGCCGTCTCGGCGAGAGCGCGGAAGTGCTGTTCGCTTTCGCGCAGAGACAGCTCGGCCCGCCGCAGCTCCGCGAGCCGCGCGGCGAGGCGTCGGTGTGACCACAGCAGCCAGGCGAGGACGACCAGGAACAGCGCGGCGACCGCGACGAGGTGCCACACGTCCGAGGGCTGGACGAGCGCCTCCGGACTCATTGGCGGGCCCTTCGCGTGCGGCAGCGCGCAGTCTCGCCGTCTCTTGGCGGATCGTGCGAAAGACAGCGTCGCGGCGGTGCTGGCATGGACAGAGAGGCGAGCATACAGAACCTCGTTGTAGACTCCCTCCACACTCTACCGCGCCCCTGCCCCGAAAGCCAGCCTCCCGGTTACTCGTCCCTGTTGTCTGGTCCACCCATGATGAAAGACTTCCTGGATGGAGAGAATGGAGTTGTAGGACGAGCTCGGCGGAGCGTAGGGGGAAGCGCGGCGCCCAGTTCGGTGAACGGCTTCGTCGAGTGTGTGTCGACCCAGGCTTGGGGTGGGCCGTGCCTGACAATACTCTTGCCTTCACTTCTTGACCGTCATCCTGGCGTCGTCCACGCCACGGCACCACTGCTCGTTCAGGCACTCCTCGCGCCTGCAGCCGATGCAACTCTCCGCGAAGGCGTTCTGCATCGGGGCGGCCCGGGTGGAGGCACCGAACCTCGACACCGTCGACCTCTCGCCGAGGGACCTCGTGCACCATCCAGTGGCCCCATCGCCGATGTCCGTGCCCCAAGGCCACAAGCCGCGACCGCACGGAGGGGCCGGAGATCGTCGCCGCCGTCGAGCACACGGTTCGCACCATCCCGGGCGTCACGGAAGGCAGCCTTCAGCTCGAGTGGAACCCCCCTGCAACCCGACGACCGACGCCTCCGACGAGGTCGAAACCGAGCTTGGGATCCGGGACTGGGTCCCGGGCGGCCTCACTTCGCTTGAATCCCTCGCAGCTTCACCGTGCCGCTCGACCCGCCGGCCCGCCACGGCACCTCGGCTGCGCCCTCGCCAGTCACCCTGGTGGTCCGTCTGGCGGTCAAGCGGATCGTCGAGGAGGCCCGAGAGGGCGTCGTCCGGGAGCTTCTCGGACGGGAGTATGACGCCCGGCGAGGGGAGAGAAGAGGCTACCGCAACGGCTACCGGAAGGGGCGACTTCTCACCGGCGAGGGTGAGGTCCGCTACGCGGTGCCGCAGGTACGGGACGCCGACGTCACTCCCATTTCGGAGCTGCGGGAGCGGATGTCGGGCCGCACGGAAGCGGTGGAGAAGCTGGCGATCGAGATGTACGCCCGAGGGTGCTCCACCCGCGACATCGAGGCGATTTTCGCCGATGAAAAGGGACGCAGCCTCCTCTCCCGGACGGCGGTCAGCGAGGTCACCGAGGCCCTGTGGGAAGAGGACGAGGCGTTCGCCACGCGCGAGCTCTCGGACGTCAAGCCGTTGTTTCTCTTGCTCGATGGTATTGCCGAGCAGCTCTAGCCGGGGGCCAAGCGGGAGGCGGTCCTTGCCGCCTGGTGCATCACCTGGGAGGGGAAGAAGGTCCTGATCCACCTGGCACCGGGGAGCAAGGAGTCGACCGAGTGTGCCGTGGAGTGCCTCGAGGACTGCAGGAGCAGAGGGCTTGCCGATCCGATCCTGGTGGTCACCGCTGGTGCAGCAGGGATCATCCGAGCGGTGGAGACGTGCTTCCCGGCCTTTTTGCGGCAGCGGTGTCTGGCCCACAAGATGCGGAACATCGCGGCCACGCTGCCGGATTCGGCGCGAGCGGAGGTCACCCAGGCGGCTCGGGCCGCCTCCCAGGCGCCCTCGCCCGCCATGGCGCGGCTCCTGCGGGACGACCTGGTCCAGCGCTACCAAAAGGCCTACCCGACGGCGGTACGGTGCTTTCAGCTGAGGGGTATCCGGATCGACGAGCTCGAGCTCGCGCAGCTCGAACGGCTGCGCGTGCAACTGATCGAGAAGCGCAGGGAGGCGACCAAGAAGGCCAAGAACGAGAACTCGGGCTCAGCCCCACCACCTTTTTGCAGCAAGGACCGGACTTGACCAGCTCCTCAGGCGTCCGCCCGGCGCGCACAAGCTCGATCATCTGCCGCCGATACTCCGGCGGGTACGCTGGTCGTGTCCGTGGCATCTCCTCACCTCGCTATGTCCTGCGCCGTGGCCTGTGGAGTTGTGGAAAACGCGGTCCCTTCCCCGTTTCCCACAGCCCCCACAGACCCTACGGCGACAAACCTATCCTACTGTCCACCGAAACGGGGCAGGCCCAAACGAAAGGAGGCTGCGACGGCAACGACGAGTTTCTTGTACCACGCTTTGGGACTCAAGGGCCACCGACACCGTCGGACGGAGTAGGTGGCCGGGGCGATCCGCTACCACGTGGAATTGGGGCCCCATCACGGAAGTTGCCGTGGATGCGGAGCGCCGTGCCACGCCCCGCGGCTGAACGCGCAGTTCGAGCGCGTGTTCGTCGCGTTGCCCGTTGGGGTGCGCCGGCAGGAG